>ERZ1370068.7729-contig-6629_pt1 | contig 37426 bp, 66 predicted proteins | sample MGYA00561227_ERZ1370068 | MGnify/ENA primary metagenome ERZ1370068 (study PRJEB38410, sample SAMEA6850437) | metagenome | study: Metagenomic assessment of the ecological functions of the soil: analysis of the soil microbiota associated with the...
ATTACTTCGTTCAGTTACGTATTGCTCGATGACACGGTGACTGAGTACGCTTTGAGTGCGGAGCAAGCGGCATCCCCTTCCCCAACTCCTCCCCCGCAAGGGCGAAGGGAACACATCCGGCGATGGAGCACGATGATGTCCAGTCAAGATAAAGCGGTCCCGTCTATGCCGACATGTTCGGTCCCACCACCGGCGACCGGGTGCGGCTGGCCGACACCGATCTCATCATCGAGGTCGAGAAGGATTTCACCACCTACGGCGAGGAGGTGAAATTCGGCGGCGGCAAGGTGATCCGCGACGGCATGGGCCAGATCCAGGTCACCAACAAGCAGGGCGCGGTCGATACCGTCATCACCAATGCGCTGATCGTCGATCACTGGGGGATCGTGAAGGCCGACGTCGGCCATCAAGGACGGCCGCATCAGCCGCCATCGGCAAGGCCGGCAATCCGGACATCCAGCCCGGCGTCACCATCGTCATCGGTCCCGGCACCGACGTGATCGCGGGCGAGGGCAAAATCCTCACCGCCGGCGGCTTCGACAGCCACATCCATTTCATCTGCCCGCAGCAGATCGAGGACGCGCTGATGTCCGGCGTCACCTCGATGCTCGGCGGCGGCACCGGCCCGTCGCACGGCACCTTCGCCACCACCTGCACGCCCGGCCCGTGGCACATGGCGCGCATGATCCAGTCGTTCGACGCGTTTCCGGTCAATCTCGGCATTCGCCGGCAAGGGCAACGCCTCGCGCCCGGCCGCGCTGGAGGAGATGATCAAGGCCGGCGCCTGCGCGCTCAAGCTGCACGAGGACTGGGGCACGACGCCGGCGGCGATCGACAATTGCCTTTCGGTCGCCGACGACTACGACGTCCAGGTGATGATCCACTCCGACACGCTGAACGAGTCCGGCTTCGTCGAGGACACCATCAAAGCGTTCAAGGGCCGCACCATCCACGCCTTCCACACCGAAGGCGCCGGCGGCGGCCACGCGCCCGACATCATCAAGATCGCCGGCTTGAAGAACGTGCTGCCGTCCTCGACCAATCCGACGCGGCCGTTCACCCGCAACACCATCGACGAGCATCTCGACATGCTGATGGTGTGCCACCATCTCGATCCGTCGATCGCCGAGGATCTGGCGTTCGCCGAAAGCCGCATCCGCAAGGAGACCATCGCGGCCGAGGACATCCTGCACGACCTCGGCGCGCTCTCGATGATGTCGTCGGACTCGCAGGCCATGGGCCGGCTCGGCGAAGTCATCATCCGCACCTGGCAGACCGCCGACAAGATGAAGAAGCAGCGCGGGCGGCTGCCGCAGGACAAGGGCGACAACGACAATTTCGCGCGTCAAGCGCTACATCGCCAAATACACCATCAACCCCGCGATCGCGCACGGCGTGTCGAAGCTGATCGGCTCGGTGGAAAAGGGCAAGCTCGCCGATCTCGTGCTGTGGTCGCCGGCGTTCTTCGGCGTCAAGCCCGACATGCATCATCAAGGGCGGCTCGATCGTCGCCGCCCCGATGGGCGATCCCAACGCCTCGATCCCGACGCCGCAGCCGGTGCACTACCAGCCGATGTTCGGCGCCTTCGGCAAGTGCGCTGACCGCCTCGTCGGTGGTGTTTTCCTCGAAGGCGGCGGTGCAGCGTCGGGCTCGGCAAGAAGCTCGGCATCGACAAGAAGCTCGTATGCGGTGGAAAACACCCGCGGCGGCATCTCCAAGAAGAGCATGATCCACAACGGCGCCACGCCCAAGATCGAGGTCGATCCCGAAACGTATGAGGTGCGCGCCGACGGCGAATTGCTGACCTGCGCGCCCGCCGAGGTGCTGCCCATGGCGCAGCGCTATTTCATGTTCTAAGCTTGCTCCCGGCACCTCAAAGCCAGAACAAAAGACCGGGAGGATTTCGTGATTTACGTCGTTGCCACGCTGACCGTGAAGCCTGAAACGCGCGCCGAATTCATTGCCGGCTGCCACCGCCTGCATCAAGGAGACCCGCAAGGAGGCCGGCAATATCGCCTATGACCTGCATGAAAGCGTCACCGATCCGACCAAGATGGTGTTCGTCGAGCAATGGGAAAACGCCGAGGCGCTGGTGCCGCACCGCGGCGCCGAGCACATGAAGACCTTCGGCCGCGTCGCCGTGAAATGCATGTCGCGCGCCGCCGAAGATCGAGATCATCACGCCCGCAAAAGTCGACGTCCGCTAATCAAGAAACAGCAACAATCGGGAGAAAATCCACGATCTATGTCGTCTGCCACCTCCCAAGTGAAACCGGAATCGCGCGATGCCTTCATCAAGGGCGCCAAGGAATGCATCGCGGCGACCCGCAAGGAAAAAGGGCTGCATTTCCTATGAGAGCCACACCAGCATCAACGACCCCAATCTTTTCGTGGTGGTCGAGCGCTGGGAAAGCCGCGAGGATCTCAATGCGCATGGCCGGGCGCCGCACATGAAGGTCTGGCGCGAATATTCCGCGCCGCTGAAGGTATCGCCGACCGTGATCGAGATCATCAGCGACGGCAGGTCGAGAAGCTCTAAGAGTGTTTTCAAGCGAAGTGGGAGGCGGTTCGCGTGAAGAAACAGCGTCAAAGCAAAAAGCGAGCCCGGTTCTGATGCAATCAGAACCGATCAGGCTCGAGGCCCTTGCATGATCCGCGCGACGCAGGGTCCGCGGCGCAGCATCGCTGGACGGAAGCGCCGGCCGATACCGTCGTGCTCGATTTCGACGACCGTCACCGGCGGCGGATGGCGATGACGGGCACGCGCGGACTTGAGTTTCTGCTCGATCTGGAAAACGCAGTCGCGCTGCGCGGCGGCGACGCGCTGGTGCTCGACGATGGACAGGCTGATCGAGGTGGTAGCGGCGCCGGAGCCGCTGATCGAGATCAGGGGCAGCGATCCCGCAGCATCTGGTGCGGGTCGCCTGGCATCTCGGCAACCGTCATCTGCCGACGCAGATCATGGCCAAGGGCCTGCGCATCCGGCGCGATCACGTCATCGAGGCGATGGTGAAGGGGCTTGGGCGCCCGCGTGATCGAGATCGAAGCGCCGTTCGATCCCGAAGGCGGCGCCTATGCCGGCGGCGGCCATGCGCACGCGCCGGAAGCCGATCCGCATCACCACGCGGCACATGATCACTCATCGCGACCATCGACGTGACCACGATCATCACCATGACCACCATCACCATGACGAGCATTGCGATCATGACCACCATCACGGCCATTCCCATGCTCATGACCACAAGTGAGCCGCCGCCGAGCCGACGATCGCGGCGGCATGACGTGAAGGCGAGGCGGCGGCGCTGTACCGGCTGATGACCTGGCTGTCGCCGTCCTTTCCGGTCGGCGCGTTTTCCTATTCCAGCGGCATCGAATGGGCGGTGGAAGCCGGCGATATCGTTGACGCCGCATCCTTGCGCGATTGGCTTGCCGCGATGCTCGCGCGAGGGCCGCGGATTTTGCGACGGCGTATTTCTTGCGCACGCGCACCGGGCCGCGTCGTCGCGCGACGATGCGGGCCTGCGGGAGCATCGCGGAGCTTGCTGCTGCCTTCGTGCCCTCGCGCGAACGCCAGCTCGAGACATCGGCGCAGGGCCGCGCGTTCATCGAGATCGCGCGCGCGGCATGGAATTGCGATGGGCTGGATCGAGATGGTCTCCTGCTGCGACGGCGCCATCGTCTATCCGGTCGCGGTCGGCCGTCGTCAGCGCCGCGCATGCGATTCCGCTCGCGCCCACCATGCACGCTTTCCTGCACGCGCTGACGTCGAACTGGATTTCCGCCGGCGCGCGGCTTGTTCCCCTGGGGCAAACCGACAGCCAGCGCGTGCTGGCGCTGTTGGAGCCGGTCGGTCGTCTCGACCGCTAAACGCGCGCTGCAGGCATCGCTCGACGATCTCGGCAGCGCGACCTTTCGCGCCGATCTCGCCAGCATGCGGCACGAGACGCAGTACACGAGATTGTTCCGGTCATGATGCGCGCGGCATCGCAGCTCAACGCGTCGTCCCGGCGAAGCCGGGACCCATACGCCGTGTGTGTCAGTTATGGCACTGGGGCTAGCTGCCTTCTTCACATCAAGCGCCAGTGGTTATGGGTCCTGCGTTCGCCGGGACGACGACGGATAGGAAGAGTGCATCTGATATGCCTAACTTCTCACGGCCCGCTTCGCATCGGCATCGGTGGTCCCGTCGGATCGGGAAAGACCGCGCTGATGGACCTGCTCTGCAAGACGATGCGGGAGCGTTACGAGATCGCCGCGATCACCAACGACATCTACACCAAATGGGATGCCGAATTTCTGGTGCGCTCGGGCTCGCTGACGCCGGATCGCATCGCCGGCGTCGAGACCGGCGGCTGCCCGCATACCGCGATCCGCGAGGACGCCTCGATGAATCTCGCCGCGGTCGCCGACATGCGCGCGAAATTTCCCGACCTCGACCTGGTGCTGATCGAGATCCGGCGGCGACAATCTCGCCGCCACCTTCTCGCCCGAACTCGCCGACCTCACGATCTACGTGATCGACGTCGCGGCCGGCGACAAGATTCCCTCAAGGGCGGGCCCGGCATCACCCGGTCGGACCTTCTCGTCATCAACAAGATCGACCTCGCGCCGCATGTCGGCGCATCGCTGGAAAAGATGGACACCGACGCGCAGACGGATGCGCGGCGAACGGCCGTTCGTCATGACCAATCTCAGGAAGAGCGAAGGCCTCGACCGCATCGTCGGCTTTATCGAGGCCAAGGGCGGTCTCAGCCCCGCCCGCGGGCCAAGGCAAGCTGAGCGAACGCTCGTTAACGATCTTAACCCGCGATTTCGCCGTTAACCCTCTGCGCAGCGAGCCCGGGTGTAGGCAGGTCAAAACTTTTGCCGTCGGCTGGAACTAAATCCGATCTGTGGTGATTAGCACTCTTCGGTCTTTGCCAAGACGACACTCACGGCAATCCATGTTAATCCTCGTCGCCAACTGCTTAGTTGCGTACTGATGATCGCTCGCTTCATTATGTCAGACGGTTGGCTTTCATTCTGTTTCGGTTTCTTGCCGCCCCGGCGGAAGGCAGATATTTCTTCGCCAACTCCTCATTTCCGAGTAAGCGAGTGGTTCGGCTGGGTTTCATCATCGGTTTCATCGCGCTCGATCGGAGTTCTGCTCTCCGGTCTTGCGGCTTATCGCGTCCACGATCAGGAACTGACGGTCGACGGGATCGCGCTGGCGCGCGCGATCGACGTTCACGCCAGCCTGGTTCAGGACCGGCTGACCGAGCGTGAACTGCTTGCCCGCGTCGCATCGGGCCTGTTCCGCGCGCCGTCGGTGATCAAGGCCAACATGCTGCAGCCGCTGCGGTCCTCGATCTATGCCTTCAAGACCGATTTCGTTGTCGCAAGCTGGATCGCGCGGCTGAAGCCGAACGAGCTGGAAGCGGCGCGCGCCGAGCTCGCGAGCGCCGGATTTCCAATCCGACGATCCGCGGTTTCGATGACCAGCCTCTGGATACCAAGGTCGCTCGACAAGCCGATCGACGTGCTGATGGACGTCGAGCCGCGCGATGCCGAGACGATGCGGTTTTCCCGGCCGTTCCTATGATCAGGACTCGGTCCTGGGGCCGACGCTGGCGCGGGCGCATGGCCGACGGGAAAGCCGGTGGCGTCCGATCCGATCCCGCTGTTGCGCCAGAATGGGCCGATCGGCCTCGTTCTTGCCGCGCCGGTGCTGCAGGAGAGCGCCGCGTCGCCGGCGGGCTTCGTGACATTTTCCTATGAGCTGGCGCCGCTGATGCTGGCGAATGACGACCTGCTCGCTGTTCTCGGTGGTGCTGAAGGACCCGCGCAACGCCGACGGCGAGCTGGTCGCAAACGATCAGGGCGTCGTCACGTCGCGGACGGTAACGCCGGAAGGCCGCACGCCGTCGATGATCAGGACGGTGACGTTCGGCGGCCGCGACTGGTCGCTGGCCTATTATGCCAAGACCAACGCGGTGATGCGCGCACAGCAGACCGCCGCCATCGTGGCTGCCATCGGCCTGGCGCTGACCGGCATCATCTGCGGGCTGTTCGGATATGTCGCCTACAACAATTTGCGGCTCAGCCGCGAAATCAGGTGCGGATCGGCTTCGAACGGCGGCTGACCGCGGTCATCGACGAGCTCAATCACCGGGTCAAGAACATCCTCGCGGTGATCCAGTCGATCGTGACGCGCACGCTGCGCCATGGTTCCGACATCGACGTCGCCCGCGAACTCCTGATCGGCCGCATCCATGCGATGTCGAACGTGGTCTCGCTGCTGAGCGAAAGCCAGTGGCAGGGCGTGAAGCTGAAAGGGGCTGTTCGAGGCGCGCGCGATACCGCATGCCGAGCGCATCGCGGTCAGCGGCCCGGATATCGCCGTCAGCGCGCGCGCCGCGCAGAGTCTGTCGCTGTTGTTCTTCGAACTGGCGTCGCATTCCGACGAGGGGCTTTCGCTGGTCGGCAAGCATCCGCACATCGTCGCGCATTGGGAAGTGACCGGCGAAGAGCCCGACACCATGTTCCATTTCCGCTGGGAAGAGTTCAACACCAGCGCCGCGACCCGCCGGGAAGACAGCGATTTCGGCCTGATCCTGCTCGACCGCGTCGCGCCGGAGGCGCTCGGCGGCACCTCGAAGCGGTATTTTACCGACGTGAGCTACGTTTACGAACTCACCGCGCCGATGGAGACCGTGGTCGACATGACGTGAGCGGGACCGGACCGAACAATTCTCCGCGCCGCTGAAGCCCGGCCGCTAAGCCGCTCATCGGAATCAAGCCGTCGCGCTCGCGTCGCGCGCGACAGCGCGAAGCCAGAATCACGCGGACCTCGATGATCAAGGCCATGCCGATTCCCGGAGCCCGCGCTCGCGGGTGGCGCATCACCTGCCGACGTTTGCCGAGCTGATCTGGAATCTAGCCGCCGCTGCCGCCGATCACGGCGCGAACCGTTTCGTCGGGACCGAAATCCTCGGCGCCATCGACATAGAGCAGGGCGCTGAGTTTCGATCGCGCGCGGTTGACGCGGCTCTTGATGGTGCCGACCGCGCAGCCGCAGATCGCCGCGGCGTCCTCATAGGAGAAGCCGGAGGCGCCGACCAGGATCAGCGCTTCGCGCTGGTCCTGCGGCAGCTTGTCGAGCGCCGCGCGGAATTCCTCGAACTCCAGATGCGCGTTCTGCGCCGGCTGGGTCTTCAGCGTCTTGGCATAGCTGCCGTCGGCATCCTCCACCTCGCGCCGCCGCTTGCGATAGTCCGAGCGGAACAGGTTGCGCAGGATCGTGAACAGCCAGGCCGGCAGGTTGGAGCCGGGCTGGAACGAGTCGATGTTGGCGAGCGCCCGCAGCAGGGTTTCCTGCACCAGGTCGTCGGCACGGTCGCCATTGCCGCTGAGCGAGATCGCGAACGCGCGCAGGCTAGGCACCGACGCCAGGATGTCGTCGCGAAGTGAGTCTGTGAGAGGCATTACTCCCTCCGTCGTTTCAGATTGTCACTTCGCATCGTTCCCGCCTGGGGTTCTGCCTCGGGTCCATCAAGCTTTCCGGATCAGCTCCGCGAACCGGTCAGGTACCCCCTGCGCGCACCACATCGTCGTACATGGCGCGGAGCTGGTGGCCGGTCTGGACTGAATCTCGGCGTTGAGCCGCCCGGCGCCGGTGCCGCTGGCTGAGACTTTACATCTTTCATGATCTGTTCCACGCTTCCCCGAGGGTTAAGTCCCTGTAACTTCAAGAATTATCCTTGATACTGAAGCCCTTGCAGCCTCGTGCTATGGGAGGCTAATTCGAAGTCGGCCGGAAAGTTCCGGAACCATGAGGAACTTTTATCGAGCTCGGGCGTAATCGAGCCATCAGGGGAACCGGGTCACCCCGTATCGATAGTTTCGACCCCATGACAATGAATGGAGTGGGGATGTCCCGATCACAGCTCGTTGCTGAACATTTACCGTTGTTGCGGCGCTATGCCCGTGCGTTGACGGGAAACCAGGCGTCGGGCGACGCCTATGTCGGGCCATGCTGGAGGCCCTGCTTCAGGATCCGTCGCTGCTCGATGAGCAGCACGGACGCCCGCGCCGGGCTGTTCCGGCTGTTCACGCAGATCTGGAATTCGGTCTCGCTCAACGACGATGCCGAGGTCGCGACGCTGCCGATGCCGCCGGAGCGCCGGCTCTCGAATATCACGCCGCTGCCGCGCCAGGCGCTTCCTGCTGCTGTCGCTGGAAGGCTTCTCCGGAGGAGGAGGTGGCGTTCATCCTCGGCACCGACGTCGCCGAGACCCGCAAGCTTCGCCGATGCCGCCGGCCGCGAAATGGCGGCGGAAATCGCCACCGACGTGCTGATCATCGAGGACGAGACCTTCATCGCGATGGATCTCGAGAGCCTGGTGAAGAATCTCGGCCACAACGTGATCGGCGTCGCCCGCACCCATTCCGACGCGGTGGCGCTCGCCAAGAACAAGAAGCCCGGCCTGATCCTCGCCGACATCCAGCTCGCCGACGGCTCGTTCCGGCCTCGACGCGGTCAACGAGTTGTTGCGCGTGTTCGAGGTGCCGGTGGTGTTCATCACCGCCTATCCCGGAGCGCTTCCTGACCGGCGAGCGCCCGGAGCCGGCGTTCCTGATCTCGAAACCGTTCCAGCCGGCGATGGTTTCGGCTGTCGCCAGCCAGGCCCTGTTCTTCCAGCGCCCGCTCGCTGCAACCGCGCGCCGCGGGCGGCGGCTTCCTGATCCGGGCCTGATTGCATTAGAAAAAATCCCGGCGCGCTTCACGGCGCGCCGGGTTTTTTCGTACTGCGTGTTGGCGGCGTGCTGCGGCACTGATAGACCGGGCCGCTGCGCACAAGGCATTGTGTTTTTGGGGTTTTGCGACAAAAAGCAGGGCGCGGCTGGCATCACCACAGCCGCGCCCCGCATCTCCGGTCAATGGGGCAGGGGGGATAACCGGGCTGCCGGGATTACGCTGAGGCCCGAAAGTCGTTCCCGCCCCCGACAAATATTTTGAACACGGTTAAGTGATAGTCGGTGGAGAGAACCTCCGCCGTTCCGTTCGCGTTGTGTCACTGATCGCCATGGGGCGAGGACGAGCGCATCATGTCACAGCTATCCAGGGAATTTTCAGCTGCGATCGCCGTTTCGCTGCTGTGTGTGGCGTGGGTGGCGCCGTCCAGTTCGCGGCGGGCCGCGATCTCTCCGGAGGCGACGCCGAGTTCCTCAGGAGCATCCGAAGCCCTTATCAATCGCGCAGCCAAGGCCGATCGCGCCGCTCGCCTGCCGGCAGGGGCGGTGCAGACGCGCACGGTTTCAGTGCGGTTGTACGGTCTTGCCGCCGCCTCGGTCGTTGTCCGCATACCGGTGGCGCGAGAGGCCCGCAACGCTCCCTCAGTTCCCCTGGTGACGAGGTCCGGGGATCGAAAGTCCGGGGCATCGGAAGTTGACGGTCATGCGAGCCGGTCGTCAGCGTATTGACCGAAATCGCCAAGCGGCTTGAGCCGGGCCGCTGCGTCTACCCGATCGAACGAGCAGCCCCACTGGGTGCCCGAGGATCACGCTTCCGGGCTTCGTCGTCGGAATGGCCGAGAACTGTTGCGGCTCGCCAAAATCCCAAGAGCGATCCGCCCACGGCCAGGATCGGGATCAGCCGCTTGACGCCAATCGCGCGGATCACCTGCAGGCCAGCCGCAACCAGCATCGGATCGGCAAGCGCGGTTTGCATGGCTGATTTTGCGGTCTCCGCCGCGCGAGCCGTCCAGGCCTCGACCTGTTTTGCGCGCCATGTAGGCAGCCAGCCGCGATCGCCGCGACGACAAAGAACATGCCGGCGCCGGTCAGGCAGGCTTCGACCAGTCCCATATCGCTGATGCACGAAGACGAAGGCCGCGGCGCATGAGAAACGATGCCGTCAATGAACAAGGCCACGACCGCCGCGGCCGCCAGAGACGTCAGCCTGCAGGCCGTGCCGGTGGTCATCCTTGAAATCATCGATCATGCGCTGGAGCATCGAGACGCCTCGTTGCAAAGTAATGCTGAAAAAACAACTGGCGGCGCATCACGCGCCGCCGTTCAAATCAAAGCAACTGATTCGGCTGCGGACAGCCGTCGCGAGTCACGCCGCGCCGCGTTATCGGCGCCACGTCACGCCGATCAGGAAGCCGAGGCCGAGCGCGAGGCCGACGGTCGCAAGCGGGCGCTGCGGTAATGACGTCTTCCAGCGATTCTTCAATCGAATAGGCCGCGTCCTGGGCGGCATCCATGCGTGGCGCTGCCGCGCTCCGACATGTCGTCCATCGCCGGATCGACATTGGCGCGGGCCTGCTTGTAGCCGCGGCGCGCCTGCTTCTGGCGGTGCCGGCGAATGAGTTGAGCGCGTCGGTGATCTGGTCGGTCAGGGCTGCGATATCGTTTTTCACGGCTGCTACATCCTTCTCGAGGCGTTCATAGGTCGCTTTGTCCGTCAGATTTCTCATTCCCGATCTCGCCATCCGTGCTCGACATCAAAAGCTCCCGGATACCTGAAGTTACGTCACGGCACGAAACGCCGCCGCTGTTACGGGAAGTTCCGCGTAGCGAAACCCGATCAATCCGACGGCAGCTGCGGCGATCGACCGGCATCAGATGGTCCTTGAGGATGAGCGCCACGATCAGCAGCGGCGACGACAGGAAGCCGCCCATCGGTCCCCACAGCCAGGTCCAGAACGCCAGCGCGATGAACACCGCGAGCGCGTTCAGCTCGAGCCGGCGGCCGATGATGGTCGGCGTGATGAAATGCCCTTCGAGGAAGGTGAATCCGGCAAACGCCAGCGGCGCCATCAGCCCGCGCGCCGAGGGTCGGAGAGGCGACGATCCCGACCGCCGTCAGCATCACGAACATCGCGACCGGGCCGATGATGGGAAGGAAATTCAGGGTCGCGGCCAGCGCGCCGAGCCCGGCCGGATTGGGCATGCCGGTCACCGCGCAGATGATGCCGGTGGCGGCGCCGACGCCGAGATTGATCATCGTCACGGTCAGCAGGTAGCCGCCGAGATGCTCCTCGATCTCGTTGAGAATCCGCAGCGTCCGCAGCCGCGACGCATGATCGGCGAAGGTCATGATCAAGCGCGCGGCGCAGATCCTTCCAGCTTGCGATGAACAGGATCAGCGTCGCAAAGAACAGCAGGAATTCGGTGAAGGTCGGCGACAGGAATTCGATGCGTCGGGCTGGACCCAGTCGAATTTCGGCATCTGGAACGGCGCAGCGCGATCCGGATCCGCCGAGCATGATCTGGAGCTGCTGCCAGAGCGCCAGCGGCCGGTCGAACACATGCAGTTTTTCCTTCAAGCAGCGATCCGAGCTCCGGCAGGCGTTGCTCCATTCCATCAGCGGGGAGGAGATCAGGCCGACGATGAACGGCGCCGCCGGCGCCGGCCGCGCTCACGATCAGAACCGCCGCCACCGCAGCGGGAATGCGATGCCGCTCGAGAAAGCCGGCGCGCCGGCGACAGCATGGTGCCGACCACGAACGCCGTGACGACCGGAAGGAAGAACGCCTTGGCGACGTAGAGAACGGCGACGACGCAGATGATCAGCAGCGCGACCAGCGCGAAGGCGACCACCTCGGCGCGGCGGATGACCGGCGGCAGTTCGACCTTGCTGTCGGGCAGCGGCGCTGCCGGACTCACTGGGCACGCGTCACGTTCATTGGGAAGGACACGCACCATTGGCTCTCCCCGCGCTGACGGCGATGAGGCTTCGCGTCGCGAAGTGCGCGCTGCGAACTGGACCCTGTCCGGCCTAACCCTGCGCGCAGCCTGAAAGGTTCCATCGCGGAAACGTGAGCGAGCCGTCTGGTTGACAGGCATCGTTCGACTCGAGTCGGACGGGAACCGCGAGCGCCTCGGTCGCGTTTGTTGTGCAGAGCATCACGTCGATGCGCATCCATCGGGGCAGCACTCATGACACAGACACTCGCAGGCACTCGCAGGCATCGTCGCGCGCGACCAGCGCGCTGGTCTTCGCCGGGGCTTTGTTGCTGGCGCCGCGCACTTCTCTCCAGCGCGGCGAGCGCGCAGGTGCTCGGCTACGCCGCCGCGCCGCAAAGCTCATTCCCGTCCGACAACGTCATGATGCGCCGGACGAAGGCGATGGCGGCGTCGTGCCCGAGCGGCTGCGGCGCGCCATCGGTCGCCTTCGATACCCGCGAAGCGCCGGTACCGTCATCATCGATACCGGCAACACCGCGCTCTATTACGTGCTCGGCCAGGGCCGCGCCGATCCGCTACGGCGTCGGCGTCGGCCGCGAGGGCTTTACCTGGTCCGGCGTGCAGACCATCAGCCGCAAGGCGGAATGGCCGGATTGGCATCCGCCGGCGGAGATGATCGCGCGCCAGCCCTATCTGCCGCGCTTCATGGCCGGCGGCCCCGGCAATCCGCTCGGCGCGCGCGCCATGTATCTCGGCTCCAGCGTCGTACCGCATTCACGGCACCAACGATCCCTCGACCATCGGCAAGTTCGTCTCCTCGGGCTGCATCCGCCTGACCAATGAGGACGTCACCGACCTGTTCAGCCGCGTCGATGTCGGCACCAAGGTCGTGGTGCTGCCGAAGAATGCGCCGCACCTCGAGGCGAAGCACGGGACGATCACCGTTCGCCCGGCGGCTACGCCGGCGCGTCCCGCGTGACGACGCCGCCGTCGGGCCGCCAGGCGATGAACCTTTCGACGTCGTCGCTGTACTGAGTGCAACGCGATCCGGAGGCGAAGCATGAACCGGCAGATCAGGCAGGCTGGCTAGCGTTGGGCGTGGCGGCGGCATGGCGTGCGCTCGGCGCTGGCGCCCGCCGCGCAGGCCGAGGACTTCTTCTCCGCACTGTTCGGCGGGTTCGGGGCGGCCGCCCGCATGCCGCTGATTCCGACTGCCGTTTGCCAGCGAGCGATGGCTCGGTCCGCTCCGCAAGGCGACGCGCGTGCACGCGCCGGCTATTCCGGCGGCGGCGGGCGCTATTGCGTGCGCACCTGCGACGGGCGCTATTTCCCGATATCGGCATCCGACAGTCAGAGCCGGGCGGCGTCGCTGCAGCAGCTTTTGCCCGGCGAGCGAAACCAAAGTCGTCTATGGCAGCAATATCGACAGCGCCGCAACCGAGAACGGCAAGCCCTATTCCGAATTGCCGAATGCGTTTCGCTATCGCAACGGGACTGGTCGCGGGATGCACCTGCAGTGGCAGGGACCGGAGTCGGTCTCGCGCCCGTTGCGTATCGAAAGCGATCCGACACTTCGCGAGGGTGACGTCGTAAGCCGGTGCCGAGGGCTGATGGTTACCGGCCGCGGCGCCGACAAGCGCGGCGCATCGTTGAATTTCTCGCCCGCCTCGCACCAGATCGCGCGCGGTATCAGCGCGTGCCGGTGGTGGCTCAGGAGTGACCTGAGCCGCCGCGCGGGGGAGCCACTTTCGCCTCTCACCATGTTTTCAGGAGATTTCCGGATGCTTATCGGCGCCCTCATTACATTTCTTGTCGTCATTCTGATTCTCTATCTGATCCAACCTGTTGCCGATCCGATGGCCGCCGCCAAGCAAAATCGCGCGCGTCGTCGTGATCATCCTCGGCGTGATTTCATTGCTGGCATCTGTCGCGGTGTTCTGAGCCTGGCTGCAGCACCCGACAAAAAGCCCCGGCGGATGCCGGAAAGCTTTCATGGCCTGATCCAGGCGCGCCTGGCCAGAGCGTCTTGAACCAGTCGATCCACGTCCTTTTGAATCTGGTCCTTGGCGAAGCCGTAGCGCTGCTGCAGCTTGCCTTCCAGTTGGTCGCGGCGACCCTCGATCACGTTGAGATCGTCATCGGTGAGTTTGCCCCGCTTCTCCTTGGCCTTGCCTTTGACCTGCTTCCAGTTGCCTTCAACCCGGTTCCAATCCATCGATATCCTCCTCCGCTGGCGTTGAGATGGGCTTCCAACGGGTTCTCGAATGGTCAATCGTTCCGGCAGAGCCGCGGCATCGCGATGTCGGGCGGCCGTGGTTTGAATCGAACGATCAGCGGGTGTAGCGGATGGAGCGACGCAGGATCGGGTCATGCGGCTCGTTGGTCCCCGGACCTCGCGGAGCCCGTCGATCGGACGCGCATTCGCGCGACCCGTTGGCTCCATCCGGGCCGCGTAGGCATTCGTTCAGCCGGCCCGTGCACTGATTTGGCCTCCCGGCGCCGCTCCGGTCAGGATGAATTCGGTGTAGCCGTTCGGCTGCTCGCGTCCTTTGAAGATCCAGGTCGCATGCCGCCTTGAAGGCGACGCCGTCGAAACCGGGCGCCATCGGCCCGATAGAGCCCGGGTCGCCCTTGTTCTGTCCGTCCCACCACGACCGCCGGTATCCCGCTTGAGCGATTGATTCCATCACCTGTTCCCTGGTGATGACGCCCTGATGCAGCCAGTTCGCCAGATGCTGGCTCGACCGGAACATCAAGGTCAGCAGCAGGGTACGGATGTGGGCGCCGTCGACGTCGGCGTCCGCCATCAGGATGATCTTGTGATAGCGCAGCTTGGCGATGTCGAAGTCGTCGTGGACGCCGGTGCCGAGGGCGGAGATGATCGCCTGCACCTCGGTGTTCTGCAGGATCCGGTCGATCCGGGCCTTCTCGACGTTCAGGATCTTGCCGCGGATCGGCAGGATCGCCTGGGTCCGCGGATCGCGGCCGCCGCTGGCCGAGCCGCCGGCCGAGTCGCCCTCGACGATGAAGACCTCGCACTCGCTCGGGTCGGTCGACTGGCAGTCGGCCAGCTTGCCCGGCAGCCCGCTGCGACCCAGCAGACCCTTGCGGTCGCGGGCCAGCTCCCGCGCCTTGCCGCGCGGCGATGCCGGGCGATGGCCGCGGCCTGGACGCCTTGCGGATGATCGTCCTTGCCCTCGCCGGGGTTCTGCTCGAACCAGTCGCCGAGCTGGTAGTTCACGACCTGCTGCACGAACGACCGCGGCCTCGGTGTTGCCGAGCTTGGTCTTGGTCTGACCCTCGAACTGCGGCTCGGCGAGCTTGACCGAGATGATGGCGGTCAGTCCCTCGCGGATGTCGTCGCCGGACGAGCCGTTGTCCTCCGGTCTTCTTGAGCAGCCCCTAGTTCTCGGCCCACCTGTTGGCGGTATTGCGTGAGCGCGGCGCCGGAAGCCCTCCTCGTGGGTGCCGCCCTCGTGGGTGTTGATCGTGTTGGCGAAGGTGTGCACCGACTCGGTGTAGGAGGTGTTCCACTGCATGGCGACCTCGACGCTCGATGCCCTGCTCGTGCCGGTCGCCTCGAACGCGATCACCGAGGAGTGCACCGGCTCCTTGGTGCCGGTCAGGTACTTCGACGTAGTCGATCAGTCCGTCGTCGTAGCGGAAGGTGTCGGTGTACGCGTTCGCCGTCGTCGTCGATGCGGTCCGGGCCGCTCGTCGACGATGGTCGATCGTCAGGCCCTTGTTGAGGAAGGCCATCTCGCGGAACCAGCGTCGCCAGCGTCTCGTAGCGAGTAGTACGGTGGTCTCGAAGATCTCCTGTGCTGGCGTAGAAGGTCACCGTGGTGCCGGTCTCCTCGGTCGGCTCGAGCCGCTGCAGCGGCCCGACCGGCTCGCCGAGGGACGAAGTCCTGGGTCCAGCGGTAGCCGTCCCGGCGTGACGTCGACGTGCCAGCTGGCTCGACAACGCGTTGACCACCGAGACGCCGACGCCGTGCAGGCCGCCGGAGACCTTGTAGCCGCCGCCGCCGAACTTGCCGCCGGCGTGCAGCATCGTCAGCACGCACCGTCGACGCGCGGACATGCTTCTCCGTCGGGTGGTCGTCGACCGGGATGCCGCGGCCGTTGTCGATCGACCTGATGCCGCCCTCGGCGCAGGATGCGTGACCACGATCATGTCGCAGTAGCCGGCCAGCGCCTCGTCGACCGCGTTGTCGACGACCTCGTAGACCAGGTGGTGCAGGCCGCGCTCGCCGGTGGAGCCGATGTACATGCCCGGGCCGCTTGCGTACGGCCTCAGGCCCTCGAGCACGGTGATGGACTCGGAGTCGTAGACACCTGGGTGGAGTCGACGCCTGAGTGCGAGCCATTGCCGGAGACATCGGGGAGGGGTGCGGCGGTACGAGGTTCTGGACGCGGATCGGGGTTGGCGTGCTGGTCGGGCGTCTGATCCGTCACCTGGGCTCGGGCTCCTGTCACACGTGCGCCGCCCAGGCGACGCACCGGTCGGACGGCGCGAGGCAGGCGGCGCGATAAGGTTGCGCTGCGGGTGAAATCCGGGTCACTGAACCCCGGACGGCCACCCGTTGAAGACTCCATCAAGTCTAGCGCGACAAGGGCAGAAATCGTGCACCGGCCGGTGCCTTCGGACGCGAAAACTGCGGCTGGCAGGCTCGCAGTGGGCATCAGGACGATTGCGGGGTGCGGTCAGGAGTCCTCCTACGCACCCCCCTCTTGCAGAGCCGCCGTGACGGCCTCCAGCTCGCCTAGACCTGCCGGTCATCCCTCTCGAATAACTTGTGCGACCGAGGTTGCAGAAATACTGGCCGATTCGCTCGGCAATCTGCCGATCAGTTTTCGGAGAAGTGAGGACGATTGCTGCAGGGACCTCATCCGTAGGTGTCCCGGGGGCCGCGGCCGTCGCGTACGGACCTCGGGCCCTTCTTCCAGGTCGGACCGGCCGGGCCTGAGCACCTTGATCAGATCGACGGTGCCGTCGCCTAGCTGGTCGTTGAGCCTGGCGACCAGCTGCGGCGCGATGGTCCGCAGCGAGAGTGGCCCAGCACGGTCGACTCGGTCCGTACGGTCAGGATCAGTGTCGGCGTAGGACTCGGGGTGGGAGTGGGCGGCGTTGACGCCGCCGACCAGGGTGGACCAGCGGGCCGAGCAGAGATGTGGACGTTGATGTCGGTGGTCCAGCCCTTGCTCTCCACGAGCCGGTCCATCGCCTCGGCCAGCGGTTTCGGTCGCGATCGTCGGGCCGGGGACCCGAGGACTGTCGGTCGGTCGGCCAGGTCCCGGCCGAGCTTCACGCCGGCGGCAGGACTGGGCGCCGACGGACTGGGCGACCGTACGGGCCAGGTCGAGGCCCAGTCGGGTCGTGCGCAAGGTCCCGGTTCGGTGGCGGCGTACGGTGGGCTCAGTCATCAGGACTCACCCTGCCAGCCGAGACTGGTGTAGCGGCGACCACGCAGGAGTTCGGGACGTCGGCGCCGACTGCTGCGGTGACCAGCAGCTGCTCCGCGGCGCTGACGGCACTCGCCAGCTGTCGCCGGCGGGTACTGTCCAGCTCGGCGAGACGTCGTCGCAGGACCAGGACTGGCGGCACGCCGTCCGCCCGCAGCAGCGAGAAGCTGCCCAGCTTGAGTGGCGAGCGCGAACGACCAGACTCGCCGTGACTGGCGTACCGCGTGGCGGCAGGCAGGCCGATGGACAGGGCAATGTCGTCGCGATGGGGACCCACCAGCGACACTCCCGCGGCGGATCTCCTCCGGCCCGCCGTTCGGCCATCGCCGCCGCCAAGGCGGCGATCAGGCTCGCCCGATCCGGTGCCACCTGTCTGCCGCGGAGCGCCTCCAGGTCGATCGATGGCCTTGTAGTCGGCGGTCGCGTCGTTGTTGGTCGGCGCGATGTCCGCGTACGCCTTGCTGACGTGCGGGGCGGGATCGGCGAGCGTCGCCAGCCGGGCTCCAGCAGCTCACCTCCCGTGCACGTGCGAGATGGGGTGTCCGAGACGTCGAGCGTCGAGCCGGCTTCGCTCGCAGCGCCGCCGGACGGCGATCCGCCGGGACGGGGAAACGGCCGCTCAGCGATTTCAGCAGGGTGTTCGCGCTGCTTGAGGACCCGGTCGTAGTCGGCCCGGACCCCGGCCAGCCTGGGCCAGCGGCTGACCACCAGATCGTCGAGGAACCGCCGGCGTTCGGCCGGGTCGCCCTTGACGATCGCGAGGTCCTCGGGTGCGAAGACGACCGTACGGGCACTCCGATGATCTCCCGGCGCCCGGCCCAGCGGGGCCCGGTTGGAGCCGAGCCCGATTGGCCTTGCCGGGCGTGATCTCTACCTCGAGCTGCAGGCTGGCGCGGGTCGTCGAGCCCGGCCTGGACCAGCGCCCGGATCACGGCTACGCTCGGCCCCGGCGCGCACGAGCGGGAGATCCGCGGCGACCCGGTGCGAGGCGAGCGTCGAGACGTACTCGACCGCCTCGACCAGATTCGTCTTGCCCTGCCCGTTGGGGCCGACGAACACCATGACGCCCGGTCCGAAGCGCCACGTCGGCCGCCGCGTACGACCTGAAGTCAGTCAGCTGCAGGCGGTCGACGAACACAGTGTTGATTATCCGCTCCCGCGTCCGCGGGATCGGCGCGATTCGCGGCGAACTGGTCCGCTCCGCCGCAGGTGGACAGACCACCTGAATTGTTGTTTGTCTCGGTATTCAGCGTAGGAGCGTGGATGGGCCCGGCGGAGCTGCCGAAGCTTGCGGAGGTGCGGATGGCTGCTCCAACGCTGAATACCGAGACACCAAACAACCCCAAACGCGAGGATCAGATCGTCGAGCGATGGCCTGGTCGCTCTTCACCGCGTGGCCGCCGAACTGGTTTCCGCATCGCGGCGATCATCTTCATGGCCGGCGACTCGTCCTGCCGGGACACGAAGCGAGGCGAACAGTGGCAGCGGTCAGCGCCGGAACCGGTACGGCGTTGGCGATCGCGGCGTCCACCGTCCAACGGCCCTCGCCGAGAATCCTCGGCATAGCCGCGGATCTGTCGTCCAGCCTCGGGTCGGAGTCCAGCGCCCGGACGATCAGGTCGAGTAGCCAGGATCGGATGACCGTGCCCTCGCGCCAGGACTTGAAGGTCGCCGGCACGTTCTTCACGAGGCTCGACCTTCTCCATCCAGCTCCCAGCCCTCGGCGTAGGACTGCATGATCGCGTACTCGCATGCCGTTGTGCACCATCTTCGCGAAGTGCCCGGCGCCGTGTTCGCCCGCGTGCACGAAGCCGAACTCGCCCGGAGGGTTTGAGGCGCCTCGAAGATCGGCATCACCGTCGCGACGTCGTGCCTCGTCGCCGCCGCACATCAGCGCGTACCCGTTCTCCAGGCCCCAGACACCGCCGGAGTACCGCAGTCCAGGAAGTGGATGCCCTTCTCCGCGAGCGCGTCGGCCCGGGGCTGGTCACCGGTCCACTGTGTGTTGCCGCCGTCGATCACGATGTCGCCATCGGAAAGGCTTGGTGTCAGCTCGTCGAGAACGTTGTCGATGAACTGCACCGGCACCATGACCCAGACCACCTTCGGCGACCCGGTCAGCTTGGAGACCATGTCGGCGAGGCTGTGTCGAGTCCGAAATCTCCTGATTGGTGTCATATGCCCGACCACCGTGTGACCGGCGTTGCGGATCCGCGTCCGCATGTTTGCCGCCCATCTTGCCCAGCCCGACCAGTCCGATGTCCATTCGGCGTCAACGTTCCGAACGTAGTTGCTGTATGGGAGTTGCGGCTGACGGTCCCGTCCTGAGGTGGGTGAGGCGCATCAGCATGATCACGTGGCGATGGTCGGTGGCGGGGTCGCCGTCCAGCTCGACAAGCCCGGTGAGCTGGCAGGGCTTGCTCGGCGCGGTAAAGGCGAAGTTCACGTATGGGGTGTCGAAGGCGCCGAGCGCGTCGAGCAGATACGTCGGGTTGAAGCCGGCGGCCACCGCAGGCTCACCGCCGCTGGGCTGCTCGACGCTTGCCTCGACCGCCTCGGACCTGTGCCTGGTCACCCGTCGCGGCCTCGAGGGTGATCATGCCGTCGCCGACCAGCATCCGCAGCGACGGTGTTCCGTTCGGCGACGAGGGCAACCCGCTTGGCGGCAGCGATGAGCTCGGCCGTCTTGACCCGTACGTTCATCAGCGCGGGCGTGTTCATGATGTGCCGAACCTTCGGAAACTCTCCGTCGAGCAGTCGCGTCGTGGTCTCCGCGCTGGCCCGCCGAGCCGTGGCCCTCGAAGCCGATGATGCCGTCGCGCGGAACCGGTGTCGCGAGGCTGAGGATGATGTCCTCGCCGGCGACCATCGACTTGGAGGTGTCGGAGAGCACCTTGGCCGGCACCAGTGCGGTGGCCGAGACCTGGGTCGAGGCCGGGTTCCAGCGCAGCTCCTTCAGTGCCATCCGGTACCGGTCGGTCGCCAGCAGCGAGATCAGGTCGCCATCGATCTCGACCCGGACGCCGGTGAACACCGGCAGCAGCTCGTCACGGCCGGCCGCCACGACGACCTGAGCGACGGCCTGCGCGAACGCATCGCTGCGTACGGTGCCGGTCGACTCGGGCATTGAAGGCAGCGAGGGATAGTCGCCGACCGGAAGGGTCTGCAACGTGAAGCGAGCGCTGCCGCAGACGAGCTCCATCCTCGACTCGTCGGCGGTGATCGCCACCGGTTTGGCGGGCAGGCTACAGGGAGATGTCTGCCAGCAGACGGCCGGAGACCAGGGCCTCGCCCTCCTCGGTCACCTCCGCGGACACCTGAATCCGGGCGGACGTTTCGTAGTCGAAGCTGGAGAAGGTAACGCCTTCGGAGTCGGCTTTGACCAGCAGCCCGGCGAGGATCGGCACGCTCGGACGTACCGGCAGGCTGCGCGCGGCCCACTGCACCGCGTCTGCCAACACGTCGCGTTCGAGCCGGATCCTCACACTGCCTCCTTCGGGCGCCGCCGAAGCCGGCTCGTGCCACGTTGAGCCGCAGGCGCCCGACGATCATATCGGGCACCGTCGCCCTGTCGAGGGCGCGCTCTTTCAAGAGCTGCTCGCGGTATCGCGCTGCTCAGCGGTCTACTTCGTCGTCGCTCGCAAAACGCGCCCGACAGGAACTCACGCGCTTCAATCGTGAAGCGCGTTTCGCTCCTCCTTCTCAGCACGGCGGCGCGCGCTCCGGCGCGTTCGCAGCTGCAGCGCGCGCTCGCCGGGCAGCAGTTCGTGGAGGTCGTTGGCCGCCGCCATCACCTCGTCCTGAAGGGGACCGATGGCCTCCATGCCGTCAGGAATCGGGCCGGTGAAGCAGGGACGCACCTCGAAGGCGAGGTCAAGCAGGCCGTCCCGGGTCGGCGTCCCGCGGCGCAGTTCCATGGCTTCGCCGGCCAGTCTGCTGTATTCGTTGACTCGGCCCCGCCAGCCTGGGTTGTCCATCGTCTGCTCCAACCGCATCTCCCTGGCCAGCGCGTCCAGCGCCTTCTCCAGCCGAGCCAGCTGCGCCTTCCGTCGTTCCACGTCGATCGTGATCGGCCGGTCCTCTTCCGGCTCGTCCCCCTTGCCGAACAGCTTCCGCAGAAAACTCACCCGACCACCTCTCCGGCATCGATCGCGATCTCGTAGCTGGCATTATCCCTTCCCCGGCGCGCTCGCACACTCGGGCCGGGCCCTCCTTCATGTCGGGAAGGGACGGTGCACCCAATGTCGGGAAGGGACGTGCACTCCTGTTACTGGCGCGATGCGCCTTTTGCAACCAGCGCAGCGTGAGGGCAACGGACGTGCACGTTCGCTCCCGTCAGGACCTGCGCGTCGGGTACGACGTTGAAACCCGGCCGCGGCGCGGTGTGCACAGAGGCGGTCGACGTCTGACTTAGACCTCTTAATGGATAGATCTTCTCGTCGTAGTCGTAGCAGCTGTGCACTTGGGGACGGGCCTCGTTTGCGCTGGTCAGCAGCGTATTGGAGGACCGGACCTGCTGGGGACAACCGAAAATCACACGGGAAGTAGTTATGGACAGATCCGATCCGCGTTGGTGGTTCTCCCAGAGCCTGTCCCCACAACCTGGGGACGAATCCACGCTTATGCACAGGATTGTCCCCAGTTGTGCAGAGCGCACGAACCAACGTCGTGGAATCCCAGGAACGTGGGTCCCACGATAAGGAGGTGGTGATTAGCGCTGAGCGGCCTGCTGCTTGATCCGGTTGGTCAGCTCGGTGACCTGGTTGTAGACGCTGCGCCGCTCGCTCATCAGGGTGCGAATCTTGCGTTCCGCGTGCATCACCGTTGTGTGGTCGCGACCGCCGAACTGCTGGCCGATCTTCGGCAGCGACATGTCGGTCAGTTCTCGGCAGAGGTACATCGCGATCTGCCGGGCCGTCACCAACTGGTGGGTACGGCTCTGCCCACAGAGGTCGTCAATGGTCAAGGTGAAGTAGTCGGCGGTCTGCGCCATGATCGAGCCGATGGTGATCTGGGTTTCGCCGCCTTCGGGAATCAGGTCGCGCAGAACGATCTCGGCGAGCGACAGGTCAACCTGCTGGCGGTTCAGGCTGGCGAATGCTGTCACTCGGATCAGCGCGCCCTCGAGTTCACGGATGTTGGTCTGGATCCGGCTGGCAATGAACTCGAGGACCTCAGGGCCGGCGACGAGCCGCTCCTGGGCCGCTTTCTTCCGCAGGATCGCGATCCGGGTCTCCAGGTCGGGTGGCTGGACGTCGGTGATCAGCCCCCAGCCGAACCGGCTGCGCAGTCAGGGCTCCAGATTCTCCAGCAGTTTCGGTGGCCGGTCGGAGAGTCATCACGATTTGCTTCTGGGCGTTGTGCAGGGTGTTGAACGTGTGGAAGAACTCTTCCTGCGTCTGCTCTTTGCCTTCCAGGAACTGGATGTCGTCGATCAGCAGCACATCGACATCGCGATAACGCCGGCGGAACTCGACCCCTTTGTTCTGGCTGATCGCGTTGATGAAGTCGTTGGTCAATTCCTCGGTCGAGACGTAGCGGACCCGGACCCGGTCAAGGTAGTTGCGTACGTAGTGCCCGAGCGCGTGCAGCAGATGGGTCTTGCCCAGGCCCGAATCGCCGTAGATCGTGCAGCGGGTTGTACGACTTGCCGGGGCTCTCCGCGACAGCGATCGCTGCGGCATGTGCGAACCGGTTGGAGCTACCGATCACGAAGGTCTCGAAGGTGTACTTGGGGTTGAGCCGGGCATCCGGTTCGCGCCGCGGCCGCGTGTCGTCGTAGCCAGACCGGGCCTCGCCGTTCAAGCCGTTGTCGGTCTGCTCCGGGTGGTGGCCTGAATCACCGTTCGTCGCGTACTCGGACCGGGAGCCGAAGCCCGGTCTGGCCTGTGGATTCGTCGCCGGTCCGTTGTGGTCAAACCGGCCCTGTCCGGATCCTGCGTCGAAAGAAGTCGGCCAGGCCGGCGGAGTCGCCGCCATGGTCAGCGGGGTCAGGGAGTCGTCGACGATGACGGCCAGTTGGACCGGCCGTTCGAAGAAGTCGGTCAAGTGCTCCTCGATCGTTCCTCGGAAACGTCCCTCGAGTAGCGTCCGGGTGAAGTTGTTGGGTGCCGCGACCATCAGCGCATCCTGATGAAGGTTCAGCGGCTTGGTAGTGATGAGCCAGCGGCGAAGCTCAGGGGACGCTGCGGAGTGGACGTGATCCCAGGCCAGCAAGATGGGCTCCGGTCCGGAGGGCTCGGTCACTCGTACTCCGCTGAATCCTTGCTCCATGGACCGTCCGGCCGCACGGCCGAACGATTACCTGCTCACTCGGGCCACGGCGCCGCCGAAGCGCTGCCGATCCCGCCACTCCCGAGTCTGTACTACGTTTCGTGCCCGCGAGCCAGAACTCGAGACGTTCTCAAGTTCTCCGCGGCCCCAGTCTGACCGACACTTACCCCGGTCGGTCTTGCATCACACACCGTACGGTGCACGGGATGCAAAGCGCCCTCGAGAGACGGAACGCCGGTCATCTCGCGACACCTAGCTCCACACAGTTATCCACAACTTGTGTACGACTCGTGGGGATGGCTGAGGCCGAGTCTCTCGGTGCTGGGGCTTGGGACCTGAAAGTGCTCGGACGACGACCTGCTGCACAAGCCAGGCGAGCCGTGACGTTAGCAATCTCTTCCCCTTCTACGCAAGCGATCCTGCGATTTGTCCAGCCAATGTCGGCGTGTCGGCTTGTCTGTACGCCTGAGCAGGTCGAGAATTCCCCGCCGTCACCCGTGGGCCCTGCGTCGGGAACGAACGTGCACGTCGGCTTCCTGCGCTCTGCGCCCGTTGCAACCGGCGCATCGTGCAAGCGTCGGACGTGCACGCTCGTGCTGAGGAGGAGGGCGCGACAGCGCGCCGCGAGCGGGCTGAGCGTTCTTGGGCGCGGTTTGCGGCGACGACGAAGTAGGCGGGCTCAGAGCGCGATGCGCGAGCAGCTCCTAGACAGGGCAGTTTGACCGGTTTGGCGGGGCCCCGTACCGTTAGAAGGTCGCTGTGCCACAGCGTCTGGCGTTATCTGCCCTGGCATGGGAAACCTACCGGCCGCGGGTCAGATCGGTGCACCAGGTCATCGAGATTGTGGAGCCTTCCCGTGAGCAAGCGCACGTTCCAGCCGAGCAACCGGCGTCGCAGCCGTACCCATGGTTTTCGCCTGCGGATGCGTACCCGAGCGGGTCGCGCGATCTTGGCCGCCCGGCGCCGCAAGGGCCGCGAGAAGCTCTCCGGCTGACCAGGCCGACTGTGACGCGCTAGCGGTGTTGCCCAGGACTGTACGAATGAGCCACTCGGAGGACTTTCGGCGAACCATTCGGCAGGGGCGTACGGGTTGGCCGGTCCCACCCTTGTGCTGCACGCGGACAGCTCCCCGAGTGATCAGGTGCGAGTCGGTTTCGTCGTCTCCAAGGCAGTTGGTGGAGCGGTGGTCCGCAATCGGGTCAAGCGTCGGCTGCGACACCTCGTCAGCAGACCGGCTGGCCGACACGCCGGCCGGCACCCGCATGGTGGTCCGAGCGCTTCCCCGCTCCGCCGAAGCACCCACTAGATCTGCGTACTGACCTGCCGTCCGCCTGGGCGAGTGCGCTGCGCCGCCTCGCCGAACGAGGTATGAGATGAAGTACCTGCTGATCGGATTCCTCAAGGCGTATCGGCTATTGATCAGCCCGCTCTACGGAAACGTCTGCCGTTACTACCCGAGCTGCTCCGCATACGCGTTGCGCGCGGTCTCGGTGCACGGCGCGATCAAGGGCAGTTGGTTGACGATTCGCCGACTGCTGCGTTGCCACCCGTGGTCACCGGGTGGGTACGACCCCGTACCGGGAACCCCTGAATTCGACCAGGAGATGCGGGATCAGGCGGTGCGAGCGGCCACAATGGATCGGACTCACGGCCATCGGCACGATGCCACGGATCATGACGGCGTGTTGGCAGCGCCACGACAAGGTGTGAACTGATGTTTGAACTCGTCACGATGAGCATCTGGGATCCCTTCATCACCATCGGCAGCGCGATCATGCAGCCGCTGTATTGGGTGGTGTCGGGAATCCTGGTGCTTTTCCATACGATATTTGCGCCGGTTTTCGGCGCTGACAACGGCTGGACCTGGGCGCTGTCCATCGTGGCGCTCACCGTGGTGATCCGAATCGCACTGATCCCGCTCTTCGTCAAACAGATCAAGTCCTCCAGGTCGATGCAGCTGTTGCAGCCGAAGGTGCGCGAGCTGCAGAAGAAGTACGGTCACGACCGGGAAAAGCTCGGCGCCGAGACCATGAAGCTCTACAAGGAGAACAACGCCAACCCGCTGGCCTCCTGCTTGCCGTTGCTGTTGCAGTCGCCGATCTTCATTGCGCTGTTCCGGGTGCTTGACGGAGCGGCCCACGGCATTCCGCGAGGCCACTGGCTGGAGATTCACCCTGAGCTGCTCGCCTCGCTCAACAGTGCCGAGATCTTCAACGCGCGGCTCTCCGACACGTTCATGAAGGTCGGGTTTGCGAACGGGATCACCAGCGTGCACGTGGTGACCATGGTGCTGATCATCGCGATGACCGTGACGCTGTTCATCACCCAGCTGCAGCTGATGCGGAAGAACATGCCGCCGGAGGCGCTGAGCCGGGCCATTCGCTCAGCAGCAGAAGATGATGCTTTATCTGTTCCCGCTGATTTTCGCGGTCGGTGGCATCAACTTCCCGGTGGGCGTGCTGATCTACTGGTTCACCTCGAACTTGTGGACGATGGGTCAGCAGTTCTACGTCATTCGGCGTAACCCGGCCCCAGGGACCCCTGCCTACGACGCGTGGGAGGCGAGGCGGAAGGCTAAGGGAAAAGACCTCCGGCTGGCGACGGTGACAGGTCCTGAGCCGACCGACGAGGTCCCCGAGCCCGCTCCGAACAAGGTGGCCCGACAGCAACCACGCAAGCAGACCAGGTCCCAGCGCAAGACCGTAGCGCCCGGCGGGTCCTGGGCTCGGCACTCGCACCGCGAAGTCAGGAACGGTGCGAGATACAAGGCGAAGGCGATTCGGATCGCCTCGGTGACAAGGAGGATTGGTGAGCGAGGTACGCCAAGAGGGCTACGCCGGCCCGGTTTCGAGGAGGCCTTGGAGCGGGGGCTGAGGATCCGACGGGAAACCTGGACTCGGCACAAGGCTGGCAGGCTGCCGGCGGTGCGGGGTTGGGTGGCGACAGTGCCCAGGATTCCGAGCCCGAGGCTGCCGGGTCCGACGTTCCCGGCTCTGACGATCCCGGGCCCGAGGCTGGAGCCGGGCTGGTGCCCGACGAGGCCGACGGCCAGGGTGTTGAGCCGATGGACAGCGCGGACCGAGGCGGTGACCGCCGACCTGGCCCCGGAGCTGGGCGGCGTACGCAGCGAGGTCAGATCCGCGAAAGTGACACCGGCGGCGAGCGCTGAGGCCGTCGCGGATGACGCCGGCGAGGCGGATGACGACTCCGACGATTTGGACGCCGAAGACGCGGATGACGACGACAACCCGCTGGACACCGAGGCCGGAGGTAGCGGCGGATTATCTGGAGGAACTGCTCGACATCGCTGATCTCGATGGCGACATCGACACCTACATCGAGGGCGACCGAGCCCACGTTTCCATCGTCAGCGAGTCGGAGATCCTTGTCGGCCCGAACGGCGAGGTCCTCGATGCCCTCCAGGAGCTCGCCCGGCTTGCGGTGATGAGCGAGACCGGTGGGCGGAGCCGGCTGATGCTCGACATAGCCGGTTACCGGGAACGCCGGCGCAAGGAGCTGATCAGCCTCGCGAACGACGCGCGTGCAGGAGGCTCGGGAGACCAACGAGCGGGTTCCGCTGGCGCCGATGAATCCGTTCGAGCGCAAGATCGTGCACGACGCAGTGGTCCTGGCCGGCCTGACGAGCGCCTCGGAGGGTGAGGAACCCAAGCGTCACGTGGTGATCCATCCGGTTCCCTGAGCCTGGCATGGCTCGGTCGACCGTCCGTCGCTTGCCGGGGCTCGACTGCGCATCCTCCACCCCGACTGCGCACCAGTTGCAGACGGTGCGAGGTCTGTGCAAGTGATGCGAGGTGACCCTCGAGCCACCGCGTTGGAAGCCTTCTCATTAAATAGTCGAGCTATTGAAACGTACGCCGAAATATTGCGTGGGAGGGCTGTTGAGTGGGGCCTGCTCGGGCCTCGCGAGGCAGATCGGGTGTGGGATCGTCACATCCTGAACAGTGCAGCTCTGGGCGAGCTGATTCCAGACGGTAGCTCGGTGGTCGATGTTGGCAGCGGCGCCGGCTTGCCGGGCATCCCGCTGGCAATCCTCCGGCCGGATCTGACCGTCACCCTCCTGGAGCCGTTACTTCGCCGCTCCACCTTCCTGACCGAAGTCGTTGACGAACTGGGTCTCGGTGCCCGAGTCACGGTCGTACGGGAGCGGGCCGAGGATCATGAAGGCCGCTACGACGTCGTGGTGGCCAGAGCTGTCGCTCCGCTGGATGGATTGATCCGCTGGTGTGATCCGCTGCGTCGGCCGGCCGGCGTCCTGCTTGCCATGAAGGGAGAAAGCGCCGAGGCCGACATGGCGCAGGCGGCGAAGGCCCTCCGAGCTCGGGGACTCAGGCCGAGCTGGTGCTCGCCCGGGTGCATCCGGAGGCCGAACCTGCTCGCGTGGTCCGGGTCATGCCCGTTGGTTGAGAATGCAATCCTGTCCACGGTCAGCGTGGCTGATCTGTCCCGATGCCGCTGTTTAGTACCGTGGTGCCGCACCCCGATCAGCTTGGAAGGAGTGCAATGACCAGCGGTCCGATTGCCGACATCGAGGTCGCGCCAATGCTGGGTTGGCCTCGCTGCGTGACAGTCGATCCGCGGATCGGCTGGCCCAACGTTCCACGTGGAACGTTGACCTCGGCCTGAGGAGGTTGCCAGCCTTCAACTGCTGGATCGCGATGACTCCCACGGATGGAGCGAGGTCCAGGGCGAGGGGCGAGCCGGGCGGAGCAGTTGCATCGCCGGCGTTGGCCGAGACCACGGCGTCCCCTCAGGTCAGGTCCCGCTCGAGATCTTTGCCTCGGCCACTTCGCTCCCATCCAGCAAAACCGGGGGCCAGGCCTCATCCGGGTCTGCGGCTGCCGACGGCCCCAGCTCCGCCCGTACGCGTTTTGGCCGCTCGATCCCGGCAATCTCGACCAACCGGACGCTCGGTTCGAGCCAGCTCGACCACGACAACCTCGGTGTTTCGACCGCCAGGCCCGGCGACGCGCCCGGTTCGACATAGACGAGTTCGCGACGACGGCCGACGAGCCGGACGCGGTCTTCTGTTTCACGTGAAACACAGGACGTACTCCCGCTGCTCCCACGGCCGGCCGATCCGCGAATCTTCGTGGTCGCGAACCAGAAAGGCGGAGTCGGAGAAGACGACCACAACGGTCAACATCGCGGCCGCCCTGGCTCTCGGCGGGCTCAACGTCCTGGTTGTCGACCTGGATCCGCAGGGGAACGCAAGCACGGCGCTCGGAGTCGACCATCCCGTCGGCACGATTGGCACGTACGAGGTCCTCATCGACGGCCTCGCCATGGCTGATCACGTTGTGGACTCACCCGAGGCGCCCGGGCTCAAGGTCCTGCCGGCGACCATCGACCTGGCGGGCGCCGAGATCGAGCTCGTCTCCATCGTGGCTCGTGAGAACCGGCTGCTCCGCGCGCTCCGTGGCTATCTGAGGGACCATCCCACCGACTACGTCTTCCTGGACTGCCCGCCGTCACTCGGCCTGCTCACGCTCAACGCCCTCGTCGCCGCCACCGAGATCCTGATTCCGATCCAGTGCGAGTACTACGCGCTGGAGGGCGTCTCGCAGCTGATGCGCACGATCAATGTGGTCAAGGGCGAACTGAACGAAGGGCTCAGGCTCACCACGGTCCTGCTGACGATGTACGACGCGCGCACCCGCCTCGCCGCGCAGGTCGCGGACGAGGTACGCAAGCACTTCGCCGAGCAGACCCTTCCGAGCGTAATTCCGCGTTCGGTGCGGATCTCCGAGGCGCCCAGCTACGGCCAGACCGTCCTCACCTACCATCCCGACTCGGCCGGCTCTGTGTCCTATCTCGCCGCCGCCCACGAGATCGCCCGCCGCGGCAAGGAGCATTCATGAACACCAGCACCGAGCGCCGCGGCCTGGGTCGAGGCCTGGGCGAGCTCTTTCAGCGCACCGAGATCGAGCGCCCGCCGGCCATGGCGCCGACGCAGCCGAACGGGCGGCAGACATACCCGGATGCGTCGCACGGCCCGACGAGCACCGAGTCATCGGTCGCGCCGTTCCAGGTGCCCGCCGGCTCCTACTTCGCCGAGTTGCCGATCTCCTCGATCGTGCCCAATGCGCGGCAGCCCCGTACGGCCTTCGACGAGGAGGCGATGGCTGAGTTGGTCGAAGTCGATCAAGGAGGTGGGCCTGCTCCAGCCGATCGTCGTGCGACCGCTCGGCAGCGATCGCTTCGAGCTGGTGATGGGGAGCGGCGCTGGCGGGCGGCGCAACAGGCCGACCTGCCGAGGGTGCCGGCGATCGTGCGCGAGACGCAGGACCACGACCTGCTCCGAGACGCCCTGCTGGAGAACCTGCATCGGGTGCAGCTCAACCCGTTGGAGGAGGCCGCGGCCTACCAGCAGATGCTGGAGGACTTCGGCTGCACGCAGGAAGATCTTTCGGCTCGGATCAAGCGGTCCCGGCCGCAGATCTCCAACACAATCCGGCTCCTCAAGCTTCCGCCGACCGTGCAGCGCCGGGTTGCTGCCGGCGTGCTGAGTGCCGGTCACGCCCGCGCGATCCTGATGGTCGACGACCAACGCGGCGCAGGAGCGGCTCGCCCAGCGGGTTGTCGCCGAGGGCCTCTCGGTTCGCGCCGTCGAGGAGCTCGCGGCGCTCGGGGAGACGGGCGATGACGATCCACCGCGCCGACGCCGGGAGCCGAAGCTGGTCGCGCCGAAGGCCAAGGACCTGGCCGACCGGCTCTCCGATCACTTCGAGACTAGGGTCCGAGTCGATCTCGGTAAGACCAAGGGCAAGATCACCATCGAGTTCGCCACCATCGACGATCTGGAGCGGATCGTCGCAGCCATGAGGGTCGAGCAGCCTCCCACCTAGCAAATGTCCATATGTCTAGAGTTTTTAGTCGCGCACGCGGACCGTAGGCCGCGTTCAGCGAGCGCGAGCCGAAAGGATAGAGAGCCGCATGCCCAAGGTGAGAGTCAGCACCTTCAGCGTCTCGCTCGACGGATACGGAGCTGGGCCTCATCAAAGCATCGATGACGCCGCTCGGTGTCGGCGGCGAGCGCCTGCACGACTGGCTGGTCGCAACCCGTACGTTCAAGCAGATGATCGGCGAGAAAGGCGGCGGCGAGGGCGTCGACGACCGGTTTGCTGCCGCCGGGTCAGTGCCGGCATCGGCGCGACGATCATGGGCCGCAACATGTTCGGACCGATCCGCGGCGCCTGGCCGGACGAGGAGTGGAAGGGCTGGTGGGGCGACAACCCGCCCTACCACTCACGATGTCTTCGTGCTCACCCGGTATCCGCGGTCCTCGTTCGACATGGAGGGCGGCACGAGTTTCCACTTCGTCACCGACGGCATCGGAAACGCGCTCGACCGCGCGGTCGTGGCCGCAAAGGGGCAGGACGTGCTCATCGCCGGCGGGGCGTCGACCATCCAGCAGTACCTGGCAGGCCGGGCTGATCGACGAGCTGCACCTCGCCATCGCGCCGGTCCTGCTCGGCGGTGGCGAACGGCTGTTCGACCGGCTCGGTGATCGTCCGGTCGGATACGAGGTTGCCGAGTTGGTGCAGGGGGAGGCCGCCACGCACGCACGCCTGGTGCGCCAGTCGCTGTGACGCGGTGTTGAGCTTGACGAGGCTCGTCGCGGTCAGCTGGCGGTTGGTTCCTCCGCGACTTGCTCGCCGACAGCGTCTGCCGATCCTTCGGTCCGAGCCGCGGCTGCCTCCGGCCTCGAGCCGGGCGATCTTCGGCCGTACGTCCTTGGTTGCTGAGCGTTCTGCGACAAAGGACAGGAAGGGGATCGTGCCGGCGAGCGCGATCAAGATCAACCGGCGCCAGCTCCACTTGGCCCGGCGGCCGAGGTCGAACGCGGTGATCAGCAAGATCATGTAGAGCCAGCCGTGCGGAATGCCGATCCAGGTCACCAGCCGGCCGTCGTTGCCGAAGTACTTCAGCGGGACTCCGACCAGCATCAAGATCACCAGTAGGGTGCCGACGAGGTAGGCCATGACCCGGTAGCGGATCAACGCGTTACGCATGCGGCGAGCCTACGTTGACTTCCGCACCAGGCCGACCCGGCTCTCTCGGGCCATCCGTACGGCCATTACCACGGTGAACGCGGCGAAAACCCACCACTGCACTGCGTACGCGCCGTTGCGCAGCCGGCCAGACCCGTCCGGCAGCGCGATGGTTGCGTGTTCGAGACCCTGCTGTGCGGCGTCGGCGCTCGACAACGTGACGAAGCCGTCGATCAGCGGTCCCGGCCACTCCTGGGCAAGGACCGGTAGCTCCACCGCCGTCAACTGCCCGTCGGGCGTACTGCCGCCGACCCTCGGACGGCAGCAGGATTCCGGTCTGGGTCACCGAACCGAGCGGGGAGCGGCGGGATCCGCCCCGATGCCGCGGACGACGGCAACGATGCTGCCGTCCGACTGCCGCACCGCACCCAGAACCCGGGACACCTCGGGTCGGCCCGGCAGCGGCAGGAGTCGCTGGAGTTCGGGTAGGTAGGTTCCCTTGAACCGTACGGTGCGCCCGTATCCGTCCTGGACCGACGAGCCCGCTGGGGCGACCGAGCGTAGCTCGACAACCGGTTCCGCTGCGCGTTGAGCTGCCGCTGCCGCACCCTGGCGGTGATAGACGTCCAGCTGCCAGAATCCGAGCAGCACCATGACTCCGGCGAGCAGCGATCCGGCGGCGACGATGAGAAGCTGTCCCAGCCTGCCTCGCACTGACCGATGAGCCATGGTCCGCCTAGGGGACGACGGCCACGGCAGCGATGGAGCTGCGCGCGGCCGCGCCACGGACAAGATCGGCGCACATCTTTCCCAGGCTCCAGCCGGCCGCCTCGATGGCCAGCGGTACGGCCGAGGTCTCGGTCATTCCAGGAGCGACGTTGACCTCGAGGAAGACGGGCTCGCCGTCCGGGGTGACGATCATGTCGGTACGGGACAGGTCCCGCAAACCGAGTGCCTCGTGCACCTTCAGGCCGAGCGCGGCGCAGCGGTCGGCGACCTCAGCGGGCAGCTCGGCGGGGCAGAGGAAGCGGGTTGCGCCCGCGGTGTAGCGGGCTGTGTAGTCGTAGACCCCCGAGTCCGGGCGGATCTCGACGATGGGCAGGGCCTTCCGGCCCCTTGCCGCGGTCCACGACGGCAACGGTGACCTCGGTTCCCTCGATGAAACGCTCCACCACAGCGACGGCTCCGTAGCTGCGTACGCACCCACCATTGCCGACGGCAGCTGGTCCGGCCGGCTGACCTTGCTGCAGCCCAGCGCCGAGCCGCCCCGCGACGGCTTCACCATCATCGGGAAGCCGAGCTGCTCACCCAGCGCGCGGACCAGCGTCTGGGCGCCTGAGCTCCCGGAAGATCTCGTGCGGCAAGGCGATTTGATCTGGCGTGGCGAGCCCGGCCTCTGCCACCACCCAATTGGCGACCGACTTGTCGAAGGCCACCTCGGCAGGCTGAGCCGATGGAGCCGACGAACGGCACGCCCAGCAGCGCCAGCACCTCGCGTAGCGATCCGTCCTCGCCAGCCTCGCCGTGCAGCAACGGGAAGACCACAGCGCCGGGCAGCTCCTCGGAGCCGGGGCAACAACGCGGAGTCCATGTCGGATTCCACCACCTCGAGACCACGCGAGCGCAGCGCCTGAGCGACCCGGCGGCCTGAGCGCAGGGAGACATCGCGCTCGTGGGACAGGCCGCCGGCGAGCACGACGACTGTTTCGGCCGCGTCGTCGCGTGACAGCGCCGGCCTCAGCGACGCCGGTCCGGAAACCGGTCTTGGTCTTGGTCTGGGCGGTGCTTGGCTGGGTCGTGCTGGTCTGGGCGGTGCGGGTCATGCCTGATTCGCTCCCGGGGCCTCAGCGGTCGCAGCTCCGCGCGGCCGTCGTCAGTGATGGCGGTGCCGAAGGTCTCCAGCACTCCGGCCTCGTACTGCAGCACCTCACCGAGCCGGCGAGTGCCTCCCGGATCCGCTCCGGGGTGGGAAGCAGTACGACAGTCGCATGTGCCGGCTGCCGAAGCCGTCGGCATAGAAGGCGGTGCCGGGCACGTACGCGACCCGCGCCGTTACCGCCCGCGGCAGCATAGCCTGCGAGTCCAGTCCAGCGGGCAGCGTTACCCAAACGAAGAACCCGCCGCCCGGCACGGTCCAACTGGTCCCGGCCGGCATATCGCTCGGCCAAGCCGGCGAGCATGGCGTCGCGACGCTCCCGGTACATCTCGCGGAAGACCTTGATCTGGCCGCGCCAGTCGTGGTTGGCCAGGTAGGCGGTGACCGCGTACTGGGAGAACGCTGGCGGGCATAGTGTTGCCGACTCCTGGGCGAGCACGAGCTTTTCCCGTACGGCGTGGGGCGCGAGCACCCAGCCGACGCGGAAACCAGGCGCAAAGGTCTTGGAGAACGAGCCCAGATAGACCACCTCGGTCTTCGTCGAGCGACCGCATCGCCGGTACCGGCTCACCCTCGAAGCCCAGCAGACCGTACGGGTTGTCCTCGACAACCATCAGGTCGGCTCGGATGGCGACCTCCAGGATGGCGGTCCGGCGCTCGAGGGTCTGGGAGACGCCGGCAGGATTGTGGAAATTGGGGATCGTGTAGAGGAACTTGATCCGCTTGCCGGCGGCATGCAATGCCGCGAGCGCCTCGCCGAGCGCGTCGGGCCGCAGCCCGTAGTCATCCATCGCGACGTGTACGACTTCGCACTGGAAAGCCTGAACACCCCGAGTGCGCCGACGTAGCTCGGTGCTTCGCAGATCACCACATCGCCGGGATCGCAGAAGAGCCGGGTGACCAGGTCCAGGCCCTGCTGGGACCCGACGGTCACCGTGACGTCGTCGGGATGAGCGGAGATCCCCTCAAGCTTCATCACCTCGCAGATGGCCTCGCGCATCGGCTGCTCGCCCTGACCGGAGCCGTACTGCATCGCCTGGCGGCCGTTCTCGATAACGAGATCGCCGATGATCGAGCCGATCACGTCGAGGGGCAGGTCAGTGATGTTGGGCATCCCGCCGGCAAGGGAGACCACCTCCGGCCGGTTGGCGACGGCGAAGAGGGCACGGATCGCCGAGGCCGTCATCCCGCGGGCCTGAGCCGCGTAGCGGTCGACGTAGCTGTCCAGTCGGGTGTCGCGTCGATGCAGCTGCTCCAGCCCGGGCACCAGCGGGCCCGGGTCGGAAGGGAACACCGAAGTCACGCCCAGGGGTATCGGGGCCATCCCGCCGGGCCGGCTGCAAATTGGCCCGCGGCGGGGCTGCGGGCCTTACCGCAGTCGGGCGGGCCTGGCCCCATCATGCGACGGGTGGGCCGGCCTGTCGCCGGGCGAGGGAGGCGGCGACTTTCCGCGCTGGTTCCGCCCGCCTACGATGTCACCATGGCGAAGGGCAGGGCATTTGCAAGACCACGGAGACGTATGGGCAGGCGGGTGCTGTGGCTCGCCATCGGCACCGTCGCCGGGCTCTTACTTGGTTTCGCGTACGGGCTGACCAGGCCCCGACCAAGGGACTAACTGGGCGAACAACCAGGAGACAGGACGTCGCACCGAGATGGCATCGCGTCGATTCCGCCCGCTGACTGCGGAAAACCTCTCCGCGCTGCCTGAGCTTTGTGCCCGCTGCACCTTCTGGGAAGCGAGCCTTCACCGACCTCGCCACGTCGGCAGACCATCGCATCGGCCGCAGGCCAAGCTTGACTGGGCCGAGTCGGTCACCGAGCACTGGGGCTACTGCGGCGTGATCGCGGTCAACGATGGCGAGACCATCGGTTATCTGACCATGGCCCCGTCGATGTACGTACTCGGCTCGGCGCGTTCGCCACCCACCGGTGAGCCCGGATGCAGCCAGTGCTCCAAGGCGTCTGGGTCACAGAGGAGCCCGCGGCAAGGGCATCGGGCGCCAACTGGTGCAGTCGGCCGCCGGAATGCTGGTCAGACGCGACATCCGGAGCCCTCGAAGCAGTCGGGACCTATCGGACTGCGCCGACGTGCATGGTGCCGGCAACCTGGCTCGAGGCCGTCGGGCTCATGGTCGTGCGGCCGCACCCGATCACGCCACGGCTTCGGATGAACCTGCAGAACACCCAGCGCTGGCGCCCCGACCTGGGCGCCGCCTGGCATCGGCTGACTGGCCTGGTCGCGCAGCCGAACCCGCCGACGCCGGCCACGTACACCCGCCGCAGCACGCACCGAATGGTGCGCCCTGTTGCTGAAACTCGGCGCCCTCGACGCAATCAGACACTGCCATAGTTGGGCGCATGGGCAAAGACCTGAGCGCAGCGTCCACCTCGAACGGACCGCGCCGTTGCAGTTCCGGGTGACCAACCAGCACGGCAGCTCGATGATCATCGGCAATGGTGATCCGGACGCCTTCAGCCCGATCGATCTGCTGCTGGCTGCGATCGCCGGCTGTACCGCGATGGACGTGGATGCGATCACCGGCAAGCGGGCCGAGCCGGAGCGCTACGAGGTCGACATCCGGGCCGACAAGATCAAGGACGTCGGCGGCAACCGGCTGGTGAACATCGAGATCGACTTCCAGGTCAGGTTCCCCGATTCCGAGGCGGGTGCCGCGGCAGCGGCAGTGCTGCCCTAGCGGCGCGCAAGTCCCATGACCGGCTGTGTGTGGTATCCCGTACGGTCGAGCTGCCGACGCCGATCACGGTACGCATCGACGGATCGGGAGCTGTCCGTCGCTGACTGACCGCAGCAACCGAGGAGGAGCCGTGACCCGCCGGCCTGTCCCACCGCACCTAGCCGACCCGGCGTTGACCTATATGCCCGACGACGGCCAGGACGAGTTCGTGGCTGCGGTGGTGCGCGGCTTCCACGACGACTACCAGCCGGAGCTGTTGGAGCCGCACAGGAAGGCCCTCGAGCCGGACCGGACCTTCGGCTATCAGGTGGACGGCCGCTGGATCGCCACCCGCCAGCGCCTGCAGCCGGGGATGAGCGTGCCCGGCGGGTCGGTGCCGACCGCCGCGGTGACCGTGGTGACTGTCAGCCAGAGCTATCGCCGCCGCGCGGCCTGCTGACGGCGATGATGAAGCACCAGCTGGCCGATATCCACCGGCGCTCCGAACCTCGTCGCGCTACCGTGGGCGTCCGAGTCGCTGATCTATGGCAGGTACGGCTACGGCCACGCCGCCCCACGGCTGTCCACTCTCGGGCCGGACCCGGTCCGCCGGGTTTTTGGCAGGCGTCGATCTCGGCCAGGGCTCGGTCGGCGAGAGGTCGACCGTGACGAGTTCCTGGCGGCGGTCCGGCCGCTGCACGCCTGACTGTTAGCGCGAGCGCAACGGTGCTCTGGACCGCGACGACGGTCGCTGGACGATCACCCTCTACGACCCGGACGCCTGGCGGCACGGCGCCTCCGGCCTGCGCTTCCTGCTGCACTACACCAAAGCCGCCCGAGTAGACGGCTATGCGACGTTCCGACCAAGCAGGACGACGACGGGTCCTGGCCGAACGCCGAGGTGAAGGTGAACGAGATCGACGCCACCGAGCCGACGGCTTGTGCCGCGTTGTGGCGATTCTCCTGCTCGACCTTGACCTGATCCGCAGCTACGCCAGGCACAACGCGCCCATGGACGAGCTGCTGCGCTACCTGGTCGCCAACCCGGGGACCATCAAGACCAACCTGTCCGACGGGACGTACGCCCGGCTGGTCGACGTGCCGGAGCGGCCCTGGAGGCGCGGACGTACGCGGCGGAGATCGACGCCGCGCTCGGCGTACGGGACCCGCTGCCGCCGCACGAACAACCGAACGTTCCGGCTGCAGGGCGGTCCCGAAGGTGCGACCGTGACACCCGCACGGGGTCGCGGGGACGTGACCCTGGACGCTCGCGAGCTGGCCGCGATCTATCTCGGCGGCACGCCACTCACGACCCTGCACCACCGCTGGCCTGCCGTGCAGGAACGCACCCGGGCTCGGTCGGCGCAGTCTCCGCCGCTGCGGCCCCATACGCCCGCCCTGCCCTGACCATTTTTAAGAGCAGTCATGTAACTGAACGAGCGCTAC
>ERZ1370068.1307-contig-11198_pt1 | contig 37425 bp, 67 predicted proteins | sample MGYA00561227_ERZ1370068 | MGnify/ENA primary metagenome ERZ1370068 (study PRJEB38410, sample SAMEA6850437) | metagenome | study: Metagenomic assessment of the ecological functions of the soil: analysis of the soil microbiota associated with the...
GCCCGCATGACGCGCGCCAGCATGCTCGACGTGCTCTCGCGGGACTACATCCGCACGGCCGCGGCGAAGGGCCTCGCGCCTGACCAGGTACTGATCGGCCACGCGCTCGGAGAACGCCGCGATGCCCATCGTGACCATCATCGGCGTGGGCATCGCATTGCTGATCAGCGGCGCCATCGTGACCGGAAACCGTATTCGCGCTTCCCGGAATCGGACGGCTGACGGTCGACGCGATCCTGCGCCGCGACTATCCCATCATTCAGGGCGTGATTCTCGATTTTTCCGCGGTCTACGTGCTGGTCAATCTGCTGGTCGACCTGTCGTACGCTTTCTCGATCCGCGCATCCGCTATTGAGCGTGAGTGCGACGACATCTCATCGACCCGTCGCATCGCCTCGCCCAAGTCGGTATCGCCGACCTCGGCGCCGCTTCCGCGACGCCTTCAGGCGCCACCCGACGGCGCTCATCGGCGGGGTGCATCGCTGAGTCGGCATGGTCGCCGATCGCGATCTTTGCCCCGTGGCTGCGGGACCGATCGACCCGCAGGCGTTGTCGCCGATCAAGCGCCTGCAGCCGGCCGTCGGCTGCAATATTGGTTCGGCACCGACATGCTCGGGCGCGACGTCTACAGCCGCACGGTCTACGGAGCGCGGGTGTCGCTGATCGGTCGGGATCAGCGTCGCGACTGCTGGCGACGCGGGATCGGGCTCGCGATCGGACTGGTCACCGGCTTCGTGCCGCTGGACCGATGCGATCGTCATGCGGGTCATGGACGGGCTGATGTCGATCCCGTCGATGCCTGCTCGCGCATCGCGTTGATGGCGCTTGACCCGCGCCAGCCTCGAGAACGTCATCGTCGCCATCACCGCTCGCCGAGGTGCCGCGCGTCGCGCGCCTCGTCCGCAGCCTCGTGCTTGACGCCTGCGCGAGCCGCCCTTCGTCGAAGCCGCCATCGCCAGCGGCACCGGCTTTGTCCGCATCCTGTGCGGCACATCCTGCCCAACATCGTCGCCGCCGCTGCTCGTGCAGGGCACCTTTGTCTGCCGGCTCGGCGATGATCGTCGAGGCGATCCTGTCGTTTCTCGGCGCCGGTACGCCGCCCAACATCCCGAGCTGGGGCAACATCATGGCCGAGGGCGCAGCCTGCTTTCAGGTCGCGGCTACCATCATCCTGCTCTTCCCGGCATCTGTTCTGTCGGTCACGGTGCTCGCCATCAACCTGCTCGGCGACGGCATGCGCGACGCGCTCGACCCGCGCCTGGCGCGGCGGATGTAAGCGCATGGACGACGGCGCGTACGTCGCGACCTTCCGCGCCTGCCAGGGTCGAGCCGATCCTCGAGGTCGCCGATCTCAGAACCTGATTTTTCACCCGCGACGGCGTGGTGCGCGCCGTCGACGGCGTCTCCTTTCACGTCGTCCGCGGGGAGACGCTTGGCGATCGTCGGCGAGTCCGGCTGCGGCAAGAGCGTCACCTCGCTTTCGATTCTGCGGCTGATCGCATCGCCGCCCGGACGCATCGGTCGGCAGGCACATCCGCTTCGACGGACGCGATCTGCTCGAGCTTCGGCGAGCGCGAGATGCGCAAGGTTCGCGGCGATCGCGATCTCGATGATCTTCCAGGAGCCGATGACGTCGCTCAACCCGGTGCTGACCATCGGCCGTCAGATCGCCGAGACGCTGATCCTGCACCGCGGGTCTCTCGGCAGCGACGACGCGATGCGCAGCGCGGTCGAGATGCTGCGGCTGGTCACAGATCCCGGAGCCGGAGCGCCGCGTATCGACGAGTACCCGCACCAGCTCTCGGGCGGCATGCGGCAGCGGGTGATGATCGCGATGGCGCTCGCCTGCAGACCCGAAGCTGTTGATCGCCGACGAGCCGACGACGGCGCTCGACGTGACGATCCAGGCGCAGATCCTCGATCTGATGCGCGAGCTGAAGCAGAAGATCGACGCCGCGATCGTGCTGATCACCCACGATCTGGGCGTCGTCGCCGAGATGGCGCAGCGCGTGGTGGTGATGTACGCAGGACAGCAAGGTCGAGGAAGGCGCCGGTCGAAGCGCTTGTTTGCAGAATCCTCGCCATCCCTACACGCAGCGGTCTGCTCGACTCGATGCCGCAGCTCGGCGCACGCCAGCCGTGGCGCGGCTGCCGCGTCTGACCGAGATTGCCGGCACCGTGCCGTCACTGTCGGAAGCGATCGTCGGCTGCGCGTTCGCACGCGCGCTGCGCTTATGCGACCGATGCGCTGCCAGAGCGAATATGCCGCCGTTCGAGGAGAAGGCGCCCGGCCATGGCGCCGCCTGCTGGGAGTCGGAGCGCCACGTTGCGACGCGGTCGGCGATGCGAAGCGCTGCAGGCGTGCAACGACCGATGGCGGCGCTGCTGGTCGGTCAGGCACTTGTCCAAGCATTACGCCGGTCCGCGGCGGGGTCTTGGTCGCAGCGCGCGGTGCAGGTGCACGCGGTCGACGACGTCAGCTTCGACGATCGCCGAAGGCGAAACCCTGGGCCTCGTCGGCGAAAGCGGCTGCGGCAAGTCCACCGCTCGGCAAGGCCGTGCTCGCGGCTGATCCGACCGACCGCGGGAACGATCCGACGTGGCGAGGACAGCGCATCGATCGGCTCAAGCGCGGCGCAGATGCGGCCCCTACCGGCGCGAGCTGCAGGCCGTGTTCCAGGATCCCTACGCGTCGCTCAATCCGCGCATGCGAGCGGCTGACATCGTCGGCGAGCCGATCCGCAATTTCGAGCAGGCAACGGCGTCCGCGAATCGACGGAGCGGGTCGCTCGCGCTGCTCGACAAGGTCGGGCTTGCGCGCCGACCAGATGGCCAAGTATCCGCACGAATTTTCCGGCGGACAGCGGCAGCGCATCGGCATCGCCCGCGCGCTGGCGCCGCAGCCCGAGTCTGATCGTCTGCGACGAGCCGGTGTCGGCGCTCGACGTCTCGGTCCAGGCGCAGGTCATCAACCTGCTGGTCGATCTGCAGCGGGAGTTCGGCCTGTCGTACCTCTTCGTCGCGCACGATCTGGCCGTCGTCGAGCACATCAGCCACCGCGTCGCGGTGATGTATCTCGGCAGGATCGTCGAGACTCGCCGACAAGCGCGCGTCTGTTCGCGCGCCCGCAGCACCCTTACACCGAGGCGCTGCTGTCGGCGGTGCCGGTTCCCGATCCCGCCGCGCGTCGCAAGCGCATCATCCTCGCCGGCGACGTGCCGAGCCCGATCGAGCCGCCCGCGGGTTGCCGCTTCCATACCCGCTGTCCCTGTACGCGCTTCGATCGCTGCAGCGTCGAGGAACCGGTGCTCAAGGAAGCGTCGCCGGCGCACTGGGTCGCGTGTCACCTGCGCGACGTACCCATCGCCAACAGCAAGCATTGCGCATCACTGAAGCGGTGCGCGCAAAAGAGACGCGACTAAGGTGGGGAACGCTGGAATCTTCTGAACGCAACCGCTGCGGCACGCAAGCTGGCGGCGCGAGAGATCACGGCGGTATCGCTGCTCGAAGACTGTCTCGAGCGCATTGCCGGAACGCGCGAATCCGCGGTGCACGCCTGGACTTTCCTCGATACCGATGCGGCGATGCAGCGCGCCCGCGCGCTCGATGCGCAGACCATCCGATGGGCCTGCTGCACGGGCTCCCGATTGCGGTCAAGGATTTGTTCGACACTTTCGACATGCCGATCCCCGTACGGGTCGCCGATCTACGCCAAGCATCGTCCCGCCTGGGACGCCGCACGCGTCGCGCTTGCGCAGAGCAGCGGGCGCGATCGTCGTCGGCAAGACGGTCACGACGGAGTTCGCGACGTTCCACCCCGGGCCGACGCGCAATCCGCGAAACTTGCAGCACACGCCGGGAGGCTCGTCGTCAGGCTCCGCAGCCGCGGTCGCCGACGGGATGGTTCCGCTCGCCGTTCGGCTCGCAGACGGCGGGGTCGATCGTGCGTCCCGCGGCGTTTTGCGGCGTGGTCGGATACAAGCCGACCTTCGGCCCGGTGACTCGCGTCGGCGTCAAGATGATTTCCGATACGCTCGACACCATCGGCGTACTCGGCCCGCAGCGTGCCCGATGTCGCACTGTTCGTGGCTGCGCTCACCGACCGGCACGAGCTCCTGACCGGACGTCGGCGGCGGCCGATGTCCCGCGGATCGGCCTGTGCAGGACCTACGAATGGAATCGCGCGCAACCCGAAACGGTCGCGATGTTCGAAGAGCGCTGGCGAAGCGGCTGCGTGCCGCCGGCGCGAGCGTTCGGGACGTGACGCTGCCGCCGCCGTTTGCGGGCCTCGCTGCGGCGCAGACGGCGATCATGGTATTCGAAGTCGCGCAATCCGCTGTCGCACGAAAATCTCGTGCACCGCAAAGACCTGAGCGCGGACATGACCCGGATGATCGATGCGGGCCTCGCGGTGTCGCCGCAGCAATACGATGCCGCGCGGCTCGCTGACTCGGGCCTGCCGCGCGATGCTCCCGGAGATCTTCAACGCGTTCGACGTGCTGGTCGCGCCCAGCGCGATCGGCGACGCGCCTGCAGGGATCGCTGCCACCGGCGATCCGCTGTTCAACCGGATATGGACGCTGTTGCACGTGCCGGTCGTGCATGTGCCTGTCGCCGACGGATCCGCAGGGATTGCCGGTCGGCGTCAGCGATCGTGGGCGCCGTCGGCGTCCGATCGCGCGACGCTGCGGGCCGCGGAATGGATACACGCTCGGCTTGGTGGAAGCGGGCAAGACCGACGGAGTGGAACGGGACGATCGACGAATGACGACATCCTCCGACGCGCTTCATTCCCGATGACAGCGCCACAGGCTCGCTCCGAGTCGACGGCGCCCGCCTGTGGCGATCGCTCATGGACCTGGCACAGATCGGCGCCACGCCGAAGGGAGGCGTGCGCGCGGCTCGCGCTCACCGACCTCGACGGGCAGGGACGCGATCTGGTCGTCGGCTGGCTGCGCGAGACGGGCAGCGAGCATCGAAATCGACGGCGCGGGCAACATCTTCGCGACGCGCGGCGGGCGAGATAGCGCGGCGCGTGTCGTGCTGACCGGAAGCCATATCGATACCGCAACCGTCGGGCGGCAAATTCGACGGCAACTACGGCGTGCTCGCCGGATTGGAAGTGCTGCGAACGCTCAACGACGCGGGCATCGTCACGGAGCAAGCCGGTGGGCGTCGCGATATGGACCAACGAGGAGGGCAGCCGCTTCGTTCCGGTGATGGGCGGCTCCGGCGCGTTCGCCGGCGTGTACACGCTCGAGCACTTGCGGCAGCAGCGCGACATCGACGGCATCGCGCTTCGGCGATGCGCTCGACGCGATCGGCTACGCCGGGCGATGCGCCGGTCGGCGGCCGCGCGCTCGACGCCTATTTCGAGGCGCATATCGAGCAGGGGCCCGTCCTCGAGCGGCGAGGACAAGATCGTCGGCGTGGTGACCGGCGCGCTGGGCCTGCGCTGGTACGACTGCATCTGGACCGGGCAGGACGCGCATGCCGGCCCGACGCCGATGGAAGGCGCGCCGCGATGCGCTGCGCGGCGCCGTCGCGCATGGTCGAAGCGATCCACGCGCTGGCGGTGCGCCACGCGCCCGACGGCCGGCGCCACGGTCGGGCTTCATCGCAGGTCAGCCCCAACTCGCGCAACGTCGTCCCGGGCCGCGTCAAAATGACCGTCGACATGCGCCATCCCGACGACGGTGCAGCTCGCGAGGATGGACCGCGAGCTTCGCGACGCGGCGGCCGCGATCGCCAGCGACCTTCGCCTCGAATGCGATCTGCAGCAAGTCGACCACTTCCCGGCGTCGCGTTTCGACCCGGAGCTGCGTCGACGCGGTGCGCGCGCGGCGACCGCGCCTGCGGGCTACCCGCATCGTGAGATGGTGAGCGGCGCCGGCCACGATGCGATCTACGTCGCGCGCGTCGCGCCGACTGCGATGATCTTCGTGCCGTGCAAGGACGGCATCAGCCACAACGAGATCGAGGACGCGCGCCCGAGCATCTCGAGGCGAGGCGCCAATGTCGCTCCTGCATCGCCATCCTCGCGCGCGCGCTCGGATCGCGCGCTGCATCGGCGTTCGCCGGGAGTGAAACGTGGCTGATGCCGCTGACTCCGCCTGCGCCAGATGCCGAGCTCGTCGACAAGCTGGTCGTCGCCAATCGCATCCTGTACCGGCAGGGCGTCGTCGACGGCTTCGGTCATGTCAGCGCGCGTCACGACAAGTCGCCGGGCCATTTCCTGCTCGCGCGCAACATGGCGCCGGGACTCGTCCGGCGCGACGACATCGTCACCTTCGACCTCGACGGCGCGGCGCTCGATGCCGGCGGGCGCCGCGTGTATCTGGAGCGGTTCATTCACGGCGAGATCTACCGCGCGCGCCCGATGTGCAGGCGATCGTCCACAGCCATTCGCCGAGCGTCATCCCGTTCGGCGTGACCGGACAGCCGCTGCGGCCGATCTTCCACATGAGCGGATTTCTGGGCGAAGGCGCGGCGCTGTTCGAGATCCGCGACGTCGGCGGCGATACCGACATGCTGATCCGCGACAACCGTCTCGGGAAGCGCGCTCGCGGACGCGCTGGGCGCGCGGTCCGACGGTGCTGATGCGCGGCCACGGCTCGACCGTCGTCGGCACCTCGATCGAGCAGGCCGTGTACCGCGCGATCTACGCCGAGGTCAATGCCAAGCTGCAGCTGCAGGCGGTGACAGCTGGGCGAAGTGAACTATCTCAACCCGCAGGAGGCCGCCATGGCGCGCGGCGACCAACGATACGCAATTGGCGCGGGTCTGGGAGCTATGGCGGCGCGAGATCGGGACCATCGAGTAGCGCGAAGCCCTACTTCGCGCGCGCGTAGTACTTGAACAGCTCGTCCTGCTGCGGCTTGGTCAGCGGCGCCGGCAGAAACTTCAGGCTGACCGAGTCGGCCATCGCCTCGTCGAGCCCGGACAGCCGCTCGAGCCGGAAGATTCTCCTTCGGGAAAGAACTGGTCGCGCACCTGCTTGGCGAGGGCTTCCGAAATGCCGACCCATTCGGCGTAGGCCTTCAGCGCCGCGGGATCGGAATACATCCAGTCCAGCGTTTCGCGATAGGCCTGCAGGTAGCGCTCGATCGACCTCGCGCCGCTGCTCGGCGGTCGCGGTGTTGGTGATCATCAGGCGGACGGTCTGGTTGCGAAAAGCCGGCACGTCGCTTTCGCGCGACGACGATGCGGATGCGGCCCTGCTGCAGCGCTTCGACGCCGAACGGCGGCGACGACCAGCCGATGTCGACCTGGCCCGACATCGTCTGCGTGAACGTCGACGCCGGGCTGCCGGTCGCCACCGGCTTCACCTGCACGCCGAATTCGCGGATGAACGCGAGCACCGCCCAGTTGCTCGACGAGCCGGTGGTGGAATAGGCGATCGTCTTTCCCGCCGCGTCCTTGAGCGTCTTGATCGGCGAGGCGGCGGGAACGTACCAGAACAGATCGTCGGCTCCCGTCATCGAGTTGGCGATGGCGCGCACCGGCGCGCCCTTGGCGAAGGCGCCGAGCACGCCGGCGGTGCCGACGCCGAGGCCGATGATCGACGCTGCCCGAGATCACCGCCTGCAGCGTCTCGCCCGCGCCCTGGGTGTAGAGAAGCTCCAGCGTCAAGCCGTGCTTGGCTGAAGAATCCCGCCTTCTGACCGAGCTCCGGCGCCGCGTTTTCCCAGTTGCCGCGCTGCCCGATGGCGAGCTTGAGCGTGTCGGCGGCGAGCGCGCTTGCGCTCGTCAAACATCAATAGCGCGGCAAACCAGCCAATGCCCTGACAGTCGTTCGTTCCATCGTCTGCTCCTCAGGTCCTGGATTCTGACGCGCGATCCCGCCAACGCTCGCACGCCGAATGCAACGCTATCATGGTTGCTGCCGGGGCCGTGCGGGCAGCAGCGTAGTGTATTCCAGCTCGTTGGCGCGAGGCGCGATGCCGCGGACCGGCATGCGCCTGCTCTCATGCGCGCGTAGCGGGCGCGCGACGACGACGTTGGCGATCACCGTCAGCAGCAGCGTGACGACCATCAACATGAAGGACAGCGCCGCGCCAAACGGCCAGTTGTTCTGATTGCAGCACTTCGCTGGCGACGACCGGCGCCATCATCTGGAAGCGCGGCCCGCCGAGCAGGACCGGGCGTCGCGTAAGCGTTCATGGTGAGGATGAAGCAAAGCACGGCGCGCGGCGAAGCACGCCGGGAATCGCCAGCGGCAGGAGTCACCAGGCGCCAGGCGGCGAACGGCGTCGCGCCGAGGCTCAGCGCCGCCTCCTCCGGAGGAGCGGTCGATGCCCTCGCAGAACGCTTTGCAGGGTCAGCACCACAAAGGGCAGGTTGACGGCGATGATGCCGACGAAGACCGCTCCCCGGCGTATACATGATCGTCAGCGGCGCCCACGTCGGCACCGAAGAGCTCGAGGAGGTAGTTGAAGACGCCCTTCTGCCCGAATGCGACCATCCAACCCGGCGGCGCGCACCGCGTTGCCGACGAACAGCGGCAGGATCACCGCCAGGATCAGGATCGCCTTGAAGCGCGACGTGGTGCGCGGGCGAGGAAGAGCGCCGGCGGAAAGCCTGGCGACGAGGCGCACGCCAGCGTGACGCCGATCGCCATCATGCAGCGTGGTCTTGAGCACCGCGAAATAATACGGATCGGTGATGCACTTGACGTAGTTGTCCAGCGTCAGCGCTTCGACCATGAACTGACCCGGGACGAATCGATTCAGGCTGTAGCGGAACAGCAGCAGGAGCGGCGACCGCCAGAAATACCAGCACCAGAATCGATGCCGGCATCATCAGCGCCAGCGCCGTGCGGCGGCGCGCGATCATCTCACCGCTCCCCGAACCCAGGCTCAGGTCTTGAAGACCTTGTTCCACCACTCCTGCAGCTGAGGGTCGTTCTGGGCCAGGTATTCCTGGTCCTGGACCATGAATCGGTCCTCGATCGCCTTGTCGAAGCCGATGCGCGCGGCCATGTCGGCCGCCAGGCCGGCATTGCTGGCGGTCGGGTTGTATCCCATGTTCTTGGCGAACTCCTGCTGCGGCTGCGGCTCGAGCATGGCGTTCAGGTACGCGTAGGGCGGCGTCCTTGTTCTTGGCGTTCTTGGGGACGGCCAGTTCCGAAACATAGAGGACGATGCCTTCCTTCGGATTGGCGATCTCGACCGGGATGCCGGCGTTCTGCCACATCACGCCGCGCGCTTTCCACATGATGCACATCCAGCATTCCTCGGTCTTGAGCGCCTGTGCCATCGCTTCGTTGGTTGGATAGATCTTGACGCCCATTTTCTTGAGCTCCAGCAGCTTCGGCCTTGCCGGGCTCGTAGTTGTTCATGCTGCCGCCGCTGATCATCGCCGCCGACTCGATGGTCGTCTGGTATTGAATGTCGATGACGCCGATGCGGCCGGCGGCGGCAAGCTCCGGGTTCCAGAGGTCCGCGTAGGACGTCGGCTTGGTCTTGATCTTCGTCGGGTTGTAAAGGATCGACCCGGCCGGTATAGATGTGCGGCACCGAGATACTTGGTCTTGAGCTTGGGCAGAACGTTCTTGAAGTTCGGGATCTTGCGCCGGCGTCGATCTCTTCCAGCGTGCCGTTCTTCCACATCTCGTACGAGCCGGACGCGGTCAGCGCGACGATGCATCCATCGAGCCGCGCGGCAGACGCTTTCGGCCATCAGCTTGGTCTTGCGCACGGTGTCGTTGGCGGTGTCGTAGATGACCTCCACCCCTTGGGCGTCAGCAGCGGGTCGGCGATGTACTTCTGCATGAGGTTCTGATAGTCGCCGCCCCAGGTGCCGACGACCGACCGGCCCGCTGGCCGCATGCGCCCGCGGCCAGCCGAGACCTGCCTAGCGCGGCGCTGGCGGCGAGCGCGGTGTTGAACTGACGGCGCGTCAATTTCTGAGCCATGGCTTGAACTCCTCTGGTGGTGTTGCGCCTTACATCGGTGCAATGCCGACCGCTGACGCCGGATCGACGCGGATGAACAGACTTCTGTCCCGGCGTCCAATGTTGCGGCGCCGCGGCACTCGCGGGCTTGGTCACGATCACGGTTTCGCTGCTCGTCAAGCGCAGAGGATCAGCTCCGAAGTCGAGCCCCAGATAGGTTACCACTTCGACGGTGGCCGGAACGACGTTCGCGCCGGCGCCGCCGGCGCATCGAGCAGCTCGATCGCCTCGGGCCGTATCATCAAGGCTGCTTCGCGTCGGGCGCGCGACGAGGCTGCAGGCGATCGAAAGCCCGAGCCAGTCACGAACAGCGACCCGTCGCGACGAGGGAGCGCCCGCGATGAAATTCGCCTGGACCGATGAACGACGCAACGAAGGCGTTGCGCGGCGTCACGATAGAGCTCCTGCGGCGAGCCGATCTGCTGGATGCGGCCGCTGTTGATCACCACCAGGCGGTCGCCCATGCTCATCGCCTCGTCCTGGTCGTGCGTGACGAGGATGGTGGTGATCTTGAGCAGTTGTTGCAGCCGGCGCATCTCCTGGCGCACATCGTGGCGGAGCTTTGGCGTCGAGGTTGGACAAGCGGCTCGTCGAGGAGCAGCACGTCGGGCTCGATGACCAGCGCGCGCCACCGCGACGCGCTGCTGCTGTCCGCCCGAAAGCTGTCGCGGCAGGCGCTGCGCCAGCGACATCGAGCTTGACCAGCGCCAGCGAGCGCTCCACGCGCCGGGCGATTTCGGCCTCGGACGCCTTGCGGCGGCGAAGTCCGAAGCGCGACGTTCTCGAACACGGTTCAAATGCGGGAACAGCGCGTAGTTCTGAAACACGCACCCCTGATGTTGCGCCGATAGGGCGGCTCGTGCGTGACATCGCGCTCGCGGATCCGCACCGCGCCGGCGCTCGCGTCGGTGAAGCCGGCGATCATCCGCAGCGCTCGTCGTCTTGCCGCAGCCGGAGGGGCCGAGCAGGACACAGCAGCTCGCCTTCCGGCGACCTCGAGCGAAAAATCGTCCACGGCGATACAGCTCGCCGAAGCGCTTGCTGACGTGGTCGAGCGCGACGGTGGCCACTGATCACTATCGCTGCACTACCTTGGCGAGGCTGACGAAGCGATCGGTGATCAGCAGCCCGCCGCCGATGACGGCGATTTGCAGCGCCGGACACGGCGGCGATGGTCGGATCGATTTTCCATTGCAGGTACTGCAGGATCGCGATCGGCAGAGTCGTCTGGCCCGGGTGTGACCAGCAGCAGGGAAATCTCCAGATTGCCGAAGCTGACCACGAAGCTGAACAGCGCCGCGGCGACCATTCCCGGCCAGATCAGCGGCAGCGTGACCTTGAGCGCTGCGACCAGCGGCGACGCGCCAAGACTCTGCGCGCGCCTCCTCGACCGAGCGATCGACGCCGATCAGGTTGGCGGTGATCAGGCGGATGCTCCAGGGAATCGTGATCAGGATGTGCCCGACTGCCAGCCCCCAGACCGAGCCGACGACAGGGCAGTCCGGTCAGCACCTCGAACTCGACGAAGGTCATGTAGAGGCTCGCGCCGATCACGATCGCGGGCACGATCAGCGGCGACATCAGCAGCTGAAGCAACGCTTCGCGGCCGCGAAACTGCGAGCGAGTGAGCGCGAAGCTCGCCGGCAGCGTCACGAGCAGGCCGCACGCCGTAGCCAGCAGCGCGACATCGAGGCTGGTCCAGAACCCGCTGATGAATTGCCGCTGCGCGAGCATTTCGGAATACCAGCGCAGCGAATAGCCTTCCGGCGGCAGCGCGACAGGATTTCGTTGTTGAAGAACGAGAGCCAGAGCACCAGCGAGATGGGCAGGACCATGAACACGAAAGGCGCCCGGCGACCGCGGCCTGGAACGCGACGCGTCCAAACCGTTCTCCGAGCCGCGCGCCGCGCACCATGGCTTTTTGCGTCCCGCTAGTGCTGCAGCTGGTTCTCGTAAAAGCGCCCACCCTTGATGATCGCCGGGAGATGCGCGCCCTGGTCCTGAAACAGGCCGAGATCCTGGTGGGATCGCCATCGACGACCAGCAGATCGGCGTACGCGCCAGGCACGATCTCGCCGAGCTGACCGGAGCGCTGGCAGAATCTCGGCGTTGACGATGGTGGCGGAGCGGATGATTTCGTGCGGCTTCATCACCTCCGATCGGATGAGGAACTCGCGGCACTGGTCGTCCTGCATCTGGCCCAGGAGGTCGCTGCCGAAGCCGATCTTCACGCCGGCCGCACGGCAAAGCTCGAGCGAAGCTCAAGCCCGCGTCAAGCACGATCTCGTTCTTTTCCAGGCTGTAGGCGGACAGCCCGTAAGCCGGGACCACGACGGCTTCAGGCAATCGTAGGCGACGAGCGTCGGCACTGATGTACGCGCCTCGCTCCGCCATGAGCTTGGCGACCGGCGTCGTCGATCAGGTTGCCGTGCTCGATGGTGCGCACGCCGGAGCTGACTGGCGCGCCGGATCGCTCTCGGCCGAATAGGCGTGCGCCACGGACATACGAGCGCCAGTGGGTCGCTTCCTCGACCGCGGCCTCGATCTCGTCCGAGCCGGAACTGGATGCTCTCCAGCGGATCGGTTTGCGAGGCGACGCCGCCGGAGACCGCTGATCTTGATCTGGTCGGCGCCTTCGCTGAAGCTCTGTCGCGCACCGCCTTGATCATCTCGGGCACGCCGTCGGCAATGCGGCTCATGTAGGAGGCCCGAGCAGCAGTGCGCACTCGATGCGTGGATCTGGTTGCGGCGGCGGAAATCGGCGTGCCCGCCGGTCTGACTGATCGGCATGCCGGAGATGAAAAGCCGCGGGCGAGTCCATGATCCCGCGTCTCGGCTGGCGACCTTGGTGCCGTGATCGCAGCCGCCGGTGTCGCGCACGGAGGTGAAGCCGCGCATGAGCATGTTGCGCGCGTTGACGACCGCCCTTGGTGGTCAGCAGCGTGAGCGGCATGCCCTCAGAGCAGTGCGAGATTCACCTCGGCCAGAAAGATATGGATATGAGCGTCGATCAGACCCGGCATCAGCGTGCGGCCGCGGAGAGGTCGATGCAGGCTCGCGCCAATCGCGCTGGCAGCGCCGATCGGCCGGTCCGAAACCTCCTTGATCCGATCGTCCTCGATCAGGACCTCGATACCTTCCTGGAGGTCGGCCTTGCGCGGATCGAGAAACATTCCGCCGTGGAAAAGGTACGCTGCCATGGGCCTGTCTCCGCGAAGGCTCCGCTCAAGATGCGGTTGGGTGGCTGTATCGAATCCGATGGCGATCAATGGGGAAGTCAGCGTCATGAGCGTGAATAAGGTGCGGATCGTCGACTCGCACACGGCAGGCGAGCCGACGCGCGTGGTGATCGAAGGCGGACCGGACCTCGGCGGCGGCAGCGGTTGCGCGAGCGTCTCGAGCGCTTCGAGGCCGAACACGATCGTTTCCGATCGGGTAGTCGTGAACGAGCCCCGAGGATCCGACGTTCTGGTCGGGCGCGCTGCTTGCTGCGAACCGCACGACGCGAGCGTGCGCGGCCGGCGTGATCTTCTTCAACAACGTCGGCATCCATCGGCATGTGCGGCCACGGCACGATCGGTCTCGTCCGTCACGCTCGCGCACCTGGGCAGGATCGGCGCCGGCATCGCATCGGATCGAAACTCAGCGTCGGCGTCGTGACCGCGAAGGTGCACGATCGCGCACCGCGTCACCGTGAGCAACGTGCCAAGTTATCGCCTCGGCCTCGCGAGTGACGTCGATGTTCGCCGGAGTACGGCGAGGTGATCAGGCGACGTCGCCTGGGGAGGCAACTGGTTCTTCCTCGTCGAAGCGCGACGGTGTCGCCCGTCGCGCTGGCAACATCGGCGAGCTCACCGAGCTTCGCGATGCGCAGGTGCGCCGCGCGCTGAACGGCAAGCGGCGTACGCGGCGCCGACGGCGCGGAGATCGACCACATCGAGCTGTTCGGCCGCCGCGTCCGCAGCCGGCGCGGACAGCCGCAACTTCGTGCTCTGCCCGGGCAGGCCTACGACCGCTCGCCGTGCGGCACCGGCACCAGCGCCAAGCTCGCGCTGCCTCGTCTGCCGACGGCAAGCTGCAGCCAGGCGAAGTCTGGCGGCAGGAAGCGTGATCGGCACCGTGTTCGAAGGCATCTTTCACCGTCGATGAAACGGACCGCGGCCGGGTCGCTGCCGCACGTCACGGGCGAGGCCTACGTCACTGGCGAATCGACGCTGATCTTCGACGACGCCGATCCCTTGCGCTGGGGCATCGACGCTCCACGCGTGAGCAAGCATGTGCTCATCGTCGGCGGCGGCATCGTCGGTTTCAGCGTCGCCTATTACTGTGCGCGCAAGGGCACCAGTGTCACGCTGATCGAGCGCGGAGGCCCGGACCGCGGCGGCTGCTCGTTCGTCAACGCCGGCATGCTCGTGCCGAGCCACATCGTCCCCCTGGCAAGCCCCGGGATGGTGCGGCTCGGGCTGCGGTGGATGTGGAATCCGGAGAGTCCGTTCTACGTCAAGCCGCGCTTGAGCGCGGATCTCTTGCTGGGCCTGAAGTTCCATCGGGCTTCTGACGCAGGCCCACGTCGACCGCGCGCGCACCGCTGCTTCGGGATCTTCATCTTGCCAGCCGCGAGTGCTATCAGGGAATGGGCGTCGCTCTGGAACAACGAGTTCGATCTGGTCGAGCGCGGCATGCTGACGCTGTGCAATACCGAGCGCGGCCTCGAGGAGGAGGCGAGGGCGCGCCGAGTACGCGCGCGCGGCGCTCGGCATTGCCGCCGAGTGTGCTGTCGCCGTCGGCGACGGCCGAGCTCGAGCCGCAGCTCAACATGACCATCGCCGGCTCGGTGCACTTCCCTGTCGACTGCCATCTGACGCCCGGACGGCTGATGGCGGCGCTTGCGCGCGAGGTCGAGGCAGCCGGGCGTCGAGGTGTCATACGATACCGGCGTGGAAGGTTGGCGCTCGAAGGGGAATCGAATCGAGGCAGTTCGCGCCAGCGCTGCCGACGGTGCGGCGATCTTCGCGCCGACGAGTATGTCGTCTGCGGCGGTATCTGGTCGCAGAGCATCGTGCGCGAGCTCGGCATCAGGATCCCGATGCAGGCGGGCAAAGGTTACAGCCTGACCCTGGACGAGTCCCGCCGCGCAGCCGCGCGTCATGCGCCATCCTGAGCGAAGCGCGCGTCGCGCGTGACGCCGATGGGCCATGCGCTTCGATTCGCCGGAACGATGGAGCTCGGCGGCATCGACGAAAGCATCCACCCCGCGCGCGTGCGAGGAATGGTCAAATCGATCGGCGCGGTATTATCCGGACATCGCCCCGGATTGAGCTCCAGCGGGCGAGCGTGCGCACGGGGCTGCGCCCATGCTCGCCCGACGGGCTGCCCTACGTCGGCAGGGTTTCGCGATTTGCCAATCTTTCGGTCGCCACCGGCCATGCGATGATGGGCATGAGCCTCGGACCGATCACCGGCAAGCTGATCGCCGAAACGCTGTCCGGCGAAGCCGCCGTCGATGCAGCATGGCGGGGCTCAGTCCCGACCGCTATGCGTAAGATGCGAGAGCGCGGACCGCGAGGAGCAAGCCGATGAAAGTGAACTGGAAAGGCGTCATCCCCGCCATCACCACGCCGTTCAACGCCGACCTGACCGTCGACGATGGGCTTCCTCGCCAAGCATTCGCGCTGGCTTGTCGACGAGGGCTCGTGGGCCTGGTCCCGATCGGCTCGCTCGGCGAATCGGCCACGCTCTGATCCGCCGAGAAGCGCCGGGTCATCGAGACATGCGTCAACGCGGTGGGCGATCGGGTGCCGGTGATCCCGGGTATCGCGGCGCTGTCCACGGCCGAAGCGGTGGAGCTCGCGCAGGACGCGAAAACGATCGGCTGCAGCGGCCTGATGGTGCTGCCGCCGTACGTCTACACGCACCGACTGGCGCGAGATGAAGGCGCACGTCGCGCGCGGTGATTGCGCGCCACCGATCTGTCCGTGCATGCTCTACAACAACCCGATCGCCTACAAGACCGATTTCCTGCCGCGAGCAGATCGTCGAGCTTGCGGCCGAGCTTCCCAACCTGCACGCGGTCAAGGAATCGAGCGCCGACCTTCGGCGGGTGATGGCGATCCGCGCGCTGTCTCGGCGCGCGTCGCAGATACTGCGTCGGTGTCGACGACGCCATCGTCGAGAGCGATCGATGCCGGCGCCGTCGGCTGGATCGCGGGACTCGTCAACGCCTTCCCCGCCGAATCGGTGGCGCTGCTACGGGCATGCGATGCGAAGGACGAAAGGCGGAGGCGTTCGCGCTCTACCAGTGGTTCCTGCCGCTGCTGCGCATGGACACGGTGGTCAAGTTCGTGCAGCTGATCAAGCTCGCTGCAGCAGCGCGTCGGCATGGGAAGCGACCGTGTGCGGCCGCCACGATTGCCGCTGCAAGGCGAGGAGCTGCGCGAAGCGACATAGCGTCATCGATCGTGCGCTTGCCACGCGCCCGCGGCTCGCGGCGGCGATGGAAACCAACGTGTCGGACAAGGCGGCGATTGCCTGACCACTGGCGAGCAACACGAGGAAAACATGCCCAGCGACTCCATCTCTCAATCCTTGCCCCTTGCCGGCATCGACAGCCTGCGCCCGCTGCCTGACGCGGAACTCGCCACATGGCCGTGGCCGGGCATTACGGCGCCGCGCATGCCGCGTTTGTCGTACTCGAGGCCGGCGGCAATGCCGTGGATGCCGGGGTCGCGGCGGGCATCGCGCTCGGCGTCCTGCAAAGCGATCTGGTCGAACTGTCGCCGGCGTGGCGCCGATCATGATCTATCGCGCCGACGAAGCGCGAGGTATTGACCATCAGCGGCCTCGGCACCTGGCCGCGCGCGCGTCGACCCCGAATTCTTTCAGAAGCGAGCACGGCGGCAAGATCCCGCAGGGCGTTCTGCGCACGGTGATTGCCGGCCGCGCCCGACGCCTGGATCACGGCGCTGGAGAACTACGGCACGATGAGCTTCGGCGATTGCGCCGCGCGCCGCGATCCGCTTCGCGAGCGCGGGCTTTCCCGATGTACGGGCTGATGTCGGACATGATCGCTATGCACGCCGCGGATTACGCGCGCTGGCCGTCGAGCGCAGCGATCTTATCTGCCCGAACGGCGCGCCGCCGCGGCGCGGCGAGATCTTCGTCCAGGCCGACCTGCGGCCGCACCCTGCAATACATGGCCGATCAGGAGAAGTCGGCTGCGGCCGCGAGCGGTCGCGCGGCCGGGCTCGAAAGCTGCGCGCGACGCTTTCTATCGCGGCGACATCGCGCGCACCATCGTTGCCTACCACGAGGCCAACGGCGGCCTCGTGACGGCGCAGGACCTGGCCGAATTTCGCGTCGCCGTCGAGCCGCCGGTGAACGCGCGCTTCGCCGGCATCGACATGTATTCCTGCGGCCGCGTGGTGCCAGGGCCCGGTGCTGCTGCAGATGCTCGGCGTGCTGAACGGGCATCGACTCGAGGCACATGGGTCACAACTCGCTCGACTACGCGCACATGGTGACCGAGGCCATCAAGCTCGCCTTCGCCGATCGCGAGCGCTATTACGGCGATCCGCGATTCGTGAAGGTGCCGATCGAGACGCTCGCTGTCCGACGGCCTACGCTGAAACGCGTCGCGCGCATGATGCGACCCGACCGCGCCTGGCCGCGAGATGCCTCCGGCTGGCGAGATCCCCGGCTTTCGCGCTATCGCGAGCGCGCCGCTGCCGACGCTGCGCTCCGCGGCGGTGGCCGGCGCGCATGACACGTCATACATCTGCGTGATGGACAAGGACGGCAACGCTGTCTCGGCCACGCCCAGCGACTACCGTCGTATCGACACGCCGGTGATTCCCGGCACCGGCTCAGTCCGTCGTCGCGCGGGATCGCAGAGCTGGGCCGACCCGCGCACGCGTCGTCGGTGGCGCCGGGCAAAGCGGCCGCGCTCACGCCCTAGTCCGGCCATGGCGATCCTGGCCGGATCGAAGCCCGATGCCGCTTCGGCACGCCTGGCGGCGACGTGCAGGCGCAGGCCATGTTGCAGGTGTTCCTGAACATGACGGTGTTCGCCATGAATCCACAGCAGGCGGTGCGAGGCGCCGCGGTTCTGCGTCGTACAGCTTCCCCGATTCCGTTCGAGCCGCATGGCTATTCGCCCGGACTGCTGCACGTCGAAAGCCGCGTGCCGCAGTCGGTGCGCGAGGGCTCGCCGCGCGCGGACACAACGTCGAGGATTGGCCGGAGTTCGTGCTGGCGTGCCGGCGCGGTGTGCGTGCTCGCGCAGGATCGCACGAGCAGGCGTGATCTCCGCCGGCGCCGATCCCGGCGGCGCTCCTGCTACGCGGGAGTGGTAGCGGCCGGAGGATGAGCGCGTCAGCTCGCGCTACCTGGCGGCACGGAATTCGCGTCAGTTGTTCGGGAACGAGGCCCTCGGCCGGTAGCGCAGCATGACGATCAAGAGCGTCGCGATCAGAAGCTCGCGCATCGCGGCGCTGCACCGCGCTCACGCCGGGGATCAGCGGAATGACAAACCGCGTCGGACTCGAGCAGGAACACGACTGCGAACGCGCCGACGACGGCGCCGCGATTGTTGCCGAGGCCGCCCGTGAGCAGCGCGAGCTTGATGTAGAGCGTCAGCAGCGGCACGAAGATGTCCGGCGCGATGTACGACGTGTAGTGCGCGTACAGCGCGCCGGCGAGGCCCAGCGCCGTCGCGCCGATGGCGAACGCCTTGACCTTGAACAGCGCGACATGCTTGCCGGCGACGGCGGCGACCTGTTCGTCGTCGCGGATCGCGCGCAACACCCGTCCGAAGGGCGATGCGCGAAGCCGCTCCGCCATGACATAGGCCACGCGCGACGATGACGATGACAATCGCCAGGTAGGTCAGGTTGAACGCTTCGGGCGAAAGCCGCGAGCGATACGGGCCTGCGATGCCGGATATGCCGTCGGTGCCGTTGGTGAGCCAGATCGTGTTGCTGGCGACGATGCGGATGGTCTCGGCGAAGCCCAGCGTCACGATGGCCAGATAAGTCGCCGCGCAAGCGCACCGTGATGCAGCGCGACCAGTACGCCGACCACGCGCGGTGATCGCCGCGCCGGCAGCCATGCCGGCCGGCGATGGGCACCCGAGCTTCAGCGTCAGCAGCGCCGACACATAAGCGCCGACGGCGAAGAAGCCGACCAGGCCGAGATTGACCATGCCCGCCAAGCCCCAGATGACATTGACGCCCAGCGCCATCAGCGCATAGATGCCGGCCGAGACGGCCATCGCGATCAGGTAATTTTCACCGGATTTCAGTCAGTCCGCCCGCTGCCCCAGGATGCCGCGCGGCCGGAGCGTCAGCACCAGCAGGATCGCGACGAAGCCCACGGCGCTGCGATAGTCGGGCGACAGGAACAGCAGGCACAGCTCCTCGCCGACGCCGACCGTCAGCGCGCCGACGACGGCGCCCGGAATGCTGCCCAGGCCGCCGACCACCGCCGCCGCGAACACCGACAGAATGGAGCGGAAGCCGGTCAGCGGATCGATGGTGGTGTCGAGGCCGATCAGCATGCCCCCGAGTCCGGCGAGACCCCATGCCGACGAAATTGACCAGTCCGCCGATCATGTCGGCATCGATGCCCTTGATGCTGGCGAGCATCGGATTGTCGGCCACCGCGCGCATCGCCTTGCCGGTCCGGGTGAACGACAGAAAGCAGAACAGCGCCGCCATCGCCGACCGCCGCGATGGCGAGGTTTTGCACCTGTTGCGGTCCGACGCGGATCGAGCCGAAGCGCCAGTCGCGCTCGATCGGCAGAGCGCGTAGCCGCGCAGCTCGTTGCCGAAGCTGAAGCGCACGATGTTCTCGAGCGCGATCGTCAGCGCGATGCGAAGCGATGGCGGTGGTGATGAATCCCGCGGGCGGAACTGCTTGAGCACCGACCTCGTCGGTCGACCACGCCCACCGACGCCGGCCGCGAGGAAGGCGATCGACGACCGACGGCAGGATCGGCAGGCCGAAGCTTGGCGTTGGCGACGTAACCCGCGAACGCGCCGATGCGTCGCGTGCGAGGCGAGCGCGAAATTCGGAAAGCGCAGCACCGCGTAGATCGCAGTCAGACCGATGGCCGGCACCGCCAGGATGGTGCCGGCCATCATGCCGTTGACGACGAGCTGCGCGACCTCCGCGAGCAACGGCGGCATCGCGCGATCAGGCGACCTTCAGGAACACGAACTTGCCGCCGCGCTACCTTGTTGTAGCGGAACTTGCAGTCGACGATGTCGCCGATGTCTGGTGAAGTCGCACGGGCCGCTCGCGCCCTCGTAGTTGATCTCCTTGCCCTGCGGCGAGGGCTTCAGGCCGTCGACCGCGCTGTAGACCTTGACGCCGCTACCCTGCGAAATCTTGCGCACGTTGTCGCGGATGCGCCGACGCCGCTCGCTTCCTTGGCCTTGGCGATGGAGAGGCACACGAGGCTCGCTCCAGTCGGTCGCCTGGGTCTCGTAGGAATCCGGGTCGGCGATGCCGAGCCGCTTTGCTTGGCGAGCTCGTACGCGCGGCGAGTCGACGTCGGCCGACGGCTGCACCGTGATCAGCGCCCTCGGTGACCTCCGGGCGGCAGCGACTCCAGCACCTTGCTGGTCACCGCGTAGGACTGCGCTGAAGCGCACCGCCGTCGAAGCCGGCGCGATAGAGGTCGCGCAGCAGGATGGTGACGTCCGGCGCATAGCCGTTGAGATAGATGCAGGTCCGGGTTGCTCTGCAGCGCCTGGTCGACCTCGGAGCGGTAGGTGGTCTTGTCCTTTGTCCGTAGATCAGCGCGCCGACCAGCTCGGAGCCGCTTCTGCGGCAGCACCTCGGCGAGCGCGCTTCTGCGTCGGCAGCGAAAACGGCGCCTGGATCGACATGCATGAACACGCGCTTGGCGCCGAGCGAGGCGATGAATTCCGCGTGCTTCGCCGCCTGCAGATGATTGTTGGGCTGCGTGCGGATGAGGTAGCCCTGATGCGGCAGCAGCGTGATCGAATCAGCGCCCGACACGGTGGTCAGGAAGGTCTTGCTCTCCCAGCATACCGGCGCGACCGCCGCGGTCACGGCCGACGCCCAGGTGCCCATGATGACCGGCACCTTGGTAGACGTCGATCAGCTTGCGCGCGGCGCGCACGGCGGCCTCCGGGATTGGTCTGATCGTCCTCGACCATCAGCTCGACCTTGCGGCCGAGCAGCCCGCCCGCGGCGTTGACCTCGTCGATCGACCGCCTGCATCGCCTTCAGCATGCGCGGCCCGTCGAATCCGCCGGCGCCGGTCAGCGGCGTCAGCACGCCGAGCTGCAGCGGCGCGCCCTGGGCTCGCACGCATGGCCGGGCGCATGCCCGCATGGCCGAGCGCGCCAGCGCGCTTGCACGAAGCTCGCGGCGCGCAGTGTGCACTCGATGAGTCGATCATTGGCTGCACGCGCTCCTTGTTGTCGTCACTGGCGCGCTAAGCGGTCCGCGATTTCAGCCGCCAGAAAGATCCGCCTGATGTCCGGGTCGCCGCCAGCGCAGCAGCGGCCCGTCGCGGTGGTTGCGCCCATCGACCAGAATGTACGCCCGGTGGGCGATGGTCAAGCGCCTCGCGCGCGTTCTGCTCGACCATGGCGATCGACATCCCGTCGCGGTTGACCGCCAGCGATGTTCTTCGAACAGGATCTTCCGCCGCCAGCGGCGACAGTCCGGCCGAAGGCTCGTCGAGCAGCAGCAGGCTCGGCTCGACCATCAGCGCCATCGCCATGGCCAGGATCTGGCGCTCGCCGCCGGACAGCGCGCGCGCGCGACACGCCGGCGCTTGCGCACAGGATGGGGAATCGCTCGAACACCGCAGCTCGATCTTGCGCCGCGCTGCCTGCAGGATCGACATAGCCGCCCATCTCCAGGTTCTCGCGCACCGACATGGTCGGGAAAGATATTCTGCTCCTGCGGCACATAGGCGACGCCGAGCGGCTGATGTCGCGCGGCGCGCGGCCGCCGATGGCTTCGCCGTTCAGTCGAGATGCTGCCGCGCGCCGGGGCTGCAGCAATCCGGCGATGGTCTTGAGCAGCGTCGATTTGCCGGCGCCGTTCGGGCCGATGATGCCGACGATCTCGCCCGCGTCGACCGAGAAATCGACACCCTTCAGCACCTCGTCGGCAGCGCCGTAGCCGACGACCAGGTCCTCGATGCCGGAGCAGGCTCATGAGGCTCACGCCGCTTGCGGCCCATATAGCGCTTCCTGCGACGGCATCGTTGCGCGGCACGTGCGTCGAGAGCTTGCCCTCTGGCCAGATGTCTGTCCCTCCGCCAGCACCACGACGTGGTCGCACAGCTGCGCGATCGTGTCCATGTGATGCTCGATCAGCAGCGACGCTGATGCCCTTCGTCGACCAGCGCGCGCAGATGCGTCGCCGATCTCGCGCGCCAGCGTCGGGTTGACGCCGGCGACCGGCTCGTCGAGCAGAAGTCAGCTGCGGACGTCGCCATCAGCACGCGGCCGATCTCCAGCAGCTTCTTCTGGCCGCCGGACAGGCTCGACGCGGGGTCGTTCAGCACCCGAACGAGGTTCAGGCGCGCGGCGATCCGTAAGCGCGCTCGATCAGGCTCGGACTCGCGCGCGCAGGGCCGGCCTCGCGGCGCATCACCGCGGTGGCGACGCGCTCGCCCGGCTGCGCGGTCGCCGTACAGCAGCAGATTTTCGTAGACGCTGGAGCCGCGGAAATCCGCGTGCGATCTGAAATGGTCGGATCAGCCCGACCGGCGAGATCCGCGGTCGGGCCGCCAGCGCGGTGATGTCGCGTCCGGCGAAGATGACGGTCCCCGAATCGGGTGGCGACGACGCCCGGTATGCAGTTGAACAGCGTGGTCTTGCCCGCGCCGTTGGGCCCGATCAGGCCGGTGATGCGATGCGCCTCGACCCGCAGGTCGACGACCGCCCAGCGCATGAATCCCGTAGAAGCTGCGCTTGAGATCGCGCACTTCGAGAAGCGCCACGGCCGCTCGCTGTGCCGATAGCAAAATTTCTTCGCAGAGCGTAGCACCTATTGTCGGGCGGCCGGAATCCCGTGACGCGGATCTCGACGGATGCGAGGCGGGGCGACGCGTCCGGCGTCCGGTGTATCCGCGGCGGCGCGAGCCCGCGGACCCCCCATACTTGCAGCCGCAGAGCATCTCTGAAAGGCTCACCATGTCGGTTCATCCGTTGACTTCCTCAGCGTGCGATCGATGCCGTCGCGCTAGGCGAGGATCGCATCTGCCCGCCGCCCACCGCGCTTGCCGTGCTGCACGAGCTGGATAGGAGGATCGACAACCACTTCACCGTCGACGTTCCCGGCCACGACGACCGCTACCTGATCCTGCCCTTCGGCTTGCATTGGTCGGAGGCGCGGGCGAAGCGATATGATCGTCTTCGACGAGTCACGGCACGACGCTCGAGGGCGAAGGCGTGGTGGAGCTGTCGGCGCAATGCATCCACGCGCCGATCCACCGCATCTGTGGCGCGCGCGTCGTCGCTTCACACCCACCAGCCGTGGGCGCTCGCGCTCAACATGCTGGAGGACAACCGTCTGCTGCCGGCCAACCAGACGGCGGCGTACTTCCACGGCCGCATCGCCTACGACGACCACTATGCGGGCACCGCGGACTCGCTGGAGGAGAGGCGAGCGTCTCGGCGGTGATGATCGGCGACAAGCACAGATCCTGTTCATGAAGAACCATGGCGTGATCGTGACCGGGGACAACGATCGGGCAGGCCTACTAACGCGGCTCTGCAGCTCGAGCGCGTCTGCCGGACCCAGGTCTTGGCGTTGTCCACGGGTCAGACCGATCGAAGTCGCTGTCTGACGACGTCGTGGCGCGCGTCCAGGCGCCGTCGGGGCACGATCCGACACTCTCGCGCCGAGCGCGAGGCGCCGCGTACTTCGAGGCCATGCATGCGTGTGCTCGATCGCGAGCTACCGGGCTACGCGGACTGACCGGGAGACGATCGCGCTCAATCGCAGCTACTTCAAGCGGTATCCGGTCTTGAATATCCACGCCACGATCGCCAGCGATATCGCCATGAATACGCATCGTCATCGCGAGGCTGACGCCGACGCTGACGTCGGCGATGCCGTAGAAGCTCCAGCGGAAGCCGCTGATCAGATAGACCACCGGGTTGAACAGCGTGACCGTCTGCCAGAACGGCGGCAGCATGTCGATGGAATAAAAGCTGCCGCCGAGAAAGGTCAGCGGCGTGACGATCAGCAGCGGCACGAGCTGCAGCTTTTCGAACCCGTCGGCCCAGATGCCGATGATGAAGCCCACGAGGCTGAACGTCACCGCCGTGAGCACGCAGGAACAGCGATCATCCACAGCGGATGGGCGATGTGCAGCGGCACGAACAGAGCCCGCAGTCGCCAGGATGATCAGGCCGAGGATGATCGACTTGGTCGCGGCCGCGCCGACGTAGCTCACGACGATCTCGAGATACGAAATCGGGCGCCGACAGCAGCTCGTAGATCGTTCCCGTGAACTTGGGAAAGTAGATGCCGAACGACGCATTGGAGATGCTCTGCGTCAGCAGCGACAGCATGATCAGTCCGGGCACGATGAAGGCGCCGTAGCTGATCCCCTCGACCTGCTGGATGCGCGAGCCGATCGCCGCGCCGAAGACGACGAAATACAGCGAGGTCGAAATCACCGGCGAGATGATGCTCTGCATCAGCGTGCGCCGGGTGCGCGCCATCTCGAACTTGTAGATCGCGCGGATCGCGTGAACGTTCACTTGTCCTCCCTGCACCAGGCTGACGAAGATGTCTTCCAGCGAGCTCTGCGTCGTCTGCAGATCCTTGAACCTGATCCCTGCCTTGTCGAGGTCGTCGAGCAGCGCGGCGATGCTGGTGCGCTCGCCCTGCGTGTCGTAGGTATAGATCAGATCGCTGCCGTCGCCGTTCGACAGCTCCAGATGGTAGGCGGCGAGCTCGGGAGGAACCGCCTTGCAGCGGGTCCTGCAGGTGCAGCGTCAATTGCTTCTTGCCGAGCTTGCGCATGAGCTCGGCCTTGTTTTCCACCAGGATGATCTCGCCCTTGCTGATGACGCCGACCCGGTCGGCCATCTCCTCGGCCTCGTCGATGTAATGCGTGGTCAGGATGATGGTGACGCCGCTCGGCCTGAGCGAGCGCACCAGCTGCCACATGTCCCGTCTGCAGCTCGACGTCGACGCCGGCGGTCGGCTCGTCGAGAAACAGGATCTGCGGCTCGTGCGACAGCGCCTTGGCGATCAGCAAGGCGCCGCTTCATGCCGCCGGAAAGCGTGATGATCTTGCTGTCCTTCTTGTCCCACAGCGACAGATCCTTGAGCACCTTTTCGATGCGTGCCGGGATTGGCCGGCTTGCCGAACAAGCCGCGGCTGAACGACACCGTTCCCCATACCGATTCGAACGCATCGGTCGTCAGCTCCTGCGGCACCAGACCGATCATCGAGCGGGCGGCGCGGTAGTCGGTGATGATGTCGTGACCGTCGACCGTGACCGTTCCTTCGGTCGGATTGACGATGCCGCAGATGGTGCTGATCAGCGTCGTCTTGCCCGCGCCGTTGGGGCCCAGCAGGGCGAAGATCTCGCCGCGGCGAATCTCCAGGTCGATGTTCTTGAGCGCCTGGAGGCCCGGAGGCGTAGGTCTTGGAGAGGTTGCGATACGGAGATGACTGGCTCGCATCGGAGGCGAGGTCGCTCAGTGCCTGCCAGCAGACGCCGTAGCCCGCTTCGCGCAGGCCGATGGCCAGCTCGACTTCCATGTCGCGCGCGCCGTCGTAGGGCATCGGGTTGTAGGCCTCGTAGAGCTCGGTCAGCAAACGCAAGCCGAATTTTGCACGAATCTATTGGCCTGGATACCGGCTTTGTGCTTGTCGAAGCGCACGTCCGGATTCAAGCCGGTCATGCCGACGTAACACGCACTGCTTGCCGTGCGACGTAGTCGGGATTGGCTTTCCTGAAGTCGTGGCTCGTACGAGCACGTCTTTCGATAATCTCGATCACGTAGACGTAATAGTGGTAGCGGCGTCCCATTGCGGCGCGGATGTGCTGGCGGATCGACAGTCTACCGCGACGACGCCGAGCCGAATCAGACGAGCTCGTTCTTGCGGCGAAGGGCGACCGGGATCGCGATCAGGCCGACGGCGCACGCGGCCAGCGGCACGAAGCGCGAGCGCGGGATTCCGCTCAGGTCCCACGCGGCGCCGCTGATGACGGCGATCACCACCGCGCCGCCGTAGCTGAGGTGAACGTTCCCGCCGAGGTGCGGGCGACATCCTCGGGACGGCAGAGGAGCGGCGGCAAGGTGAGTCCGAGGATCAGACTGCCGCGTCCGAAAAGCCGAGGAGCGCCGCCCACGACGACGGTCGCCGGACCGACCATCAGCACCAGGCCCGCGAGCGAGAGCAGCGACAGCACGCCGGATGCGATGTAGGGCCAGGCACGGCGCTCCGAGCTTGCTGGCGGTCGCCAGCAACAAGCAAAGACGCCGGCAACTGTCCGAAGTTCAACGCCAGCAACGGCGTCGCCGATCAAGTCCGGCGCGCCCTGCGCTGGTGGGAGTAGATGGGGATGAAGGCGTTGGCGATGAAGTAGATCGCGTTGATGCAGCAAAACAGGCCGCCGAGCCGCCAGACGAGCCCGACGTGCCAATCCGGCAGCCACTTGCGCGTGCGCTCGCCCGTATCGCGCGCTTCGCCTAGCTCCGAGCGCGGCGCGAAGAAGTAGACGACGACGGCGATGATCGCGATCGGCAGCGACCAGAACACCAGCGACGCTCGCCAGCTTCCGCCGAACATCGGCAGCACCAAGGGAATGGTCAGCAGCACCGGAAAGACCTCGCCGACGAGCGAGCCCGTTGGTAGATCGCCGTGCCCAATCCGATCCGCCGCGGCAGCCACTGGCGCACCGTGGTGGTAGGCATGATCGGCTGCATGATCGCCGCGCCCGCCGACATCAGGATCGTCGTCGCGAACAGCACGGCGTAGCTCGGTGCTCAACCCGCGCAACGCCGAGCCCGCTGCCACCAGCACCAGCCCGCCAACCAGCGCCGCCCTGACGCCGAGACGCGCGACCGAGCAGCGATCCCGCCAGCGCCGCGATCGCGAACAACGCCGGAGGAATGCTGCGCAGAGAGGCCGACCTCGGTTGCGTTCAAGGCGAATTCGTCGCGGATCATCGCGATGACCGGTGGAACCGCGAGGATGGTGAGCCTCAGCGCGTTGCCGGCGAGCCAGAGCAGCACGATGGCCGTCCACATCTCGCGCCGGCTGGACTGCTGGTTGTCGGGCATTGCTTGGGTGTGAACTTTGCAGTTCCGAAAATGCTCGAGCTATGCAGACGCACGCAGCTGTCGGTCACTCGGCCATCAAGCGCCGGCACCAGCAGCGGCGCGATCAGCAACCCGGCGGCCGCATCCTGGTCGCGAAACCAGCCGGCCTCGTTCGAGATGTTCATGGTGCCCAATCGCCGTCCGCGATAGCCGATCGGAATGTTCATGATCGATCCGACGCCGAGGCTGAATATCAATTCGTAATCGTCGAACGGCTGCGCGCACTTCGTCCGGCGTGCGTGCGACGAACACCTCGCCTCGATCCAGCACCACCTTGCTCCACGGCGTTCCGCGCTTGGTCTTGCGGCCGCCTACCGGATACGCGGCGACGTTGCTGCTGTAGACGCGCTCGACCTCCATGGTCGCTTCGTGCACGCGCATGATGGTCAACAGCAGGTGCCCCATGATCTCCTGCACCAGCGCGTCCACTGCCTCGTAGAGCGCTCGCGGCTCGTGTGCACGGAAGCGGACATCCGCGCGAGGGTCGGCGAGGTCGGTGAGGGTTAATGCGCGGGCTCGGTCGGGCATGGCGGCGATCCTGGATGTTGCCGGGTGGAACCGCAAGTCGGCCTGGCGTCGTGCGCGCGGTCTCACTCTGGGTTAACTCAGCCCGGGAGAATACAATAAGAAACCTGGGCGACCATCGATCAACGTGGAAATAGGGGATGCATCATGCGTAGAAGACAAATCCTGAAGGCGACCGGTGCGGTGCTTGGCGGCGCCCGTCCTGGCGACACAGCTCGCGCGGCCGTTCGATGCGCTGGCCAAGACCGACCAGGTGATCATCATGACCTGGGGCGGGCTTTGGGGCGACGCCATGCGCGACAACGTCGATACGGCGTATCAGAGATGGCCACCGGCATCAAGGTGTTCAGGATCGCAGCGCCAGCCCGGTCGAGCGCATCACCAAGCTGAAGGTGAGCCTGCACAACCAGACCAGTGGACCTGTTCCAGCTTGCCGATGGCCCTGGTGCCGCTCGCGATGAAGCAGGGCGTGGCGGAAAAGCTGAACCGGACGTCGCCGCGCATGCCGCAACCTGCGCAACATGATCCCGGCGTTCTGGAACGACTACTGGTGCCGCAGATCTTTTCGATCACGGGATCATCTACAACACCGCTGGTGAAGAATCCGCCGACGGCGTGGGCGGATCTGTGGCGGCCTGAATTCAAGGGCCGCATCGTGCTGCCCGAGATCTCGCATTCCGATCGGCCTCGCTACATCATCCCGATCGGCGCGCTGGCGCAGGGCAAATCGCCGAAGGACGAGGCAGCCGGGCTTCGAGATGCTGAAGAAGATGGCGGACCTGCGTCCGATCTGGGCCAAGGACACCGATACGATGATGAACGCGATGCGCACCGAGGACGCGGTCATCGGCATCCTCTACAAGTCGCAGACCTATACGCGTCAAGGGCTGGAACACGCCGGTCGAGTGGGTGTACCCGAAGGGAAGGCGGCATCGCCTATTCGTCCGGCACCTGCATTGCCAAGAACACCGAAGAACCTGAGGCGGCCGAGGAGTATCTCAACGTCACCATGGATCCCGAACGTGCAGCCTTCGCCGCCAAGATCTCACAACTACGGCGGCACCAACAAGGACACGCTGGCGCGCCTTTCGCCACGAGCTGCAGGAGCGAGTGAAGTTCCCGCAAGACCAGATCGACCGCATGGTCAAGCTCGACCTGGAGTTCATGGGCGACAACCGCGCGGCCTGGGTCGAACGCTGGAACAAGGTGGTCGCCGGAAGCTGATGCCGGCCGGCGCAGCGGCGCCGCCAAGCCTTATCGCTGTAGGCTGGCGGGCCAACGGCGACAGTTTCGATGTGGCGCTGGCCGTCAACCGCGCGTTGGCGGCGGGCGGCGCGCGTGGCGCTCTGCGCGCTGACGTCAGACCCGCTCGATGCCGGCGATTACCTGCTCGAGCTCGACGTCGCGGCGCACGGCGATTGCCGATCTGGGTCTCAAAGTCGCGATCCGTGGGAAGCCGCATCCCGCCGCGGCGCAGGCGTCTGAAGCGCCGCGGCCGCCATTGCTGTTCGCGGGCACCGCGCTCGCGCTTTCCCGTACTATCGCCTATTACTCGCCTGTGCCTGTTGCGGCTGGGTGTCGCCTACACGCCGTGCGATGGCGCGACGCTGTCGACGGCGCACTGGACGACGCCAATCTGCTGATCCTGCCCGGAGTGGTTCTCGAACTGGGGCATCGACAATGCCGAGAAGCGTGCATGGCGCCGATGCGCGCGTGCGCGACTTTCTGGCCGAGGGAGGCGCCGCCATCGGGTCCTGCGGCGGCGCGTACTACCTGTCGATGGGCCGGCCGGGCTGGACCGGCACCGCGCAGGCCAAGCCCTCTACACGCACGAATACCTGCAGAGCGGTGTCGGCGTGGTGACGCTGGAGATGCGCAAGGGGCCGCTCGCGCTCGGTTACGCCCGCCGACGATGGAAGTGCCGTACTACCACGGCCCGATCTACGACCTGGTGGGGCCGGGCATCGACGTCGCGGCAACGTTCCGCGAGCTGACCCTCGCCGGGCCGGCTTGCCATCGACAATCCGCTCGACCGCGACAAGTTTCGAGCGCGACATGGCCGGCAACGCGGCGATCCTGCTCGGCGACGGAAGCATCGCGGCCGCGCCGTGTTGTTCTCGCCGCATCCGGAGATGGGCGATCTGATCCGCAAGTACATCGCGCTCGATGGATACGTGCGGCACTACCTGCCCATCCGCGGCTGTCGGCACCATGCGCGACGACGCTGCGTCACTACCGCATCTGCGATTCGCCCAGCTTCCGCCTGGTGCAGAATGCGATCGACGAACGCTGATGTCCATGACGCCGGCGAAGACACAGCCAGCGGCGCCACCGGCGGAGCGCCATCGCGCCGTCCGCGCGCGGCGCGACGGGACGACATCGATCGCGCTGTGCCGGCGGCAGGTGGACGCGCTGCCGCATTTCGGCGCGGGCGACGAAGCGAGATCTGCTGCGCGACGTTGGCGCGCGCGCCGGCGCCCGCATCGATCCGGTCGGCGAGCGCGTCGCCCGCGCGATGAAGCATGTCGGCAAGCTCGCCGCGCTCGCAGCGTCGTGGAATCATCTGGCGGCAACGATGAAAGAGCATTTCGACACGCGCCGCGGAGCGCACGCCGGCGCAGCAACTGATGGAACTGGAGCTCTCGCCGTCGCGCTGGTCGAGATGCTGGACGCGGTGTGGCGGAGCTTGATCTGCGCGCTGGCGGGTCGCGTCATGAGCACGGGCGAGGCCGACGTACCGGCTGGACAAGGTACGCAAGACCTTTGGCGCGGTGGTGGCGGTCAACGACGTCACCCTCGACATTGCGCGCGGAACCATATTTCGCTGCTCGGGCCTTCCGGGCTGCGGCAAGACGACGACGCTGCGCCTGATCGCGGGGTTCGAGCAGCCGAGCGCGGGCGAGGTCTACATCCGCGGCAAGCGCGTGACCGCCATCGCCTCCCTATCGCCGCGATTTCCAGCATGGTGTTCCAGAGCTACGCGCTTGTTCCCGCACCTGAACGTGGCGGAGAACGTCGCGTTCGGCCTGCGCATGCGCCGCGTGCCGCGCAGCGAGCGTGCCACCGCGGTCGCCGAGGCACTCGAGCTCGTGAAGCTCGGTGCGCTCGCCGATCGCTATCCGCGTCAACTCTCGGGCGGGCAGCAGCAGCGTGTCGCGCTGGCACGCGCCATGGTCATCAAGCCGGCGGTGCTGCTGCTCGACGAGCCGCTTGGGCGCGCTGGACAAGATGCTGCGCGAGGAGATGCAGGTCGAGCTGCGCCAGCTGCAGCAGCGCCTGGGCATCACCGCGGTGTTCGTGACCCACGATCAGGAAGAGGCGCTGACCTTGTCGGACCAGGTGGCGGTCATGCGCAACGGCGATCATCGAGCAGGTCGGCGCGCCGCGCGAGATCTACGACCGGCCGGTGAACGAATTCGTCGCGGGATTCCTGGGCGCCAGCAATTTTCTCGACGGCACGGTGTTATCCGCGCGACGCCGGGATCGCGCGGGTGGAGACGGCATCGGGTCGCGGTAGCAGCGTGGTCACCGACTCGGCGCCGGTCGGCGCTAGCGGTGCGCCTCGCGGTGCGGCCGGAGCGTGTCGCATGAACGGCCCGGAAGGCGAGGGCGTGCCGCGCGAATACTCGACATCGTCTATCGCGGGTCGGTGACGCACTACTACATGACCAGTCGCCGGCGGTCCGCTGCTCTGCTACCGCCAGAACGCTGCCGCCGCCGACTGGACCGTCGGCGACGACGTGCGCTGCGCGTGGGATGTCGAGAGTGGTGTGCTGGTCGCGCCGGAGATGGTATGACGAGTCCTGATCGACGATCGGCTCCCAAGCCGACCCGTATGGAGAATTGTTCTTTCTGGGCGGCCCAGTTGCCTGCGGGACACTCAAGGCCACTCTGGCATAGGCTGGCCGCCGGCGAAGGATCGGGGTTCGCTACTGTTCGGGTGTCTGCGCTGTCGCGGCAGCGGGGGATCCAGATGACAGGCGTGACGCGCTACTTGTGCTGTTGCGATGGCCGCTGCTACTGGGTCGCTTGTGTCCTACGCTCAACCGCGAAGGCGAAGTCTGGCGCGTTGGGTTTTTGTCTGGGAGCGCAGCTGTCCTCATATCTTCCCGCAGGCGTGAAAGGGCGTGCGGGACCTTGGATATATGGAGGGCAAAAACCTAATTGTCGAGTGGCGCTTTGCTGATGGCAAGTTCAGACGCTTGCCGGATCTAGCGGCGCAGCTCCGTGCAGTTGAAGGTGGACGTCATTGTCACGGTCGCGTCGCCCGCGATTGGGGCAGCACAGAAGGCGACCACACGATTCCGATCGTCATGGCAACCACCGGCGACCCTGTAGGCAGCGGATTCGTTAGGAGCCTGGCGCGGCCGGGCAAATATCACCGGACTCTCCGAAAATATGAGTGGCGTGTTGGCCCCAAGCTCCTCGATGATGTGCTCCACTCCGTCGATTGCCGAAGCTGTCTCTGGTCGCGGTGCTGGTGACTCCACGAGCAGCTTACCGCGCGCGACATCGCAGAGCGTCAAGCCGCGCAGAAGGCGGGGATAAAGACTCTGGTCGCCGAGGCATCGTCTCCTACAGGAGGTCGAGCGCATTCTCGCTGATAAGCTCGCGAGAACGCCGACGCGGTGATCGTAGGTGCTTCCACGTTTTCACGTTGCAAGCAACAGGTCGCGGAGCTCGCACTAAAGTACCGAATGCATCGATGTTCCGAGCCAGGAACGTCGAGGCCGGCGGGCTGAGTTACGGGTACAAACCGACTGAAAATTACCTGCGCTCCGCGAACTAACATGGACAAGATCTTGAAGGGTGCGAAACCAGGTGATCTGCCAGTGGAGCAACAAAGTGACGCTCGAGCTCGTGGTGAACCTGAAAACCGCTAAGCGCTGGGCCTCCGCGATACCGCAGACGATATTGCTTCGCAGACAAGATAATCGAGTGAAGAACGCGATCGATGAAAGATACGGCAGCTCTCCGACAACCCGGATTAGCTCGATTTTGATCCGATCGGGACTCAAACAATCTGGCGCCTGACTGCTAGATGAAATCGGATCACGACGCATGAAGAGCGCGTGGGCGTTGGGCCTTGCGGCGCCTCCTCTGGCGGTAGCGCTGATCTTCTTCGTCGGTCCGCTCGTCTACCTCTTTCTACGTCAGCGTCCATACCACGTCGCCGAGCGAGCTCTACGGCGACGCGCTTACGCTGCAGAATTACACCGCGATCCTCGGCGACTCGTTCTATCTCCGGATCATCCAGCGCACGCTCGGCACGGCGGCGGTGATCCTCGGTCTTTGCCTCGCTCATCGGTTATCCCGTCGCCTACTTCGTCGCGCTGCTGCCGTCGCGCGACGACGCATGATCGTGCTCTTGCTGCTGCTGTTTCCGCTGATGGTCAGCAACGTCGTGCGCGCCTACGGCTGGGTCGCGATCCTCGGGCGCCGCGGCGTGATCAACACGGGACTGCGCGACCTGGGACTGATCGACGTGCCGCTCGATCTTCTTTACAGCACCGAGGCCGTGGTGGTGGGGCTGATGACCATTCTCCTGCCCTACATGGTGATCTCGATCGCCAATACGCTGTCGGGACTGGATCCGACGCTACGAAGAGGCTGCACAGTCCCTGGGCGCGGGACCGATCCGCACTTTCGTCCACGTGACGCTTGCCGCTGTCGACGCCCGGTGTCGCTTCCGGAATGCTGCTGGTGTTCCTGCTGACGCTTTCCGCCTATGTGACGATCACTCTGCTCGGCGGCCCGCGATCGAAGCTGCTGGTGAGCATGATCTACGACAGCGTGGTGTCCTTCCAGTGGCCGCGCGCCGCGGCGCTCGCCTTCATCCTGCTCGCCATTGCGCTGGCGCTGACCGGCGTCATCATGGCGCGTGCTGCGACCGGCCCGCGTCCAGGGAACCGGACGATGAAGCTGACACTCTCTCCCGGACGCGTCGCTCCGCGGCGGCGCGACCGTCGTCGCGTTTGTGCTGATCCTCGCGCCGATACTGGTGGTCGTCGTCGCCGGCGTTTTCGCCGACGGACTATTTCCAGTTTCCGCCGCCCGGGCCTGTCGCTCGCGCTGGTTCGTCGAATTCTTCCGCCTCGACAACATGCGCAACGCCTTTACGCTGAGCTGGAGCTGGCGCTGCTCGTCGGCCACGCTCGCGACCGATGCTCGGCACGCTGGGCGCATTATTTCTGGCGCGTCGCCGCGGCGTGATCGCCAGCCTGCTGCAATCGCTGTTTCTCGCCGCCGCTGGTGTTCCCGACGATCATCCTGGGGCCTCGCGCTGCTGCTGCTGTACAAGACCATCGGCATGCCGGTGTTTCCGGGCTGCTGCTGGCGCATTGCGTGATCGGCATGCCTTATTGCTTTCGCACCGTGCTCGCCAGCGTGCAGGCGCTCGATCCCGTCGCTGGAAGAGGCCGGACAGAGCCTTGGCGCGGGACCGCTCAGCACGCTCTTCCTGGTGACGCTGCCGCTGATCTGGCAGGGCGTGCTCTCGGGATGGCTGTTCGCCTTTGTCGTGTCGTTCGGCGAGTTGAACACGGCGCTGTTCCTGAGCGGGCCGGGACTGACCACGCTGCCGATCGAGATCTTCAGCTATCTGCAGTTCCAGGGAGCCAGCTCGGTGATCGCCGCGGCCTCGACCCTGCAGATCGCGCTGATCATCGTGATGGTCGCCGGGATCGAGCGCGTCGTCGGCCTCGGCCGTATCATCCGCTCGCGCTGATGCGGTCCGATGTCGGAACAGTTCGATCACGCGTCCTTCTTCCGGAGGCGCACGTGGATGTTCTTCTCTGGGTGAATGACAGCATCCTCGCCGAGGCATTCTCTCGCGTCCGAAGCCCGACTGCTTGACGCCGCCGAAGGGCGCGCCGAGGAAATGCTTGCCGACTTCGTTGATCCAGACGTAGCCGGCCTGCACGTTCATCGCCGTGCGGTGCGCGGTCGAAAGATCGTTGGTCCAGATCGAGCAGGTGAGGCCGTAATCGACCGCGTTCACGTCGTCGATCATGCGCGCCTCGTCCGACCACTGGAGGATCGCCAGCACTGGCCCGAAGATCTCCTCGCGCGCGATGCGCATCGCCGGCGTCGACATCGCGCAAACACGCGTGGGCTCGACAAAGAAGCCGCCAGCGAGCGCGGGATCCGAAGGCCGCTTGCCGCCATGCACGCAAGCCGCGCGCCTTCCGCTGCGGCGGCTTCGATGTAGCTCGAGCACGCGATCGAGCTGAGCACGCGCTCACGATCGCGCCCATGGTCGTTGCCGGATCGGTCGCGAGGCACCGGGCTTGAAAGCGGCGACTCGCGCGCCTTGATCGCGCTCGAGCACCGCGTCGTAGATCGATGCGTGAATGAAGCGCGCGGCTGGTCGAGCCGCACGACTGGCCGCACCAGGTGAAGTTCATGCCGCCGACCGCGGCCGCCCGCGACCTCGTCCGGATCGGCGTCGGCGATAAGCGATCAGCGCGTTCTTGCCGCCCAGCTCGAGCAGCAGCGGCTTGACCGTCTCGCTTGCCGCGCGCATCACCGCGCGCCCGGCGGCGACGCTGCCGATGATGCGCGACCATGGCGACGTCCCGGATGCGACGCCAGCGCGGCACCGGTCGTCGCGGTCGCCGGGAACGACGTTGAACACGCCCGGCGGGCAGCAGACCGTCGACGAGCTCGGCCAGGCGCAGCGCCGACAGCGGCGCCTGGTCCGGCGGCTTGATCGACGACGGCATTGCCCGCCGCCAGCGGCGCCGCCGACTTGCCGGCGGCAAACATGAACGGATGGTTGAACGGCACGATGCGCGCGACGACGCCGATGGGCTCGCGCACCGAAAAGTTGACCACGTCGGGCCCCATCGGGATCGAGCGCGCCCTTCATCTCGGTGACCAGCCCGGCGAAGAAGTCGAGCTGCGCGGCGGCGATCATCGCATCGCTCGCCATCTCGCGCACCGGATTGCCGCAGTTGGCCGCGTCGATCAGCGCCAGCTCGCCGGCGTTCTGCGCGCAGCAGCTGCGGCCATGCGCCGCAGGATTCGGCGCGCTCGAGCGGCAGCGACCGCGCGCCACTCGGCGAAGCCGCGCTGCGCCGCGGCGACGGCCGCGTCGACGTCGGCCTGGCACCGCCGACCGCGACTCGCGCCGAGCGACTCGCCGGTGCTCGGATTCAACGTCTCCGCGAACCGCCGGATGCGGGCTCGTGCCACGCGCCGCCGTAATAGAGCGCTGCGGTGGTCGGGAGCGGCAGCGCGGTCGCTTCGCCGCGGAATCGAGGCATGTCATCGCGTGATCCGGTCGCCGCCGAGGCGGCCGATCAGCGCGTTGGCGCCGATCGCAAGCACGAACAGCACGATCAGCAGCGCGTACATCCGCGGCATGTCGAAAGTCGCATACGCCTGGATGATCAGGTAGCCGATGCCGCGGTTCGACAGCTTGGTCTCGGCGAGCAGCGTGCCGATGATCGCGACGCCGAGGCCCAGCCGCACGCCGTTCACGATCGGCTCGCGCATCGCCGGCAGATAGATCTTGGTCACCATCTGCCACGTCGACGCGCGAAAGCTCTGGCCGACGCGGATCAGCACGCGGTCGATCTGCCGCATGCCCGACGCGGCGCTGATCGCGATCGGGAAAGAAGCACGACAGCGCGCCCATCGCGATCTTCGAGCCCGAGCCGACGCCGAACCACATGATCATCACCGGGAAGAAGATGATCTTCGGCGTCGGCCCGAGGTAGTAGATGAACGACTCGTAGGCGCGCGACAGGAACCGGTTGGCGCCCAGCAGAATGCCGACCGCCAGGCCGCACACTCCGCCGATGAGCAGCGCCGACGCCGATCTCGCCGACGGTGACGCCGAGATTGCCGTAGAAGTCCGTGCTAGCGAGCAGGCGGACGACCGCGCGGCCGATGGCGGCGAGCGATGGCACGACGTCGCGAAACAGCAGCCCGGAAGCCGCGAGCGCTTCCCATCCGACGAGGACGACGGCGATGACGACGATCGCACGATCCGCAACGGCGCGATCGACGCGCCGAGTGCGTCGCGCGCGGCGACGGCAGCGCGCTCACTCGCCGGGCCTCAGCCATCGCTCGAGCCGCTCGGTGACGTCGAAGAACACGATGCTGGTCAGGATGACGAAGCAGATCGCGCCGTAGGTTCCGGGCAGGTCGTAGCGCTCGGCAAGCTCGTTGATGAGCTGGCCGAGCCCGCCGAAGTTGATCAGGAACTCGACGCCGACGATGTTGATCATCGCGAAGATGAGCCCGAGCTTGCAGACCGACGAACACCGTCGGCAGCGCGGCCGGCAGCAGGATCTTCCAGAACTGCTGCGACGTGCGTGAGCCCGAAGCTGCGGCCGACGTCGAGCAGCACCTGCCGCGTGCCAGCCAGGCCTTCGAGCGTCTTCAGGATCACCGGCGCGAGTCCGGCGGCGAAGCCGATCATCACGATCGTCGTCGCGCTGCGTCCGAAGATGACCAGGAACAGCGGGTACATGAGCACGATCGGCGCCGCGGCGAGCGCGCCCACCCACGTTTCGCACGCCAGCCGCATGATGCGTGAAGCGGTAGAGCAGGGCGCCGATCGGGATGCCGACGCCGGCGAGCAACAGGCTCGCCCA
>ERZ1370068.9687-contig-8446_pt1 | contig 37424 bp, 58 predicted proteins | sample MGYA00561227_ERZ1370068 | MGnify/ENA primary metagenome ERZ1370068 (study PRJEB38410, sample SAMEA6850437) | metagenome | study: Metagenomic assessment of the ecological functions of the soil: analysis of the soil microbiota associated with the...
CGTTGCTGCATTGTCCCGCGGCCATTGAACAGCTCGAGCAAACTGGAGTTGATCGGCCCCGGAGGATCCTCGCGTGGGGCAACCTGTCGCGGTTCGACGCTGATCGTGACGGGTGTTCGCGCCTACGAGCAGCCGGGCGGACCTGCGCGCCAACAACAGCCGGCTGCTCGACTACGTGAACGCCGCGGAACGGTTATCGTTCAGCATAATAAGTCGTGAACACCAGAAAACCTACTACATGGTCCATATCCCGCCTTTGTCATGACAACCGCGTCACGGACGAAACCGCTCCTGTGAACATCGTCGCGCCTGGTGATCCGCTGGTGACGTTTCCGAACGAGGTGACCAGCGCCGCATGGAAGGGCTGGGTGCAAGAGCGCGGCCTGCATTTTCTTGCGTGATCGCGATCCGCGCTGGGCCGGGATATCGTGTCCCCGGAAGATCCCTTCTCGTTCAACGAAGGTGAAAAACGTGCGGTGCCCTCGTCGAGACGACGCATGGAAGGGAAATTCGGGGTTTACGTCGGCCTTGGGTTGTGGCGTCAGTCCACCCGCCGGGACCATCGCGGCGCCTACCAGCTGCTGGCGAATCTAATCAGCTCAAAGCGCCGGTTGCCAGACAACCTCAAGGCTCCGGCCGATAGCTGCACGTTGAACTCGCCGAATGAACGGGGTGAAATGCCAGCTGGCGTTGAGCTGGGCCGCCCTATAATCAGGGCGCACCTGCCGCAATGATCGGGCAGCATATCGGACTGTTCGAAGTCCTCACCAAGATTGGCGAAGGCGGAATGGCGCGAGGTGTACCGCGCGCGCGATACGAAGCTGAAGCGCGAGGTCGCTTCTCTCGCGTCCTGCCCGACGAGTTCGCACGACCCGGACCGCATTACCCGCTTTCATCGCGTAAGCGGAGCTTCTCGCAACGTCAAATCATCCGAACACGCGGCGATCTACGGTCTGGAGGAATTCCCTTCGACGGGCTTCAGGTCAAGCCCCTTCGACAGCGGGCGTCAAGGCGCTGGTTCTGGAACTGGTCGAGGGGCCGACCGCGTGGAGCGTGGTCACTGGTGCAGACACCGCATCAGGTTCGCCGGTGGGATCTGGCCTACCGTCTCGATCAAGCGCTCGCGATCGCGGGCGCGACAGATCGCCGGCGCGCTCGAGGTCGCCCACGAGAAGGGCGTGGTCCATCGCGATCCCAAGCCGGGCAACGTCAAAGTGAAAGACGACGGCACGGTGAAGGTGCTCGATTTCGGATTGGCGAAAGCACTGGTGCCGGAATTCCCGGAGCCCAGCGGCCGATGCCGCCAATTCACCGACCCTGACGACGCCTTGGCACCGCCACTCGGCGTGATCCCCGGCACCGCCGCGCACATGGCGCTGCGAACAGGCACGTGCGTGCCGGTCGACCGACGTGCGGACATCTGGGCGTTCGGCGCCGTCGTTTACGAGATGCTTTCGGGCCGACGCGCCTTCACCGGCGCGAGACGTGGCGGACACGCTGGCCGCTGTCATCCGTCAGCGAGGATCGACTGGGCAGCGCCCTCCTGACACGCCAACACCGGTCCGATACCGCGTCGCGCAGCCCCTGAACGCGACGTCAAACGCCGGTTGCGCGACATCGGCGAGGGCACGCATCGCGCTCGATGATGTCATCGCGAGCGATATGCGAGCCGGCCTGCAGTCACAGACAAGCCAGGCCGTCGTGTCCGCGTCCAACCGTCAGTCGACGCCGTGGCGGCGCGCAACGCCCGCCGTGGTCGCTGCGATTGTGTCGGGCGCACTGGCAGGCGCTGCGGCCTGGTATCTTCAAAGTCGTCCGCCGGCGCCGCAGGCGGTCACGTGGTCGGGTGCGCCGATGCTGCCCTCGACGGACAGGCCTTCACCGGCGCTGTCCGTCATCTGGTCACTATTTCTCCCGACGGCTCTCAGCTGGCGTGCGCGTAGGCGAACAACCAGCTACACGTGTGCGATCACTGATGTCCGAGAGCAGGCGGCGAAGCCCATTCAGGGCACCGAAGGCTGCTACGAAGTGAGGTCAACGAGCCCGTTTTCTCACCGGATGGCCGCTCGGTCGCTTTCCACGCGTTCTCGGATAGCACGATCGCTGGATTGACGTGGGCGGCGGAGGCGGCCGTGACGCCTGCTCCCGCTGACACACCCACGGGCATGAGTTGGGGAGCCGGCGGCCCTCGTGTTTGGCCAGGGCGACAAAGGCGTCGTGCGTCTCGTCCCGAACAGCGGGATACCGGAGATCCGTGGGTGTGAAGGACGACGAGTGGGCCGACAGTCCACAGATGCTGCCGGGCGGACAACACGTGCTATTCACGCTGGCCACGGGCAACGCTCCGGATCGATGGGACAAGGCGAAGGTCGTCGTGCAGTCGATCGCGACGGGGGAACGAAAGATTGTGGTGGAGGGCGGAAGCGACGCCCGCTACGTGCCTCCGGTCACCTCGTGTATGCGTTCAGTGGAAGCCTGTTCGCCGTAGCCTCGACGTCCGGCGGCTGGAGACCTCGGGTGAACCCGTGCGCGTTGTCGAGGGCGTGCGGCGGGCGACCGGAAGAGTGTCCAGCGTTCGAGCTTACCAGGACGGGATCCGCGCCGCCAACTTCAGCGTGTCGAACAACGGGTCGCTGGTCTACGTTCCGGGACCGGCGATCGCCGCAGGCGCGCTCCTCGACATCGCGCTGATGGATCGGCGAGGCGCCGTCGACACGCTCAAGCTCCCGTTCGCTCCGTATGCGATGCCCCGCGTGTCGCCCGACGGCTCGCGCGTCGCCTTCTGACCGATGACGGGAGAGAGTCGATTGTATCGACTTACGATCTGTCGCGGACGAGCGCGATCCGACGCCTGACCTTTGGCGGCAACAACCGCCTTCCGGATCTGGAACGCGGACGGCATGCGCGTCGCCTTCAGTCTGATCGCGAGGGCGACCTCGCGCATTTTCTGGCAGGCTGCCGATGGTCCGGCACCGCCGAGCGTCTCACGAAGCCGGCACAGGGCGAGTCGCATACGCCGGAGTCGTGGTCGCCCGACGGGCGGACGCTGCTGTTCAGCGTTCAGAAAGGATTGATATTTCGCTGGCGACGCTGGCGCTCGTCGACCGGAAGACAACGCCCTTCGGCGACGCACTCCTCGAACCCTCCAGGTGGGGTGTTCTCTCCCGATGGACACTGCGGCTTATGCCAGCACGGAACGAGGTCAGACGACCATCTACGTGGAGCCGTTTCCAGCTACCGGCGCGAAGCATCAGTTCGCGGGGCGCGGTGCTGACACGCCGAAGCATCCGCGCTGGTCGCCGGACGGTAGGGAGCTGTTCCTCAACATCAGCGCGACCAGTTTTGCGTCGGTCAGCGTCACCACGCAGCCGGCGTTCGCCTCTCGACAATCCGGTTCCGCTGCCGAAGACGCTCCAGGGCGGTCCAGCCGGCACGCGAACACCATACGATGTGATGCCCGACGGTCGGTTCGTGGGCCTGGTCACGGCCGACAGTCGCAGTTCGGCCGCGGCTCAGAGAACCAGATCCAGGTGGTCCTGAACTGGACAGAAGAGCTCAGTTCGCGCGTCGTGGCAAGATAGCCGGATCATGAGCGCTTCCGTTTAAGTCCCGCCAGAAACTCTGCGGGCGTCTCGATGCGCATGCCGAAGCGAAGCGCCGAGAGAAAGTGCCGCCGATTATCGGTGACCACGGCCTCGACTTCCTCCTCCCAGGGCGCGCGCGACTCCGGCGAGGTGCGAATCATAGATCTCGACAACCGCCAATCGGCGTCTGGCGCCGCGCGCCGACAGTGGTTCATCGCCCGATTTCTTGGGTTACGGTCTCCGGTGTCGGGCGAGGTGGCCGCGCCAGCCAGCGGAAGAAGATCACGACCAAAGCGGCCGGAATGAACGGCCCCCACCACGACTGCACGCCAGGGCAGCCAGTGTGCTGGCGCCGCCCTCTGACCAGCAGCATGATGGCGACAGCCGCAGCGCGAAACGCGCTCCACCAGATGCAATCCGCTGAATCCTGAGACGCATCCCGGCGTAGGCGCACGCAATCGGGATGGCCGTTCGCAGCCCGGCAGGGAGCGGCTGGCGAGCACGATGCCTGTCTCGTGGGAATGAACGCGTGCGCTCACGATGTTTCGGTAGGCGCCCAGGACGGGGAAAGCGATCGAGCCAGTGGAGTCGTCCTCGGAGCACGTAGGAACCACAGCTGGTCGCCCACCGCGCCGCCGAATGCGCCGGCCGCGATGACGGCTAACCAGTTCAGATCGCCGGTGATCGCGCGGGCGCACATTGCGCTGTAATAGATCTCGCCTTCGATGATTGCGAAGAGGAAGATGGCGAGATAGGGCATTTCAGGGCTCAGGGCTCAGGGCTCAGGGCTCAGCTCAGGGCTCAGGGCCCAGGGCTCAGGGCTCAGGGCTCAGGCGTTGGCATTCGAACCACTCGCGCAACACGCTCTGCCTGTTCGTCCGTCAGGCTGGCATACACCGGGATTTGCATCGCTTCCGCCGCCCGGCGGCCCCGGGCGCGCCGGGCGGCTCGACGGGGCGCCCGCAAAAGCGCCAAATCGGCACAGGACATCAACGTGCAGCGTCTCGATATCTATGCCGCAGCGGCGGACGCAGCGGACGACCAGATCATCGCGCTGCGGCCCGCATACACAATATTGGTAGTACACGTGAGCGGACCTGGCGGGATCACCGGAGTGCTCACACCGGGCAGGTCGCCAAGGCGCGCGATCCATCACCGCGGCATGACGCCGTGCTTCGTTCGGTCCACTCGTCGCGAGCCTCTCAGAGCGCCGCCAGTCCGATCGTCGCCTGCACGTTAGAAATCGCTACCGTGTAGGCGTCGGGGAGCGGATCGAGCGATCGGATGTCCTCCCGCCAGATAGACGTCCGTTTACCCCGATCAGCGACGAGCACACCATAGGATCGGAAACGCGCTGATGGAAAATACCGAGGGCCTGATGAAAATCCGTTGCAGCCGCCCGATCAGAGACGCTGTCTGATCCGCTTTTCTGAGGGCCACGGCTCACCCTCGGCGAGTGTTCTCACTCCGATCGGCTACCGCGGAGTCTTGACGAGCGCCATTCCCCCGCCGTAGCAGTTGAGGCTTGAGGATCTGAAAGCTGAAGAAGCCAGCATCACCAAAGTACCGACTGCCTTTCCTTCCGAATGTCGCACGATCGCGTGCGCGCCAGCCCGACGACCTTCAAGCCATGCCGCGACGCGACGGCCATGATTGCCGCCATGTCGCACGGCAATCCGCATAGCCGTCGTGGACCACGGCGCGCGTCGCGGGTGTGATCGCCCAGGCGAGATCGGTCCAACGTGGAACGTCGTGGGATCGACGTCCGCGTAACACAACTTTCAACCCAGCGACCCGCGCCAGCTCGGGCACGACCCAGAAGGTGAAGAGCGGGCAGGATGATTTCAGATCCGACTGGAAATCCAGGCTTTGAGGATGTGGTAGAAGGCCCATCCGCCCGCACGAAGTCGCGATCGCGTGTCCGCTGCCGTGCGGCTCACCTCGAACGCAGCGTTCGAATCGGGCGATGTCGGGGCCCTGGATGAATTCGCCGCGGGCCTTACAGCCCGCGACGATCTCGTTGGTGTTCGGAAGAACTCGCGCGCCATAGCGCGAGATGGCTGTCAGCATGCAACCGGACGTGAAAAGCCGGCAATCTCCTTCCGGGCATGGCGGACGTTCACGCGGCGATCGAGCCGATTCACCACTCGCGGATCGCGCTGTTCTTGATCTTCAGGACAGATTCGCCAGACACGACGGCCGCATGTAGAAGCGCTTGTATGCCGCGCCCGAGCAGGAACCGGAGCTCGCGCGTCCGTCAGGTTCGGGTGGCGGAACGTCGGCGTGTAGCCGTCGAACTTCTCCCAGTCTCGTTTCGGTCAGCAGCGGCTCGAGCTGCTTGAACATCGGCGTGCCCGGATACGGCGTCAGGATCTTGAACTGCGCGAACGTCGACCCGAGATCGGTCGCGTAGTCGATGGTGGCGCCGCGATGGAGTTCCAGTCGTCCTGGAGGAATCCGAGCACGTAGAACGCCGCGGTGACGATGCCCAGCTTCGCGGCAGTGCTCCATGATCTGGCGCTGGTGCGCTCTGCGGGATCGGCCGCCGGCCCGGACTTCTTGAGCGTCGCCGGTGACGAGCGACTCCACGCCGAAGCTCATCGCGCGGAACCCGGCGGCGTGCAGCCGGTCAAGCAGCTCGGACGTCGAGACGGTCGAGCCGGGTTTCCGCCTCGAATCGTAAGCGTCAAGCCGCGCGACTGAATCTCATCGCACAGCTCCAGACATCGATCGCGCTGCTCGCGTGAACAAGGGATCGCGGAAGATGACGTACGGCCGGGGATACTGATCGCACAGCCGTTCGAGCTCGTCCACGATGTTCGCAATCGATCGGGCGCGATAGCCCGCGAGAATCCGGTGCGGGCAGTAGGTGCAGAACTCAGGGCAGCCGCGGCTGGCCAGCAGGGGAAGCCGCCGCCAACCGGACGCGTGAACGACTGCGGAATCCCGTAGGTCCTGCGCGCGGCTCGGTCACCAGATCCCACCGCGGGAACGGGCAGCGAATCGAGATCGTTGATCTGCTCGCTGACGACGATCCCGTTGAGGGATGTCGCCCTGTGCCAGCGCATCACGCGCCGCCTCAGGCTCGCCGTTCAGAATGAAATCGCAGTGATCGGCGAACAGCTCGCGGCATCTTCGACGCGGTGATCCCGATGAACCCGACCTTGACGCCGCGCGCCCGCATCCCGATCGGCCCACGCCGTCTCGTTCTTGTAGATCGACCAGCGACGAGAGCACGAGCGCGACCTCGCCGTCCACTGAGCTCGCCGCGCGTCCAGCTGCACGTCGTGGCCGGCCCGCGCCAGGATCGCGGCCATGTACGCCCATGATGCACGCTCGGCACGTCGTGAAACTGCTGTTTCAGGTACGCGATCACGGTCGTTACGCGAGAAAACGGATCGAGTCGCGATCCGTAGCCGCCCACGACCGTGTCCTTGCTGACGAAACCTCGACAGGACCTCAAGTCCGCGAGAATCACTCGCATGGCTCACCCCGATTTGCACAATCCAAAACTGCTCAGCTAGAACCCGAGCAGAGCGTCCCGCTGCGTCGCCGCAGGGGACGCCTCAGGCGCTGGCAAGTCGGGTCAGGCGATCGGGTGAGGAGGTCCGCGAGGTCTGGGTCGGAAAACGGTCCGATCGGTGGGCCGGCTGCTGGGTGGGGAAACGAGAACGCCAAGGGGATTGGAGAACCGTTGGCAGCGGTTGTTCGTCACTTCCGCCAATGACGACACGGTCACCTTCGATGGTGGCCGGGCCATTTTCACGGAATATTCTGACGCGATCGTCGTGAACGTGCGGCACGACCGGGCCGCGCACCAGCCCGCGGGTCAAGCCACGCGTAGCGGCTCGCCCTCTGCCCGCCAGTGAACGAGCATACTTCTTCCGTGCGAAGCCGCTACAGCTTTGCCGGCTGCGTCCGCAGCGCAAACGCCGGAGCGGACCGGAGTTGGCGACGCATAGGCGGCGGTGGCCGAGAGCAGGCACAGAAGCAGTCCACCGGTGAGGGCGCTCGCGATGTGGACTACCGGCCGGACGACGCGAGGAGGGCCGCTTTGCCAAGCGAAGCTACTCATTCCATAGCGCAACCGTAAGATTCAATCGTGGCTGGCGTTTACGAAAAAGTGCGCAGATTTACGCTCGATTTTCGCTCACGGGCGACCGGCGTCCAACGGTTTGGCTGAGGTAGCGAGCTGGGATGCGTCGGCTAAACTAGCCTCGGCTCAATTCGACGCGCCTCGATGCCTCCAATCAAACAGAACCAAGTTCAAACTGACGTCCGAACAGCTCCTGGACATGTTCTTACTGGCTGAAGCTGATTCGGGCTTTCGACGAGCGGCTCAGCATTCTTGTCCGTCAGGGCAAAGTGCGCAGCGGTGTGCTATACCGGCATCGGCCAGGAAGCCATCATTCGTCGGCACCTGTTTCGGGCTCCGCAAGGAGGACTACATCTGCCCGCTCCACCGAGATCTCGGGTCGTTTCTCATGAAAGGCGTCGAGCCGCGGGTCATGATGTCGCAGATGTTTGGAAAGGTCACCGGTCTGTCGAAGGGTCGCGACTCGGCGCTTCACAGCGGTGTTTCGGAACTGGGGATCTTCGGCAATACGAGCATGCTCGGAGCAAACCTGCCGGTCGCTGCCGGAACTGGATACACGTTCAAGATCGAACGCACCGACAACGTCGTCGTCGCCTATTTCGGCGAAGGCGCGAGCAACACCGGCGACTTTCACGAGGCGCTTGAACTTTGCGGGCGTGCCAGCAGCCTCCCAATCGTTTTTGTCTGCGAAAACAACCAGTACGCCTACTCGGTGTCCGATCGAAAAGAGCATGGCGATTGACGACGTCGCGGATCGAGCGCACAGCTACGGTTTCGACGGTGTGGCCATCAACGGAAATGACGTGCTTGCCGTCTATCAATCGACTCTAGGGCATTGGCTCGCGCTCGAAGCGGAGAAGGTCCGACGCTCATCGAGTGCAAGACCTACAGATGGCACGGCCATTCAGAGCACGACAAGGCGTTCTACCGGACGGACGAAGAGCTGGCAATGTGGAAGAGTCGAGATCCGATTCCGACGTTTACCACCTACCTGCAAGCGCGCCACGTGCTCACCGACGACAAGATGCGCGAAATCGAAGGCGCGTGTCGCCCAGACCATCGACGAGGCGGTGGAGTGCGCGACGAATGCGCCGGACCCGCAACCTGAAGATGCCGTCACCGACTTGTATGCTTGATTCCGCCAACCACGAAGTCACGAACATTACGAAGGTGGCTTGGCTCAAGACGGAAGCACTCGGTTTCGTGTCCTTCGTGTTTTCGTGGTTTGCAGTTGTGTCTATGAGCAGAGAACTGTCTTATCTCGAAGCGATCCGCGAAGCGCTCGTCGAGGAGATGCGGCGCGACGCGAAGGTATTCGTTCTGGGCGAGGACGTCGGCGCTTATGGGGGCGCCTTTGGTGTCACGCAGGGGCTTTACGACGAGTTCGGCGAATCGCGCGTCCTCGACACGCCCATCTCGGAATCAGCGATCGTCGGAATCAGCATCGGGGCGTCGCTTCGGGGTTACCGGCCGGTTGCCGAGATGCAGTTCGCGGACTTCATCTCATGCGCGTTCGACCAGATCGTCAATCAGGCCGCCACGCTGAGATATCGCTACGGCGGTCGCGCATCGGTGCCGATTGTCATTCGTGCGCCGAGCGGCGGGAACGTCGGCGGCGGCCTGTATCACTCGCAGAATCCGGAGGCCTGGTTCGTGCACCGCGCAGGGCTGAAGGTGGTGGCCCCGGCAACCGCATGCGACGCGAAGGGGCTGCCTGAAGGCGGCTATTCGCGACGACAATCCCGTCGTGTTTTGTGAGCACAAGTAAGCTGTATCGTCGGGCGAAAGGCCCCGTGCCCGAGGGCGACGAGATCGTGCTCCATCGGTATCGCGGCGACGAAGCGAGAAGGCAACGACGTCACGCTCGTGACCTATGGAGCGATGCTGACACCGTCGCTCGAAGCGGCGGACCAGCTTGCAAAGGAGGGCGTGGAGGTCGAGGTCATCGACCTCCGGACGCTTGCATGCCTTTCGACAAAACGGCGATCTTCCAATCCGTCGACAGGACCAGCCGCGTATTGATCGTTCATGAGGATGTCAAAACGCTTGGCGTCGGCGCCGAGCTCTCGGCGGTGATCATGGAAGAGCGCTTCGAACAGCTCGACGCGCCGGTGCGGCGACTGACGTATCCGGATACCCACTGTCGCTTTTTCTCACGTGCTCGAGAGGCGAACCTGCCCGGTAAGGATGAGATCGTCGTCGCTCTCCGCAGCCTGGCCGAATACTGATAAGATGCAAACGCTTTTGAAGTCCTGGAATGCAAAGCTCAGATGACGCTCGCGCCGATCTCGCGCTGCTGAATCGAGATCATTTCGCGCGACGAGTCCGCGGTTGGCGAGTTGATACGACAAGCACGCCCGGCTGTTGTACGGCCTGATACTTCGAATTCTTCGCGACCGCAGCGAAGCTGAAGAAGTTCTTCAGGAAGTCTTCGTGCAAGTATGGACACGCGCCGAGACCTACAATGCCGAGCTTGGAGTACCGGCGGCCTGGCTGGTTCGGATCGCGCGGAACCGCTCGATTGACCGGTTCCGGGCGAACAGTGTCCGCGCGCGCACCGTCGAGGCGACGCCACTGCCGCCTCCGGTCGAGACGCCCGAGGCGCACGCTGCGATGAGCGAGCAGCAACGGACGGTCGCGCGCGCGCTGCAAGCGCTTCCGCCCGAACAGCGCTTGTTGATCGAAGAGGCCTACTTCCGAGGGCTCACGCAATCGGAGCTTGCCGAGCGATTCGGCTTGCCCCTGGGGACAGTGAAGACGCGGGTTCGAACCGGGCTGATGACGCTCAGGCGCGAGCTCGAGCAGGCCATGGTTGGAGTCCGGCGATACGAATAGAGATGACGATCGACTTCGAAGACCTCGAGTTCCCGCTCGCGCAGCTCGCAGCCGCCAGCACGGAGGCGCCGCGGCCCGAAGTGCGAGACCGGCTGATGGCGCGGATTCGCGCAAGCCAGCCCACACTGCCGGACGGGTTTGTGTTCAACTTCGAAGCCCACGATGTCTGGTGGCCGCATCCCGTGCCGGGATCCGCATGAAAGTCCTTGCCATGAACCGCGAGCTCGGATACGCGACGCTTCTCCTGGACGTCGCTCCGGGCACGCGCTTCCCGCCACATCACCATACTGGCGCCGAGGGTGTTTCGTGGTTTCCGGCACCGTGTACCTACGGTCGACGCATGGGACCTGGAGACTTTCTGCACGCCGATGCCGGTACGCGATCACGAAGAGTTGTGGACCGATGAGGGCGCCCGTGTCCTGTTAGTCGTCCCGCCGGAGGACTACATGCCGGATCCGCCCCGCTAGGCCATCTTTGCCGCCGAGCGCCGTAGAAGTACGTAGGTGGCAGTGCTGCTGACCTTTTCACCCGATCACGACGAACTGCGGGAGCGGGCGGCCGCCTACGCCCTGGGCATCTTGAGCGCCGAAGAGCGCCTGCAGTTCGAAGCCCACCTGTCGGCGTGTAGACGAATGCGCAGCAGAAGTCCGTTCGCTCGGCCCGGTGGTCGCCGCGCTCGCGCACGCCGCTCAAGCAGCCGACCCGCCGGCGGGCGCCCGCGGCGCGCGTTCTGGCGCGCCTATCTCAAGGAGCCCGACATCCACGGTTCCGCGGGCCACACGAGAACCTCGCCGGTCTGGGGCTCTGGCCCCGTGGCTCCTTGCCGCCGCGTCCTTGGTTCTAGCCGCCGGCCTGGCGGCTTATTCACGTCAGCCAGCGGGGTCGGGTGGAGCGCTCGAGCAGACCGTCCGTGACGCCCGCGCGCGCTCGAGCGTTGCCGAGCGACAAGCCGCCGACGCCCGCTCGGCCGCGAGTGCCGCCAACAACGACGAACAAGCGGTCATCGTCGTTCTCGCCGCTTCCGGATCTCATGCGGGTCGAACTGGACGGCCAGCCGGTTGCACCGCAAGCCTCGGCGCGTGCGTTCTGGAGTCGTTCACAGGGGTTGGTGTTCACCGCGTCCAACCTCCCGCCGCTTCCTGCCGGCCGGACCTACCAGCTGTGGATAGTGACCGCGGAATCGCCGATTGGCGCTGGATTGCTGAAGCCGAGGACCGATGGCGGCGTGAACGTCGTGTACAGCATGCCAGAGCGGTGTCACCAGGCCGGTCGCGTTCGCGGTGACCATTGAACCGGAGGGCGGCGTGCCCGCTCCAACTGGAGACAAATGCACTCGTCGGTGTCGTCAGGTCCAGCAGTTAGGACATCCTCGTCCAGATCGCCCGGTGGTCCGAGAAATCGATCGTCTCGATCCCCCAGTCGATCGGATGGAGTCCCCTCGAGAAAATCAATCGAGTTTCAACCCCAGGAATTTGAAGGTGGGACCCGTTCCGATGAACGGCGTATCAAACCCCCACAAAGAAAACCTTTTCAGGACCGCTTCCTTCTGACCTCCGTATGGGAGGGGAACCATCGGCCATGCCACCGAAAAAGGCGACGTGTTGAAATCTCCTCCGACGATGCAGACGCCATCGAACTCACTTGCCTTATCGAGAATGGGGGCCAGTTGTTCGAGCCGTTCGGACGGATTGATTCGAGAATCGAAGTGGACGTTGATGGCGCGAACCGGTCCAAGTGGCGTCATCGTGGTCAACGCCAAGACCGATGCGATTTCGCGTGCGGTAACGAAGATCGAAATGCTTGAGTGGAATCACCTCGGTGTCTACGACTGGGAAGCGGCTCAGCGTCGCCAATCCCTGCATGCCGCCGTCCTCCCAGAAGTCCGTCGGCGCAAAATACCAGTGAAAATCGAACGTGCGCGCCAGTTCTTCGGCGATCACCTCCGGATCGCCGACATCCTGCTCGACTTCCTGAAGGAACAGGATATCGACCTTAAGCCGCTCGAAGAGCTCTCGCGTGTCGCGGAGAACCTCTTCAAAGTTGCTTTTTCCTGGCCATGTTCAAGCTGGCCACGGTCAGCGATCGGGCATCCGCGGTGGGTGACAGAGTCGATTCCTGAAAAGCGACAACACCGGGACTCGATGGAATGGAAAGCCAGAGACCCGCTGCTAGTGACGCAGTGCGAAAAGCGATGCGAATTCCGCGGCAAATCTCCATGGCTCAACCTCAGCCTACGCGTGTCCAAAGATCGCCCGCAGTGCCTCATCGATCTGGGTGTGTCGAAAAACAAAGCCGAGTCGTTGAGCTTTGGCTGGTATCGCGCGTTGACCGGACAGCAAGAGTGGGGCGGCCATTTCTCCAAGTGCAAGACGAAGTGCGAATGCCGGCGCCGGCATGAAGGCCGGCCGGTGCATCGCCCGACCTAACGCTCTTGCGAACTCCGCGTTGGTGACAGGGGTTTGGTGCTGTCGCGTTGAGAGCGCCTTCAACCTCGGGGGTGTCGATCGCCCAACGGATCATGGCGACCCAATCATCGCGATGGATCCATGGCCAGTATTGGCGCCCAGATCCAAGCGGGCCGCCTGCGCCAAGTTTGAACGGCAGGAGCATCTGCGGCAGAGCGCCGCCACCACCGTCGAGCACGAGGCCCGTCCGGATGCAGACGACGCGCGCGGCATCGCCGACGCCGGTGGCTTCCGATTCCCATGCCTCGCAGACCTTGGCCAGAAAGTCCGTGCCCGCCGATTGTTCCTCGGTGATGGTTTCGTCGCCATGAGGCCCGTAGTAGCCGACCGCCGAACCGCTGATGAAAGCCCGGGGCCGCCGTGTCGCGGCAAGAATGGCCGCGACGAGGGGCTCGTGTCGCTTGCACCCGGCTTTCGAGGATCTGGCGCTTGTGCTCGTCCGACCAGCGGCGGGCGGCGATGGATTCGCCAGCCAGGTTGACGACGGCCGCAGCGTCTTCGACCTCGTCGGCCCAGGAGCCTGAGCCACCCGTCGGCGACCAGGTGACGAACCGCAGCGAGCCGGCTCGCGGGGTGGGCCGCTTCGGCGTGAGAATCACCACCTCGCGGCCTTCGGCGGTCAGGGCCTGCGAGCGAGAGGTTGGCCGAGGAAGCCTGTGCCGCCAGCGATGACGACCTTCATGAGGATCCCAGTGTAGAGCCAGAATGCAATGGCGGGAGGCCGGAAGGCTGGAAGGGCAGGAGGGCTGGAAGGTCTGGTCACCTAAAACGTCTGTCTGGCAATCCACTCCCGCAGCGAGCGAATCGACGACCAGATACCGGTCCTGCTCGCGATAAATGATGTCGTCACGCAGGAGCGCCGTGAGGAGGCCTGGACCGTGGATGGACCTCCCAAGCGATGGCGCGTGCGCACGTCTCCCGACAGCAGCTCGCGTCCGTCCTGAAGCACGACAGCGCGTAGAGTCGCGCGCTGCGAGGCGTCAGGCGCTGCCACAGTGCTTCGAAGATGGTTTCCTGTTCGGCGATCAGCGCGTCTCAAAAGCCTGATGCAGGTCGTCGAAGGTCGCCTTTTTCCGGCCGGCGGCCCGGACGTCGTCCACGTTTCGTGAACCAGCCGCTGGACGTCATGCGGAAGATTGCCGGCCAGCTCGACAATCGCGTGGCCGAGGTGCGCTTCTGGAACCATACCGGAGCGCTTGAAGCGTTCGTCGATGGACGCCGCAAATTCGTCGCCCGGGATTTTCTCAGTACACATGACCGGTCCGGCCTTGTAGAACGGCCGCTTCGGCTCCAACATCCGTTCCATCAAGCTTGGTTCCGAGCCCGCGAAAACGTAGCCGACGTCACGCTGGTGCTGCACGGCCGCACGCATCGCATGTTCGACCGTTCCGCCGTTGAAGCCGCCGATCGCCTGGAATTCGTCCAGCGCCACAATCACCTTGCGCCGGCGTCAGCTCCGCCAGTCTGCCGGGCAGCTCGAGACACCTCCTGCGCGAGGCGCGAGACGTCGCGATCGGTTCTCACGTTCGGGAAGGCGACAGTGGGCCCGCTCTCAACCGGTCGTCCTGCTGCACTCGAGACCGCGGCTCGAGCCGCTGCGTGTGCCGCGTCCCGCCGAGCGCGGCCGCCGGCATGACGGATCTCCGCCTTTGCCGATCGAATCGCGTCCCGGAGCCAGCTGCGGGCCTCGTCCCATTGGGTTTCGGAGGTTAGAGAAGGGCGCGTGTATAGCCTTCGAGAAAGCCAACATAGGAGCTGAAACTGCTGACGGTTAGCTCCACGGTCAACGCACCCCGCCTGGACATGGCAGCCAGCGCCCGCCGGATCAACGAGGATTTGCCATAGCGGCGTGGGGAGATCGAAGCACCTTCTGGGCCGCCGCCAGATCGCCGACCAGCCGCTCCAGTTCGGTGACGCGATCGACGAACGCTGCAGCCGGTAGCAGCCTCGCCATGCATGAACGGATTGGTTTGCGTTAAACAACATAATGGAGTGCGGAGTCTAACGTAATTCGGCGAATTTGAGAATGTTGAGGATTTGAAGGTTTGAGAATGTGAGGTGCGAACGACAGGCCTGAACATCAGTAATAGCGCTTCGGTAGATCGAGAACGATGCGCCGGCGGATCAGGTCGGCCAGATCGGCCGGCTGCTGAGCATGGTTCATCGCGTCGACAGTGCGACGGTCGACGGTCGCTGTCTCGGAAAGGTATTGGCGGCACGCACTATATTCGTCTTCGTAGTCCTGCGACCGGGAAGCGCAGGCGAAGCTGCAGCCGATCGCCATCCGCGGTGACGGCGTAAAGCGGATTGAGCCGCAGTTCGCCGATCGACGCTTGCGAAGTCGTGAGGGGTGGGGCGTCAAGACGTCCGCGCGGGAAGTCGCGACAATCGTCAATGCCGGCTCCCGGTCGAGCGTTTCCAGCCGGTTCGTTTCGTGAAAGGTCCAGAGGTCCACCTTTGACGACATCAGCCAGGAGCGCACGTCTCACCAAAAATTCGCGGCGTCAACGTTTCAAAGAGATCACGGTACCCCTCGGGAGCAAGCGGTTGGCCGTGCGATGGGCTCCACTGCCGCTCGTTGTGTGTGCTGGCTGATGAGCACGGCACCGGGCTCTCCGCCGTGATCGATCCAACCGAGCCATTTCGCCGATGAGATTGGCGCTTGGTCCAGATGTATTGGAACGCGTCGGAGCACATGGCGAAGCTGAAAGCGTCGCCGCGCGCGAACGGGAGAGGGGCGTTCCCGTCGCAGCGAGACTCCCCTCGCAACCTGGTGCGAGTGAACCGCCGGGCCAGCCATACCTTCGCGAAGTAGAGGTCCGCCAGCACCGGAGGGTAGAAGAAGGGCCAGGAGCGACCGCGTCAGATGTCCTGATCCTCCGCAGATGTCGACGGCACGCCCGCCGCTTCGAAGAACGGTTCCAGCGACTGCGCGGACGACGGCGTTGGCGAGCGAGGTGAAGTGGGATCGGAAAAGCGATAGAGAAAATGCCCCGCCCTCGAACTGGGGGTCGAGCGCTTCAACGAGCTCCCGGTATGTTGCGGTGTCCGATTCGGCAGCTCTCTCGAATGTGAGTGCCTGTGCCTCGTCGTCGAGGCCGAACATCGTCCGACGCGCCAGCTCGGGCTGTGCAGCTTGGATCTGGTCGCGGGCTGTAGTCGCCTGAGGCTGAAGGTGCGAGTGCGGAATTCCGGAGACGACCGGAAAAATGCAGCAGTGACAGCCCAGGATGCCGTCGATGATCTCGTCGCCATCGCGATGAAAAAGAGCGACGTCACGAGCTCCATGCGCCCGCCGCAGTAAGGACAGCAAGAAGATCGAGCGTTTCAGTCAGCACGGCTAAGTGTTCGGCTGGTCGAGGATTCGGAGAGGTTCATGCGTTCATGACATGACGATCCGGTCGGCGAGCTGTTCCAGGACGGCCTGCCCCGTTCCATTGTTGGGCGCGCGACGGAAGCTCGAGGCCGAACCACCGGCGTACATCAGTTTCGTCGAGCAGCGTAAAAAGGATCGACCGCGCCGACCTGGGTTCGATGGCAGCGAAGGGCGGCCAGCTTTTGCGGCAGCCAGGAGCCGACGTCGAGCGTGAAGGACGGCGGCTCGGCTTCAAGCCCGAAGGCATCGGGTGTGATGGCCCAAAAGCCGATCTGAGGTGGCGTCCAGCCTTTGGCCTTGGCGGCGTCAACCACGAGCCGCATCACGCCCCGCGGCATCGTGACGTAATACAGCGCGGGTGCATCCTGGCCGAGGAAATGACCGCCGTCGATGTGCGTTCGTAGACACCGACGTGGTCGAGGTGCCAATACAGCCCGTCTGCGTCGAACGTAATCACCGCATCCGCTCGATAGCGCCGAATTGCGCTGACGATGTGCGGAGTGGAACTCAGGCACGTGCGCCCATCTGAGGCTGCCATCCGGATGTCCGAGCACAGAGACATTCGTGACTCCGAGGATTTTCGCGGCGGCGTTCAGCTCGAGCGTTCGGACCTTGCCGAGATCACCATCGGGCACGAGCGATGGGTCGGCGCTGACGCCACGCTCGCCGCGCGACGCGCAGAGCAGCACGGTCGACGCGCCGAGGGCGGCAAGACGCGCCAGCGTCCGCCGCATGCCAGCGATTCATCGTCAGGATGAGCGAAGACCGCGAGGACCGTCCGACCGGCCAGACTCGGCTTTACGCTTTCTTTGTAAGTCGTCCTGTTCGATGTCAGTCACGATTCGCTATTGTGACTCGATCGTAGACGGCGATGTACTAGATCAACCATGCGATCGATGCCGAACCGGGCAACCGCGCGTCGCCGCACCTGACCGGCGGTCGAGATCGAACACACGCGCGAGCCCATTCGCCATGGCTTCCAAGTCGTCGAACACGATGACCGGTGACGCCGTCGTCCACGACCTCGCGCACCGCGCCGCGGTCGAGAGCGGCGACAGGTGTCCCGCACGCCATCGCCTCGGCCAGGACCGAGACCGAACGGCTCGCGCGATTGGATCGGGTAGAGCAGTGCGCGCGCGCCGCCGTAAGCTTCACCTTGCTGGGGTGATCCGCCTCGCCATAGTAGACGATCCGGTGGCCGTCGACGTGAGGCGCCACTTTTCGCGGTAGTAGGCGTCCTCCGCGGCCGCGAGGATCAGCCGCATGTCCAGGCGTTTCGCGATCTCAATCGCCTGCAGGACCCCCTTGCCTTCGGTGAAGCGACCGAGGAAAAGCAGGTAGTCGTCGGGTCGATCGCAGAACGTGAAGCTGTCGGTGTCGATCCCATGCAGCACCGTGCCCACGACGCGCAAACCGCTGAGCAGACGGGCCTGCTCGGAAGAAATCGCCACGAACGGCGCCTCGGGATAACGCGACCACAAACGCACCTCGGGTTCGCTCGGCGAATGATGCAACGTCTGAATGATCGGTGTCGGCGACAGTCGCGTGAACGCCAGCGACATCGGATAGTACGCTGCTTCATAGTGGATGATGTCGAAGTCGGCGGCCCGCTCGACTGCAGCGGCGAGATTCAACATTTCATACAGTTCCACGGCCACATGTTCAGGTCGGACCAGTAGCCATGCGTGAAGGTGGCGTGCAGCGTCGCCTTCGTCTTCGAATCGGCGGTGGCGAACAGCGTGACATCGTGACCCCGGGCGACGAGTCCTTCAGTGAGCCACGAGGTCATCTGCTCGACCGACCCCGACTTGGGCGGCGGAATCGTCGTGGCTACGGGTGCGACGTGGGCGATTCTCAGAGAGCGCATACAGTGAGTGGTGCCTTGCAGCGTGCAGCCTGCAGGATGCATCGTGCTTGGTGCCGCATGCACGTTGCACCTTGCACGCAGCACTGCACGTCCTAAGAGCACGCCACCTCCAACAGCTTCGGCAGCAAGCGGGCGGCGTCGAAGTGCTCGCGTGCGATCTCTGAGGCGGCGCGAGCGTGTTGCGGCGTAATGCCCGTTGATCGATGTCGAGGGCCGCCAACGCTTCATCTGGCGTCGAAGAACGCCAATAGCCCCTCGCCAGCAGGAAGATGCGCCGTCCAACCGGTGTCCTGGACCAGAGCCGGCCGACCCGACGCCAGATAGCACTCGGTGCGGTCGCTGAACCAACCCGGAGCGCGCCGCGACGTAGGTGTGTTTGGCCACGCCGAACTCCGCCTTCGACCGCTGAATGAAGTCGCGGTAGTCCCACGGTGTCGCGCGACACACGCATGGCGTCGACGCGTGCTCCAGCCGTGCTCGCGCAGCAGCGTCTGCGGTCCGTTGATGGCCAGCTCGAATGGCTGCGTCGTGCGGGCCGGCAGATCGATGAACTTCACGAATTCCTGGTCCTTGTTGCCGCCGACGTCAGTGAAGCTTTCGATCTGCCACGTCATGACTGTCGTGAAGCGGTCGCCCGGCGGAGCTGTAGTGGCCATTCCTCGAGCGTCACGGGCTGCCATGTCTTGTGCCAGGTAAACGCGCCAGTGGGAACCGCCGACGCCGGCGTGCCGATGTTCGAGCCGAACGTGAAGAGCCGATCGAAACCTCGGAAGAACTCGACATACCACGGTTCGGCCTTGGCAATGGCCAGCTGCGTGAAGACCGGGTCGGAGTCGATGAACGACCTTGTGAGGAATTCGAGCGTACTCGTCGCGCCAGAACCAGGAGCCGCCGGACAGATTGATGAACAGTTCGGCGTCGGCAGCAAAAGCGCTGGACGTCCTCGGCGCGGCGCCCGTGGTAGCTTCCGTCGTAGTTGACGAACGCCCAGCGGTCGCCCAAACCGTAAGGCTCGAGCGCATTCTGGATGTAGCGGGTTCCGTAACGCCGGGTCGGTCGACCGTGTATTCTGGACCGGGTCGTAGACACACTCTCCGGTGTCCTCGACGTAGAAGACATCATGGCCCGAGCGCGCGAAGGCCCAGCAAATACATCAGCGAGCACCACGTCACGCCGCCGAATGGATAGCGCGCGATGATGCCCGCGAACAGGATCTTCATGGCACCAAACGGCGGGAAGGGCGGGAAAGGCGGGAGGGGCAGGAAGGGGCCCCGCCGCCAGTGAGGGCGAAGCCGGCTGGATGGGGAAGAGAGACACGCTGATCCTGGCCATCCTGCCTATCCAGCCTCTCCTGGACCAGTCCGCCCTACCGTTGGGCCGCCTCGATCAGCTCGTCGACCGTTTCGGGCTCGTCGAGCGACTTGCCGACCGACAACCTGCGCGCACATGCGACGGTAGAGTTGACTGCTCTCGCAACAGCTCTTCGTGGCGCCCCTGTGCGGCAATCTGACCGCCATCGAGCACCAGGATGCGGTCGGCATCGCGCACCGTCGACAGACGATGTGCGATGACGATCGTCGTTCGCCCGGCACGCAGCCGGCGCAGAGCGGCGAAGACGATCTCCTCGGAAATCGCGTCGAGCGACGACGTCGGCTCGTCGAGGATCAGAATCGGCGCGTTCTTCAGGATGGCGCGCGCGACGCTGAGCCGCTGCCGCTCGCCGCCGGAGAGGCTGCCGCCGCAGCTTCGGCAATCTCGGTGTCGTAGCCCTTGGCCAGATGCGAGCACGAACTCGTGGGCGTGCGCGGCGCGCGCGCGCGCCTCGATGTCTTCGCGCGCGTGGCGTCGAGACGGCCGTAGCGCAGGTTCTCGGCGATCGTCCCGGAGAAGAGCACCGGATCCTGCAGGCACGAGGGCGATGCGTTCGCGCAGCTCACGAATGCGTACTGCCGAACGTCCGACGCCGTCGATCAGCACCTGCCCGGCGGTTGCATCGTAGAAGCGGGGAATCAGGCTGACGAGCGTAGTCTTGCCGGCGCCGGTCAGACCGACAAGCGCGACCATCTCGCCGGGTTTCGCCGTGAAGCTGATGTCGTGAGAGGACGTTTCGTGACCGTCGGGATACGTGAAGCCGACACCCTCGAAGCGAACGTCGCCCTTGATGCGCGTGGCTTCGACCGCATTGTCCTGCTCGATCGCGTTTCGGGCGACAACGCGAGGATCGCCCGAACGCGCTTTGCGCCGGCCAGAGCTCCCTGGAGTTGACCGCTGGTGTGAGCGATCGCGGAGAGCGGTCCGTAAACGGCGCCGAGGTATGCGATGACGATGGTCAGGTCGCCAATCTTCATCTGCCCGCGCAGAACGTGCATACCGCCCACGATCACGACGAGAGCCGTGCCGAGCAGCGTGGTGAGAGCCGATGGCCACGGAGAACAGCGACTGCTGCCAGGTGACCGCGATGCGCGGCGCGCATCGTTTCGTTGCCGGCCTTCGCGTACCGGGCCGCCTCGTGGGGCTCGCGTGCGAAGCTCTTGACCAGCCGCATCGCCGAGAACGTTTCGCATACAGTCGGCCCATCGGCTTCGATTCCAGCTCTTTGACGCGCTCCTCCCTGGTGTACTCAAGGTGGACATAGTAGTAGCGGAGGCAGAGATAAAGAGAAGGGCACGACCGCCAGCGAAAGCAGGGCGATTGTGAGTGTCCAGCTTCTGACCAGAATGCCGAACATCACGAGCAATGAGACGACCGAGGTTGCCAGCGGAAACAGCCCGATGACGAGGTTGTCGATCGAATAGGCGTCGACGTCAACTCGATAGACGGCGTCGCTCGTGCTGGTCTTGATGTGGTGGTGCAGGTTGAGCGCCTGCAGGTGATCGAAAAGACGATAACGCAGGTCGTACACCATCCGCTGGCCCGTATCGACCTGCAGTTGAGTGGCGTACGCGGTCACAAAATGGTTCAGCGTGTGAAGCACAACCCCACTCGATGACGAAGAGCAGCAGCAACGCGATCAGGTTGTTCTTCGGTGGCCGCTCGGCAGCCAGGGTCGCAGAACTCCGGAAGGGGATACTTGTCGTGCTGCAGCACGTAGTCGATCACCATCTTCAGCGGCCACGGCTGCAACGCGCCGAGAATGATGTCGACAAAGAGGAGCACCGCGACCCACGCCACTCGCCCGCGATACGGCCCGCGCGAACGACAGCATCCACGGGACGAGGTGCTTCCTGGTCCTCCTGCGCGGCTGGAGTGATTCCACTCACCTCAGCTGGTCCTCCTTCCGGGAAGGGGCGGGAGCGACCGTGGAACGAGCCGTGCCTTTGCGGACATTCGCGGAATGTCCATCGCCACGATGCGGTTGTTGCTCGAATCAGCCACGTAGAGTACTGCGCGTCGCGGATCGAGATGCCACGCGCGACGGCGCGCCAAACACCACTCGACCCTCGTCACTCACGTTACGCATGAGACCGTCGCGGCCCACCGCCCGAACGGTGCCGTTGCAGTAGTCCGCGATGTAGATCGTGGTCACCGTTCCGAGCGGCTCTTCGACCAAAGCGATGCCGGCCGGTCCGGCCAGAGCTTGCCGCCGTCGCCGGGCCGTCGTCCGCTTTGTCCGAACACGCCGTTTCCGGCCACGGTCGTGATGATCTTGGTCTTGGCATCCATCTTTCGGATTCGGTTGTGATGCATGTCGGCGATATAGAGATCGCCGTTTCGTGCCAGCGCGATATCGCTTGGCATGAAGAGGTGCGCGCTCGTGGCCGGGCCGCCGTCGCCGAGCGGTCCGCTGCCGCCAGGTTCGCCGTCGCCCGCAACGGTCTGGATAAAGCCCGTCGCGTGATCGATCATGCGAACACGGTTGTTGAATGTATCGGCGATGTAGATGTCTCCGTTCGGCGTCGCCCACACGGCGTTCGGCGTGTTGAGGGCGGCTTCAATTGCCGGTTTGCCGTCGCCGTCGTAGCCCGTCTCCCCAGACCCGGCAATCGTGGTGATGATCCTCGTCGCTCGATCGACACGGCGAATCCGATCGTTGTGGGAGTCGGCCACGATCAAGTCGCCGTCTGGAGCCAGGGCCACGCCATCGGGAGTATCGAGCTGGGCATTTGATGGCCAGGCCGTCGTCTCCTGAAAATCCACTCTTTCCGTTGCCCACCACGGTCGATACGGCCGCGCGCCGATCGAACAGGTCGATGACGTGGTTGTTCGAGTCGGCGAAATTGCAGATCGCCGTCGTTGGCGATCGCCAGGCCGCCCGGCGTGTCGAGCCGAGGCGGAAATGGTCGGGCCATTGCTGCCCGATCCGGTCCTGCCGCCGATGACCAGGGCAACGCCCGCCGCTTCACGGAGCATGAACGTTCCATCACCGATACCCACGATCATGACGACGAAAATCAGAGCGCTGCGGAGGCCGTGAGGTGCGGAACAACGATCGGTGCGAGTAGTGGGACTCTGGCCGGGCCGGACCGCAACGCAACCATGTTCTGGCCGAGCGCGACCCGGCTGATCGCGCGCGGCGCACGAGAGCCGTTGTCTGAGCCGTCCGCCGGGCGATCACCGCGATGATCGCCAGCGTGAACCCTGCTGTCACAGCTCCGGCCAGCGGCCATCGCCACGCCACTCCGGCAAACGCGGCGACGAGAACGGCGGCGCTAAATCCGATTGCGGCCACGACGCCGAAAGTTGTCGGACGCAAGTGTGAGCTTGACTCGCAAAAGCCCCTTGCCCCCGCCGTGATCCTCGACGAAGCGCTCAGAATATCGAGCCATGCCCACCGGCCGACGAAGACATCTTACGTCCCGGTCGTCCGACCATCCATCGTCAGCGTCAATCGTTCGAACGGCGGGCGAGCGACGGAGCCAGGTTGGTCAGCTGGTCCAGGACCCGCTCCGTCGAGGTCCACGTTTCACTCCAGAATCGGTCTTCGGCAACCGTGCCGGAAATCAGCAACAGGGCACGCCACGCTTCGCCAAGGGATGGCCGCGGGCCACTGGCTCGTCTGCCGCTGCCCCCGGGGCAGCGCAACGGCGGGCGGCGAGAGCGCGCCGCGGATTCGTCCGCGAACCCGGGCCAATGGCTGGATGAAATGCAAGTAGGCGACTGCGAGGCGATGCCAAGAACCGGCTGCCAGTCAGTGAATGGACACGTCCGACCTCGTGGCGTAGGTGACGTTCTTGGCAATCGTGCGGCGGCCATACCACCAGGCCGGCACCAATAAGCAGCAGAGCGGCCCACTTGTGTTGTCGCGTCGCGGCGACGCCAAGCCCGGAGAGCGCCAGGATGAACGAGAACACCTGCCATCTGATGGAGTGCGGCAAGAATGCGAACGGATGGACGTCGGTCCGGTATACCGATGGGAAAGCGGCCATGCCCCACGGGCCCGCGTTGATCCGCGTGCCCCAGAGCGACCTGACGAACGGCAGTGGGCTGTAGATTCGACCGTGCCACAGCATGCGTCCGTCGAGGAACTTTTCCGGATGCTGCCCCATGAGCCAGCTCGCCCTCGCCATAGCCGACCTGCTGCCGCCAGTACCGCCAACGGACGACCGATGGTGGTGCCAGACGAGCAGCGGACGAGGAGAAGCCAATCTTCCAGCCTCGGGCCTGCAGCCGCCAGCAGATGTCGACGTCGTCTCCTGCACGCAGAAACGTCGGATTGAAACCTCCGATGGCCAGCAATGCGTCGCGCCTGAAAGCCATGTTGCAGCCCGGCACGTGTTCGGCGATTCGATCGTCGAGAAGCACGTGTGTCGGGCCGCCCGGCGCGCGTGCGATGCACTGCGCCATGGGCGGATCGTTCGGAGGCACGACGTTGGGTCCACCTGAGCCGACTACGTCGGACGTGAGGAACGGTTGAACCAGATACGTAAGCCAATCGCGGTCGACGCGCATGTCGGCGTCCGTATAGGCCACAGATGTCGCCTCGCGCCTCGGCAATGCCGACGTTTCGCGCTGCGCTGAGACCGCCGTTCGGAATATCGATCACCCGGACCCGCGAATGCCTGTGCCCAATCTCGCTGGTGCTATCCCGCGATCCATCGTTGACGAGGATGATCTCGTGAGTCGGGATACGTCAGGTTCTCGAGCGAGGTCAAACGCTCCTCGAGCGTGTCGGAGGCGTTATATGCGCACACGACCACCGACACCCGGGGCCACGCCGATCGTGCCGAGCAGGGAAACGAGCGCCGCGGCAATGCCTCCGAGACGGCAAGTGCGGCTGGCTTAGGTTGCCGATTTTGATGAACAAGTCCGAATGCCCAGTCGTCCACTGAATAACCGCCGCGCCACCATTCATCGGTCCAGGCAAAACGCAATGGCTCCACTAGCGCCCTTCTTCGAAAGCGGCGCGGATGTGCATCGCGGTGATGTCAGCCTGACCAGTTTCTCCTTCATGCTTCGAACAGGCACCCGCCTCAGCAAGGAGGAGCGGCTTGTGGCCCGCCAGGTGCTGGAGACGGGCGAGATACGCGCGGAGCTCGGGCTCGCGGTGCAAGTAGAGGTTGAACGCGTAGAGATCGAAAAATGAGAGATCGAGAAACTCGGTCGGCGGAAAGTTGACGGTATGTCAGCAGGCTTTCGGGTGACGCGCTCTTGGCGTCCTCGTACAGCGCGCGTAGGAACCGCTCGATCCGAACTCGACCGTGCCATCGGACGACCCCAGGCGGGATCTCATTCCCCAGTGCCAGGAGTCCGACAGCCGGGTGGGCGCTGAGCTCGCGAACCTTGGTGACCGTTTCCTTGCGGATTGTCCGCTTCAACGAGCGATTGTCGAGGAAGGCGACATGCTGCGACCAAGGAAGGCCGACCATGACGCGTAACCCGTGGTCGCGCGGCTTCGTCCAGCAGGTCCAGGCGCGGAGGTGCGTAGTTTCGAACCGTATTGATGCCGAGATCGGCCATCAAACGGAAGTCTTCGGAGACTTGTCTAAGGTTGGGAAACTGATATCCGTCGGCGTCGGGGGCAAAAGTGCCGTACGTAACCCCCTTCAGCAGGAAGCGCTCGTCGCCGGCGCGCAAAAATTTCCCATCGGTGACGACTCGGACGCCGGCGCCCAGCGGCCTGTCTTGCTGAATCTGTGTATTTGGTTGGACGGCGATCGTCACGTTAGCAGAGATGCTGAAACGTGCAACAAGAATGCCTTTTTCCATCCTGCGATTGCAAATAGCTCAAATACCTATGATATCAATGGGTTCTGGCCGGCTAACCGGAGCCGAGACCGGTCGGCGGCCCGGCCGAACTGTCCAGGTGGCCTTCACTGCTTCTTGAAAAGGAATGGAATCGGGCCGCGAGCTATTGATTGATCGAAAGACTTCCGCTGAAGGTCTTGACCCGGACGCTGCCAGCCGGGCCGCCCGAGCCGAGTTGACCGACGAAATGCTTCCGCCGGCTGCTCCTGAAATGTAACTGGGAAGGCACTCGTGAATCGGCCGCTGAACGAGTCGAACTCGACGGTTCCCTGAGTTGAGTCAGGAACGTGAAGGTCCACTGACCCGCTGAACGTTTCAAACTCGAGCCTGTGGGCGTCCGACCAGGACGCCGTCCGAATCTCGAAGGGTCCACTGAAGCTCTTGCCTCGAATCGATCCGGAAACGTTGTCCAGCGCGACGCGGGACGAAAACGTTTCGATGAGGTGAGATCCGTCGACGCCGCTCACGCTCAACGAGGAGCTGAAGAGAGTGATGTCCAGGTTGACGTGTCGTGGCACCTTGATGTCGAGGTCGGTTTCGACGGCATCGTATCGACCCCAGAATCCCCATCCCCAGTGAACGCGGAGCTATCGCGCTGATTGGCGTCGATCCGCACTTGTGACCGGTCTGAGGTCATCTCGAGGCTCACGTGCTCCAACTGGCTCCGCGAGCCATGGCGGGTGGCGTCAATCGTCACTTCGGATGCAGACGTGCCCGTAATCGTGACTCGTCCCGAGAAGTTGTTGAGCCGAAGCGTGCCCCCATCCGCAATCGGGAACGTTCGCGTCACACGCTCGGTGTCTGCGGCGGCCCAAGCGGGGAAGACCCTGCCAGGGTCACACATGCAACAGGGGCGAGCAGGAGCGTTCTCAGCACTGCTGCTTTGACGAGAAGTCCTGGCCGAGGGTTCGCATGCAGGCAGGTTCAGCGTGTTATCGTTTGCCCAGGAGAACAGCCATGCCTCGTGCCCCTGGCGCTGACAATTTGCTTTCATTGTGCTTGCGCTTCCAGTCATGGCTCACCATGGGCCGGGCACATTTCGAGCTCAATAAGACGGTCACTCTGACCGGCAAGCTGACGCGCATCGATCTGATCAATCCACACTCCTGGCTCTATTTCGATGTGACTGAGCCTGATGGCCGCGTCACGCATCACCGATGCGAGATGCGCTCGGTTCACGTGCTGCGCCGCTCGGGCTGGACCAAGGAGCAGTTTCCGGTCGGCGCTCGCATCGTCATCGAGGCGTCTCCCGACCGTGCCGATCCCACCTCGTGCTACCTCCAGACGATCACCTTCGCCGATGGAACCCACATGGACCGGTACGGCCAGCACACCAAAGCGTCACAGGGCGGTCTGCAGGAGGTTCGGGGACCGGTCGTCGTGCCGAAGAGCAAGCGTGAGCTGCGCCGTCCGGACCGGCGAGCCGAACATCACCGGCGACTGGGCGGCAGAGCAGCTCGTGATGGTCAATCCGAAGGGAACTGGCGGCGGCTTGGTGCCGCTCGGCCAGCTCGAACAATACAAACCGGGCGAGCGGTCAGCCAATGCGGGCGGGGCCGGGCGTCGAGGTGCGGGTGCCGGAACCGGGCCACGGCTTTATGGAGGCACCGAACTGACGCCCGCCGGGAGCAAGCCGCCGCAGCTTTCAAGCGCGAGGACAATCCACGCTTCCGCTTGCGAGACAACCAGCATCACTTTCTGACTGGGCGTTCGACGGTCCCGTGAACCGGATCACACAGAACAAGGACACCATCGTCCTCGACGTACGGCCAGATGGGCCTCAAGAGGACGATCTACATGAACCCTCAAGGACCACCCGGCGAATGTCAAACCAACCCGTGCCGGGCACTCCATCGGCCGCTGGGAAAGCGACGTGCTCGTCGTCGATACGGTTGGATTCCTTCCGGGTGCACTGAGCGCACCCAGCACGGCATAGCGACAAGCTCCACATTGTCGAGCGCTTCTCACTCGATCCGAACACCATGAAAGTGACGCGGTCTTACACGGCCAACGATCCGGAATATCTGAAGGGACAGTACACGGGGTCCGACGTCCTTCAAGTCGCCGATGCGCCCTACGATCCGGGAAGTGCAAGGACACGAGCTTCATCGACTACTCGAAACAGAGCAAAGTAAGGCGGGAAGGGCGGCAGAGGATTTCTACTGCGACTCAGGGATCGCGAGCTTGCCGGTGTAGATGGCCATCCCGACGACAGCATCGACCCCACGGGCGTCGAGGTAATCGATTTCTTCCTGCGTGGTAATCCCGCCTGCCGCCGTGACGTGTTTCTTCGTTGCGTCCCGGACGGCGAGAATCGCCTGGAGATTAGTGCCTCCCATCAACCCTTCGCTGTCGACGTGGGTGTAGAGAAACTCGTCGCAGTACGGCTCGAGCGCTCGCACGGCTTCGACGGCAGTCACCGCGAGCGGCGTTTTCCATCCGTGGATGACCACGTGGCCGTCGCGGCTGTCGACGGCGGCGATCACGCGGTCGGCGCCGATTGCGTCAGCCTAGTGCTTGCGCGAACCGAAGGTTCGGACCGCCGTCCTTGAACAGCGCGGAGCCCGCGATGACCTGCCGGGCGCCCGCGTCGAGCACCTGCTTGCGCGCGCGCGACGGTCCGAATGCCGCCGCCGACACGACACGTGAGCTGACCCGCGATCTCGCTGCACGATCGGCAGGTTGTCGCCCGACGCTCATGGCCGCGTCGAGATCGATGACTTGCACCTTCGGAAACGATCGAGAATCGCCGCACCCATCGGGACACGTCGTCGTCTCGGATGGCGAGCCGCTCGCCCTGAATGAGCTGAACGACCGCGCCGCCTTGAAGATCGATGGAAGGGATCAGCATCAGGTCGCTCTGGACTTCGTGCCGCGAGCCACGAAGGCCACGAAGGCACACGAAGACGCAAAGTGCTCATGATCTTCGTGTACTTCGTGCTCTTCGTGGTTCTACAGACGTACCGGTATTCCCCGCTGCTGCAAGTGTTGCTTGAGCGCGCGCAACGCCGGTTTCCGCGTAGTGAAAGATCGACGCGGCGAGCGCGGCGTCGGCGCGGCCGGCCGTGAAGACGTCGACGAAGTGATCGAGCGTGCCGGCGCCACCCGATGCAATGACGGGTATCGTCACCGCCGCGCGATACGGCTGCCGTCATCGGGCAATCGAAGCCGACCTTCGGTGCCGTCGCGATCGATGGACGTCAGGAGAATTTCGCCGGCTCCGCGCGCTTCGGCCTCGCGCGCCCACTCGACCGCGTCGCGATCGGTCGCGGTCTGGCCGCTTCTGCGCGTACACGGCGAAACTGTTCGCCTTCGCGCTTGGCATCGATGGCGACGAGCGACGGCCTGGCTGCCGTACCGGTTGGCGAGAGTCGTAATGAGCGACGGATTCGACAGCGCAGCCGTGTTCAGGCTCACCTTGTCGGCGCCCGCGCTCGACCGCCGCCGCCGCATCGTCTTCGGACCGGATGCCGCCGCCGACGGCCAGCGGGATGAACAGTTCGCGCGCGACCGCGGCGGATCGTGTCGGCCAGCGCGCCGCCGCCGCTCCAGCGTTGCCGTGATGTCGAGGATCACCAGCTCGTCGATGCCCTCGACGTTGTAGCGGCGCGCAAGCTCAGCCGGGTCGCCCGCGGATCGCAGCCCTTCGAAGTTGATCCCTTTGACGACCTGGCCGTCGCGAACGTCAAGGCAGGCGATGATGCGTTTGACAGCACGAGCACTCAGCCGTAGCTCAGCACTCTGGTGGATGGCAGCTGCAGGAAGTTCCTGCAGAATCTGCAGCCCGACCTCGCCCGACTTCTCCGGATGGAACTGCACGCCCGCGACCCGCCCGCGCTGGACGATCGACGCAAACGGTTGTCCGTGATCGGTCGACGGCGACGGTGTCGCCGGTCGTCGGCGCGACGAAGCTGTGCGTGAAGTACACCTGCGAGCCGGTCGGCACGCCGTCGACGATCGAGTCGTCGCGGCACAGCTCGAGCGCAGTTCCAGCCGACGTGCGGGATCTTGACCGACGGTCCCGTCCGGTTCCGCCGGGCAGCCTGCTAGCATTCGCCGGCCAGAGCAGGCCGAGGCCCGGACAGCTCGGGCGCTTCTTCACTGCCCTCGAACAGCCACTGCATGCCGAGGCAGATGCCGAGCAGCGGCGGCCGGTCGTCGACGCTCGCGCGGATCGCGCTCGCATCCACTCGGTCGGTCGAGCGTCCGCGTCGCCGCGAAATGGCCGACGCCCGGCACGACGACGGCGGCCGCGCTTGCGCGAGCTCGCCGGGCGTCGCCGGCACGAAGAGGTCGGCGCTCGATCGGCCGCAAAGCGCCTTCTTGCACCGACGTCAGAGTTGCCGGCGCTGGTAGTCGATCAGCGCGATCGCATGTGACAGCAGTCCCTTCGTGCTCGGCAGCATCCGCGCCAGCCGCTTGTCCTTCGCGCAGGCGACGCGCAGCGCGCGGGCGAACGCCTTGAACACCGCCTCGATCGTGGTGATGGCTCGAGCGCCCGTAGAGCACCTTGACGTGGACGTTCGCGCGCGCGCCGATGCGCGAAACCCTTCGAAGAAATCGTGGACGAGCTCGGTCTGGCAGGTCGCCGACGCGCGCGACGCGCGTCTTCAGATCGACGACCGCGTGCGGCCGCCCGCCGAGATCGATCGCGGCAACCGCCAGCGTTTCGTCCATCGGCATCACGAAGTAGCCGGCGCGGTTGATGCCGCGCCGGTCGCCGAGCGCCTTCGACACGCGCCTCGCCGAGCGCGATGCCGAGATCCTCGACCGTGTGATGCTGATCGACGTCGAGATCGCCCGTGGCGTCGATCGCTGAGGTCGAACGCGCCGTGCCGCGCGAACAGCTCCAGCATGTGGTCGAGAAAGCGGATGCCGGTGTCGCACCTGATACGTGCCCTTTGCCGTCGAGCGCGATCGACAGCGCGATCTGGGTTTCGGTCGTCCGCCGATCGATTACCGCGCGGCGCATAGCACCTCTTCCATCACCGCGATGCACCGTCGTGTGTGCTCGACGACGCCGGCAGCGATGCGGACGCAGCCGGCGCAACCCGGTTCCGTCGAGCCGGTCGCGGATGTAGATGCCGCGCTCGCGCGGCGCCGTTGACGAGCGCGTCGCCGTGCGATCGCCGGCGCGAGACGAGCACGAAGTTCGCGGCGCTTCTTCCAGTAGTGCAGAGCCCGAGCCGGTCGCAGGCCGCATACAGCAGCGCCTTCGACTCCTCCACCTGGCGAAGGTAGTCCTCGACGTAGGCCAGATCGTCGAGCGCCGCCGCGCACCGGCGACAACGGCGGCGATGTTGACGCTGTAGACCGGAATCGCCAGGCGAATCGGGGTCGAGCCGCTCCGCCGCGCCTGACCAGGCAGCCCGATCGCAGGCCCGGCCAGGCCGAACGCCTTCGAGAACGTCCGGCCGACGATCACGTTCGGAAACGACGGCAGCTCGGGGATGAACGTCGTCGCCCGAGAACTCGGCGTATGCCTCGTCGACGAAGACGATGGCCTCGGGCAGGCACGGCCGCCGGGCGATCGTCGCGAATGGCCTCCAGCGGCATCGGCAGCGCCGGTCGGATTGTTGGGGTTGGTGAGAAACACGACTCGCGTGTCGCGGCGTGATCGCGGCCAGCACTTCGCTCGAGCGGAAACTGAGAAGCCGGGCGCGGGGCATGACCGCGCACCGGCCGGCCGCCGACGACCTCGTGTCGAACTTGAAGATCTCGAACGCCGGCTCGGGAATGATCGCTTCTGGAATCAAACCGCCGGCCGAGCGAGCGCAGGCGGACGACCGCAATGCCCGTGATCCCTTCGTCGAGCCCGTTCGACGAGCGCGACCGCGTCGGGCGGTGACACCGAGGTATCGCGCGCACGCCTGCGATCGCGGCGGCGCTACGGCGGATAAAAGCCGATCTGATCGGCGCGGAAGCGCCCGCAGTGCCTCGAGCACGCGCGGCGAGCAGCCGCCAGTGTTCTCGTTCTGATGCAGCCGCAAACCGTCAGCAGCCGGGCGGCTTCTGATACAGCTTCATGTCAAGCGGATCCTCGATCGATTCGGCGTGCGCCTCGAGGTCTCGGCGCGCGCGAGCGGCACGATCGGTCGGCGCAAGGCGAGCCAGGCCGGCGCGTGTGAGACGCTGCACCGCACATCACGCGCACGAAAGTCCGGCGGCGCTGAGGCCGCCGCGGAAGGCGCGCGAGCCCCGGAAGTCGGCAGCACGTGGTTCGAGCGTGGTGGCGCGTAGTCGCCGGCACGCCTGGGCGGCGAACGGGCCGACGAACAGGGCGCCTGCCGTGAAGCGCGCGGCGCGCGATCGACTCGCGATCTCGCCGACGAGGTGCTCCGGCGCGATGCGGTTCGAGAGCGCGATCGCCTCGTCCACGCTCCTGCGTCGAGAATCGCGGCGCCGTTCGCGGTCAGCGAGGTCGCGGCGTTCGGCAGTCGCGCGCGGCCGCCTGGCTTGGCCGGCGGCCCGGGCGACTGCGTAGCGGCGAGCGATCGGTTCCAGGTAGCCGTGAATCGGCCGCGCGTCGGGGTCGTGCTCGGCCTGCGCGACGAGGTCCGCGCGGCGATCCACGCGGCGATCGGCCGGTGCCGGCCAGCGATGACGATCTCCGTCGGGCCCGCAAGCATAGAAGTCGATCGCGCAGTCTGAGCGGCCATTTACGCCTTGGCGGCCGCCACGTAGCGGTTGCCGGGACCCACACGATCTTGATCCACGCGGGGAATGGTGGCTGGTCCCGTACGCGAGTGCCGCAATCGCGTGCGCGCCGCCGACGCGAAACAGCCGCGTGACTCCGGTTTGCCGGCAGCCGCCGCCATGCACCGCCGGCTCCGGCCGCGGGCAGACGGCGATGATCTCCGCCGACGCCGCGACCCGCGCGCGGAATCGCGGTCATCAGCAGCGACGAGGGCAGCGGAAACCGGCTCGCCGGCACGTAGCACCCCACGCGCGCGAGTGGTTCGAGCCACGTAGCCTGACAGACACCCCGGGGCAATTCGTATTCGTGAGCTCTTCGGCGGCTGGCGCCGCGCGACTCGCGCGATGTGCTCGGCCGCCTGGGCGATCGCACGCCGCACATCTCGTCCACCGTCCGAGCGCGGAAGCGGCGCATCTCAGCGTCGTGAATTTCGAGTGATCCTGGACCCGGTCGAATTCGCGCGAAACGCAGCGCCGAATCGCCGCTGTCGTGGTGAACGCCATCGACGATGTGGCGGACGGAGCGGTCCAAGGCCCGATCTGGTTATGTCGGCTGCGCCTCGGCAAAGCGGCGGAGAGACGGGCCGTCGGTCGCGTCGATGATTTTGAAGGTCATCGCTCGAAAGTGCTGTGCTTCATTCTAATGACACGGTGGGCGCAGGCCAGTTCCGCCGCAGCACGAGCTCCTCGATGCGGTGCTGCGTGAAAGAAATCGTGCAAGGCCAGGTGGCGGAACATCGAAACCGAGCATGAATTGTATTCGTCGTGCCGTGCGGTTCGAGCCCATTCCAGCTGGCCTGAGCCGACGAAGCCGTTCGACCAGCCGCGTCCGGATCGATCGTGAAACGCTCGAGCGCTTCGTCGAGTTCTTCACTAACAGCCTACCGTCCGGATCGTCTCGACTGACGCCGATCGGATCACGGGATCGGCTTCGGCCAGCATGATCTCGAGTCGCTGAACGAACAGCGTGCACGTCAGCGTGGTATGCTCGTGGATGGACCATTTTCCAGAAGCCGGCGGCCGCCGCCTCACGATCGCTGGCGACGCTTGCCCACAAGTGGAAACGACGATCGACGGGGCTCGATCCAACGCTTCTCGATGATGCTCGTCACGGTTTTCCTTTTACTTCCTGCGGGCCCCACTCCCGCCTTCGCTGGCATCGCCCCATCCTCGGCCTCGAAAGCGTAGACTCGGCCTCGGGTGAGTTAGAGAACGATCTTGTTGAGCGGATACTCGACGATCCCCTGCGCCCGCGCTGCCTTCAGCCGTGGGATCAGATCAGCGCACCGTGCGCTCTTCGATGATCGTGTTGACCGCCACTCCATTCGTCGTCGCTGAGCGGCGAGATCGTCGGCCGCTGAAGCGCCGGCAGCAGCGCCGAGCACGCCGTGCAGATCGTCCGGCGCACGTTCAGCATGATGCCGACCCGGCCCTGCGCCTCGATTGCCGCCCTCAGCAGCAAGCGCGATGTTCTCGATCTTCGTCCGCTTCCAGCGAATCTGCGAGCGCCTGCCCGGTTGGCAATGAGCTGCGTGTTCGACTCCATCACCGTGTCGATGATCCGCAGCCGGTTGGCGCGCGAGCGTCGAACCGGTTTCGGTCGCCTCGCACGATCGCGTCGGCCAGCACCGGCGGCTTTGACCTCGGTGGCGCCCCACGAGAACTCGACGTTGACCTGGTCACGCGCTGCCGCTCGAAATACGCTGCGTGTCACGCGCACCAGCTCGGTCGCGATCGTGGCCGCCCTCGAGATCGGCCGCTGATTTGATAGCGCGAATCCTCCGGGAGCCGGCGAGCACCCACCGGACCTTGCCGAAGCTCTGCTTGCGCGTACACGAGATCGTGCTACCGATGTCAGGACGCCTGGTGCGTCGCCGTCACCCAGCTCGTGCTCGGCGATCCAGTCCTGCCCGGTCAGCCCGGCATCGAGACGCCGTCGGACGACGTAGCGCGCCATCTCCTGCGCGCGCGGATCAGCATGCACTCGATCTCCGGATCGTCGATCGCCGGAGACATACGACCGCGAGCTCGACGTAAACGTTGAAGCCGGCACGCGCGAACGAGCTGCACGGTGGCGTCTTGCAAGGGAGCCTTTGGGTATGCCGAGCTTGAGCCATCATCTTTAGTGGGGCTCCGCCCCACACCCTGCGCTCGGTCACTCGCGGGGGCTCCCTACGCCCCGCCTTCGCCCCTGGCCCTTCGACGATTGCTCAGGGCGTCCCGAGCGTAGTCGGAGGACGCGGAGGCGTGGCTGTGCGCGCCTGACGATCGTCGGCGCCGGATGGTCGTCCAGATCACTCTGCGTCAATGTTCGAAAGAAGCATGAACGCTCTCCCGTGTGACACACGTTACCCTCGCCCAGCCGGCTTCACTTTCACGCAGCACGTGTCGTCATCGCAATCCACGAGAATCGCTTTCACCTCGAGGCGGCTGCCCGACGTCTCGCCCTTGGTCCAGAGTTCTGTCGCGTGCGGCTGTAGAACGTAGCGAAGCCGCTGCGGCGCAGTCTCGTCGAGCGCCTCCCGGTTCATGAAGCCGACCATGAGAACCTCGGAGCTTTCGTCGTCCTGAATCACCGCCGGGACCAGTCCGTCCACTTTGAGTAGTCCATAAGGCAAATCCGCCAGAAACAAAAATCCCCGCCGGGTGGCGGCTTGCGTCGCTTGCGAGTGAATGTTTTCAGTCCCTAGATCACACGTCGCTCCGCCGCCAGCGGCTGGAATGATGATGCGGAGCGTGGTGATGACGTGTCGACTATGATTTGTGATCCGTGCGCGTTGCGCGTACGAGACCGACAGCCTAGCTGTCCCGCGCAGCGTTGATCACAACGAAGTCAGGTCGGTCGGGTGGCGCCAGGTAGACGCCCGCCCGCCTGGCTCTACCGCCTCCTGACTTTCCTGCCCAACTTCACTCACTGGCCGCCGGCGCCCTTCCCGCCCTGCAGCACCGATAGTGCTCCGGCTTGTACGGTCCTTCGACCGGCACGCCGAGGTAGTCCGGCCTGTTCCTTCGTCAGCTTCGTCAGCTTCACGCCGAGGTGACCGAGGTGCAGCCGCGCGACCTGCTCGTCGAGGTGCTTCGGCAGGATGTAGACCTTCTTCTCGCATCTTGCCGCGGTTGGCGTGCAGCTCGAGCTGAGCGATCGTCTGGTTGCGTGAACGACGCCGACATCACGAAGCTCGGGTGGCCGGTCGCGCAGCCGAGGTTGAGCAGACGTCCTTCGGCGAGCACCATCACGCTGTGGCCGTCGGGGAACTTCCACTCGTCGTACTGCGGCTTGATGTTGATCCGCTCGATGCCCGTCACCTTCTTCAGGCCGGCCATGTCGATCTCGTTGTCGAAGTGGCCGATGTTGCCGACGATGGCCTTGTCCTTCATCTTCGCCATGTGCTCGGCGGTGATGATGTTGAAGTTGCCGGTCGTCGTGATGAAGATGTCGGCGCGTCGCGACGACGTCCTCGAGCGTCTTGACCTCGTAGCCTTCCATCGCCGCCTGCAGCGCGCAGATCGGGTCGATCTCGGTCGACGATGACGCGGCAGCCCTGGCCGCGCAGCGCCTGCGCGCGAGCCCTTGCCGACTTCGCCGAAGCCGAACACGACCGCGACCTTGCCGCCGAGCATCACGTCGGTGGCGCGGCAGATGCCGTCGGTCAGCGAATGGCGGCAGCCGTAGATGTTGTCGAACTTGCTCTTGGTGACCGAGTCGTTGACGTTGATCGCCGGGAACATGCAGCGTGCCGGCTTCCTGCATCTGGTACAGCCGGTGCACGCCAGTCGTCGTCTCTTCGCTGACGCCGATGCATCGCCGGCCGACGTCTTCGTCCAGCGGCCCTTGTCCTTCGCCATCGACTGGCTGAATCAGCTCGAGGATGACGCCCCACTCCTCGGGCTCGCTCTCGGGCTTGAACGCCGGAACCTTCCCGGCCTTCTCGAACTCGACGCCCTTGTGCAGCCAGCAGCGTCGCGTCGCCGCCATCGTCCACGATCGACGTCGGGCCGCTGCCGTCCGGCCACATCGAGCGCTTCGTTCGTGCACCACCAGTATTCGTCGAGCGTCTCGCCTTTCCACGCGAACACCGGCGTGCCCTTCGGGTTTTCGCGGCGTGCCACCGGTTTCCGGGTCGCCCGACGACCACGGCGGCGGCTGCGTGATCCTGAGTCGAGAAGATGTTGCACGAGACCCAGCGCACGTCGGCGCCGAGTTCGGTCAGCGTCTCGATGAGCACGCGCCGTCTGAATCGTCATGTGCAAGCTGCCCATGATCCGAGTCGCCGGCGAGCGGCTTCGTCCGCTGTGCTGCTTCCGCAGGGCCATCAGACCGGGCATTTCCTGCTCGGCCAGGCGCATTTCCTTGCGGCCAAAATCGGCGAGCGAGAGATCTTTTACTTAGTGCCGGCTCGCGGCCTCGGCATGGTCTGGCGGCAGAGCGAATGGGTGCTGATGTTTCTCGATGACAGTCGCCATGGTGCTTGGTCTCCGCTGTGTAAATCGCATTACTCTGCCACGTTTCGGGTTGCCTTTTCTCCTGTCGCTACGAATAATCCCGGCCCTTTCACGCGGCGTCAGGCGCGAGCCCGACGATTCAGGTCTTCCGAAGCCAGCCTCGGTCAGCATCCGGCTCATGTGCTCGTCGGAAAACCCGAGCCATACATGTCCCATCTGTTGGCGATAGCCTCTGTCGTGCGGAAGCATGTCACCCACGATGACGCGTCCGCCCGGCCGCAGAGACCCGGCTTACTCTCCGACAGGGCCTTTCGGGCACCGGCGTGTGATGCGAGCACGAGCATCAATACCGCGATGTCCCGTTCGTCGTCAATCGGTAACGCTTCGAGCTCGCCGCGGCGAATCGATGTTGTCCAGACCGGCGAGCCGTTTCGGCTGCCTGCGGCATGGCGGCCGGAACTGTCCCACGGCAATGACGCGCGTCACGAAGGGTCCCAGCGCGGCGCTGACCTGCCCGTCCGCATCCCAAATCTCCGACTACGGCATCTCCGTCGCGCGAGCGCGCCCATTGCCGCGAGATGAACCCGGTCGCCGAAGAGCTCGTCGCGCAGCCGGTCCCACTGCCCGGCAGACGATGAGAAGAACTCCTGCGATTTGGTGCGGCGCGTTCGGACAGCGTCATTCGCAGGCGCCGCTGATCCTGCGCGGCTGCCGGCGTCGGTCCAACCTGCTCATGCACCAGCAGCCACAAGCGACGCGCTGAGGGTCCAAGTCCTCGCGCGTCATCGTATAGAGATGGCTCGTGCCCCCGGCACGCGCTGCAATCCATCCGCTGTCGACGAGTGCCTAGCAATACGTAACTGAACGAAGTGGCTAC
>ERZ1370068.9652-contig-8413_pt1 | contig 37416 bp, 80 predicted proteins | sample MGYA00561227_ERZ1370068 | MGnify/ENA primary metagenome ERZ1370068 (study PRJEB38410, sample SAMEA6850437) | metagenome | study: Metagenomic assessment of the ecological functions of the soil: analysis of the soil microbiota associated with the...
GGTATCACGGCGTTCAGTTTTGCGTATTGCTGTCGAGGCTTAAGCGCCGGGTAGACCTGCGCCGCTTGCACTATCCTATTACTTTGTGCCTTGCCGGCGTTCTGGGCGACGGTTTCCCCGATGCCACACATACCGACTGCACACGGCAAGGAAGGATGGAACGCGGCGAAAATGTCGCTGGAAGACGATTTCACAAAGACGCGTTCCACCACGCTCTGAATAAAAAAACCTTTACCCCGGGTGGAAGCTGCAGCCCCCGGGAACTCATCAAGAGAGAAAAGTTGGCTTTCACGCAGATTTTGCAGCTTAAAACAACTTTATCTATTTCAAGAGCACCTTATGGGGTGTTAGGTAAGGTAGCCACCTCGCTTCATGATGAGATGGCACATTGTGGAATACCACAAAATAAGAAACTTCACCAGGGGACAATGATCCTCAGCTCTCACTGTAGTTCCAGCCTTAGGGAGATGAGTCAGGCTGAAAGCTGTCTGTATCGCCCAGGGTAGCATTTGATCAGCGGAACCATCACAAGGTTTATGAACTCAAAATGTTCTCATTACTCCATCGTTGCCACTTTGCCCATCCCCGGGAAGCTGAGGACACGACCCGCTTTGCGAATGACGTGGTTGTGTTGTTCAGTCGTTCAGCAGTCCCCGCTACCTCACATATAGTCGGCAGAATAATCTGAAACTCGACGCCTGGGTTGCGCGTTGTAGCAGATTGACCGTGGCGTGCATTCTTGGTCGGCAAGCACTTTAACGAGAGCGAGGCCGATACCAGTGCTCCTTGGTCTGGCGCGTGAGTTCGTCCTCAGCCCGGTAAAGAGCTGGAAGATGCGCTGCATCTGGATCACGGGCGACCCCAGAGTCCATAGTCACGCACGAAAAGGACCGCTTCGCTGCGGTTGTGAGGCGTGCCGGCGGAGTCCGATGTCCACGCGCTTGACCTCGGCGTTGGCGGAAAATTTGAGGGCATTGTCGACCGAGATTGATAAAAATCTGCACGAAGGCGTCCTCATCGACGAGCACGGAGGCCGCCGCCAGGTCATGTGCCTCTCCTGTGGCGAGAAACCGTAAGGTGAAACCAGCCGCGTCGGCTTGCGTTGAGACCTTGCTGCGCACGACATCAAGGAGGTAGTGCAGGGTGTATTCTTTGCAGCTCGAGAGGGGCATCATGGTTGGTCAGACGAGCCAGTTGCAGCACATTGGCAATGAGCCGTGACAGCCGCTCACTCTCAAAAATAAAATCGTAATACGCCTGCCGTCGTGCCTCATCCTGCACCCAACCGGCCCGCAGCATCTCTCCACACATGCGAATGGCAGTCAGGGGCGTTGTGCAGTTCATGGCTGACTGCCGACGACAAAATCGCTGCGCTGGACTGCCAGGTCGATTTGTTGCAGCCCCAGGCGGTAGAGGCCATAATGCCCGACCAGGAGCACCCAGCACCAGCGTGAGCGCAGGGGCGTCTACCACCACTGCGCCCGCCGCTGCGCGGCATAGGTCCAGACACGGAAAGCAAGCTCTACAGTATCAAGCGGTGCCTCGAGGGGAGCACTGTACAGCGGACGCAGAGGCGAGCGACGAGCGCGCCGTTCGCCTCCCGAGACACTGGAGCACCGGGAGGAGAGAGATCCTCCAGGCCCTGGTAGGACACAGTGAGCGACGCTAACTGCCCTAGTGAGGTGACCACTCATAGGGGATCGATGAGCTGCTGCAATAACTCGTCCTTGTCCACCACAAAGCCCTGGATATACCGCAGATTATTGCGCCAGGCTTTGCGGAAAACCCCAACGGCCCGGTGCTCAACACGGTAAACTGGAATGGGTCGACCTCGCCTTCAAAGCTGAGAATTTTCACGGCGGTGCGTTGCTTCTTGTCCGCCGCAGTCTTTGGCGGCGCCCTGTGCTTCCGACGGCGCACGCTTCTCAGCGCTGCGGCCAGTCTCTTGCGGCAGGGCGTTGAGCTTGTCGAGTGCGTCCTGCACCTGGGCGACCGTGGACTGTTCTGGGGAGCGCCATCTGCTCCGTACGACGCTCGCGATACGAAGCCGACTTGGTCCACAGAGAGTTTCGGCTGGGACATAGCCTGTTGGGCAGATGCCTGTGGCGCCTCTGACTGCGTGGCGGGCTTATCCTGGCGCAGCGCCCGATTATCCACGGTTTCTCCGCGCTGGTGCTCGGCCCGCTACAGCCTCCTGCTTCAAAGCAAAATCGCTTGCACCAGCATCGCGGGACACCGCGCAGAGGCCATCGGGGCTGGTGCTGCCGATGGCTGAGCCGCGTGTTGCTGCCGTTTGCGGCGTTCCGTCGCCGGGGCCCCGGCGCGCAGGAGTTCCTCGATGCGGCTGCGTAAGGCCAGGCGCCTGGCCAGCTCACTGCTGCCAAAGCCAAAGCGCTCCGCATTGGCCGACAACTCGGCCTCATCGAGATCCGGGAGTACAGGCGAATTCAAACTCCCGTCGGGATTGATCTGAAAATAACCGATCACCCCCGGTACGGCGCTTTGCGGCGGCAGCTCGGAGAGGGGTGAGGCGATGATGGCAGAGTTTTTGAACAGTGGATTGGCCGTGACCTTGAGAAAACTATACTCATCAAACGGGCGCAGCTCTTCTCCTGCAGGATGTCGGCGAGCCGTTGATTGACCTGCTTCACCACCTCTTCCGCAGCACTGCGGTACTGATAGAACACCTCCTGCGCCAGGTACTGATAGACACGACTCAGGAGCAGCGTCAGCGGTAGGGCCACACAGAGCAGTGAGGCACAGAGGAGCAGGCGCAGGCGTCGCGTCGCCTGCCCACGTGTCCCAGGACGAAACGGTGCTCTGCACGGGGTGTGACGTAACCAGCGGCGCAGGTACTGAAGCATCGTGGCGTTCCTAGGAGCCTGGTCAGGAGGCGATACCCTTCGCCACGGACCGTGATCAGCAAGGCGGGGGCTTTGGGGTTGAGTTCGATCTTCCGGCGTAGCTTCGCCATGTGGATATCCACGGTGCGGGTTTCAAAGCGCGAGCCGTTGGCATAGCCCCAGACCTCCACCAGGAGCTCCTCGCGTGGCACTGGCCGATCGTGATGCTGGGTGAGATACTGCAAAATCTCCACCTCACGCCGGGTAAAGAGGATGGGCTCGGCATGGTCTCGCGGCGTGCCCACGAGCGTCCTGGTATCAATCTGCAGGTGCGTGCCGAGGCACAGTTGGGCGTGCCTCATACCGGCGCTTTGCCGAGCGTCGCAGCACGGCTTCGACGCGCAAGACCAGCTTCACGCACACTAAAGGGCTTGGCAACATAATCGTCGGCACCGAGCGTGAGCCCCGTGATGATATCCTCATCGGTCGTTTTGGCAGTGAGGATGATGAGCGGCTGCTCGCGGCTGTGGTGGCGGATGGCATCGCAGATGGCAAAACCGTCGAGCCTGGGGAGCATGATGTCCAGGATGATCAGGTCATAGTTGCCTTGCAGGACTTTCTCCAGCCCGAGCTGGCCGTCCTGGGCCGCATCGACGTCGTATCCATGGTACACAAAGAGGTCCAGGAGCCCGGTGAGGATAGCTTGCTCGTCTTCGATAATGAGCAATCGTGATTTGCGCTGCATAGTTCTGCCCCAGTGTGCACCTCAACTCATACACATAATAGTACCTCAGCGCCCCCTGCCCACTGTAAAAGTCGTGTAAAAACGCCGCGTTCTTTTTACACACGCATGTCTACACCTGCATGGAGGTCCGTCGCTACACTGTGTGGAGTATACGTGCTCCAGCCGTTCAACGCTCAGGACCAACCAACATGGAGGAACGACCATGCCACACCTCATCACACGCATCGCTCGGATACTGCGCTCGCCCCGGGGGCTCTGGGGCTCTTTGTTGCTCTCGTAGTGGGGACCGCGGCGGTGGCCCTGGCACTCAAGGCCACCGGAGGTAGCGGCAGCGGCGGCAAGGTGCGCCGACGGCGTCACCTTCTCGGGAACGTTATCCCAGACGAAGCTCGTGCAGGGTGGGAACGGGGTCATGTACCTTGATCTGAGCATTACCACGCCCTCAGCAACCCTCTCGCCGTCCAGCGTTACAGCCAGCGATATCGTGGTGGTGCTCGACCGCAGCGGTTCGATGGCGGCGGAGAATCGGTTGCCCTATGCGAAAGAAGCGGTGCGCCGTCTGGTACGTCAACTGCAAGCCGACGATCGGTTCGCCCTGATCACGTTTGATTCCGTCGCTGTGGTTGACACCGAGCTTACCCCTGATCACGGACGCCGCGCGTGAGCGCATCGTGCGGCGGGTGCAGGCCATTCAGCCTGGGTCCTCGACGAACATCAGCGACGGCTTGCTCAAGGCCCGCGCCTTGCTGCAAGGGAACGCCGGGAGCGCCGCCGCAAGGTGATTTTACTGTCTGATGGCGAGGCGAATATGGGTATCGTCGACCCCAAGGAACTGGCGAAAATCGCCGCGAGCTTTACGGGACACAGCGCGGTGCTGTCCACGATCGGCATGGGGCTGGGGTTTAATGAAACGCTCATGGCAGCGCTGGCGGATTATGGCATGGGCCATTACGCCTACTTAGAACACCTGGCAAAACTCGGGGAGATCCTGGCGCAGGACATGTCTGACACGCGCCAGGTGTTTGCGAGCGCCAGCAGCCTTGAGATCACGCGCAGCGACGGTGTCACCGTCACCGATGTGGGTGGGTATCCCATCGACCTGACCGCGCAGCCCGGTACGGCGCGCGCGTCGCCTACTGGCCAACTGTTGGGCAGTGCCAAAAGCATTTCGTGGTGACCATGACCGTCCCCACCGACCGCATTGGCGAGGTCGGCTTAGGCAACGTCACGCTGCACTATACTACCAGTCAGGGGACGAGCAGCATAGCGTTAGCCGCCTGAACACCTGCGTATCGCCGTGCTGCGAGCCGGCTCGGCGTGACGAAGCGAGTGGCTTCGGTGCGCCGGGATCTGGTCCAACAGCTCTGGGAAGGCAACAACCTCGGACGGCTGCAGAAGGACTATAGTCACTGGCTGCGGGCTGGTGATAAGCAGAAGGCGCAGCAAGCCATCGCTGACTATCGCCAGGCCCTGCAGCAGGCGGCAACCGACACCGGTGTCAGCGTGGAGAACTCGGGCGGTAATCCGACCAGCTGTCTACCATGGAGCAGTGAACTCAACGAGGCTTTTCGGGGCCGACGCCACAGCAGGAAGAGAAACGCAATCGTGCCGCCAAAACACGCCACGGCGAGGTCGCTCAAGAGCCAGCGGTCGCAGTGAGGGCCGGAGGCAGCTAGCACAGCATAGAGGAGCGTCCATCATGACCTTGATCACACGCATAACCCGCTTATTCAAAGCTGATCTGCACGGCATCCTCGACGGTCTCGAAGAGCCGGAGGAGGTCATCAAACAGGCGATACGCGATATGGAAGAGGACATTGCCACGCAAGAGCGCCGGCTCGCAGAACTCCAGCGCCGGTCTTGCAGCGCACTCGATCGGGAAGCGCAGGAGACGACGGCGACGATGCAGGAGATCGCATCAACAAATCGATACCTGTTTTGCGGCTGAGAAATGAGCCATTGGCCAGAAACTCTGCTGCGCAAGCGACTCGAAATGGCCAGGCGCGCCAAAGCGCATCGCGCGGGCTCAGGAAGAGACGCGGGCGCAAAGTGACGAGCTGGCCACAAAGATTGCGACGCATAAAGCGCAGCTTGCTGCTGTGGTCCAGAAGCTCACGGTGTATGAGGCAACCCGACTCGCGCCATCTCTGGGCGTCGTCACCCCTGTGCTCCCCTCCAGGGCGGGAGTGTCATTACGGACGATGAGGTGTGAGGTGGCCTTCTTAGAGGAGAAACAGCGCCGGAGTGGGACAGCGGCCTGGCACGCCATGAGTGTCATGACGCATGGCAGAGGGCTAGGAGGATGACAACTATCTTGTTGCGGGAGAGAGAAGCGATGCACCGCCCAACGTTGCTGGAAGGTGTCCTTGTCGCGTTGGTACTGAGTCTGAGCCTGGGTCCACTCGTCGTGTTCTGTGCAGCTCTCGGCTCGGCAGCCTGCTGGCCTGGAAGATAGCGGATCATGGCCCTGGCATACACTCTACATATGTTACCTCCTGGCGCGGAGTGGCAGGAGGAGTGGTCGGGTGACGCTGGGATTACTGGCCCTGACTGTTGTTGCTGGCTGGTCTCGTATGCAACTTACGGTTTATTACGTTGCTGCTGCTGTGCGTGACGCTCATTTGGGGTATGCGGTCTTTCGCCCATAGCCGCAGCCTGGTGTCCGCAGTGCTCCAGGGTGGCGTGTGTATACTCGGCTGCAGTGCTGCCCTCATGGTGTATGGGCACAGCGGCAGCCTGGTGCTGGCGATCTGGAGTTTTTTCCTGGTCCAGGCCGCTTTCGTCCTCATCCCGGCGCAAGTTCATGCGCCAGCCAGCCACGCCTCTTGGTGCGACGCTGGGAGGCGCTCCAGATGGCTTTGGGCGTGCCTACCACGCAGGCAGAGCAGGCTTTGGAGCGGCTGACGACCAGAGTGGCCGGGTAGTCTTTACCAGGCCCTATGCCAAGGGCTCGCACCTGTCACTGGGGAGAGAAGGAAAAAGTGCCACTCCCGAAGCGGAGGGCACTCTGTTTTCTTGCCCGTCGATATGCTTGTGATGAGGAAAGGTTTCGAGCTGTGGGTAATGTAGCGCATTATCCCATCTTACCTTCAGACGGTCCTCGGTATCGAGCCAATAGTAACTATAGCGCACTAACGCTTCACCCCTCCAGTGTTCAGCCACCCGTATGTTGGTACCGTCGTTGAGACCAAAGACCAATCGAAACGTCTCTTCGGTCAGGTTTACGACGAGCACGGTGGTAGATCAGAGGCGCGTATGTGCCTCGATCTGACTGATCCTCTCCTTCAATGAATGTCAACCGTTCCCTCCAATTGCTCCAGGAGTGCTTTTATGCTCCTCACGACCGTCTCAGTCTCTCGCAGCACATCATCCCAATACTCCCACTCGATGAAATCCTCGTGCATTTCATAGCCGGCGGCCTCAGGGAGTCCCTGGGACTTCAAGGTCTCCCACCGTGGTCTGGTACTTTCGCTCAAGCGTTTGACATGCCCCCTGCCTGGAGCAAACACCCTGTACACAGCGTGCCCCTGCGGGCGGACGAGGCGCTCTTGCTCGACGTACTCCATAGTCTCGCCGTGGCAGCTTGGACACCCAGCGTAGGCATGCCGCCTGTCTATTCCCCGTGGCATGTGGCCGCACCGATAGTCACATCAATGATGGCTTCATTGACCAGCATCTCTTCACCGCATACCGAACAGCGATAAAGGGATTCCGATCCGGAGGCGGCCCAAAGGGCTCGTCCAGCCCTTCGTGCGGGAGCGGCTCGTGGCGCTTGCGACGCATGCTTCCCTCTCCTCATCGCTTCCAGACTCATCATGGATGATGCCATAGGTCGGATGCCAGATGCGCCAGACCCCCATGTCACTGCTGACAGTGCGGACAGCGCAAGGGATCTCGCCCGGTGCTCTGCTGATAACGCTGGCGGTAGGTCATCGGTGCGATGATTTTGATCGCGCCCTTGACGATGCCCTTGACCTTGGCCAAGGCCTCGTGAATCACGTGCCTTGATCTTGGCAAACGTCTTGGTGGCCTGCACCCCGTAATAGCGGATCCGTTGGAAGCCTTTGGGAAACACATGCTGAATCATGCGACCGATAAACGTGTAGACCTCCACCGTTTCCCGCTCGACCTGCTCGCTCTTGTGGGACCGATAATGATAGGTCACCTGTTGCCCATCATAGCGATCAATGCGCCGGCGCGAGATCGGCGGACTCAGCCACATACTTGCGCCAAATAGGTCGGCCAAGCTCTGATACCGGGACGGCACATCGCCCTTTGCACGTTCGTCACAAACCCGTCGCGATATCGCCTGTAACACGCATCGACCAACCGATGGCTCTCCTCGGTCTTCACCGTCTGTCGGAGCATCGTCAGGAGATGCCACTGCCACTTCTTGCGCAGCATGGCATACGGGCAAATAATCCAGATGGACCCACTGGTGGCCTTTGTGATCCCATCCGCCACTGGTGGCAATGAAAGTGCAGATGCGGGTTGTACTGCCCATTGCGGCCATGGGTCTGGATGACGACGATGTCCCCACCTTTGAGGGCCTTGCCACTGATCCGTGAGAAGCAATCATCCAAGCACGCTCACCCCACAGCGTATAAAGGGACTCAACACAGCTTTGGCCTGCTGATAGAACGTCTTGCGTAACATCGCGGGCATGGTCAGGACAATATGGCGATAGATGATGCCCTCGTGGAGCATCCGGCTGACTTGGCTCACCCAGTTGTCGACATAGACTTTGGCGCAGCGCAAGCACAGCGACGATTTACAGCTCATGACGACCCGATGCGTGCCCTCCCCGCACTGCAGACACCGGTATGCGATAGAGCCCATCTTGTCAGGGTTGCCGCAGGCAAGCATCTTGTGCACGAGGCCATCATAGTAGCGTTGATCGTACCGAGGATCAGACGCGCTTCAAACCCGTCCCAGGGCTGGGCAAAGATCTGTTTGATGACGTTCCAGTCCGGCGCGGCTGTTGCAGTCATCATGCCGCAGCACTTCGGAGTGTTAGGGGGTGTGGATAGCGCCTGTTGTCCCCATTATCCCGCCCACCACCACCACTCCGTCATCGGCCCCCCTCCCCGGGGCGCGCTCCCCCACGCTCGCACCTGGAGCCACGGGGACTTCAGGACAGGTGGAAAATTCCTGTGCTATCGAGCTATGGTGGCGTCTCGCGGTCAGGGAGGAAATCAAGCCCACACCGGCATAATGATGGAGCACACGTTGCTCTACATTTTGTCAGCGGTGGCGGGAGTCGTTCTTCATGATGCACGGAGACAAAGACCATCACGCTCAAGCCGGGTATGATCGTCCACGTCCCAGCGGGCGCGGCGCATGGCATTAAGGCCACGAGGCAGGACCTCACCTTCCGGTGGACTTTGCCTTCCAGCCCCCCTTCGATCCGAATAAGATGGAGTGGATCAAGTGGCAGCTGGTAGCGCAGGCCTTGCAGGTCTCGACAACCGTAAGCGGAATCTAAGGGAGAAGACCCCATCTCGGTCGCGTGGGGATGCTCACTCGTCTCCCAAGAGAACTTCCCGGTGGGGGTGGGAGGGAGGTGATAGAAGGGTGGGGAGGTGCAGAGTCTGACCTTTGCAGAGAGAGGCTCCCTGCCCAGGTGGGGTGGGCCCTCCGGTTTGCCGGGCACACAGTGAGCACGCACATCTGCCCTGCCCTCGCACTTTTTGGGAGGGTGCCAAGAGCCAGAGAAGACTTGAGGGCGATGGGGGCACCAGGACAGCCGTGGCTGACCGTGTTATCCCTGTGGTGTCGGGGGCCTGCTGCTGGTAGAGGTGTGCTTACGTCTGAGAGCGCGTGACTGACGCCTTTGGTGATGAGGAGGAAAGGCGGCTTAGGAAGGAGTCTCGGAAGAGGCGCTGCCTGGACCTGTTTCCCTCCACCTGGCTGCGCCAAAGCGCCGCTGGAGTTCGCGCAAGACTTCATGGGGATGGATGGTGCGATGGCCCAACAGCACCAGCGCATGGAACCACAGGTCAGCCATCTCAGTAGACGATCTCGCGCCTCTCGTACCGTTCTTGGATGCTAAGCAGCACCTCGTAGCCGCTTCTTCAGCGACCTTTTACACATGACGTCCTGACCACGCTGAAAGAGCTTTTGACGTAGGACGTGTCAGCACCGGTGTCACGACGGGTGAGGATGAGGCGATAGAGCGCATCGAGTATTGCAGCTGGGCGTTGGGACTGTGTGGTCCTGTCTCGGAGGTCGCAGAGACCGCCTCCTGCAGGGCAGATCGCGATAAAAACAAGAGCGTTGGCCAGTATGGCAGGCGACGCTGTGCTGCTGCACCTGCACGAGGAGCGCATCGCCATCGCAGTCGTAGGACATGGCGACAACCCGCTGCACATTGCCCGAGGTCTCGCCCTTTTTCCACAGAGCCTGACGCGAACGGCTCCAGAAATGCGTATAACCCGTGCGCCGGGTCATTTCGAGCGCTTCCTCGTTCATATAGGCCAGCATGAGGACCGTACCGTCCGTGCACATCCTGGACGATCGCTGGCACCAGGCCATCAGGACCGAAGCGTAGCGCCTCTGGCAGGGCATCATGCTCGACCTCCACAGGTGTTGTAATCGAGCGCGTACCACCACACCACGGGCGTGCAGATACGCTTTGGCATCGCCCACGGTATGCTCGCCGAAGTGAAAGATGGATGCCGCTAGGACCGCATCAGCACCACCTGTGGCGAGACCCTGGTGGAGATGTTCCAGACTCCCGACACCACCTGAGGCAATCACCGGGATACGCACCTGCCTCAGCGATACGGCGGGTGAGCTCTGAGATCATACCCCGCCTGCGTCCCATCGCGGTCCATGCTGGTCAGCAGAATCTCACCGGCGCCCAGGACTCGACCTGCTGCGCCCAGGCTACGGCGTCGAGGCCTGCTCGGCGTACGCCCACCATGGATAAACACTTCCCAGCTGTCCTGTCGATCCGGACGCCGTTTGGCATCAATGGCCACGACAATACACTGGCTCGCCAAACATTTCAGCCGCTTCCCGCACAAAGTCTGGCCGACGCACTGCGGCGGTATTGATCGAGACTTTGTCAGCCCCAGCCCGGAGGAGTTCGCGAATTTCGTCGGTGGAGTTAATCCTCCCCCAACCGTCAGCGGCATAAAGATACGCTGCGCAGTACGATGGACTACATCAATGATGATCTTGCGCTTTCATGCCGAGGCGGTAATGTCGAGAAAGACGAGTTCATCGGCGCCCCTGCTGGTCGTAGAGCTGGGCTGCCTCCACAGGGTCGCCGGCATCACGCAGGTTGAGTGAAGTTGACGCCCTTCACAACTCGACCATCTTTGACATCGAGACAGGGAATGATGCGTTTGGCGAAGCACTCGTTGTCACTCCTGTTGCACCGCAGCACACGCCTGCTGGTATGTGAAACGCTTCTCATACAGGGCCTTGCCGACGAGCACCCCACACACCCAAGCGGTGCGAGCGCTCGCCAATTGCCGCAGATCTTCTAATTGCGAGACACCACCCGAGGCGATGATCGGCACATGCACCTGCTGCGCCAGCGCTGTAATGCCGGCAATGTTTCGGCCCTTGCAGCATGCCATCACGCGCAATGTCCGTATAAATAATCGCTGCTACCCCAGTCGTGGCCACGCGTTGCGCAAAAGCAATCGTCTCAACCTGCAGAGACGGTTTGCCAGCCGCGTGTGGCAACCTGCCCATTGCAGGCTATCAATACCCACACATACCTGTCCCGGGAAAACGTACTGGTCGCAGCCACCAATGTATCCCATTGCTCCAACGCCGACGTACCGAGCACGACCCGATGTACTCCGGCGTCCAGAGCGCGACTGATGGCGTCCAGATCGCGCAATCCCCTCCCAACTGCACGGGAATGGGGATAGCGCGTACGATGGTCTGGATCACCCCAAAATTGTGCATCTGCCCGGCGAAAGCCCCATCGAGGTCGACGATATGCAACAGCGGTGCCTCCGGCCTCTGCCCAGCGCCGGGCCATGGCCACCGGGTCATCCCCGTAGACGGTCTGCTGGTCTGCTCTGCCCCCTGCAGCAAACGCACGCATTTGCTCGGCGCGAATGTCAATGCAAGGAATTACCTGCACGCATTCTCCCCGCGACTGCGTCGGGCGGAGGCAGGTTTAACATGCCCCTTCCCTGGCTCAGGGCAAAAAATTCTGCAAGCAGGCGCAGACCCCAGTGCTGACTTTTCTCAGGGTGAAATTGCGTGGCATAGAGGTTATCGCGCCACAGCATAGAGGCGAATTCCACACCATAGTCCGTCGTGGCGACTACCGCATCCAGCATCCTGTGGCGCGGCATAGTACGAATGCACGAAGTAGGCAAAGGCGCCGTCGAGGGATACCTGCGAGGAGGGGACAAGGCGCTGTTGCTGCTGCAACTGGTTCCAGCCCATGTGCGGCACTTTCAGACGCGTCGTCGAGGCCGGCAGGGTATCAGGGAAACGTCGGACTTGTCCCGCAAATGCATGCCGAGTCCGCAGTCAGCCCAAACTCCTCACTCTCGGACAGCAGCGCCTGCATACCCACACAAATGGCCAGCACCGGCTTCTCCGACTGCATCACCTCACGCAGCGCCTGATCCAGGCCACTCGCCAGTCAAATTCTGCATGCAGTCACGAAAGGCGCCAACGCCAGGGAAGACAACCGCGTCGGCACTCTCTGATGACGTCTGGGTCGCCGCTGATCTGCACCTGGGCGCCGACCTGCGCGAACCCATTCTGCACGCTCCAGAGATTCCCCTGCCGTAATCGACAATGGCCAGCATGGCATCACCCTCCGTTAAAAGGCTTCCTTGGTGGTGAGCAACCCGGTCAGGCGTGGCTCCAACCTGGTCGCCTCATCCGCTGCCCGGCTAAACGCCTTAAAGAGAGCCTCGGCGATATGGTGTCGATTACGGCCATATTGCAGGTTGAGATGCAGAGTCGCCCGGCTATGGCTGGCAAACCCTAAGAAAAGCGTTTCAACGAGTTCGACATCGAACGTCCCGATGCGGCCGGGAGGCATATCTCGACGTTGTACACCAGATACGGGCGATCACAGAAGTCAATCACGGCTGAGGCCAGCGTCTCCTCCAACGGCACACTCGCCGACGCATAGCGCCGCATGCCCTGCTTACTCCCCATGGCCTGGTGGAAGGCCTGGCCCAGGCAAATGCCCACGTCCTCCACCGTGTGGTGGTAGTCGACGTCGAGGTCCCCAGTGGCATGCACTTCAAGATCATAAAACCCGTGTCGCGCCACCATGCTAGAGCATATGGTCGAGAAAAGGAATCCCCGTCTGCATGATGTAGATACCGCTGCCATCCAGGTCGAGCGACACCCTGATGTCAGTTTCGGCGGTACGGCGGTGAATGCTGCTACAGCGTTCCATGACACACTCCTCGTCATGAGCAATAGAACTCCGTCAAACCTGTGGTCCGGCGCCAGTATGGCGCCGCCTTCCGTGATAGCTCCTCGTCACGATAAATAGGCCCGAATCTGCTGAATAAGCTGCATGATGGGTTCATACTTGGTCTTCTGGCTGGCCCGATTGACCACCAGGCGCGCGGTTGACTGCAAAATTTCTTCGACTTCCAATGAGACCAGTTTTCCTGCAACGTGCGCCCGGTCTGGACCAGATCAACGACGAGATCACTCAGCCCGACTAAGGGTGCGAGTTCCACGGCGCCGCCCAGGTAGATGAGTCTCGACCTGCACGCCCTTGCGGTTAAAATGCTCCTCGGTCAGACGAGGGAATTTGGTAGCGACTTTGAGGTTCGACCAATGCAGGGCATTGGCGGTGTGCGTTGGCGCTCTCTGGGCTGGGCCACGACCAGACGACAGAAGCCAAACTTGAGATCGAGAGGTTCATAGATATCTTTCTGCTGCTCGAGCAGGATATCTTTCCCAACGATCCCCATATCGGCAGCTCCATATTCCACGTACGTCGGCACATCAGAGCCACGTAAAAGCAAAAACGCACCTGGCGCTCAGGGAAGTCCAGGAGCAGCTTGCGGCCTTCGTCCAATGCCTGGCAATCAAAGCCAATCTTTTTCAACAGTGCCAGTGCGCCCTCTAACGTTCTGCCTTTCGGTAGCGCAATGGTTAGCCCCCCAGCGAGCCCTGCCGCCATAGTCTGTGCTCCCAGCGCAGCCTCACTGCGCTTCAAAACGCCTCCTTGGTTAGAGCACTTGCGCCCAGACAACGCGCTCGATACCAGCCAAATCATGGTAGACGCCAGTAGCACTAAAATGCCCCTGCTGCTGGATCATTTCCTGCACTGCTGTGGCCTGTTGCCACCCCACTTCCAGCAGTAAAACCCTCCTGGAGCCAGCGATCTCAGGACTAGCAGCGATCAGGCGTCGTATCAGATCTAAACCGTCACTGGCCCCCGCATAAAGCCCTAGCAGGGCTCATACTCTTTGATCTCACGAGGCAAACTATGCCACTCCGCTGTTGTGACATACGGCAAGTTCGCCACGCAGAGGGCAAAACATCGTTTGCCGTCCTGGAACGCCGTCACGAGATCACCGCAGACCCAGTGCAGCCGCTCGGCCACGCCGAGGCGTTGGGCATTCTGCCGGGCGACTTGCAAGGCCTCATAAGCCCGATCAACCGCCCACACGTGTGCCTGTGGCAGCGTATGCGCCAGACTGATCGCCAGGTTGCCACTCCCCGTCCCCACATCCAGGACAGCGAGACCATGCCTGAGGATACGCTGTGCACCACTGCTGCGCCAGACGTGTGCCGTGTTCAATCAGTAATTCACTTTCCGGGCGTGGGATGAGCACCGTGCGACTGACGGCAAATTCCAGCGACCAGAATTCCTGCTTTCCCGGTGATGTATTGCACTGGCTCGCCGCGCAACCGACGTTGCAGGCGCGCCGATGTAGGCCAACATGCTGGTCTGTACTGAGGGGGCAGTCCGCCTTGACATAGAGACGCGGCCGTGTCGTGGCCAACAGGTCAGCTCAGGAGCACTTCGGCTGCCGCTTGGGGCTCAGACACACCGTGTCGCTCTAGACAGCGTATAGCCTGCCGTAGAGCAGCACCGATGGTCTGGCTCATCCTTCGACAGCCTGCAGCTTTGCCGTGCGATCGGCCATGGACAACGCTGTCAATCACCTCGTCCAACCGCCCTTCCATGATCTCCTCAAGCTTATACAAGGTGAGCTGGATACGATGGTCAGTGAGGCGGCTCTGGGGAAATTGTACGTGCGAATGCGCTCGCTACGATCGCCGCTGCCAATTTGGGCCCGGCGCTGTTCTGAGAGCTGCGTCTGACGCTCGCTCTCAACGAGATCCATAAGCCGCGCACGCAAAACTTTTTAAAGCTTTCGCACTGGTTTTATGCTGCGACTTCTCGTCCTGGCAGGTAACGACAATGCGCAGCCCCTTGCGGTCTTTGGGCTCGTAGGTGACACGCACCGCCGAATCCGTGGTATTGACACTCTGCCCACCTGGCCCGGAGGAACGAAAGACGTCAATACGCAGATCAGCCGGATCGATATCCACTTCCACCTCTTCGGCCTCAGGCAAAATGGCCACAGTCACGGCAGAAGTGTGGATGCGTCCTTGGGCTTCGGTGGCAGGGACACGCTGTACGCGGTGTGTACCACTTTCAAATTTGAGCTTGCTATAGACGTCTTTGCCCTCTATAGCAGCGATCACCTCTTTGAAGCCTCCGGTTTCCGTCGGGCTGGCATTCATCACTTCCACCCGCCAGCGCTGGGAGTCGGCATACCGGCTATACATCCGAAACAAGTCTGCCGCAAAGAGCGCCGCCTCATCCCCACCAGTGCCAGCCCGGATCTCCATGATGACCCCACGCTCGTCGTTGGGGTCACGTGGGTAGCAGTATAGGTCCGCAGCTCGGTTTCCAGTGTTTCCAGGCGCGCCGTCAGCGACGCCTACCTCTTCCTTGATCAAAGCCGCAAACTCGCTGTCTGGATGCCTCACTATCGAGCAACTCCTGATTCTCCTGCAGCTCCTGCTGCAACTTGCGATGCTCCTGATAGCGCCGTCACGACAGGTCGCAGGTCTGCCTGTTCCTTGGCGTAGCGACGCAGCGTCTCGGGTTCAGCAAGCACCGCAGGATCACTCAGCAGTTTCGTGAGCTCCTCAGAGCGTCTGGGCGACTGACTCCAGCTTCTCAAACATACGACACGTCCGTCCTGCTGGTGTACTCAGTTGCTCGCGTTGTTCCGCGCATACTTCCTCTGGAATTTTTCCACCCGCCCGGCCGTATCCACGAGCTTCTGCCGACCAGTGAAAACGGATGGCACTTGGCACAGATGGCGACGCGGAGATTTGGGTACCGTCGAGCGTGTCGGGATACGTCGCGCCACACGCGCACACGATCGAGGTCTCAACATACTTGGGATGAATATCAGCCTTCATGTACTCCTCCTCTGGTATTTGCTGCTGAGATTTGTAGCTCTCAAGATAGCACAGGCATGGCGCCAGCGACAACCAACGCTCACGCTTAACTGTTCATGGACGCCAAGAACTCAGCGTTGCTTTGGGTCTCTTTGATCTTATCGATCAGCAGCTCCATACTGTCAACGGTGTTGAGGGGATTGAGGACCTTGCGGAGGATCCAGACGCGGTTGAGCTCATAATCATCCAGCAAGAGTTCTTCTTTGCGGGTCCCGGAGCGGTTGACGTCAATAGCCGGGAAGACCCGCTTGTCGACCAGCCGACGATCGAGATGGATTTCCATATTACCGGTGCCTTTGAACTCTTCAAAGATGACCTCATCCATCCGACTCCCGGTGTCCACCAGCGCGGTGGCGATAATGGTGAGACTCCCGCCTTCCTCGATGTTGCGGGCCGCACCGAAAAAGCGCTTGGGTTTCTGCAGCGCGTTGGAGTCGACACCACCTGACAGCACTTTCCCACTGGGCGGCACGATGGTGTTATAGGCGCGCGCCAGACGGGTAATGCTGTCCAGGAGGATAACCACATCCCGCTTATGCTCGACCAGGCGTTTGGCTTTCTCGATGACCATTTCGGCCACCTGCACGTGGCGTGACGCCGGTTCGTCGAACGTGGAGCTGACCACCTCGCCTTTCACCGAGCGCTGCATATCGGTGACTTCTTCCGGCCGCTCATCAATGAGCAGGACAATAAGGATGATTTCGGGGTGATTCTGGGTCACGCTGTGGGCAATGGACTGGAGCAGCATCGTCTTGCCCGGTACGGGGCGGGGCGACGATCAGCCCGCGCTGCCCTTTGCCTATCGGCGTCAGCAGGTCCATGATGCGCGTCGAGATGTCACCATTTTTTGCTTTCCAGGTGGACACGTTCATCGGGGTACAGCGGGGTGAGGTTATCGAAGAGGATTTTGTCTTTGGCGAACTCAGGGTTCTCATAGTTAATGGCTTCGACCTTGAGCAAGGCAAAGTACCGTTCGCTCTCTTTCGGAGGCCGCACCTGGCCCGACACGGTGTCGCCGGTGTGCAGGTCAAAGCGTCGAATCTGTGAGGGGAAACGTAGATATCATCCGGGCCTGGCAGGTAGTTATAACTGGGCGCCCGTAAAAATCCAAAACCGTCCGGCAAGATTTCGAGAACTCCTTCACCAAAGATCAGGCCATTTTCTCCGTTTGGGCCTCAAGAATTTTGAAGATGAGCTCTTGCTTGCGTAAGCCGCTGGCGCCAGTGACATTGAGCTGTTTGGCAACCTCCGATAACTCGGAAATACTCATCTCTTTCAGCTCTACGATGTTTAGACGTCCTTTGTGAAGCACACTGCTCACGTCGATCACTGTCTCTTCTGCTGGCATACGACTCATCAACCTCCCTGGTCACTATGGGCTATGGATAATGAGGTGAGTGCTACTCAGCCCGGACCATACAGGTCCACAGATGAGCAGCAAGGGACACCACAGGACGGCAACCAATGTCCAGGGAGTCAAATCCCTTCTCGCCATGGGCGCCATCACTATACCTTCGAGACTGCATCTTCCAGGTCAGACGACCGATGGGCGTATTGACAACGGCTAAACGCCGTACGTTTGCATTGGTAAGATGCATTCTTCAATATTGGGTAGATGCAAAAGGTGAGAGATGTCACGGTGTTATCTTAGCCATAGCTGCGCGTACAGCACAGCGTCCTCCATGAGGTGGCTATCCGTCATTACATACGGGATATCACACGCGAGCGATTCCCGCCGGCCTCAAACTTCAGTACACTATGGAGCCTCATACTATGCAGGAAACAATGTAGCTAACAGGCAAGTACTAAACCTCTTAGCCCCGAGATAACAACGAGGGTTGACCGGCAATGAAAGCCTACATCAGAGGAATGCTGTATTTGTTAAAAAGCGAGAAGTAATCATGACAACACTTTCATGAGGGCTCTGAAGTAGGATTGAACTAAATATACGCAGCCTATGAGCTAGTGTCAACTTTTTTCTGTGCCACGCGGTAGCCAAGTACAGCTTCCAAAGCGTGTTGTGCGATCTTTCCAGGGCGGTACACGCACGGTGGCTCCCACAGTTACATCAAGAATAGTGGAGACAATCGGACTCGTCACGGCGCCGGCGTCGAGGACGAGATCAACGGCTGGAGCCAATTGCGCTATGACGTCGGCAGCAGTGAGCGCCGCGGGTGCTCCTGAACGATTGGCACTCGACGCGGTGATCGCCCCGCCAAGCCCCACGGCGAGCTGTTGACTAATCGTGGAGGCTGGCCAGCGCACGCCGATGCGGTCACTGTCGCCCAATAAAGCGGCAGGGACACGTGGATGTGGCGGCAGCAACAAGGTCAGAGGGCCAGGCCAGAAGGCGCGCCATGAGGCGCTCCGCCATAGCAGGAACCGTGGCGACCACAGTAGCGAGCTGCGACAGCGCGCCAATAATCACCGGGAGAGCTTTTGATTCTGGTCGCCCTTTCACAGTATACAGGCGTGCAATAGCATCTGGGCGCATGGCATCAACTGCCAGCCCATACACTGTATCTGTCGGATAGGCCACCACCCCGCCGCGCCGGAGCACAGCAAGCGCTTCCGCCAAGCACTGCCGGCGCCGGGCACTGGGGTCAACGGCTAGCAGGCGAGCCATCGCGTTGCCCCTGGAGTTGTGCTTGTAAGGTCGCGGCCGCCTGCTCTACCCCTGCTGCCAGCTCCGCTTTATACTGGCGCAGGCGCGCGGCGAGTTCGGGATCCTGGAGAGCCAGAATCTGAGCGGCGAGGATGCCAGCGTTGGCCGCCCCGGCTTTGCCAATGGCGACCGTAGCGACTGGCACACCCTGGGGCATCTGGACTATGGCCAGCAGCGCATCCAGCCCTTGTAACGAGGAGGGAATCAATCGGCACGCCGATGACCGGCAGTGTGGTCTCCGCAGCGATGACGCCGGGCAGGTGCGCGGCGCCGCCAGCCCCGGCAATGAGCACTTGCACGCCACGTTGGCGCTGCCTCATGCGCTAGCGCAGCCGTACGCTGCGGCGCCCGGTGGGCAGAACTGCACCGTGACTTCATACGGGATGTGAAAACGCGCCAGCATCTCGGCGGCGCCTTGCATAATTGGCCAGTCGTTCGCGCTTCCCATCACAATGCATACCACCGCTTGTGCCATGCTGCCAACCCTTACCCTATCCCTCTCCCACAGGAGAGGCATGACATTCTCCTAGACACGCTCTACTATGCAGAGCGTAGCATCTTCTCGCGCTTTGCGCGAGGGTCTCCATACTGCCAGACCTGCATGCGCAGGCCCAAAGGCCAGATACCAGTATCACTTGCTGGCATTGCTGTGCAACATGTACATGCAGAGGTGAAAATCCCGTGCAACATCGCCTGGTGCGTATCTTCTGCTGGCTCGGTCTCCTGTGTGGCGCTCTCCTCGTGAGGGCTCCATGTCCTGGCTGTCCCAACAGCGGCTGATTCAGCGTCAAATCCTTTACTGGCCGCCTTTGATGAGGTGCTCCAGCGTGTCGTGAGCCTGCGGCAGCTGCAGCCGAAGGAAGCCATCAAGCGGGCGGTGCGTAATCGCCAGCAGATACGTGCGGCGATGCCTGGCCCTGGCGCAGGACGCGTTGTCGCCAGCGGAGTGGGAAGCGGAGAGGAAAGCGCATGGTGCAGTGGGGCCTCCTCGCCCCAGATTTTCGCCTCAAAGAATTTGTGCTCGATCTCCTCACGGAACAGGCAGCAGGGTACTATGATCCCAAACAGCAGACGTTTTTCATTGCCGACTGGCTTCCGCACATCGTCCAAAAACCGGTCATGGCGCACGAACTCGTCCACGCCTTACAGGATCAACACTATAATCTGCAAAAAATTTTGACCTCGTCAAGGACCAGGCCGACCTCAGTCTCGCACGTAAAGCCCTCATCGAAGGCGATGCCATGGCGGTGATGCTGGTGTACCTCCTCGAGCCACTGGGGCTGACCATGGAGGACTTACCCGATATGGGAACGCTGTTGCAGGGCAGTGCGTCACTCCTGGGGGACCAGTTTCAGGTCTATACACGTGCGCCGCTCATTCTGCGCCAACAGCTCCTGTTTCCCTATGTGCACGGGCTGGCCTTCATCAAAGCCGCCCTGGCGCACGGTGGCTGGCCGGGGCTGCAACGCGTCTATCAGCATCCCCCGTTTCCACACAACAGATTATGCATCCAGAGACATACCTTACTGAGACACCTGTGTTGCCAAACGAGGTGACCCTGCACGTTCCTGAAGGGGCGCTGCGTACACCCTGGGAAAAGCTGAAACGCGATGTCCTGGGAGAATTTTTCCTCTCCGTGATTTTGCAGCAGTTTCTCCCAGAAGAGGAGGCACGACAGAGCGCCGCCGGGTGGCGTGGCGACCGCTATGAACTGTTTGAGCAGCTGGGACTCCGGACGCTTACTCCTCGTGTGGTGACCGCCTGGGACACGCTAGGCGGAAGCCACGGCATTTTCCAGAGCTATCACAAGCTCCTGGCGTTAAAATACCCCAGTTGGAACATCCAGGCTCTGGAGGACCAGAGCGGCCATCTCTGGCAACAGGATCAGACGCATGCCATGCTCCGGCGGCAGGAACGCTTTGTGCACATTGTCGAAGGCGCTCTGAGCGGAGGATCTCCCACGCCTGCAGGCGCTTGCTGGAGCGCGTCACGGCCGTGCCAGCACAACCACGGTGAGCCTATGACCCCATCGCAGTTTTTCGCCTGATCCCACCGCACGTATCGAACCAGTGGACTTCATGCGAGACATTTCCTGGTGCAGCGCGGGCTTGACGCCACCAGTGTTGGTCTGCGGCAGACCGTTGTGTTGCCCCTGATCCCAGCACTAGAGCGCCGTCTCTGCGTGTGCTTGGCGCCCCAGAGCCCCAGCCGCACCCCATTCAACACCAGGCATTGTACCACCCTGCGGGCTATCCCTTTGCTGTGATCGCCTCGCCTATGGGCGCCCCCATGGCCGTCATGCTCCTGGAGCAGCTCATTGCCCTGGGAGCACGGCGGCTGCTCTATCTGGGATTTTGTGGCGCCCTCGTGCCGTCCTACCGCATTGGTGACTTGTTTCTGCCCGTGCAAGCTATCCGGGAGGAAGGCACGTCCTATCACTACTTGCCAGCTGACATCGTGCCCTGTGCCTCCCCCATGTGCAGGCCGTACTCCACGCTCAGGCACAGCGACGGCGGTTGCCCGTCCAGCAAGGGCCCATCTGGACGACTGACGCACCGTACCGCGAAACACCACTCAAGATTCAGCAGTTTCAAGAGGCTGGGGTGCATGCAGTGGACATGGAAATGGCCGCCTTATTCGCTGTGGGCCACTATCGTCAGTGCGAGGTGGGAGCGTTGCTGGTGGTGTCGGATGAGTGCTACCACCCGGTCTGGAAACCGGGGTTCGGCGCCTCACGCCTCCGCCAGGCCTGCGATGCAGCGGTCACTGTCGCGGTGGCAGCTGCGAGTGTCTAGGTAATGCACAAAGCATTTTATTATTCCCCGCGAAAGACGGGAGGGCGCTTCTCTAGCCAGGCACGCACGCCTTCACGTGCATCGGCACTGCGACGAGGTGCGTTCGATCAGTGCATCGAGGTCAGCGTGGGCAATCTGCTCACGGGTGAGAGGGCCGCTGGATGGTGGTCTTGATACCCTGTAACGCTAAGGGCGCATTTCCGGCGATAGCGCGTGCCATGGTGTACGTGGCTGGCTCCAGGTCAGCCGAGGCACTACCTGGTGCACCAGGCCGATCTCGTATGCCCTGGTGGCAGCAATGGGCTGGGCCGTCAGCAAAACTGCTTCGTGAAGGCAGTCCCGATCACCTCGATCAGTTTCACGTCAGCTCGAAGGGCACGATGAGCCCCAGGCGCGCCAGCGGCATACCGAAGCGTGCCACATCCGCAGCCACGCGCAAGTCGCAATGCAGGGCCATCTCGCAGCCCCCAGCGAGCGCGTCGCCGTGCACCATAGCAATGGTGGGATGACGCAACGCCTCGAGCTGGTGAAAGAGTTCGACCACACCCGTGCGTGTCGTCCCTTCCAGCATTTTGCTGTTGGCCCATCTTCGCGCAGGTCGCGTCCGAGCGCAAAACACCTTGCCAGCGCCGCGTATGACGACCACACGGACGTCGCGGTGCTGCTCTAAATCACTGCAATGGGTGGTTAAGCTTTCTATCATGGCCTGGTTGATGGCATTCCGCTTCTCTGGGCGATTCAGGGTAAGCGTTGCGATACCATCCTGGATAGAGCAGAGGACCTCGTCAGCCATAGGGTCTCCTGTGCACACGTCAGATGACAGGGGTATGATGTGCCACGTGCTGAGGCGACATTCGCGCGCATTACACCTGAAAGTTGCGGCGTTGTCCAGCCTGGGCATACTGACCGTACTGCAAGTGCTCTGACGGCCGCGTGTGGATTATGGTATAGTGAACGAAAACGCACGTGTAGCGAGGAGGAGCAAAGAGCTATGGCACAGCACATGGTTTACTGTGTAAAAGCTTCAGAAAGAGGCGCCGGGCATTGACAGAAGACGATATCCAGGGGAAGTCGCCCTGGAAATGGTCGAGTCGATTGAGTGGACCCGAGTTTCGCCAGCGCATCTATGAAAACGTCTCCATGGAAGCCTGGGAACTCTGGAAGGGCTTCCTGACCATGATCATGAACGAATATCGTCTCAACACCATGGACCCAGAAGTGGATCCCTTCATCCTGCAACAGATGGAAGATTTCTTCTTTGGTGAAGGCGCGGCTCTGCCACCGGGCTACGTGCCGCCCCAGGGCAAAGGCTAATCCGAGCGCCTGGGACAGGAAGGACCTGCGTCATGCACGTTGTGCTCATTTCGACTTATGAGATGGGACGCCAGCCTTTTGGCTGGCTTCACCGGCAGCCTGGCTACGGCAGGCCGGTGCCACCGTGGTGTGTCAGGATCTGTCGCGCAGCCGCCTGGACCAGGCAGGAGATTGCTGCCGCCGATGTGGTCGCGTTCTATATTCCGATGCATACCGCGACGCGCATTGCCGCGCATGTGGTGCAGCACGTCAAAGCGCTGAACCCACGCGCCCATCTCTGCTTCTACGGCCTCTATGCGCCGATGAATGAGGCGTTCCTGCGTAGCCTGGGAGCTGCATACCGTCCTTGGTGGGGAGTTTGAGGCCGGACTGCTCTCCCTGATACGCCGTCTACAAGACGGCGCAGTCACACACAGCGCCACAACCCGAGCCGGTGATCTCTCTGGAGCGCCAGCGGTTTCTGGTGCCAGATCGCCAGGATCTGCCACCGCCATTCACTTATGCCAAGCTCATCATGGGGCCAGAGCAACAGCGCATAACCGGGCTATACGGAGGCGAGCCGTGGCTGTAAACACCTGTGCCGCCACTGCCCGATTGTGCCGGTGTATGCAGGGCGCTTTCGCGATTGTGCAGCGTGACGTGGTCTTAGAGGACATTCGACAACAGGTTGCGGCTGGGGCAGAGCACATGACCTTTGGCGATCCGGATTTTTCAACGGTATCGGTCATGCCATCCCGCTGGTGCAGGCCCTGCACACGGAATTTCCCCACCTCACCTATGATGTGACCATTAAAATCGAACACCTCCTGCGCTACGCCGAGCATCTGCCGACGCTACGCGAGACTGGCTGTGTGCTGATCACCAGCGCGGTGGAAGCCGTGCAGGACCACATCCTGCACCTGCTGGACAAAGGCCATACGCGCCAGGATTTTTTGACGCTTTAGCGCTATGCCAGCAGGTGGGACTGCATCTCAATCCGACCTTTGTGGCCTTTACACCCTGGACGACCCTGGACGACTACATCGAGCTGCTCACCGTCCTCGCCACGCAGAACCTCATCGCGCATGTGGCCCCTATCCAATTGGCGATGCGCCTCCTGCTCCCTGCTGGCTCGACCCTGTTAGCGTTGCCGGAGATGCGTCCGTATCTCCAGGGCTTTGATGCCAGTGCCTTGACGTACCGTTGGGTGCACCCGGATGCGCGTGTCGATCAGCTCTGTGACGAGGCGCCTCAAACTGGTCCAGAGCGGTGAGGCTGAGGCAGCCAGTCGGCACGAGATTTTTGCACGCTCTGTGGGCTGCGGCGCACAAGGCCGCTGGTCTGCCTGCTCTGGCGGTGCCGGAACCCGTTGTCGCCCCGCGGCGTGGGCCGATTCCGTACCTGGACGAGCCCTGGTACTGTTGAGCAGAACCCACCGAGGAGCAGGTTGCTCCGTTTTTAATTGGAAGTCGCATCATGGCTACACCTCACAGGGCTCGCGCCGCGTCTCATGCTCCTCTTTACCACCACCGGGTACATGAAGCGCGTGAGTTCGTGCAGGCAGCGCAGCAGCTTGGCGTTGACACGGTCCTGGGGAGTGATCGCTGTCATGTGCTGGACGACCCCTGGCAGGACGGCGGGCCCTGCCGCTGCGCTTCGAGAGGCCCCAGGAAGCCGCGCAGCATATCTTTAGACTACGCCCGCTCGCAGCCGCTCGATGCGATCCTCCCCATTGGTGATACTCCAGTGCTCACTGCCGCCCTGGCAAATCAGGCCTTTACACTTCCAGCACCACAGCCCAGATGCTGCTGCCGCCAGTCGCAACAAATTCCTCATGCGCCAGCTCCTGCGCGACGCGGGTCTGCGGGTACCGTGGTTCGCGTGTTTCCCCATGCAGGCAGACCCCCGTGTCCTCCAGCATGAGGTGCTGTACCCATGCGTGCTGCAAACCGCTGGCGCTGTCAGCCAGCCGTGGTGTGATGCGGGCCAATACCCCGAGGAATTTGTCAAGGCTTTCTGGCGCCTGCGGGCGCTTGCTTGAGACACCAGCCATACGCCTCCAGCACGACAGAAGTGCACGACGCCATTCTCGTGGAAAGGTTTATTCCGGGCTTTGAGGTGGCCCTGGAGGGACTGCTGACGGCGGGGCGCCTGCAGGTACTGGCACTGTTTGATAAACCTGACCCACTCGACGGCCCCTTCTTCGAAGAAACCCTCTACATCACGCCCTCACGCCTGAAGGCTGAGACCCAGGATGCCATCACCCGCTGTACGGAGCAGGCCGCGCACGCGCTGGGACTGGTGCACGGTCCGCTCCATGCGGAGCTGCGGATCAATCAGGAGGGGCCATGGATCCTGGAGGTCGCCGCCCGTGCTATCGGTGGCTTGTGAAGCCGCACGCTACGTTTTGGGACCGGGATGTCCTCGCAGAACTCCTCATTCGACACGCCTGTGGCCTTACTATTCCGACGCTGGCCCGTGAACAGAGTGCGGCTGGGGCGATGATGCTGCCTATCCCGCGCGCCGGTTTCTTACAACGCGTGGAGGGACTCGATAGCGCTCTCAGCGTCCCTGGCATTGAAGATATCGCCATCACCGCCAAACCCGCCGAAAAACTGCTGCCCTTCCCCGAGGAGCGAGTTACCCCGGCTTTATCTTTGCGCGTGGTGCGACGCCGCAGGACGTGGAACAGGCCCTGCGGACAGCGTACCGGCAGCTCCGTCTGATCATCGCGCCGGCGCTGGATCTGTTGTAGCCCCAGCTTGACACCAATCAGTGTGCGATATAGGCTGGGCTGCGGATGGCCGTGGATGCGAGGCGGCGCCCAGCCGCTTGCCGAGTACAGATGAGATGACCAGACTTGCGAAAGGGGCGATGATGTACCCACAAGACATTCGATCGGACATGATCCACTATCCGAGCCAGGATGGCACGCAGATCAATGCCTATTTCAGCCGCCCGGCAGCGGCGGGACGCTACCCAGGCGTGGTCGTCATCATGGAAGCTTTTGGCTTGATCGAGCACATCAAAGATGTCGCCCGGCGCTTTGCCGAACAGGGATATCTCGCCATTGCCCCGGATATGTACACGCGTGAGGGGTCACCTGACCCGACCGTCATGGACCAGGTGCTCAAGACTATGTTCGCGGTCCATGACACGCAGGCGGTGGCCGATCTGGAAGGAGCTATTACTTATCTCCAAGAGCCAGTCGGATTCGAATGGGAAGGTGGGTGCCATTGGCTTTTGCTCGGGCGGGAGGTACACGCTCATCTTAGGATGTAAGAGCAAAAATCTGGATGCCGCCAGTCGACTCGGCTGGCGGCTTCATCATTCAGGAGCAGCATACCACGCAGCGGCCGGTCTCGCCTATTGACATGGTTTCCGACTCTCTCCTGTCCACTACTGGCCCTATGCGGGGAGGAAGACCCCAACCCCTCACCGGCGCATGCTGCCCGCCTGCATGGAAGAACTCGACAAGCATGGGAAAACCTACGAACTTCGGATGTATCGTAACGCCGAGCCACGCTTTCTTCGCGGACTACCGGCCGAGCTATCGCGCGCGGCGGCGCAGGACATGTGGCATCGCGTCCTGGTGTTCTATGAGCAATACCTCACGGCATAACGCTCTGAGCACGCGAGGACAGGAGCCAGGGCTGCCTGCCGGTTCTGTCGCAAAGTTGCTTTTTCGAGAGTTTGGGAGTCTGTAAGTCATTGAATTCCTGACACCAGATTTTTGGATTTTGCCCAAAAATCGAACTTTGCGACAGAACTATGCAAATGGCTTGCGCGTCGCTGTCAGGGACGTACTCGCCAGTGAGGGCAAAGCTGGTCGTGTCGAGATGATTGAAGCGCCGATCAATGCCTTCTTGAGCACAGATCGCCAGGGCCAGTTCCTGAAACAACAGGTCGCAGCCATAGGCATGGGCCTCATCGAGGGTGCGACCAAGCTTAAAGCGGTTGAACATCTCGGCATTGATGCCTTCGCGCAACAACAGATCAAGGGGTTTACTGGCAAAAAACTGCGGCGTTAACGACAAGGGTCGATGGGCAAAGCCCAAGCCATTGAGCATCATCCCAGCTACGGCTTCGCCCGGCGTGAGTATCTCTTGCGCATCTGGCACGAGACGTGCGTCAATCATGTCAATCAGCCTTAAGTCCTTGATTACAGAAGCAATCACGCCTAAGGAACCGTCTGGAAATAAATTTTCCATTAATACATTCGCTCCCCGTCTTGCTCTGGGACGCTTATGAGGAAGAATCGTAGAGTTCCACTCGCCATGGAAGTCGGATCGCTCAAGCCGAATGGCCGCCATCTCGCCAGCGCTCACCGTGATACCAGTCGGATATGGCCCAGCATCGCGGGCCGCCTGGATGCGCCACCCGTGGAGGAGCGGGGACTGCCAATGAGGCGGACGATCACCTCACGGCTCCGCAGGGGCGGTCCGCGCCAGTGCGCAGTGATGTGGCAAAACAGGCGAGGCTCGATCTTGTTCCATGGGCTCGTGCCAGGTGGCCGATGGCTTCCGCCATACGCCGCCCCGTCTCCTCGGCGAGCCGCTGCAGCTCCGCCTTCCCGAGCCGCGCCCGGGCCCGGTTGCTGCCGCCACTCTCTGCCGTGATGAGCAGCTCCTGGGCCCGCGGCTACATGGCCGCCCCATCTGGGGCCACCACGCCCGAATCGTCGCGACGGCGAACGCGGCGGTAGCATGGTCCACGCCGACGCTGACCCCACCGAGGTGAGCCCCGCCGTCGTAGACGCCGTAGGGGATGGCCTTGCCTCGCTCCTCCTCGACAGAAGTCATCCACGCGGACCGCAGGCGGATGCCCCGTGGGGTGCCACGCACGGCCAGCATGCTTGAAGTCGCCGAGGAGTGCCGTCTTCTTGGCATCGACAGCAATGCCGGGCTGGCGGCGGCGCTGACAGGCCTGTACCCGGGCCTTGAGAGGCTCGCATGGCGCGTTGCGGTCCAGGGGATGGCCCCCGCGCGGGTCTTGCGTGTTCCCTGGAAACGGTCGTCTGCCGCATGGAGCAACGCGCTCACGAGCTGGGGGCTGACCTGGGGCCCCTGCGTTGTGCGCTCGGCGGCGAGCTGGCGGACACTCTTGCCCGTCCAGCGCAGCGGTGATGTGTGGGTCGCCTCGGGGCGTGGGCTCGACCAAGGCTTCCAAATCGTGCAGCAGCGTCGGGTCGTGCACGGTGCGCTTCTTGCGCCCGCCCCCAGGCCGTCGGACCCGCTCGTCACGCCCCCGAGGTATGGTCACGGTGCCGGTGTGGATCTCCGCCATACCAGCAGAGATCGTCGGGCGTGACAGGCCTGTCGCTCGCGCTGCGGCACTGAGAACACCGCGCCCCAGCGCGAGCGCTTCGGTCGCGGCCGAAACTGTCAGGCTCGTACCGAACCAGGTCTTGAACTCCGTCCAGTAAGAGTATTATAAAAGATGTGACCACGGTCACAACGCACGAAAAATCATTTAGTAAATGTTGTTTCAGGCAGCTACTAAGTGATCAGACACGCTCAGCGTGAACGTTCCATTTTGACAACCACCACAGACTTATTGATGCGTTAAAGCATCACGCAGCGGAGGATAAGCGTTGTTTTTCTTTCTCCTGAGCACCTGCTCAATGTCGGTTATTATAACCCAAGTTGCCACTTTGAATCCATGAGCTTCTTCCTCCACATTAGGTGAAACAGCTATTTCATCCCCCAGAGGAAGAAGCCCATGGACGACAAAATTATCGCGACGTTCTGCCTGTGTGACGATTTGTTGAAAGCCATGCATCACCAAGAAGACCACCAATGTCAGATGAACGATGCGGAAATCATGACGACTGCCTTGATCGCCTCTTTATGCTTTCGAGGTAACCATGAAAGCGCTCGCGCTATGCTCCAACAACACGGCTACATCCCTTCTATGTTGAGTAAGAGCCGCTTTAGTAGACGACTCCATCGTATGAAAGACCTCTTTCTTATTCTCTTCGATCTTTTAGGACAATCCTGGAAAACGCTCAATACAGAGGCTATCTATGTCATTGATAGCTTGCCTATTGCTGTATGTGACAATATACGGATTCGACGAGCAAAGATTTATTCCCATGAAGATTTTCGAGGCTATCAAGCCAGTAAGAAACGGTATTTTTATGGACTAAAAATCCATCTGATGGTGACGCAAGATGGACAGCCCGTGGAATGTTTCTTGACCCCTGGAGGCTTTGGTGATGTCGATGCCTTGAAGTATTATGCCTATGAGCTTCCAGATGGTGCCATTATTTATGCTGACAAAGCGTATAAGTGATTATGAGATCGAAGACTTGCTGAAAGAGGTCGATCATATTCAGTTAATTCCCATGCGCAAGAAGAACTCAAAAGACCTTTGCCACCTTCTATCTCTTTTGTCCAGAGCTACCATCGTAAAAGAGTTGAAACAGCTGGGAGCTTGATCGAACAGCTGTTACCGAAGTCGATTCATGCGGTCACCTCGCAGGGCTTTGAACTGAAAGTGGCGCTCTTTGTGCTTGCCTCCAGTCTTAATTGTTACCTCAGCCTCTGGGAACTCTGTAGCCGGATCGCAACTCCGGGTTATGATTTATAAAGTCAGTAGTAGTTCTCATCCATCACATGGTCATCGACACAGAAATACATGCCTTCTGTGGTATCCCCACCACAATGGTCAGTCCTTCTTTGAGGCAAGCGTCCTCCGTGATCGGTGTGGATTATTGCGTCCCCGAACACTATGCCAGAAAACAACATAGCCAGGAGATACCATGAGGCTAAGTAAACAATAAGCAGTCCACAGAGTCATGAGTTCTCCTTCATTTGAAACTGGATCCTGAGCAGTAGAAACTCCTTAGTTATAGAACATATCAGATTTGAAGTGAAAACTCCATATACGCACTGTACTGTACCATGGACTATTACTCTGGCACACTCTCGGCCTTTCCAACTTCTTCAATACACGACCTTTTAAGAGATCTATCGCAAATTACCGAAAACAGGAAAGCTGAGGCTCACAACCCATTGATTTTAATACTCGATTTTCGGATTTGCCTCAAAAGCAGCAGTTCTAATTTTGGAGATCAGCTGGTATCGACCTGCGATTCGAGCTCAAGGCCTCGGATCATGAAATCCATCAAGTGCTCCCAATGGTCAAAAACCATATAGCGCATTAAGGCCTGGATATCATTAAAAAACGTCTGACGCCTAGCGAGTACGCGGCGGAGCAAGGCATATTTGTCATCGCTCCATTCCAAGACTGTATGGAACAGAAAGGCTAGGAGGTTGAGACTAAGCATCACCGCCGCGAGGTACTGCTGGCCATGCCCAAAGTTGTGCTCCAGATGGTAGCCCTTGGTCTTGAGTACGTTGTTATTTTCGTTTTCGATCTTCCAGCGCCCACGACTCGCTTGTGCCACGTGCCCAACGTTGTCCGCCGTCAGGCGATGATTGCTGATACAGCTATTGTGATAGAGTTGTTCGCCCGTTGTGGCATTGACGACCGTGATGTCGAACCAATTGACCGACAAGGCCTCGTCACCCCCTCGCAGCAGCACGTCATTGATGTAGCGCACCAGCGTTACTTCCGTGAAGCGCCCATTCCAGCGGCGTCCTTCACGCTCGGCCATACCGCCGGTGGCCTGCCAAAACGTCACGCGCTCATAGAACTTGGGATGGGAGTCGGGCTTGCACGTAAAGATAAAGTTACAACGGTTGTGGAGTACCAAGGCACAAAAGGGTTGGTTGCTGTAGAGATCATCGCCCAGGAAGGTGACCCCATGGGGCGCCACCCATGCAGCATGTTTGGCGAGCCAGCGTTTGCCTGCCGCCCGTTCACAGTCCTGTTTGGCATGCCCGTCTTGTGGCATGATGTACTCGGGGGCAAGGCGATGACCTGCGACTGTCCGGGGCAGACGATCACCGGGGTGATGGCAGCATGATAATAGAGGGTGTGGCCATTGGTGAGTTGGCGGGTGAGACAGTTAGGACAATGAATGGCTTGGGATGAAAAGTAATTGGTACCATCCAGAGGGCCACTGACGCTGTTCAGGCCGCAAGATGCATACCAAACACCGGATCGCCAGAGTCGGTGCGATCGGATCAAGTAACTGCGGATCTGGTGTCTGGGGAATCTGCGCACGTCGAATATGGGCGTTATTGTGCCCACTTAGGTGTGTTGAAGCCTCCGCTGATACTCAAAAACGACGGAGATTGGGTGAAAAGTACCGCGCGCCCAGGGGCGGCATCTTGAATGGCATCTCGCAAAGGTAGGACCCTCTTGACGATGGTCGAGCAATTGCGCGGTCTGATGGTGCAAGATGTCCTTGAGAACATCGAAGCCGAAGGGCGTGGTCTGCTGGCGCGACCTCCTTGATTCTCTGGAGATCGTCACCTTAACCATGTGTGCCAATTGGCAACCTCAAATCCTTACGACAGGTCAAAATTAAATTGCTGCAACTCCAAAAAAAGGCGACTTTGCGACAGAGCCCGTTTTTGCTTGCTCCGCTCCACCGGTGTCGTGGTATCTCACGGGACGAGATAAGTCGTTTTATCGCGCGTCGTGAGACCATACCTCTGCGTGACGATATGCCGATCACGACCGCACCACCGTGGTCCCGTGCGCGGCGCAGCGACACGGTCGGGAGAGCGAGAGCCGCCATGACCAAGATGCATTTGCTGTGGTTCTGCGCGTTCAGCCCCCACGCGGGGTTCGGCTTGGATGGCTGGGCGGGGCCACAGACCGGGACGGGGTACGACTGGACCACGCCTGAGCTCTGGCAGGACATGGCGCGTGTGCCCTCGAGCGCGCCAAGTTCGACCTGATCCTGCTCGGGGACAGTCTCGCGGTGCCGGGGACCTACCAGGGGCGCATGGATGCCTATCTGCGCTACGCCGAGCACGCGCCCTTTCACGACCCGAGTCCCCTGGTCGCCATCCTGGCCGCGGCGACCCGCCGGCTCGGCCTGGCGCTCACCCTGTCGACGACCTTCTATCCGCCGTTCCTCCTGGCGCGCCTGCTGACCACCCTGGATCACCTCAGTCGCGGCCGTATCGCCTGGAATGTCGTGACCTCCTACAAGCACGAGGAGGCGCTGAACTTCGGCTACCAGGAGCTGCTCGACCACGACCAGCGCTACGACCGGGCGGATGAGTACCTGGAGCTGTGTGCCCAGCTCTGGGCGAGCTGGGCGCCCGACGCGGTCGTGATGGACCCAGGCACCGACACCTTTGCGGATCCGGCGAAGGTGCGGGCGATCGACTTCGCGGGCACCTACTACCGGTCGCGCGGGCCGCTCAACGCCACGCCGTCGCCGCAAGGGCGCCCGGTCATCCTCCAGGCCGGCACGTCGGAGCGCGGGCAGGCCTTCGCGGCCCGCCACGCCGAAGCCATCATCGTCGGCCGCGAGACGCCCGACGAGATGAAGCGGTTCTACGACGCGTTCAAGGCTCGGATGCACACGTACGGGCGGGCACCGGAGGCGTGCAAGATCTTCTTCTTGGCCAAGCCCATCATCGCGGACACCGACGAGGCGGCGCAGCAGCGGGCCGACGCGCTGTACGCCACCGCGCCCGTCGAGGCTGGCCTGGCGGCGCTCTCGACGCTGATGCAGCTCGACCTGTCCGCCTACGACCTCGATGCGCCGCTGCCCGCCGCGCTCCAGGCGCGGGCGACCCAGGGCTCCGCAGCCAGTTCGCCAAGTTCTACGTGCCCGGCTGGACCCCGACCCTGCGGGAGATCGCCACCCGCAAGGTCAGTCTCGACGCGCTGCCGTTCATTGGGACGCCCCAGCGCGTCGCCGACAGTATGGCACGCACCATGGAGGCGATCGGCGGCGATGGGTTCGCGATCCGGCAGGGGCTGTGGCCCGGCTATGTCGGCCCGTTCGTGGAGCAGGTCGTGCCGCTGCTCCAGCACCGCGGCGTGGTGCGGAGCGGAGTACACGGGGAGGACGCTGCGGGAGCACCTCCAGGAATTCTAGCGGCGGGTGCGTGCGGGGCGGCGAGGAGCGCGCATGGCGCGGATCCACCCCTTGACACCGTGCGCACTGGTTGCGAGGATGTAGGGCGGCGACAGTTCACAGCATGAGCTGGTGGCGAGTTGTCCGTCGTGCGGCTACGAATGCGCCTGATCACCATGGTGGTGTGGCTCCGCATGCGCCTGAGACACGAGACCCCGAGGTCCTCTATTGTCGTGTTCTACTGCAATGGTTGACAGAAATTTCTCAAACTCGCCACCCGTTCAGAGGAAACACGACCATGACCGAGAGCCTCTTCGCTGGCCTGAAAGTCATCGACTGCGCCAGCTGGATCGCCGGGCCGGCCGCCGCCACGATGCTGTCCGACTTCGGCGCCGACGTGATCAAGATCGAGCCCCCGGGCGCGGGCGATCCCTGGCGTGCCTTGACCCCGATACCGGGGAAGACCACCGACTACTATTGGCAGTTGACCTCCCGGAACAAGCGCAGCCTCGCGCTCGATCTGAAGCATGCGGAAGGCCGCGCCGTGCTGTATCGGCTGCTCGCCTCGGCCGACGTCTTCATCACCAACTTTCCGCTGCCGGTGCGGGAGCGCTTGCACATCGCCCCTGCGCAGGTGCTGCCGCTGAACCCGCGGCTGATCTACGCCTCCTTCACCGCCTATGGCGAGGTCGGCGACGACGCGGCGAAGACCGGGTTCGACTCCACCGCCTACTGGGCCCGCACGGGGTTGATGGACATGGTCCGGGCCACGGGAGGAGACCGAACCCAGCGCGCTCCGCGCCCGGGATGGGCGACCATCCCAGCGCCACCGGCCTGTATGCCGCGATCGTGACCGCGTTGTATCGGCGGGAGAAGACCGGGCAGGGCGGGGTCGTGCAGTCCTCCTTGCTCCAGAACGGCCTGTGGGCGAATGCCTGTTTCATCAAAGTCGGCTGTGCGGCGAGCACATGCCGCATCGGGCGCCGCGCGCGCAGGCGCCCAATGCCCTGGCGAACCATTATCGGTGCCGCGACGGCCGCTGGTTCATCATGGCGCTGCACAATGAGCCGCGGCAATGGCGCGGTTTCCTGGCCGCGATCGGCCGGGCAGACCTCGCCGACGATCCGCGTTTTGCGACGAGCGCAGCGCGCAAGCAGCACGCCAGCGCGCTGGTGCAGGTGCTGGATGCGGTCTTCGCCCAACGCGACCTGGCGGACTGGCGGACGATCCTGGACGCGGCGGGGTGACGTTCGGCGGCGGTGCAGTCGGTCAACGAGACCGCCGACGATGCGCGAGATGCAGCCAGATCGGCGCGCTGGTGCCCTTTGCCGATGGGGCGGGGCTGACGGTGTCGAGCCCCTTTCATCTCGAGGGGAGACGAAGGTGGCGCCGCGTCGGGCCCCGGCGATCGGGAGCACACGGACGTGGTGCTGCGGGAGGCGGGGTACGCGCCGGACGAGATCCGAGCGGCTGCGGGCGCTCGAGGGTGCTGGCCTAGAGCCGTGTCGGGAGGCCGTCCACAGCCTGGAGGAACTGGTGACTGCCACGGAGAGCATCCAGACGGGTTGGATTTTGCCCAAAATCCGAACTTTGCGACAGAACTCTCATGCTGCCCAGGCAGCACCACGACCCAGGAAAAGAGGACCGGCCCTATACCCAGTGCCTGGGGAATCACGTTACGAATGCCCTCCGAATGGACTGGTCGCGAGGTCGTGTTCGGATTGGTGCCCCGAGCCTGCGACAGAACTGGACCTGGATACCTGCCGGCACCACGCACTGTTGCCAGCTTCCTCCGGGAAGCCGAGCACGCAAGGCAGCCTCTCTTCCTCAGGGTATCCCGCCAGTCCCTTGCGGTGCATGGAGGTGTAGCATGGACGTGGTGTTTCCGCGGTGCGCGGGCTTGGATGTCCATAAGAAGAGTATCACGGCATGTCGGATGGTCCCTGATCCGACGGGCCAGGAGGCCGAGGGCATCGCGGAACTCAGGACGTTTGGGACGATGACCCGCGACTTGCTGGCCTTGGCCGACTGGCTGACCGAGGCGAGCATTACGCACGTTGCCATGGAAAGCACGGGCGAGTACTGGAAACCCGTCTTCATAATCTGCTCGAAGGGACCTTTACCGTGTTTTTGGTGAATGCGACGCACGTGAAGAACGTCCCTGGACGGAAGACCGACAAAGCCGATGCCCGCTGGTTAGCTAAACTGATGCGCTTTGGCCTGCTGCAAGCGCAGTTTCATCCCGCCCTAAGGGCCAACGCGATTTGCGTGATCTGACGCGCTACCGGACAGAAGTGGTGCAAGAACGGTCCGCGAGGTCAATCGGGTGCAAGGCGTGCTGGAACGTGCCAATATCAAGCTCGCCTCGGTGATTGCCGATATTATGGGCGTCTCGGGGCGGCGCGATGCTGGAGGCACTCATCGCTGGGCGAGCCGACCCAGCCACAATGGCTGAACTGGCCAAACGACGCATGCGCTCGAAGATTCCTCTCATCGAACAAGCCCTCACGGGCGTCGTGCAAGCCCACCATCGGCAATCACCTACCACCCGCAGAGCGGGTGGTTTGAGATGCCCCTAAAGGGGGCGCTGTTAAAGCATGCCCTCTCAGAGGGCACTGTCGTATGGAGGCCCTCTCAGAGGGCACTGTTATAGGAAGCCCTCTGCAAGAGGGCACTGTTGTGGGAGGCCCTCCCAGAGGGCGCGGTTGCAGGAGGCCCCCTCAGGGGGCTGCGGGACTGCCTGGACCCGCCACGTGGTTATACTTTACCTACCTCCGAGGCAAAAAATCTCCCAACGCCAGTTGCTCGGCGCGCTTCTCTTGCTCCTCCTGATTCCGGATGTACTGCCGGATGACCGCCTCATCGAAGCCGACGGTACTCACACAGTATCCTCTGGCCCAGAAATGCAGCCCCGTGAAGTTGCGGGTCCGCCCAAGATATTCGCGATGAATGCGGATGGCGGCTTTCCCTTTCAAGCGCCCCACAGCATTCGCCACACTATACTTGGGAGGAATGCTCAGACACAAATGCACATGGTCGGGCATGGCATGCCCTTCGACCAACTCGATGCCCATTTGCTTGCAGAGTTCCCGCAGAATCTTGCCGATGTCCTTGCGGAGCGTGCCAAAGATTGCTTTTGGCCGATATTTCGGTACGATGACGATGTGGTATCGGCAATACCACCGGACATGGCTTTGGTTGTGCCATTCTCGCATTGTGGTTTCTCCTTCGTGTGGCCTTGGCGGGTCCACCCTGGGAGAAACCACAGTCCTCTTCACGAATCAACGCCGGAACGGCAGAGCCTCTTGCGAGTCTCACCGCCAGAGGCGGTGGCTTACCTATTGGAGTTACTGGCAATGCAGCTGGCGCACATCGATTTTCTTGACGAACAAATTGACGCCCTCAATCAAGCGATTGAGGCGGCCTCTGGCAGGTCCTCGGTCACAACGCGCCCTCCGACGAGGACAGACGCCCCTCCTGCCACCGCAGCACATCGCACCGTCAACGGCCCCTCCTCCGCCTTCACAGCCCTCTTGACGCGTGCGGTCGAACTCTTGGACACGATTCCTGGGGTTGACCAACGCGGGGCAGGAAGTCATCGTGGCGGAGATCGGCAGAAGATCTGTCGCGCTTGGAGACCGCGCCACGCTTGGCCGCGTGGGCTGGGGTAGCCCCAGGCAACGGCGAAAGCGCGAAGGGCCAGCAACGCTCAGGCAAAACCCGCAAAGAGGCAATCGCCCGCTTCCGCGCGATGCTGACCCAGCTCGCCCATGCTGCGTATGTACGAACCAAAGGTACGCATTATCTCTCCGCTTTCTATCAGCGCCTTGCTGTACGCCGTGGCAAGCGGGCGATCATTGCCTTGGCGCATTCCATCATGGGTCGTGTCTTTTCTATGCTGCTCTCCCGCCATGAGGCATACCGCGAACGAGGCGCCAATTATTTTTGATGAACGGCGGCGGCAGTGTACAGTCGATCGGCTCACCGGCGCATTGAGCACCTAGGCTATCATGTGCATCTCGAACCAGTGGCAGCACCCGCGGCATGAGAAATTTTCAGGCAGCGCCCCTGTTCTTCCCTCTTCGCGTCTTTTGGAGCCCTGCTGTATGCGATCCACTCGGCGCTGGGCCTGACTCGTGGCCTCGCGGATCTTGGAGTAGCTCCGCGGACCTGAACACGATACTCCGCGAAGAAATTCACTTGCGTCCCCGCTGTTGGGCCACGACGTGTTCTGGATGCTCACTTCCAGGCTTTGAGGGGAGTCGAGAGGCGCATCAAGCTCCGCCAACGCTAAGACCTCCCGATCCTCGGCCGTAAACATCTTGACGGCAATAAAGCCCGGCATCGTGGTGGTGACAATGGCAGGACATTTTCTGGTGATTTTCAAAAACACAGTGAGATCATTGAGATTCAGCGGGGTTTTCAGATATGTACGAAACATGGCAACGATCATTGTGCCCCTCCCATCCACTGTAGTTTGTTCCATGACCCCTCCCGGGTGACCTGGGCCGCCCCAATTGACGTGCGCCTGGTCTCAGACCTCCGCTCGAATATAGGCATCGTTGACCAAGAGAGGCGCACACGCACTGACGTTGAGTTGCGCAGCCAGCATAACATCGGGTGCACAACCCCGCTCGATGAGTTCTTTGCCCGAGCTGCACTGGCGCAACCCGTGGTCCAGC
>ERZ1370068.7468-contig-6380_pt1 | contig 37412 bp, 58 predicted proteins | sample MGYA00561227_ERZ1370068 | MGnify/ENA primary metagenome ERZ1370068 (study PRJEB38410, sample SAMEA6850437) | metagenome | study: Metagenomic assessment of the ecological functions of the soil: analysis of the soil microbiota associated with the...
ATTGTACTTCGTTCAGTTACGTATTGCTATCGGGTTTGTTGAAGCATGCGCTCGACATGAATCTAGAGGAATACATTCACAAGGCGGTCGGGATTTGCGGAGTGTCGGCCGGTCCATTTGGTGGCACTCGCGTGATTGAAGCCTTGCTACCGGTGATCGCGCGAGCTCGGTCCTCGTTACCATCTTTAACGATGTGAATTTCGCAAATGCCGGAGAAATCTTTGGCGAAGATGGGAGGTTGCTCGATGAAGGTTTTGTCAGACGGACGGCAAAATTCCTCGATGAATTGATCTGGATGGCGCGGGTGTTGCGCCATGGGCGGGAGAACGTGCCGCCGGCGTAAGGGCGCCCCAGATTAAATCAGCCCACGAAACACACTAACCAAACGAAAATGAGAAAAGATTTACCCTGAAAGTCTTCTTGGGGCAGGATTATTCGCGATTACGAAGAAGATCATACCTCGTCCAATCCGTGTGTTTTCTTATTTCGTGCCCTTTCGTGTGATTCGTGGGGGATAAATTGTAGCCGGATTATCTTGCGCCCGACACGGGCGCCTCTACAGCCCGTTAAGGAGACGACGCTATTGGGACGCGTCGAGCACGCTAGCGCGTTGGCCGTCGTGCAGGATTCGGACATGCGCGGTGCGCCGTCTTTGGCGGTCTCATTCGCGACCACTCCGCCGGAGTTGTAATTCTTCTCAAAGTAGATGGAGTTGGGCGCGCTGACCACCAGTCTTAAGCGGCTTCCTTTTTGCCATTCTGCGAGCGATGAAAAGTCCGGGATTGAAGTCACAGCGCACGGTTTCGCCGAGTTTGACCAGGTTTTCCTGCCGGACCGACTCACGATAGCGCAATCGTCTCACATCGCTCCAAAGGGCGATGCTGGTTCCGATCGGCCAGAATTTCATCGAGCTCGAGTCGCGATATCGGTATCGGGAACACCGGGAGAGACCCATAGCGTCAACTTTGGACAACCGATCAGCGCCATTTCCCAGGTAACCGGTTCGCTGTGATAAACGAGACCGTCTTTGCCAATACTTAGGGCACGCCGTTGATCGATCCCCGCGGTCCTTTTCGTTGTCAACATTATCGACATCTTCGCCACGGTGAGTATCTAACGGGTCGTAGATGTATTCATCGGCTCCGGTGATCGCCGGTTTTTCACCAACACGCCAGAATGAAAGACGCCATTTCCTCCGCTACCGCTGGCATCAAGATAAAGTGGATGATGATTTGCCGCCAGCTTTTCGAAATCGTCGGCATATTTCCATTCGCCATTTGCTCCACTATTACCCGGAGCTAACACGTAATAGGCAACCCGCTTCTTCAAGAATTCGGGTTCCGGTCCGATTTCATCGTCCAACTCGTACGCATTGGCGGTGGAGATCATTCAGATCGATTACGGCCGCGCTGCCAAACTTTATTCCGGCAGCTTCGTCGGTCGGTGTCCGAGCTACCGGCGGATCCCACGGGCCGATAATCAGGAAATGCTTCGTTTTGTTTCAGCGGACGCGGCGGCGAGATGGTCGCGATAGTAAGCCAGCGCGCCAAGCTCGTCGCCATCATACTGGCGCGGTGATGGTGAGAATCGGGAATGTGATTTTGGTGAATGCCTCGCGGGTTGGCACCATGGCGTCGTAATAGCCGTCGACCATCGGGTGCGCGACCACGCGCTGAAAATTCGCCGACGGATTACCGACGACGCGATCCAAGTTTTTGAACGGAATATATTGCTTGTAAGCTTCGAGAACTTCCGTGCGCCAGAACTTCGAGTCGGCGAATAAATTCTGCTGGCTGGCGCCGACCGCTCAGCTAGAGCGCGTGAACCGTGTGCATGTCGTGGGAATACCGACGTTGTTGGTGAACGGAAAATCCAGGCCAGGATGCGCTGCCGCCGCCGGGCTTTGATGGTGGCGAGTGTGCGGCGGCAATTCCGCCGGCCGTTGCCCATCGATCGAACCCGGCATAAAGAACCCGCCCACATCGTAACTCTTGCCGTCACAAAATGGCCAGCTGTTTGCCGAACCGCATTCCACGATGTCGTAGCCGCCGTTCCGCGCTTCGTTCGCGGATCACCAGAACTCGCCCGCCTGAATTTCCGCGGCCACGGACATCCACCAGAGCAAAGGCATATCCGTGCGAAGCGAAATAAAGCGCCGCGGGCGTGAGTAGCTATCGAGATGTAGGGTGTGAGAGTGAAAAGCCGGCGGGCGTGCGGCTAGCAGCGGCGCTACTCATCGATTTCGGAAGGTAGAAGCGTGGCATTCAATTCCCACTTTGTCTGCGCATCGGAATTTTTACGCCCCACTGCAGGGTGTAATCGGCGGGAGGCGCGGAGGGGCTCGGTTTTGGCGACTGGCGCGGGTGGGGGCGAAGTTTGCGCGCTACTGGGGCGCGCAGGCAGCGAAATGGCAAGGTAGAACGACGATGAACACACGACATTTCATAAGCAATTGCCGTATCAGAATCGAAATGACGAGAGCTGATGACAAGCCTGTGCTGGAGGGACGCGCTTTAATGCCGTCCGCTTCGGACCGCGTGCAGGGCGGGAGAAGTGAGATAGGGCCCACGCAGGATTATTCGGGATTAAAACCGGCATTTCGCTATTGCTGACACGTTTCTCTTTCTTATTCATTAATCATGTTGTGGCATTTAGTTCGTGGGCACATAAGGGAGAGAGGTTAGTCTGAACTGTGAAGACAATTTTCACCTTAACGAAGCGGATTTGGAGGAGACGTTTGCGCGGTCATCCGGCGGGCGGTCAGAGACGCGTGAACAGAATTGTCTGGCGGCCGGATTCACGCTGCGATCATCAGCCGACAGGAGGAATTAGCGTGACGGTAAGATTCGCGTTCGCAAGCGATGAACCGGCGAATCGCGCGGGAGCTTGTGGCTGAAGCAATCCGACAACAGCGCACGAAGCGAACGCGCCGAAAAGCGGGCCATTCGCGAAAAGGAAAGACGAAGAAAATCACCGCGGCCGGGAGAATTGAGGAAGCGGATTCTGGAGTCGAAGCGAAGACGTGCCGAGCTGGAAGAAACAGCGGAAGGAAGGTGCAGAGTGTAGTGGTGTTTTCGAGAGTGGATCGGCCGCTCCGCCGGACGATGGTAATAAGATGGCGCCAGGGGCGGCTTGCTTTAACATCGAGGTCCGAGCCGGACTGGCACGACTGCTCGATCCTCCTTATGAAGACGCGCTACGTTTCGGCATCATCGGCACGGGTTGGCCAGGCCAACAGCACGCGATCGCGCTTGCGGCAATTCCAGAACGATGCAACTGCGCTCGTGCGCCGACACCAATTCGGAACGATTGCGGATCTTTGTCGAAGCTTACAAACCAGAAAATTCATTCGAAGATTATCAGGAGCTGTTGCGCGATCGAGATCTGGATGCGGCGATCATCTGTTTGCCAAACTCCTGCATTTCCCGGCTTCGCTGGCGACGCTGGAAGCGAGCAAGCATGTCTTTTGCGAAAAACCGCACGACGATGAACGCAGCCGAGATGAAGGTGTTGGCGAGACGAAGCGGCCAAGCGGGCTGGTCTATTTTTGGACGCCAGTTTCGCTTCACTCCTGCGGTTCCGCACTGCTCGTGACGTCGTCGCGGAAGGTCGTCTGGGCAGGATTTATCGCGCGCGAGCCACTTGGATCCGTTCTCGTGAATTCCCGCTGGAATTGGTTTGTGGTTTACCGACAAAAAACGTTCCGGCGGCGGCGCGCTTGATTGACATTGGTGTGCATGCACTCGACACCGCCTGGTAGCTGATGGGATCGCCGCGCCCGACGTCGATCAGCGCAAAAGTATTTCGAAATTTCGCGCATCTGGTGAACGTGCCGGTTTTCGACGTGGAAGATGAAAACGCACGCGTTTATTCGTTTCGCGAACGACGCCATTGTGGAATTGGAGGCGTGTTGGGCGGCGAATCTCACCGACGACACGCCGCTCGGGCCGGAGTGGGTCGGTCGCGAATCCAACAACTGCGTTCTTTTTGGAACCAGTGGGACGTTACGATTAAAGCCGCTGACGTTATTTGAAGATGATAACGGCAAGCTGGCGGCCGGTGCCGCTGGAACCGCGATACAGCGAAAACAGTTTCCAAGAATGCAACTGCGCAATTTTGCCGAGGCCATTCGCGGTGAGGCACCGCCGATCAACAACGCGGAACAGGCGTTCAGAGCTGATGGAAATGATCGATGGAATTTACGCCTCGAGGTGAGCTGGGACGGGAAGTTCCAGTAGCATAACGCGGAAAAGTTCGCGAGAAATACATCTGTCTGCGGCATTTGCGCCGAATTCTCAACAAAGGGAACTCAACTATGAAAACGCTTATCCTTCTGCTTGGAGTGGCTGTGATGCTCGGTTTAGCTGCGTGTGCCAGCGAGGCCGACCACAACGACCACAACGCACGAGACAACCACAGTGGCGCACCCGACAGCGACACAACGGACCACAACCACCCGCTCCACTGAGCGGCTACTTAATTCGTCGGGAAATACATCTGTCTGCGGCATTTGCGCCGAATTCTCAACAAAGAGGGAACTCAACTATGAAAACATTTATCCTTCTGCTTGGAGTGGCTGGGCTGCTCGGATTGGCTTCGTGCGCGTCGGAGCCGGCCACGACCACAACGACTACAACGCACGAGACAACCACGGTGGCGCAGCCGACAGCGACACAACAGACTACGACCACCTACAGGGGCAGCGGCTCATCGCCAGCGCTCGCAATGAGCGCCAGGCGTGTGGTGTCGTCGCGCTCTTTTTGCATCTGACCTGCCAGTATGGGAGTTCGCGCCTTGAGTCGCTCCTCTCTGCTGTAGCGTCCGCTGTCGCGGATTATGAGGCTGTGCCTGGGGGCACGCGCACGACAGAAGGGTCGGGATGAGAGAGGTCTCAGCATCGATTAAGTGGGCGTTGGAGCTTCGACCGGCTTCCGCTTCGGCCGCTCTGACTGACCACCGGCGCAATCGCCTGCAGCTTTTCGCCGTTGCGCAAATCCATCAATTTCACGCCCATGGTATTGCGGCCGGTCTCGCGAATTTCTTTCACCCGCGTGCGCACCATCTGACCTTTGTTCGTGATGAGCATCATCTCGTCAGTGTCGCGTGACGGTGAGCGCGCCGACGACTTCGCCGGTTTTGTCACCGGTTTTCATGGTGATGATGCCTTTGCCGCCGCGCGATTGCTCGCCGGTAATCATCGAACGGCGTTCGCTTGCCGATTCCATTCTCGCCGGCCACCAGCAGCATCGGCGTTCGGATCGACAATCGCGATGGCCACGACGTGATCGCCTTTCTCCGGGCGAATTCCCCAGACGCCGACGGTGTTGCGGCCCTGATCGCGCAGTTGTTCTTCGTGAAAGCGCAAACTCATTCCGTCTTTCGTGATGAGGACGAGCTCGTTGTTGCCGTTCGTAAGCTTCGCGTCGATCAAGCGATCGCCCTCCTCGATTTGAATGGCGATGATGCCGCCCTTCCGAACGTTGGCGTAATCGGACAGATTCGATTTTTGACGATGCCGGACTGCGTCGGCGAAAACGATGTGCAGATTTTCGTCCCAGGTTTGATCGACGCGTGTTCGGGCCCGTGCCGGATTTCTTTGATTGAACGCGAATGGTGGCGGCGATTTTCTCATCCGGCTCGCAGCTCGAGAATGTTGGCGATCGAGCGGCCTTTGGCGGCGCGGCCCATCTCGGGATTTCGTAAACTTTCTCCACGTAAGCGCGTCCCGACTGCGGTGAAGAACATCAGGTAATCGTGCGTGGTAGCGGTGAAGAGATGCTCGACGAAATCGCCTTCCTCTTCCTCGGTGGCGCCCTCGCGCGTCGGCATGCCGATCACGCCTTTGCCGCCGCGGCGTTGCGCGCGAAACGCGCTCACGGCCGTGCGTTTGATGAAACCGCCATGGGTGATGCTGATGATGCAACCTTCATTGGCGATAAGATCTTCCATGTTGATCTCGCCCTCGTCCGGCACGATTTGCGTCAGTCGCGGCGAGCCGTATTTGTCGCGGATTTCGCGCAGCTCTTTTTTGATGATGGTGAAAACGCGCTGCTCTTTCGCCAGAATATCGCGCAGATCCTTGATCGTCTCGATCAGCTCCTTGTATTCGCTGTCGATCTTTTCGCGCTCGAGGCCGGTCAGCTGATACAAGCGAAGATCGAGAATTTGGTTGGCCTGATGTTCGCTGAACGCGTAGCGGCCATTCCGTCAGGCGCGCCGGATTGCGAATGAGGATGCCGATTTGCTCGACCTGTCGTTTGGTGAATTCGAATGCGAGCAGTTTCACGCGCGCTTCGTCGCGATTGGCCGATCCGCGAATGATGCGGATGAATTCGTCGAGATTCGCCAGCGCGATCAGATAACCTTCGAGCGTTTCCGCGCGCTCTTCCGCCTTGCGCAGTTCGAAGCGCGTGCGGCGCAGCACGACTTCGCGGCGATGCTCGATGTAAGCCGCGTTTGCGTCCTTGAGCGAGAGCAGCTTCGGTCGGCCGTGATCGATCGCCAGCATGATGACCGCGAACGAACTTTCCATCGCGGTGTGCTTGTAGAGGTTGTTAATGACGACTCTTCGGGTTTGCGTCGCGCTTCAGCTCGATGACCACGCGCGTGTTTTCGTCCGACTCATCGCGGATCGGCGCTGATGTCGGTCAGCACTTTTTCGTTTACCAGCTGCGGCGATGCGCTCGACCAGCGTGGCGCGGTTGACGTTGTACGGAATTTCGGTGATGACGATTTGTTCGCGTGCCGCCTTTGAGTTCTTCGACGCCGGCTTTGCCGCGCACTTTCATGCTGCCGCGGCCGGTCTCGAGATATTGTCGAATTCCGCCGACGCCGCAGATCGCGCAGCCGGTCGGAAAATCCGGCCCCTTCACGTGCTTCATCAGCTCATCGAGCGTGATGTCGGGATCGTCGATTTGCGCGCAGATGCCGTCGATCACTTCGCCAAGATTGTGCGGCGGAATGTTCGTCGCCATGCCGACGGCGATGCCGGTTCCGCCGTTAACGAGCAGATTTGGAAACGCGGCTGGGAAAACCGTCGGCTCGGTCCGGGTCTCGTCGTAATTCGGGACGAAATCGACCGTGTCCTTCTCCATGTCGGTCATGAGCGCGGCGCCGAGATGCGTCATGCGCGCTTCGGTGTAACGCATTGCCGCGGGCGGATCGCCTTCGACCGAGCCGAAATTGCCCTGGCCATCGACCAGCCGTTCGCGCATCGCCCACGGCTGCGCCATGTGCACCAGCGTCGGATAGATCACCGCTTCGCCGTGCGGGTGATAATTACCGCTGGTGTCGCCGCAAATCTTTGCGCATTTGCGATGCTGCCGTCCTGGAAAGAGCGACAGATCGTGCATCGCGTAGAGGATTCTGCGCTGCGATGGCTTGAGTCCGTCGCGCGCATCCGGCAACGCGCGCGAAATAATGACCGACATCGAGTAATCGAGGAAGGATCTCGACACTTCCTCGGCGACGTTAACCGGCTCTACTTTTTCGTTGGCGTTATACACGTGGATCTAATGACGAAATCAGGATGACGAATGCCGAAAGAATGACGAAGCACGAATGTTCCCTTCGCCATTCTTACACATCGAAGTTTCCGCACGTTCAGGGCGTTGTCTTCGATGAATTGGCGGCGCGGCTCGACGACGTCGCCCATCAAAATCGTGAACATCTTGTCGGCATCGACCGCGTTATCGTCGTTCAGATCGACCTTCAGCAGCTTGCGCTTCTCCGGATTCATCGTGGTCTCGAACAATTCCTTGGCGTTCATTTCGCCGAGACCTTTGAAACGCTTGATCTGCACGCCGCGACGGCCGATCTCAAAATCTTCTGCAGGATTTCCGGGATCGAAAAGAGCGGATGCGAAATCGCTCTTTTCGCCTTCGCCTTCGATCAATTCAAAGATCGGCCGATCGCTGGCCGCGTAGTGATCGACTTTCAGACCCTTGCGGGCCAGTTCGGCGATGATCTTTTGGATCGCAGCCGATTCGTGCAGCTCGACCAGTCTTGGCCGCGGCGGCGGCCGTCCCGTTCGTCTTCGCCGGCGCTATCGCCAAGCGGCAGCAACTCCTGCTGCGTCTCGGCGTCGAACAGATTGAGGTCGAGGTTCTCCTGATGAAATTTGCGGACTGCTTTCTCGTCGTGAAAATAATGGACGGTCTCCTCGTTTCCCTCGCGCACTTTCACCAGATAGGCTGGGAGCTTGCCCGACTTCGCATTTCGCTTTGGCCAGAGAAACTCTCGAAATCGCCGCCATGTCGGCGGACTGGCCTCGCTTAGCTTCGCCAGTTTCTCGAGCGATTCGAGAATGTCCTTCAGTTGCGCCGCCGTGACTTCTTTGTCGTCGGCCAGGTTTTTCAGTCGCACGTCTTCCGCGCCGAGCGTGATCAAGAATCTTGTTCAGCTCAGACATCGTCATCGACGTATTCCTCGCGTTTCTTGCGCTTGATCTGGTAGAGCGGCGGTTGCGCGATGTAAATCTTGCCGGCGCGCACCAGCTCGGTCATTTGCCGGTAAGAGAAAGTGAGCAACAGCGTGCGAATGTGCGAGCCGTCCACGTCGGCGTCCGTCATGATGATGATCCGGCCGTAGCGCAACTTCGTGATATCGAAGCGTCGCTTCGTCTTTGGCTCGGTTACCGTCTTCTTTCGACTTGCCGATGCCCGGTCCCGATGGCGCGGTGATCATCGACTGGATTTCGTTGTTCTTGAGAAATTGATCGATCGCGCGCTTTCTCGACGTTGATCAGCTTGCCGCGGATCGGCAGGATCGCCTGATAACGCCGGTCGCGTCCCTGCTTGGCCGAGCCGCCGGCGGAATCGCCCTCGACGATGTAAAGCTCAGTCAGTTCCGGATCGCGCTCGGAACAATCAGCCAGTTTGCCCGGCAACCCCGCCGCCGGTGAGCGCGCCTTTGCGGATCGTCTCCGCGCGCTTTTCGCGCCGCTTCGCGCGCGCGCGCCGCAGTCAGCACCTTGTCGAAAATCCGCCGTGCGACCGGCGGGTTCTGATCGAAGAAGGTCATCAACCCGTCGTAAACGACCGAGTTCACCGATGCCGTCGATCTCGGTGTTGACCAATTTCACTTTGGTCTGCGATTCGAAGCGCGGATTCGGCAGCTTGATGCTCGAGCACGCAAATCAATCCTTCGCGCACGTCATCGCCGGAAATCGATGGGTCCTTTCCTTCGATCAGGCTGTTCGAGCTTCGCGTATTGATTGACCGCCTTGGTCAGCGCGGTGCGAAAGCCGGTCAGATGCGTGCCGCCATCCGGATTCGGAATGGAGTTGGCGAAGACAAGAATCTGGTCGTTGTAGCTGTCGTTATATTGCAGGACGCACATCGACAAACACTTCATCGCGTTGCCGCGAGATGACGATCGGCTTCGGGATGAATGACCTGCTTGTTCTCGCCCAGCTGCCGTACGAATTCCTCGATGCCGTGTTTGTAGAAGAACGTTTCCTTTTTTGGCGGATCGTCGCGTTCGTCGGCGAGCGTGATCTCAAGGCCGGGATTCAGGAACGCCAGCTCGCGTAAACGGGTGGCGAGCCGCTCGAATTTGAACTCGGTCGTGATCGTGAAAATCGTCGGGTCGGGGAGGAACGTGATCAGTGTGCCGGTGGTCTTCTTGTTCTTGAGCTTCGCCGATGACACTGAGTTTCTCGCGTCGTTTTGCCCTTGCGCGAAAGCCATGTGATAGACCTTGCCGTCGCGCGAGACTTCGACCTTGAACCAATCCGAGAGCGCGTTGGTGCATTTCGCGCCGACGCCGTGCGAGACCGCCGGAATATTTGTAGGCGCCCTGACCGAATTTTCCGCCCGCGTGCAGATTTGTTAGCACCAGCTCGACCGCCGGCATTTTCCATTTCGGATGAATATCGACCGGAATGCCGCGGCCGTTGTCGCGGACCGAAACGCGATCCATCGACGTGGATCGGTCACTTCAATCTTGATGCAAAACCCGGCGAGATGTTCGTCGATCGAGTTGTCGAGAACCTCGAAAACCATGTGGTGCAGACCGCGCTCATCGGGATCGCCGATGTACATTCCGGGCCGTTTCCGAACCGCTTCAAGGCCTTCCAGTTTGTCGATCTGAGCGGCGTCGTATTCTTGCAGTCGTGCTGATCCGGTGGGGCGAGTCCGACGCTGACAGATTTCATCGGACGATATCGTCGTCGGTCTTAGGTCATGGAGAGATGGTCGCGCGACCACCGATAAATATGATAGCGGAAAACGCGCCTCGCGACAACAAATAGTCTCGTGCTGAAATTTCGAGGTTATCGAGCCGCTACGGGCTTGGAGGCTGATCCGGCAGCCGAAAACGCCAGCGGGTTGTGGTCGGACGTTGCCTGTTCGCCAGGCTGGTTTCGAATACACTGACCACCGGTTTTCGGTGCCCGGAAAATGGCGCGGAAAATCATGCGTTTTCAGACCCTTTTGAAGGCCGGTGGATCTTCGCGATTCTGTTCACTTCTCGGCGGTCGACATGCGCGTGTTTTCTCGTTGTGGCTATCACTTGTTTTCGTCGCGTTAATTCTCTATTCCCTCGCTTTCTTTCGTGATCCAAACCGCGCTCGATCCTTCCGATCAACGCGCGTAGTCGCAGCGGCGGACGGGACCGTTGCTGATATTGGAGAAATCGATGAAAACGAAGTTTCTGAAAGCGCGCACCGCGGCGCGTCGGTATTTTCCTTTCGATCTTCGACGTGCACACCAATCGCGCGTGCCGGTTGCTGGCCGCATCGCCTGTCAACAGCTTCGCGAAGGTTTGTGTCTTGACGCGCGCCGGCCGGAATGTTCGGAGAAGAACGAAGCCATGACCTGGGCGTTTCAGAATCCGCGAGCCACCATCGTGGTGCGACAACTAAGCGGCGCGATCGCGCGGCGCATTGTCGGCTGGGCCAAGGTGGGCGATGAACTGCGAAACGCGGCGAACGTTTCGGGATGATTCGATTTGGATCGCGGACTGAAGTATATTTGCCGCTCGACGCCGAGTTTTGGTCAAAGTAGGCGATCACGTAAAGGGTGGCGCGAGCGTGATTGCACGATTGCTCGGAATGAACGAGCACCATCCAAAGATTTATCTGCTGCCCAACCTGATGACAGCGGGCAACTTGTTTTGCGGATTTACCGCCACTCTCAAGATCGTCCAGGGCGCACTGATTCAATGGTCCAGTCCCGACGAAGCGGCGACGTGCTTTTTCATGCGGCCGTCCGGTTCATTCTCGGCGCCTGCATTTTTGATCTACTCGACGGCCGGCTCTGGCTCGCCTGGGGGACAGGACAGCGCCTTCGGTCGCGAGTTCGATTCGCTCGCCGATATCGTTTCTTTTGGAGTGGCGCCCGCGCTGCTGGTTTATCGGATTGTCCTGATCAACTTTCCTCGTGTCGGCTGGATTGTTGCGTTCGTTTATCTCGTCTGCGGCGCGCTGCCGCCTTGCCCGTTTTAATACCATGGCGGCTAATGGAGGGGGAGAGAGACAAAACGGAATTCACGGGCTTTCCGATTCCGGCCGCTGCCGGGTTAATCGCTTCCATCACCTTTTTCATGCTCTGGTGGTTCGGCGAAAGGAACACGACATCGGCCGTTGGAAATGGGTGCTTCCGCCGTTAATGCTTTTTCTTTCCGTCATGATGTTTACCCGCTTGAGGTATCCGAGTTTCAAGGCGATCACCTGGCGGACCACCCGATCACTTCCGCGATTCGCCGCCATCATTCTCATTCTGTTCTTCACCGCGTTGAACTACGAATGGATGCCGGCGATTCTGTTCCTCGCCTATTTACTTTATGGATTCCTGCGCCCGTGGGTTTCGAAGCGGTGGCGACGCGAGATCGAAGAGGAGATTGGCGAGGAAGGCGGAGAACGGCGAAGCAATCGAATTGTAGGGTAAGCGCATCGCTTGCCTTTTGTAGCGGCGGTCTGTGACCGCCGAATCTGTAAGCATCGACGCTCGCAGAGTGCTGCTACAGTTGATTCAGCTGCGCCAGAATCTCCGGATCGCGCACGTCTGCCCATTCGCCGCTCAGCTCGAAGGCTTTCACCCTTTTTCCAGATTGGGCGAGGCCGCGAACGGCATCCGTCAGTTCGTATTCGCCGCGCGGTGATGGTTGTAGTTTTGCGGTCCACTCAAAAATGCTCGACCGGAATGCATAAATTCCGGCGTTATACCACGGACTGGTGGCTTCGCCCGGCTCCGGTTTTTCGCGGATATCAGTTACCTCCATTTGCTCGTTAACAAAGACAGCGCCACCTTTGCTCACGTCTTCGTTTTGTTTCACACTTACGATTGCCGCGACGTCGTCCGGCAGTTCCACCAGGGATTTGTAATTTGCCGGATCCACCAAGATGTCGCCGTAACTCAACACGAATGGCGATTGATCGACGAAGTCGCACGCGAGCTCGACGACGCGGCCGGTCCCATCCTGAACAACCTGAGTCGCGTATTTGATCTGCAAGCCGAAGCAGGTGCCGTCGCCAAAATAATCTCGGACCGCTTCGGCGTGATAACCGACAATGATCAGGAAGTTCTTAACTCCGGCAGCGTGTAATCCTTCAACGATGTGCAGGAGCACCGGTTTGCCCCGGACTTTGATCATCGGTTTCGGAAGATCCGCTGTCAGGTCACGCATTCGTGTGCCGCGGCCCGCTGCGAGGAGGACAGCTTTTCTTATTAGTGTCATTCTGAGCGAAGCGTAAGCGGAGTCGAAGAATCCCGTAAGAGTCACCTTAACGATTGCGCACCGGGATCCCTCGACTTCGCTCGGGATGACCGTTTGATTGATTGCGAGTTGATTTAACCAGTGCCGTCGTGCAGCATCGCACCTTGTGTTAAAATTTCTCGGAAAGTATCGGGAAGCCGGGCTGTTGCTTTTGCGCGCGAGCGTCGGGGCTGATTTTCATTCTAATTTGCGGGCCGGTTCTTCTCTCGGGCGACCATCGCTGGGGACAATTCGGCAGCGCCATGCGCGTTTTTAATTTTCATTCGCATCTGGATTGGTGGGGGTTTCTCGGCGCGCTCGCCGGATGTGTCGGCGGAATTTTCATGATGCTCGGATTTGCCTTTCGCATCGGGCTTCTGCTGGCGTTTCTACCAGCTCTGGGCACATGCCATCGCGGTTTTCCACCACGAAAACGGCCTTTATCCGGTCATCATTCCCATCGAAGCCGTCATCGTTCTCGTTTGTCTATCCTTTATTGGCCCCGGCAAATACAGCGTGGATAAGGGATAACGGGGACAGTGAGAAAGCGATTGGTGAAAGGTGAGAGGTAATGCGTCACCTGCCATCGAGGACTAATCAGCTTTCTTCTCCTTGATCATAATGGCAGGTAGATCGGCCTGTTTGATCAGCTCGCTCACTTTTGGCAGATCGTCTTGTTTGATCGCGTTCCATTTTTTCAGCTGCTCATCGAGGCGGCCGCTGAGCAAGGCGAACACATCCAGCTGCGGCTTGGTCGGTTCGCGATCGCCGGCGTCAACCAAACGACTGAAGGTGTCGAATGCTTCATTCAGCATGCTTGGAAACGCGAGGTTTTCCTTCCGATCCCTTCATGTTCACCTGAATCAATTGTTGCTCGACGTCGGACATTTTGCGTTCCATCCCATCGGCCGCATCGAGCGCTGGTTTTACCTTTGGATCGTCGGCGAACTTCGTGTGCAATGCTTTAATTTGCGATTTCACATCACGGATTTCATTAACCGCCTGGTGCAACTCAGATATGCGCGCAGTGACTTGCGTTGAAAGTTCAAACTGTTTGGGTAGTTCCGCTTCATGGTCTTTGGTCCGCGGGTCGATCACGAGATGGAGCGTTGCAGTTTGCGTCTTCCCGTTGGCCGTTAGCTTCACCTGATAATCGCCGGGCAAAGCCAGCGGTCCGCGCGGCCCATTAGTCGAATAGAATGCGCCCGGAATTTGAATTGGCTCGTTGTAACGCAGGTCCCAGGCGAAACGATTCATTCCTTCGTTTGCTGGGATCGTCTTGGGTGCTTCCACCCGATCGGGCCATTCCGGTGGCTGCTCGTTCTCTTTTTCTCCTTGCTCGACAAATGACGCACCAGTTTCCCACGCGCATCAAGAATATCGATCGTTACTTCATCCTTCGGTGCGGTCTTGAAATAATAATCGATCATTGCACCCATGGGTGGGTTGTCTCCGGCAGGCTGGCGTTTGTCTATCTCTTCGGGGTAATGCAGTCGGACCGCGGTCTGCGGTTGATAAAGCAACATGTCTGTTGAGGGGCTCTGAGCGTTGAGCTGACGCAACGGCGTCAAATTATCGAGCACCCAGAAGGAGCGACCATGTGTGGCCGCGACCAGATCATCATCTTTCACGACCAGGTCGTGAATGGGTGATTGCGGCAAGTTCAATTGTAACGGCTGCCAGTGCGCGCCATCGTCTAACGAGAAATATACACCAAGCTCGGTGCCGGCATAAAGTAATCCTTTGCGCTTTGGATCCTCCCGCACACTGTGGATATAAGCGCCTTCTGGAATCCGTTGACGATTGTGCTCCAGCTCTTTCCCAGATCGGTCGTTTTGAAAATGTAGGGCTTGAAATCATCCAGCCGGTGGCGGTCGACCGCGACGTAGGCCGTGGTGGCATCGTGAGGCGAGGCATCGATGATTGATACCGTGCTCCACTCCGGCATCTTTGGCGTAACGTTCGCCCAGTTTTTGCCATCGTCAGTCGTGACGTGGACTAATCCGTCATCGGTTCCGGCCCAGATTGTCCCCTGTTTCTTCGGCGATTCGGCCAGTGCGAAAACCGTGTCGTAATATTCCACGCTGGTAATGTCGTTGGTGAGCGGACCGCCACTTGGCTGTTGCTTCGACTTGTCATTTTCGTCAAATCGTTGCTGATCTGCGTCCAGTTCTTGCCGTGATCGACCGATTTGAAAACGCATTCCCCGCGGTGTAGATCACGTCGGGATTGTGCGGTGAAAGAAGGAGCGGCGTGACCCATTGGAACCGGTGCGCAAATCAATTGCGCCGTGCCCGGACCTATCCATCGGCCACACGGTCACGTCCTGAGATTCCTTCCTGCTCTTGTCGTAACGGGTGATGTCGCCCTCGTTGTTGGAGTAAATAATATGCCAATCGCGCGGATCAGGGATGACGAATCCACATTCGCCGCCACCCGCGACGAACCAGTCTTGGGCCGTGATTACTCCTGACTCGCTCCGGCTCGCAATTCCTACATTGGAGTTATCCTGCTGCGCGCCATAAATGTGATAGGGATAGGCATTGTCGGTTGCGACGTGATAAAACTGTGCGGTTGGCTGGTTGTTTTGCGTCGTCCAGGTCTTCCCGCCATCCATCGAAATACTGGCGCCGCCGTCACTGGCGTTGCCGATCCGATTCGGATTTTCCGGATCGATCCAGAGCCCGTGGTGATCGCCGTGACGCGCCGGCAGGAGAGTGAAGGTCTTGGCACCATCCACGGACTTAAACGCGCCGGTGTTTAAGACGTAGACGGTGTCGGCTGATTTCGGGTCCGCGTAGATTTTGCTAAAGTACCAAGCCCGCTGACGAAACCGGCCGTCGTCATTGACCTTTGTCCATTTTTCGCCGCCATCATCGGAGCGGAAAATGCCTCCTTCTTTTGCTTCGATAATAGCATAGACGCGGTTCGAATCCGCCCGGAAACGCTGATCCCGATTTTTCCAAGAATTCCATCTGGCAGTCCATTTCCTGTTAGTTGTTTCCAGGTAACGCCGTTGTCTTCCGATTTGTAGAGGCCGCTGCCCGGCCCGCCGCTGGAGAAGAACCAGGGTTGCCGCCTCGCCTGCCAGAGCGCGGCGAAGACTACATTGGGATTGTGCGGATCGAAGACGACATCAATCCCACCGGTGTTCTCGTCTTTCGAGAGAACCTTTGTCCACGTTTTTCCACCGTCGCTGGTTCGAAAAATTCCGCGCTCTTGATTCGGGCCGAAAGCGTGGCCGAGCGCGGCGACCAGAACAATATCGGGGTTGGTTGGATGAACGATGAGCGCTCCGATCTGGCGGGTATCGCGCAGCCCGATATTTTTCCAGTTCTTTCCGCGTCCACCGATTTGTAAACACCGGTGCCGTAAGTTGTATTTCCGCGAATCGCGGCCTCGCCGGTGCCGACGTAGACGGTGTTGTGATCCGAAGGCGCCACCGCAATTGCACCAATAGAGGAGATGTCCTGCTTATCGAAGAGCGGCGTCCAATTCGCTCCGCCGTCCACTGTTTTCCAAACCCCGCCCGCCACGGCGCCGAAGTACCAGACATTTGGTTCGCCCAGCACCCCTTCGATCGCAAGTGCGCGTCCGCCACGGAATGGTCCGACCTGCCGCCACTGCATCCCGGAAAAAAGCTTTGGGTCAATCTGTGGTCCGGGAGTGGGCGAAGGCGCAGCGTAAACTGCCCCGGCTAACATTAGAAAAGCAAAAGAAACAACGAGGACCAGGCGAATTCATGACGCGTAACGTCAGACTTACGCGTCGGCTTCAACTGCAAAGGCGTTCGAAATCGGAGTTCGCGTTTTCTTTCGAGAGCGAGTTAAATGGCGTTACTCTCTCCTGGGTGCGGCCATTGTTACAGAGCCGCTGCGCGCAAATAGGTTGTGATCGCGTCTCGTTCGGATGCGCTCAGATTCGCGCGACCGGACATCCTGGTAACGAGATGTGGCCATTGATCCGGCGAATGTTTCGTCACGGAGGGCAAGGTGTGACATTCAAGGCAACGTGAGACGAAGAGGCTGCGGCCGTGTGACGGTGTTTGTGAATCGGCGCGATCGCGCCGGGCGTTGGCGACTAGCGCTGGCGAAATGGGTGGCGGCGGCGCGAGATTCATTGAGGGCGCAGCCGATTGGCAGCAACGCAAGCAGGGTTAACGCAAACCACCCGTGGCGGTAATTCACAGAGAAAAACCGAAGATAAGGCGCACCTGATAATCGGGCTCGCCTTCGGTGCGAGTGGTTTGTGCCAGTGCAGTGACAGTCGCGAACCAGCGATCACCGCGGTGCGAAAACATTTGGACCGAGGAAGAAATTGTTTTCTGCTTCCGAGCTTTTCCAGCGCCGGTAAGAGAATCTCATGGAGCATTTCGGCGCCGACTGAGACTCGTGGGCTAATTTCGTAGCTCACACCCAGAACTTGCTGGATCTCCCCGTTACGCTCGCGCAGCCGCTTCCTCCTCCCATTCCGCTTCGAGAACCAGGTTGTAAGCGAGAATGAGCGGACCGAAGTTTTTGCGCGATCAGTTTTGTCTCGGATTCAAAGAGGCGCCGGCCTGCGCTGATCTCCTGATAAAGCGAAATGCCAATGGGATCCGCAGCTGGATTAGTAAGATTGTAGATTAGTTCGAGTGAGGAACTTTGGTAGTGCGCACCGCGATTATCAGAACTGCCTGTATAATCCCAGTTAGCAAGATAAACGCTGGCCTGGAAATGTTCCGTGACGCCGATCTCAATCTCATGACGAAATTGTGCGTCGGTGAACCCATCGTCAAATCGCGTGGTTGCCCAGTTTTCGATTTCAACTGAGCCGGGCGGGGAGGTTGGCGCTTCGTAAACAAAAGTGAAATGGCGCGGGCCAGCAAAGGCAGATTGAGGGGAGCAAAGACGCGTATAAGACGCCGAGAGCCAGCTTCATTATGTGTGGCGCCCGGCAGCGACGACTGTAGTCGCCCCGGCCAGTCGGGGCGTCGCGGAACCACGCACGGCGACCCGCCTTCGCCCGGCTTCGGCGCGGCGGGCAGAGCGCCGTGACTACAGCGCTAGCAGACGGGAAATTGGGCCCACGAGATTAACGATTCGTTACGGTTTACCGCACAACCTCGAACGGTTTAACCATCGGCGCAGCGACGCTCACGCGTTTCGCTTCTTCAACCGAATCACTACCGGCAAGTGGGACAGCACCGAAACGTTTCGCGGCGAAATAGGAACCAATGACGAGAAGCGCGGCCAGAAATTGGGCCGCCATCGTTTCGTAAGTCGGGAAAATCGCGAACCATAAACTCATCCAAGGTGGAATGATTCCCTCCAGCCAGGGAATCGGCGTCGTTGAAATCCAGTTAGCGAGCTGCATTTCCTGAGCTTGTTCGCCTACCATCACCAAAAGAACTACGCCGAGCAGGATGCCCGTGGTGATCAACATTTTGCGGTAAGGCAATCTCTGGTGCAGAATAAACGTCAGCAACGCGACCATTCCGGTAAGCATAAGACCGAGCAGCGTTCCTTTGAGGACAACTTCGCCGCCGAGTCGCAGATGATAGCTCTGGAGAAAAGAACCACTTCAAATCCTTCGCGATAGAGCGAAGTGAATCCGAGGAGGATTAAGCCCCAGCGCAGCCGCGAACTTGTGGTGGCAGGATCGAGCAACGATCTGCGTCGCCGATTGTGCGCACGAATCCAGCCACCCCAGTAAATCTTGTGAAAGAACCAGTTCATAATCACAAGCAGGACGATGACGGCGAGTAATCCGGTGGCAGCTTGCAGATGAAGCGCGGGAACGTTCTCACTCAACTGCTTCATGATGCTGGCTGCGACGAACCACGTTACGAGGGTGGCAAGAAATGCGATGGCCGCGCCCGACATTACCGGTCTGCGATATATTAAGCGTGGGCCGGTCATGCTGGCAGTGACAGCAGCGAGGACAAGGATGCATTCAGTCCCTCGCGAAAAACGAGGACACCGATATCGAGTGAAGCGACGGTGGCGGTAGTATTTGCCTGGAGTGGATCGGGTGCGCCTTGGGCAGCGATGCCCTGCCAGACGAAAATCGCGATAACAAACAACGCGCCGAACACCAAGCCAACGCGAACTCAATTCCACCAGTCCATCGCTTTTCTTGGGTAGTGCGTGGGACGACTGTCGCGTCAGTCTGGTGGCAAACTTCGCGTGCAAGCGCGCTAGGCGTGCAATAAACCTAACATATTGAGCTTCGGCGCGCTGTCGCTCCGTTGCCATTTTTAGCGGCTCGTTGCCCGCGGCCTTTTGCCCACGAAGCACACGAAATACACGAAAAGGAAGGCCCGTTTGCGGCAAGCAAGGGACGGCCAAAACCACCCTCGCTGCCGCCGGCCATGGGAAGTTTTTGGAGTGCGCCGAAAGAGTGAAGCGCGACGGCGCTTTTCTCGGCAAAAGTTCGGAAGTCATTCTGTCTTCGGAGACGCATCGCAGAGCTCCGCCCTCCATTGATTTCGTGTTTCGATGCGCACGTTTGGGCGTTTGGAGGGGCGAGCTCTGCGAGCCCGTCCGAGCAAAGCGGTGTCGCGCTGCGACTGCCACCGCAGTCAAAAGGGACCGGCGTTTCTTGATAATTTTCGTGTCATTCCGTGTGTTTCGTGGGCAGGAATTCCTGAGGTCTTCTCATGTTCCAGTGCCAGATTGTGATTTGGCTGGCGCGTCGTAAAATTCCGGGATGCGGCATCGGCGCGGTTTCACACTGGTGGAGATTGTTATCGCTATCTTCATTTTGCTGCTCCTCGTCTTGCTCACGCAGTTCCGAGCTTGAATGGGGTGCTGGCGGACAAACGGCTGCATCGCTCGCTCGATCGATTCAACGACCTGGTGCGACAGGCGCACGAGCGCAGTCTGGCTGAACACCGCGCCTATTTAATTGTCTGGAATGATACCTATATCAATTTGCAACCGGCAGCCTTTTTGAAAACCGAAGAGCATCAACCGATTGATACCATCCCGATCACGCGTCACGACCGATGGAGTCTCGAGTTGCCGGCCGCGCTGATGAAAAAGGTGCCAGCGGAATGGATTTTTGGGAATCGGGGATATGCGAGCCAGCCCGCATCCGGTTTGCCAGCAATGACGGCAGCTGGACGACCGAATATTCCGCGTTGAGTGGGCTGGGAAATAATAACCTATGCAGCTCGTTAGAAACCGGCTTGCAGAGGGATCAGGAACATACACTTCAAGTCTGTGCGCCAAACAGGCTTTGAGCCTGTTTCACTTCAGCCCCGAAAGCGTTCGGGGCTGGGCACACAGGCAGGAATACCTAAGTTCTTCTTTGTGCCTCGAAGCCCGAAAATCAAGCAAAGTGTGGCGTCGCCCTCAGGAGGGTACATTTCAAGCGGTCGGCTTTCGCGCTGACCGAAGTGATGCTTGGAGTGCTCATTTTTCAATCGGGATCATTGCACTGGGGCGGACGGTAAGTAATTGCGTAAACGCGAGTGCGCTTAGCGCGGATGATGCGCGGGTGCGGCAGATCCTGGCCAATCGGATGGTAGAAATCGAAACTACGCCGGGGCGGCCGGATCAATCGAAGGAATTCAAAATCGATACCGGATTTGGCATCGTAAAACTGGTGCAAAAGGCCGCTCCGCAGGAAATGAACGAAGAAGATGGAACGGAGCTAGCGGGAATTATTCGCGTGACCCTTACCGCGAACTGGACTCGGGGCGGAGCGCGACCAGTCGAAACAAATTGCGTTTTATGTTTATCGGCTCTGAAAGATGCGAGGCGGGGCTCGATTTTTCCGGGGAAGGACTGCGCGCGTCCGCTAGCACGTCATCCGCGAGCGTAAGTCGAGGGATCCTCGTGGGAAGGTAGCTTCAAAGGTTTCGCCTCGGGATCCCTCGACTTCGCTCGGAATGATCGGCGGGCGCGCGTTTACCCTGCTCGAGATCATGCTGGCAGTGCTTATTCTCGGAATGATGGCGCTGGTGATTTATCGCTTCGATACAGCAAATGTGACGGCAATGCGGGTGTCGTCGGAAATGGAAGCGGTGGCGGCGCGTTACGATGGATTGCGCGAGCTGCTGACCCAGCAATTGCAAAGCCTGCCGCCCGGGGCTGGAGCCCTCACCGGCGAACCGTTGAAGATTGAAGGACATGACCGCGATGAGCTGACCTGGTTTTGCTCGGCGGGGCCGGGGGTTTTGACTCGTTATGCGAGTGGCGATTATCGAGTTAACCTGCGGCTGCGACGGCACGATGCCAAGAGCCAGCAGCTCGATCTTGGTCTCCTGCGCACACCAAAAGATGACACCGCGGTTTCCAATGAACATGAAACGTGGGTGCGCTTGATCGATAACGTCGCCACTTTGCAAATTCGCTTTTTCGATTCACGTTTGAACACCTGGGTGCAACGCTGGACCGATACCGTGACGCTGCCCGCGTTTGGTCAAGGTGGTAATCGGTCGGACAGACGCGAAAGTCCCGACGGAGATCATCGTGCCGCTGGCACGAATGCCGTTATGAGACTTTCGAAATTACGCGGTGCTGCGCTGTTGCTTGCATTGTGGGCGCTGTTTTTGCTGGCGGCATTGGTGATGTCGTGGGCTCTGAACATTGATTCGCGTTTAAAATTTCCGGAAACGAAAATCGAATTTTGGAAGCGCAGGCAATGGCAGCATCGAGGTGCAGAAGTCGCGATGGTTCCCACGATCACACCGAATTCGACCAACCTGCAGGGCCGCTTTGGGCCACGCCAGACCTACAGTGTGCGTATTACGGGGAGGGCGGTCGCCTGAATATTAACTGGTTGGTGGCCGGGAAAACCCTGACCGGATCGAGATTCTGCGGCGGTATCTGGAAGTGAAAGGAATTGAATTGAACGAACGGAGCCGAATGATCGATTGTCTGCTCGATTGGGTCGACCCGGATGATCTTGTTCGTTTGAATGGAGCAGAAGCGGAGGAAGGTTACCAACCGGCAAATGCGTTGTTGGTTCGCATTGACGAGCTGAAAAAGGTGAAAGGTTGGGACACCATTACTTCCACCCGGGATGGGACGACGAATTTACCAGTCAATAGCACCGGGCCGGTGGATCTGGCCTGGGCGCCGCGAGATGTCTTACGCTGCACTGCCGGGCTTTACTGATCAAATGGTAGATCGTCTCCTCCAACTGCGCGCAGGACCTGATGGCCAGGATGGCACGGCTGATGATACCGTATTTAAAAATATGGATGAGGTTCGTGTGGCGCTAGGACTTTCGCCGCAACAATTTCAACAGCTTAGCCCTTTCATCTCGTTCAGGGATCCTGTCCTACGAGTCGTTAGCACGGGCCAATCAAGCGACACTACTCCGGGTCATTCAACTCGTCTTCCGTCGTGCCGGCACCACTCACGCAGTTGATCACGTGGAAGGAATTTTAATGAGCGAGTTTTTCTCGTTCCCGGCGCGGAAGGATGGAATCTGATCAGTCGGCCCGCCGAGAATGGCAACTGGCGGGTGCGGGCGTTTCCTACTTTGGACGAAGCAGCGCAAACCCTGAGTGCGGATGACAGCGTCGTCCTGGCGCTGCCAGTATCGGCGGTGTTGGCGCAACGGATGCGCCTGCCGAGCGTCGAGGGATCGGAATTACGCGAGATGGTTCGCATCCAGCTGGAGAAGGCGCTCCCATTTTCCGCCGAGGAAGTGACCAGCGACTTCGAGGTCATCGAGCAAGCGAACGGCGAATGTGTCGTTTCGGCGATCGCGGTGCAGAACCAGCGGCTGCAAAGAAATCGCAGCACCGCTGTTAAATCGCAAAGTCATTCCGCGCGCCGTCACGGTTTATGCAGCGCAACGCATCGCAACCCACGCCGCGAAAGGACGCGCATTGTTCATCTATCGGAATCGGGTGCGCTGGTCTCGGCAATCTCGGAAAACGGGAAGCTTAGTTTCGCGCGGCTGATCGACGGCGGTATAGCCGCGCCGCTGGAGCTGGAGCTGCCGCAGTTAACCATGACGGCGGAATTACAGGGTATTAACGCGTCGTTTGAAAACGTCCTGGTGGACGAAAAATGCTTTAATCTGCGGGACAGGGTCGAGAGCGCGCTGGCAGCGCCGGCGGAATTGATGTCGATCGAGACGCCGCCTGCTTCGACTGCGCTGAACCTTCTTCCTCAGGCGTGGCGCGAGGAGCGGGCGCGTCAATTCCAGCGCGGACAATGGAAGAGGCGACCTGGTGATTGCAGGTATGGTCTACGCCACAATTGTCGGCCTCGCTCTTATTCAACTCGCGTATCTGAAATTCCGAATCTGGCAACTGGACGCTCAGATTAAGCGGGATGATCCCCGGACAGTTTTCGTCCGCGCGGCGTCCAATAATTGGAAAGCGCTGGCGCCCGCCGTCGATCCACATTTTTATCCAATCGAAATCTTACAACACCTGTTCGATAAGCCTGCCGTCGCAGGATGTGCGTATCACCGCTTACAACCAATCGGCTCGCCAGATTTCGATTGAGGGCGAGGCCAATAAAGCGGCGCTGGCGTATGAGTTCGCGGAGAAGGTCAAAAAAGCACCCTGATTTGGCAAAATTTCAACTTCGACATTGCAGTCGCCGCGGATTTTGCCGAACGATCACGCGCAGTTTCGTCTGGAGGGAAGGCCGCGATGATCGCCAAAATCCTGCAACGAATGAATCGCCGCGAGCGCATCCTGGCGGGGGCAGTTGCGCTGGTGGTGTTCTTCCTCGCGAATTTGTTTGTGTGGAGCTGGCCTTCCGCGCGGCCGGAGATTCACGAGTTGAAGTGGTAACGCGGAAACAAAAGCATGCTGAACAAACGGTCTTGCTGCGTGAGACCGATCTTTGGACGAACCGTGACAAATGGTTGCGCGAACATCAGCCGGCGTTTCATGGGGCGAGCGACGCCTCGAGCCTTGCTTGACCAGCTGAAGCAGGTCGCCAGCAAATACAGTGAGTGCTAATCGAAAACCCGGCCATCGGTCCCAGTGCAGGGACAGGCAATTACCAATCTGTTTCGGTATCCATCGAAACGAAAAGTCAATGGCCGCCGCTGGTTCATTTTCTTTACGATGTCCAGGCGCCTGATGGGTTCATGGTTTTTGAGAGCGCAAATATTGCGATTGATTCGAGTGACCCGACGCAGATGCGTGGTAAATTTAAGATCGCGCGCTGGTGACGCGCCCGCGACCGCAGTAAAATGAAAGCGAGCTTATTAGTTGCAATCAGTATCGTGCCGGTGGTGGCGCTGGCGGATGATCCGTTGCCCAAGCGCCCGGACTTTAATCGTTACAAGGCGATGTTGGACCGTTCGCCGTTCGCCGTTGCCACGGTCGCGGTTCCGACGGCCACTCCCGATTTCGCAAAGGACCTTTGTGGCGAACGCGGCGCGTTCCGATGACGGGGATTTGTCACGCCCGCGTCGGCCAGCGACAAGAATTTTAAGGAATATCTGACGACCAAGGGACCGAACGAACACGGGTGGGGCGTCAGCGATATCCAATGGTCGGATCAAATCGGCCAAACTAAAGTCACCATCACGAAGGACGGCAAATACGCGACGCTGACGTTCAATCAGGCGTTGCTTCACAGGCGGCGCAGGCTTCGAATCAACCGCAAATCAACGCAATGCAGCCACCGCTTTCCCGCCTGGAATGGCGGTGCCGCCTCAACCCTACCAGAAGCCGGCGCTAGTACCGTCGCTCCCGCCTATCCTATCAGCAACCGATGCGGCCTGCTCCTGCCCAGCCCGGCCAGATCCGTCAGCGCGGGGTAATTCAGCGAAATCCAACCCCAATCCCAACCCCCGTTGTGCCGGTTGCCCACGCGTGCCGCCACCGGACGATGAGGACGAATAAAGGCCGCTAGTTTCCCCAATCGTCGTCAGCGGTATCACGGATCCGATCCGGCCCCGCGGAATACAAATCGTATCTGGTGGGATCTTTCTGACCTGGGCACTTGTAAAGCGTAGGGATTACCCCAAGGATCGGTTGGAACTTGTTCCATAAATTGCTGCCAGCGCGAAGGCCGTGGATCGGTCGATGGCGCCGTTACCAAAGCCTGCAGGCCTTGTTCGGTTGTCGGATAAAATCCGTTGATTCCCTGGTAGGCGAGTAGCGAAGTTTTGATTGCCTGAATATCGCCCGGTCACCCGGACTCGTTTTGCGATATCCACGTTCGGTGCCATGAACTTTATCGCCGCGGCCAACAGCGGAAGGCGATGATTGTCACCACGAGCATTATCTCGAGAAGAGTGAAGGCTTGTTCTTCTTTACGCATCAGCTCTTAGACACCTCACTAGCGATCCGGTTTCAAAATATAGTCAGACTTCTCCCAAAGATACTTCAGTTGAACCTGGTGGTACGAATCACGGCAGCTGAGGCATCTGGTCCATTGACAATCGCGATGTTGTTCGTTCCGGAGTGTAGGGCGCTTGCCGGCACAATCTTCTGGGCTCAAGCCAGCCCGTATACTGGAATTGCATCTGGCTGGCGATGCGATGCATTTCGCCGCGGTAAGCGGGATCCGCCAGACCCGGCATGATTAGAGAAGCAGCCCTGACGTTTTGACCGTTCGCAATTGCACTCCGGCGGTGAATCGATCCGCGGATTGGCGATTTCGAAAGTAACAAGCGCAAGCAGCGGTTGCGGGATTCGATGCCGAACTCGAAGAACTGCGCCCTGCTCCGGCGCTGGACCAATGCGGATCAAATCGGCGGAAAGCGAAGCGGTGACGGTGCCAAATTCTTCCGAATCCCTCTGTTGGCGCATGCAGCGGAAGTGTCGTGGCAAAGGGCTGGGAACTGCATCCTGCGATCCGACGCTCGCAGTGTGGGCCAGTTCGCTGTTGATCATCCATTCCAAGTAGGCGCCACGGACGCTGTTGCCATCACCCGGGCACCTCCACATCGACGGTAGTGACTCCGTGCATTGGGATCATGACCGATTCTGAGCTTTCAAAATCGATGCCGGCGCCGAGGGGCCCAGAGCGCAGGACTTGCGAACCGGACTCATCCCACGCCACGATTTCGGGCCGAAAGCTGCGGTTTGGTCGTTGAAGAAGAGGCGGAAAAAAGAATGGCGGAATGACCGGACGGTCTCGCCAGGCGAATACGGAAGACACTCAGTGCCGCCGGGTCAGTCTGCGTATCCGCGGGTGTGAACGTTACCGCTTCCACCCAATTGGGGACGCTTTGCACCGCGCCTGGTTTGACGTTTTGGCGGAGGTCGATCCACGCATTACCGCTTACGGGCGCAACGATAGGATCAGCGGGAGTTTGTCCGTTAACGGAAGTGCCGTTGACCGCTTCTTGCGCGAAAAGAGCTCGCGTTCCCAAGAGTAGCCCCAACGTCAAAATTTGCTGACGCATCAAATTGGCCGGAATGGTATCTCAGCGCGCACGAAACTGCAAACTCTGCGTCATGGAGAATACAGCGGAAAGGATGCTGTAAACGACGAAGCCAACGATGATTGCGATAATGACGATGATTACCGGCGCGATCAGGGATGAGGTTATAGTGACCGTGCGATCGAGTTCACGCTCGTAAACGTCGGCAATCGTCATCATGGTTTGGCCGAAGTGCCCCGTCTGCTCGCCCACTGCCATCATGTCGGTGAGCAAGTCCGGGAACAATTGTTGTCCCGCCAATGCGGCCGAAAGATGCGCACCGTCCACGACCGCGCGTCTGACTTCCATTAGCTTTTTTCAATGTAACGATTGCCTGCGATTTCACCGACGAGATCAAGCGAACGCAAGAGGGGAATGCCGTTTTCAGACAGGGTCCCAAGCGTTCGCGAAAAACTGTGCGTAATAGCTGTGGCGGACGATGCGACCGTATCCGGGTATCCGCAGGCGAAAGCGGTCCCATGCGGTTCGTCCTTCGTCGCTCTCGGATAAAGGCTTTCCAGCCGGCAAACGCGCCCAGGACAAGAAGAATCCCCAGCCACCAGTAGGTCGTAATGATGTGGTGCACTTGCATCAGGATTCGCGTCGGCACGGGAAGAACTCCGCCATTTTGCGACATGAATTGTGTCAGTTGCGGGACCATGAAGGTGATGAAAACCGTGACGAGGGTCGCGCCTGCGAGGTAAGGAATGCTGGATAAATCAGCGCCTGTTGCACTCGATCGCGCAAGCTTTTCTCCTGCATCAGGTGTTTCACCAGTCGCATCAGGATTTCCGGCAACGCGCCACTGGCCTCTCCCGCCGCCACCAGGTTCACATAAAGGGGCGGGAAAATTCGCGGGAATTCACGAAGGGCCTGCGAAAAGCTGCGGCCGTCGACCAGCGCCTGATGCAAGGTGCGAATCATCTGCTGCACGCGCGGATGCTTGAGACGTTTCCCAAAACACCAAGGCCTTCATCCAGGGTCATTCCCGCGTGTTGCAAATGCGCCAGCTGTTCGGTGAAGACGAGCAACTGGCTGTGCGGGATCCTTAAGTTTTGCGCCGGAACGTCAGCGCGTTCGGACGGGCTGCGGTTAAAGATTTTCGGGACGAAGTTTCGCGGCGGCGTTGGCCCCGGCGCAATCGGTGCCGCTGTCATGACGGCATCGATGCGAATGGGAATGCAGTTCTGCTGTTCGATCTGGCGAATCGCGACACTGCGGTCGGGGCAGTTCAACACGCCCTCGACCAATCCGCCCCTGCGCATTGCGCGCCTTGTAGGCAAACTCAGGCATTATTTGCCGGCTGGTTTATCCCGCCTCGGGCTTACAGTAAACCACCGACAATGGTCATCTCCGGGCCAATCCGCCAGTCCGGCTCGGACCGAGGGATCCCTCGAAGGTAACCTTAACATTTCGCAACGGGATCCCTCGACTTCTCCCGGGATTGACCGATGGCGGTAGGCGCAAAATTCTGTTCACAGGAGCGGGTTCTCGTTACGCTGCTGAATTTATGAACACCTTGAGTGCAGCCATTGTTCCCGGCTTGATCGCCGGCGTTGTCTCGCTTTTCACCAGTTGGTTCTGGATGGGATTGGTTTTCCATCGTTACCAGCGCGCTACTCCGGAAACGTGGGGACCGGAGGGACCGCGGACCTACGCGCTTTCCAGCCTCGTGCGCGTGGTCTCGGCCGTCGCCATCTCCTTTCTTTACGTGTTGGTCGCGCGGTTTCATGTCGACTTTTTCGCTGATGGAATGGCGGGAGCGCTGCGTTTTGCCGCCGTGATCTGGATCGCACTCGCCGCGCCCGTGGCGATCGAGGCAGCGATCTACGTTCGTATGCACTCCATGGTGGTCGTCGGGCAGGTCCTCGATTGGCTAACTACGGCGGTGCTTCGCTTGCGCGATCACTTTTGTCTGGATCTCCGCCTGAAATTTCCATAAATTCGTTCCTCCGATTGGCACATTTGCTGCAATATCGATACATCGTGAAAGCGGTATTTTTAAGTGTCCTGGTAGCGATGCTCGGTGTCGTCGGTAATGCCAACGCCGTTATTCGTTCGCCCTTTCCGTCGCGGCCTTCACCGCCCTACCAAGGCCGTTATATTTTCCTCGGCCACGACTCATTGACGGTCGCGCCAAAGACGGTCAAGCCGACCCCTCGCGCTAATTGCAGCGCATAACTGACGGCGACGTGAAGTCGCCGTTTCCGAGTCAATAAACACCTCGGTCGGATTTATCCTTTCCCCGCCAGCTTCTTGAAACGCGGATCGTCGCGCAAAGTATCCCATTCCGGTTCCGCTCGCAGAGTTCCTGGCGTCGGACCATTGGGAATTCCGACGACCGATTCGAGTTGTTGAATAGCGAAATCCTTTTCTCCAAGTTTCGCGCTTACTGCTGCCAATGTCGTCATGAGAATTGGACCGTCGAAGGAGTCTTTCGCAATGGGCAATAGTTCTCCGGCCCGGGCGGCGGCACGTTGCGCCTCACTTTTCTCGCCTAATTCAGCATAAATCAGGGCCAGCATCGCGATAATCTTGGCATCGTCAGGAAATTGGGCCCGATCATTCTCGACGATCTTTTTGGCCTGTTCGAAAGATTTGCGGGCGGAAGATTCGTCACCCGCGCGCGCGCAATCAATCCGGCATACCAACGTTTGGGCACGGTGTAACCGTCGAGCGCTCCGGCCACGCCGCTCAAACCATTGTCATCAAGTTTCTCGAGCGCGCAGGCCGCAAGCACCCGATCCGCTTCTTCCAGATCACGTTCCATTAAACTCACGCGAAGTGCGATCGTGCTTGTCGATCCACCAGGATCAAAGTTGGCCGGGACTTGCCTCGGGGCGGCACGAAGAGGAGCCGTATCACCATTGCGAAACAACGCGACTGCGGCACGGGCCAGAATAAAGAAAGGCGCGGTCGATGAAATGGAAAGTGCGTCGCTCGCCGTTTCTCTGCCTTCGCATAGTCATGAACTGCCAGACAAGTCGCAAAGAGGTCCCACAGCACTGACAAACTTCTTGGGTCGCGATCGCGCGCTTGCTCGACGTTCTTCAGAGCTTCCGGCCAGTTCCCCTCACGACGAGCAAGCGCTCCGGCGGTGATAAACACGTCGGCGTTATTGGGAATGGCTCGAACGGCAGCGGTGACATGTTTCTGTTGCGATGTCGTAGCGCCGAAACCCATAGTAGTAGTAAAAAGCATTCGCGAGATGCGCTTCGCCCAGGTCCGGCTGAATCTTCAAGCGCAGCTTCCGCCGCTGCCTTCGCTTTCTCCAAACGCGCGGCGCTCTTGTCATAGCCGAACCAAAACACTTCCGAGTGCAGACGCGACGCCAGCGCATAGGCGAGGGCAAACCGCGGGTCGCGCTTGATCGCCTCATCGATCAGGCGAAGCGCATCCGCTCCCTTTGTCCTGCGAGTAACCAGTGCCGGCCCAATGAAACAATTCGCGGGCGCGCAGGAAGAGTTCATAAGCGAGAATGTCGTGTGTGGGATGCGTTTGTAGGTTTGTCCTTTCACGCGCCGAAAGATTTGCTTGCAACGCCTGGGTGATGCGTTCCGCCAATTCGCATTGCAGCGTAAACAGATCCGTGATCTCCCGATCGAATGTTTCTCCCCAAAGATGGGTGTCAGTCCGCGCGTCAATCAGCTGAGCATTGACGCGGACGCGATTGCCGGCTCGGCGCGCTGTCCCCTCCAGCACATGGGCGACGCCGAGTGCCCGCCCGATTTCCGCAAATTGCGCGTTCCGCTTTTGAATTGCTGCACGGAGAGTACGGCTAATCACTTTCAAGTCCGATACCTTGGCCAGGCTCGAGAGAATGTCGTCGTGCACTCCGGCCGCGAAATATTCGTTCTCTTTGTTGTCGCTCAGATTTTCGAATGGAAGAACGGCGATGCTTTTCTCCGGGATATTCCGCATCCCAGCGCTGGCGACGTCCGGCGGCGAAATCTGGTCGCTTTCGTCGGTGCGCCTGATTCCCTGTGGGGTAATGTCGAACATCCACGACAAGAGCAGCGCGATTGGAAATCCCAGGACCAGCGCGATGACGACAAGGCGGACTGTCCAATTGGGAACTTCGAAGAACAGGAAAACTTGCGTCGCGATTTGAACTATCAGCCAGCCCGCGACGGCGTAGGCGACGGCGACGCGATAGACCTTGCGGCGTTTCAACTCGACGAAAAATGATTTCACGCGATCAGATGCAGGTTTCCCCTCCTTACAAGCTATCCGGCAAGTGAACGGTTGCGAACTCAGGCGATCGATGAAATACGAGGCAGAATGCGCAGGTCTTCAAGCACCGATCCGCAGCACACGTCTGCATTTATCGCCGGCGTCGCCGCCTTCGCGACCTGGGGACTGGTGCCGGTTTATTGGAAACTGCTCAGACGAAATTCCGCGCTGGAAATTCTGGCGCACCGCTTTGTCTGGACCATTGTCTTCCTCGGCGTGTTGCTACCAGCTGGCAACGGCGCTGGCCGGAAGTGATCTGCAAACCTTCGCCTGCGCCGCAGCGCTTTGTTTTGTTTCGGCAGCGGAGTGATGGCTAGCGTGAACTGGCTCATCTTCATTTGGGCAGTTAACATCGGTCGCGTCCTTGAAACTAGTCTGGGCTATTTGACGACGCCGCTGGTGAACGCGTTGCTCGGTGCCGTGATTTTGCGCGAGCGACTTAGCGCCTGGCAGATCGGCGTCCATTCTCATCGCCGCTATCGGCGTATCTGTTCTCGCCGTCGGGTTACGGCCATTTCCCGTCGATCGCCGTTGGGATCTGTGCCTGCTTTCGGGTTATACGGATTGTTGCGAAAGCAATGTCGGCACGGCTGCCATTCCCGGACTCTTTCTGGAGACAATGTTTCTTCTGCCGTTGGCGATATTTTATCTTGCTCTTCTTGCCAGTCGCGCTGCCCTGACCTTTGGCCCTTCGCACTCTCATCTCCGCCATCCTTACGACGACTGGGATCGTCACCGCTGTTCCGCTGGTTTGGTTTGGCCATGCCGCGCCGACACTTGCGCTTGGTCACGGTCGGTTTTCTTCAATATCTCTCCTCGCCGAGCATTAGCTTCGTCCTCGGGCTCTTTGTTTATCATGAGACATTCACCCGCCAGCATTTTGTCACTCTTCTGCTCATCTGGATCGCGCTCGTGCTTTGTTTCCGCTGAAGCCGTCTTGCGCTGGCGTGCAACCAAATGGATCGCGGCCGATGTCGTGACCGAGACGCCGCTGATTGAGACCCGGGATTTGATTCTCGCGTGTCTAAAGAAATAAAGTGACGATAAAGGGGGACTCTCTGATTGAATGCGAATGTCATGACCAGTGATCGAATCACGAGTCGAATCACGAGTGAGGAAGAATCGACTCTCAGCTGCATGTGGTCTTGGCATCGCGGTCGTGCTCGCGGCAGGGGCCGTATACTCTGTTTCTGCCTCGCATGAAGAGAAAAAGGAGATCACAACTTTCGATCCGAACCGGCCCGTGTACTGGACGACGTTACTTTGAGAAGGCGGTTAAAGCCGGAGCAATATCATGTGGTTCGCGAAAACGCGCACCGAGACCGCATTCCAGAATGAATTCTGGGAGAATGAACGCGCCGGAATTTATGTCGACATTATTACGGGTGAACCGCTCTTCAGTTCCGTTGACAAATCTCGACGGCGGGACCGGCCGACCGAGCTTCACCAAACCGATCTCAAATGATCTTTGGTCGAGAAGGAGGACAATTCAAACGGTATGCAGCGCATCGATGTCCGCGCCAAGCGAAGTGATTCCACCTTGGTCACCTTTTTCCGGATCCGACTTTCGCCCACTGGTAAACGCTACGCCGTGGAGTCGGCCGCGTTGCGCTTCATTCTATTGGAGCAAATGAAAGATCAAGGCTACGAAAATTCCTCTCCTTCGTGGAGAAGAAATAGCCGGGATTGATGTGGGGAGGGGCGTTAGGGCACCGACCGCTTGATCCCAGCAACTGCTGGAAATCGAGGCTCGGCATTGTATTGTCAGCCGCTCATTTTGAAACAAGACGACATCGAATACGCGATTGAGAATACGCAGGTTATTCTCGCGCCGGAGCGGCAGATCGCGAGCTTTGGCAACACCAGCTTTGAGTTTCATCTCATCTCCGAGCTGATGGACCGGGTCGATCAGGTCCGGATTCGCACCTGGGCGCATCGAAGCGGAGCGCCCCAAGATTCTGAGCCCGGAATATTTTTGCCGAATGATGTTGGAAGGGTTCGAGAAAGAGCGCGGGAATAATATGTCGACCGTTTGCGCGAACAGGCACGTCAGATCGCGGTCTTGCGCTACGGATTTCAGTTTCGCAAATCTGGCGTCACGGAAGAAACCGTGAACGCATCATTGCAATCGGTTATCGACCGGACGCGCGCCGCGGTCGGAGAATGCCGGTGACGGCACCAACGGCGCGATTATTCAGGGAGTAGACGAAGCTTGGAGGTTTGTTTGCTCGAGTTCACCATCGAGAATGATCGGGAGCCGCCCGCCAGCGCGAAGAATACTCGGCGACTTCAGACGGCGCGGTTTGATTCGGAAAGAGCTCGCACGGCGGACTCAACCAGTCACGGCAGCGGCCTCCAGATCTTTCGCGAGGCTGACCCATGCGACGACAGTGAAGCGGATGACGGCAAAGGACGCCGTCGCAGAATTGGCTTCAGCAGGACTGGGGGGGACGGGAGAGAGGATCGAGGTGAGGGCGCGCCGCTACACCGAACTTAAAATCCCTTAGTGATTCTTTCGTGGACTCGGTGTGAGGATGTGGTCGTTATAGTTTTCGGTATCGCCGCATCAACTTGAAGAAACGCAGCGTGTCGCACCGGATTGATGCTGCTAACTTCGTCGGAATAGATCGTGGTAATGGGAACGGACGCGATGCGATGCCCTTTCCGGCTCGCGATGATCAGCATTTTCGGTTTCGTATTCAAACCGACTGGCACCGTTCAGAACGTCCGGGATGATGTCGCGATGTAGCATGCGAACCCGCATTGCGTATCGGAATTTGTTGGCCGCAAATGCGACTAATTTTGTTGCTCATATAACGGTTCACCATCCGTCGTAGCAACGGCATCGTTGTGGTGTCGTTCATTCGCGAGCCGATGAAGATTTTTGCGTCGGCCTCGGACGCGGTCGCGTCGACAAACGCAAAATTTCTTCACGCCGGCAAATGTTGACCATCGGCATCAAGAAGCCGACGTATTCGCTTCCGCGATCGAACCAGTAACGCAGCCCGGTCTTGATCGATCACCTTTGCCCCGATTCCGCGGATGAACGACAACATCTCGACTCCAGCGGCTCTGGCGCGGTCCGCAGTTGCGTCAGTTGATCCATCATCGACGACCAGAACATGTTCTAGCTGCGTTCGAGCGCTTGCTGTGCGACTTCGCCGACATGATTCTGCTCCTGATATGCCGGAATCACCGCTGCGATCGTCGAGTTGTTCATTGTCAAATCCATTTGTCCTGTCATATCGAGCGAAGTCGAGACATCTCTTAACATTTTAGATTGAGATTCCGACTACGCTCAGAATGACAGAAACAGCGCGTTGAGTGCCAAGGGCGCGACACAACGACAAAGGCTTGTCAAACTGATGGAAAACCCGCCCCCAATGCCGCTGTAGCGGCAAACGGCAGTGCGTGCACCTATGACCGTCGTCGCGGCAACCGGCGGGTTCCGGCGCTACAGGAGCGCCGCTACAGCACCGATCTGCTAACGTATGACAGGATGAAAGTCCGCTGCGTGATAGAGCTGCGCACCAGCGGGCCGGAAGCGACATGCGCGAAGCCTTTCTGCGCGCGATTTCGCCGCAGGAATTCGAATTGTTCCGGCGTGACGTATTCGACTGACCGGCAGATGCTGCGGACTCGGGCGCAGATACTGGCCCATCGTCAGAACCTCGCAGCCAACTTCGCGCAGATCGTCCATCGTCTGAAAAAGTTCCGGTTCTTTTTCGCCGAGGCCGAGCATCACGCCGCTCTTGGTCACTACCTTCGGCGAAAGCTCTTTCGCCCGTTGCAAGACTTGCAGAGACGTCCGATATTTCGCGCGCGAACGCACCAGCGGCGTCAGGCGCTCGACCGTTTCCATGTTGTGATTGTAAATGTCCGGGCCGGCGTCGAGCACGATCTGGATGCACCAATCCTGGGCGTGAAAATCGGGCACCAGCACTTCGATGATAATCGACGGATCCATTTCACGAATCGCGGTGATCGTTCGCGCGAAATGATTCGCGCCGCCGTCTTTCAGATCGTCGCGCGCGACCGCGGTGATGACGACGTGTTTCAATTTCATCCGGCGCACCGCTTCGGCGACGCGCTGCGGTTCGTCCTCTTCCAGCGCAAACGGTTTCGCGGTGGTCACCGCGCAAAATCCGCAGGCGCGCGTGCAACGATCGCCCGCGATCATCATCGTCGCCGTGCCCTGGCTCCAGCATTCCCAGCGGTTCGGGCATTGCGCGCTTTCGCAGCACGGTGTGCAAACGCAAATCGGAAATGAGCGCCTTGGTTGAAAAGAAAACCGGATTCGACGGCAGCCGCACCTTGATCCAGGGCGGCTTCTGCGCCTGGTGCAAAGCCGGATCGATTTTCGCGCAGGACATCAAGAGAAGATTATCAACGTCGAAAGGGTTAAAAAGTAAACTGCGGCCGACACAGTTCCGCTTCAACGCTGCACAGCTTCGTTCTCCGCGTCGGTCAGTGCGCTCGATAAAGCGTGAGCTCGTCAGCCGACTCGAGACCACCGCCGGCAGGCAACCCGTGCGCGACGTGAGTCTAGCTTTATCGGTTTTCCTTTAGTATTTCGACCAGGTAATTCGTTGTCGCTCGCCTTCGACATCGGCCGCCAGCGCGAAAAATGATTTCGGAAAAATTCTCGCGTCTCAGTCCGATCCAGCAGCTCTTTGATTCGCAAATCTTCCGGTCCGACGTGATCAAGCGGCGCGATCCGACCGCCGTACACGCATGATACCGACCGCGAAACGCGCTCGTTTTCCAGTGGCAGAATGTCGGTTCGGTTGCTCGACCACGCAGAGAAGATCGGATGGGCGCGCAGTCGTGCGCGGCCGCAATTTCGCACCGCAACTCCTCGATGGCGAAAAAAGCCGCTGAGTTTGCAGGACAGAATCTGCTCCTCGCGTTTTTGAAATCGCGGTCGCTGATCTGTTCCGGCTGGACGCTGCGCGATTGAATCATCCACAGCAAGGATGCGCTTTCCGGCCGAACGCGGCTCCCCGACTCCCGGCATCTGCCGCAATTGTGTGATCAAATCACGGATCGCCTCTGGATATTCCGTCTGTTTCAAAATTTAAAATCGTCAATCTGGTCGAAGGTCGCCCGTGGCGCGGTCGGACGTTACAGACGGTTGAAACACTATAACTGGTATATGCGCACCAGTGCGGAACATAGGGCAGTTCCCGTGCCCAGCGGACATGTTGTCCGCTGTTCGGGTCTCAGCGGGTTGCAACCTCGCTTTTCGGGCACACAGACTGCAAGTCTATGTTCCGAGACGCGCCGTATTTCAAAAGTGTTTTACGATGCCGGCGATTCCATCAGATGCAGCGCATGCGGCTCGAGATCGGCGCAGGTAAAGATTGAGCGGCGCATCCTTTCTTCGTTGTTCGGTCCACGCGCTTTTTGGAACTCGTGGTATGCCCCGGCCCAGCGTTGCTCCCGAGAAACAACACGATGCCATTCCAGAACGAGCTCGCGTCGCGCCACCAACCCGCCCGGAGCATCAGCGGCGAAGGCCAGCGGCTCATAAATTTGACGGCGTTTCTCCTGCGTCGTTCTTGCCGCCGGTGAGAAAATCTGATCGGATGCGCAACGATGGCGTTATTCGCAAGCTCAAATGCGCGCGGACCGATCAAGATTTTCGGAAACCATAAAAAAGCGGTTTGCCACGCAAAACGCCGCGGCTAATTCAATCGGTTGCGCCAACACTGAAAATGTCCTGCTTCCCTCCTCCGTTGGCGCTGTGATCATCGAGCCCGAGCTCGCCCCCGGGCCATGCGCCGCCCCGGCAGGGACACATTTTGGCCATTGCCGCCGCTCGAATTCTCCGCAAAAGCGCGCGAGATCGAACTGGCGGCGCGGACTGCTCTTTTCGGCGTGATTCTCGCAGCGCGCCGGGGAAATCCAAAAACCGCAACGACTCCCTTCGCCGTCGGCCGCGTGCAAACATGCGCCGGCATCGCGCAACAGGTCGGCTGCGCGCGCGGTGAATTCTTCGCCTCGCCTTCGCGCAATTCCACACTGGGGGTCGTGTCGCCATCCGCCAGGTCGTAATTTTGTTGGCCAAATCGCAAACCACCACACTGGTTTCGAAGGCGCGCGCAGAGCCATCTGAATTCAATCTCCTCGCCTGAACGCAGCCAGGCGCACTCGTCGTGTGGAGAGTTTAAGCCGCCGGCCGCGGCTCAACGGGACGCTCGGCGCGTTTCCGTCCCGCAAACGCCAGATAGCCCAGCGCGGCGCCGGAAAACCGAGAGCGACTGCAAGGACTCGACGGAAGCGGCGCAAAGAAAAATGCAGAAAAGCGACAACACCGCAGGCCAGGGCCAGCAGCTCCACAACTATCGCGAGGACGGAGTATGGCGACACCGTGCCTTCGTGCGTTGGCAGTAATCGTGATCCACGCGGTTACGCGAGCCTGAGCACGACGGATCGATCATAGGCCGTGTTGCCGGGATCTTACCTCAGATCGTGGCTCGGGACCAGTTCAACTTCTCTTGCAGCCAGTTCTTCAACGGCATGGTCGAATGGCCGTGCAAACCAGCCGGTCGCGTGCGAAATAATCGCGACCGCGACCACTGTCACTCGACCGCGTGATGACAACCGCGGTAATGAGCGAGCTGCTTTCCATCGAGCTTCGTTCGATTGCCGTGCCGGATAGTAGGATGGACCACCGTCCAGCTCCGCCGGAGAAATTCCGTTCCGGAGCGTCCACCGCTGGCACCGGCAGGATGAATTTATTCTGGCCCGGAATTTTGCGCACCAGGTCTGAACTCCGAAATGAAAAATCGCGGAAAGAGGCGCGCCGTCAAATCTCGTCAAATCGAGCATTTTTTCCGTCTGCGCTCGTTCAACCAAACGCCGTCAGCGTGCGGCATCCTCAAACGCGATCTCGAGATCATGCTGTCGGTGGAACGATTCAATAAAAAACATCGATTTGCCGATCGAGCGCGACGACCTCGTGCTTGTGACCTTCTGCCAAAATACGATCGAGAACACGCTTTGGTTCGCGCACCAGCTCGGCTGTGACTCGCAGCTGGCTGATTCCTGAACCAGCGAGATAAAAATTTGAAATCGCGGAAACAGTTTTTCCCAAACAGTGAGCAAACAGCAATACGTAACTGGAACGGGCATAC
>ERZ1370068.897-contig-10820_pt1 | contig 37411 bp, 59 predicted proteins | sample MGYA00561227_ERZ1370068 | MGnify/ENA primary metagenome ERZ1370068 (study PRJEB38410, sample SAMEA6850437) | metagenome | study: Metagenomic assessment of the ecological functions of the soil: analysis of the soil microbiota associated with the...
TCAGTTACGATGCTGCCATCTTCAATGCGACGCTCGTCGATACAGGCGAGCGGTTGCTGATCGGCACGTCGCGTCTCGGCTGGCGCCAGCAGCGCGGCCTCCGTAATTTCGAAGACATCTACAAGGACCGCGAAATTCAAGTGGTGACGGCGGCCCGCCTGGCGGCGAGCTTCACCTACGTATCGCCGGCAACGCGTCCGAGTGAGCGCGGCGCCGACTATCACGTCGTCGACGGCGGCTACTATGACGACTACGGCATGGCCACGCTCAGCAGTGGCTCGACGAAGGGCTCGAAGGTCTGGGCGACGTCGTCAACTTCCCGCGCGTGCTCGTCATCCAGATTCGATCGGATCCGGGCGAGCGGCTTGGGCCGCCCGACCGGTGGCACGGTCCGTTTTATCAGCTCTGGGCGCCGGCGGAAACGCTGCTGAACGTGCGCGCGACGAGTCAGATTTCACACAACGACGGCGAGTTCGAACGGCCTGCAGCAGTTGTGGCGTGAGCGCAAGGTCGAGATCGCGAATGTCATCTTCCGGTTCTGCGGCGAACATCCGCCGCTGTCCTGGCATCTCACGCGGCGGGAGAAGGACGCGATCGAAGCCGAATGGCAGGCGTACACAGCGGCCGGCCGCCAGGAGCTTCGAGCCGTTCAGGCGTTCCTTCGCGGTCAGCCGCTGCCCGTCATCGAAAACGGAAAGCCGTACTGACGTCCCCATGACGCCTTGTCCGTGACTACCGTTCTTCGTTCGACGTTCTACGTGCGACGTTCTGGTTCGTGCTACGTGCCATTCAGTTCGCTGTTGAATTCGGCAACCGGAACGCGAGCAGTTCGCCCGGATAGTTTCCGCCGCCGATCGCCACGATGATGCTGCCTGCCGTTCAGCATGTAGGTCATCGGCGATCCGCTTTGCTGCGCCGGCATGAACACCGCGCCGGCATCTTTCCCGGTGGCCTTGTCGTACGCGCGAAGCAGCGCGCCGCGTGGATGCCCGGCGGCCGTCGTAATCTGCGCCTCTCCGGCGATCACGAGCGTCTTCGTGACCAGCGTGCCGATGATGCCGGCCTGGCCGGTGCGCGGGATGTCGATCCCTTTGAGCGCCGGGTGATTCCGGATGTTGTCGGGCGTGTCGCCGTGCGCGATCTGCCAGACGACCTCGCCTTTATCCAGGCTGAGGGCGCTGATGCTGCCGTAGCGGCGGCTTCGCGATCGGCAGACCCTGAACGCTTGAGACCGCCGCCTCCGCCCTCACCTCCGCCGCCACCACCGCCGGCGCCGCCTCGCCCGCGGCCCGCCGCCGCGCCTCGCGCCACCCTCGGAAGCATTTGCGCCGGTTGAAATCGTAGCCGCCGCTGTCCCCGGCGCCGCGCCCATCGGGGCTGCAGCTCGCGCTCCGGTGAGCGCGCTGCCCGAGATGTAGTTCATGTCGTTCTTGCCGGGATCGGGCTTCACGAGACCGAGCGAGCCCGCCTGCCGCCGCGAATACACGTACACCGTATGCGTTTCCGGATCGTAGGATCCGCCGGCCCAGACCGTGCCGCCGCCGTTGATCGCCATCTGAATCGTGCCGAGCGGACCTTCCGCCTTGCTGACGACCGGCGGCGTGAAGATCGGTCCGATCTTGTACCGCGTGATCAGCTTCATGCGCTTCCGCTCGCAGCGCCGGCGTGAAATCGATCACGTCGTCCTCGACGAAGCCGCTGCGGTCGTAGGCGAACGGTTTGCCATGCGCGTCGAGCGGGAAGGGCTGCGTCGGCGAGTACCACTCGGTAGGCACGTCGCCCTTCTCAACAGGACGCTCTTCGATCGGCCAGATCGGCTTTCCGTTCGCGCGATCGAACACGTAGAGCATCGCCTGCTTCGTCGGCTGCGCGAGCGCCCTTGATCAGCCTTCCGTTGACCATGAAGTCCACGAGGATCGGCGCACACGGGATGTCGTGGTCCCAGATGCCGTGATGTTCGAGCTGGAAGTGCCACTTGCGCTGGCCGTTCTTCAAATCGACCGCGACGATGCTCTCGCCAAAGAGGTTGTTACCCGGCCGATGCCCGCCGAAGTAGTCGCCCGTCGGAAGTTCGATCGGCAGATACGCCATGCCGAGCTCTTCGTCCACGGAAATCTGTCCCCACGATCCCGGCGTTGCCGGTGTAGCGACCACGAGTCGTTCAGCCAGGTGTCGTTCCCGAACTCGCCCGGCCGCGGAATCGTGTGGAAGATCCACAGCCGCTTGCCCGTCTTGACGTCGAACCCGCGGACGTAGCCTTTCTCGTTCGTCTCTGCTGCGCGGCACGCTGCCGGAGAGGTGCGCGGCGCCGACGATCACCGTGTTGCCGGCGACCGCGGGCGCGGAGTGGTAACCGACCTCGCCGGTGATCAAGTCCATCGTCTGATCGTCTTCGAGCTTCAAATCGACGACACCGTTCTTGCCGAAGCTCGCGATGGGCATGCCGTTGCGCGCGTCGAGCGCGATCATGCGGTAGCCGGGCGTGACGTAGATGATTCGTTCTTCGCGGCCGTCGGTCCAGTAGGCGAGGCCGCGGCCCGACAGCTGACGGGCGCTGCCGCGCCGCGCTCGCCCTCGTTCTCGCTGTGCATCCACAGCAGCTCGCCCGTGGCGGCATCGAGCGCGACGACGGCGCGCCGTGTCCCGGCCGTGGAGTAGACGCTTGCCCTTGACCATCAGCGGCGTGGATTCGAACTGATACTCAGGCCGCGGTCCCAGGCTGTCGGTCTTGAATCGCCACGCGACCTCGAGCTTGCTGAAGTTTTCGCCGTTGACCTGATCGAGCGGCGCGTAGCGCGTGTTGCCGAGGTCGGCGCCGTAGGTCGTCCATTCGCCGTTTTTGGTTCCCGATTGCCCGGCGACAGGCAGCGTCGCCCAGATGAGCAGTCCCACGACAGGCGCGACGAACAGACTGCCCCGGTAGATCCGTGGCTTCATGATGCCTCCGTTCAGGAAAGTCGACTGACGATGAGTGCCGCGCGGTCGCTATGAATGGACGATGCCTGAAAAAAACGCGCCTATTGTCTCACGGCAGGCGCACCGACGCGCGGTTCGTGTTGACGGTCTTCCAATCGAAACAGGCCACGCCCAGGGCGGGCGTGCTGAGCGAGGTCAATATGCCGAGGGTCCCTATCGGCGGCACCCCTGGAATCGAGCACGTTCACCGACGCTGCAGGGGCGACGGCCGGAATCTCCTGCGACCACAGGTTGGCGATGCCGAGCGGAGTGACGGCCAGTGCTTTCCACGTTGCCGGCACCTTGCTCTCGATCGTGAAGCCAAGGGTCAGCGTGCTCTGCGAGTACGTCAACGCGAGGGCGTTGCGGCAGACGATTGGATCCAACCTGAACGCGACGCCCGGCCAGCTGCCGTAGTGCGCTGAGGCCGTAGAGTTTTCCGTCTGTGCCCTCGGTAAGGCCAGCGTACGGCGATGCTCCGTGTGAAGGATCTCGAGTGGCTGTTGTGCGTCTGCGCCAGAACGCCGTCGCGATGATCGCGGCAAATACGCAACGAGATCGTTTTCCGAATTGATTCTGATCGGTGCCATTGTGAAGCCCTCTCTGCGATTGGCGTGAAAGCTCTCTCAGATCGGGCGCGCACGGATCCTGCTCTGCTTCGCGCCGGTAGAGCGACCGGGAGGCTGCCACATCTTGTAGGACTTTTGACTACGTTGTCTCGAGATTGTGGCCGGCGCGCGGGTGAGGTATAAAGCACTTCAATGTCCGCGAGTCTGATCGCTATCGGAGGCCCTACTCAGCGGCGCCACCCTTCCGCTTCGCGGACGCCGCTGTATCGATCGGGCGCGACGACGGGAACGCGATCATGCTGGCGGATCCTGCCGTCTCGCCGCGGTCATTGCCTGATCGAGCCCGCCGGCGAGCGGCTGTCATTCCGCGATCTCGACGCGAACAATCCAACGTTCGTGAACGGGATCTCGTCTGGATGCGGCTCGCTGCAGGACGGCGATCGCCTCCAGGTCGGCGCGTCGCTGTTCGTCGTCAAGCTTGGCGCTCGCGAAGATGTGCCGGTCGAGTCGGTTCGCATCGAACAGGCGGCGACACGGGATGTCGGCAGACGTCGTGATGCGGCGCGAGGACGTGTTCTCGGACAAGCCGGCCGGTCTGCCCAAATCGCGCGAGCGCCTGGCCCGCGATCTGTCGGCGCTCATTCGAATCACCGCGACGATCAACGCCGTCCGCGGGTTGGCTGCGCTGGAAAACCCGCTTCTCGAGCTCGTGGCCGATGTCATCCTGCTTCGCGGGGCGCAGTGATCCTGACGTCAGGGCCGAGATCACTCTCCAGCGTGGGCTGGACCCGCGAGAAGGCCGGAGCACGCGGCGTGCGCTCGACAAAGCGATCGTCGATCGCGTGCTGCGGAGATGGTGGGAATTTTGAGCGGACGCTCGATCCTCGCGGCTCCGCTCGTTGCGTTCGACCAGTTGATCGGTGCGATTGTCCTCGAAGCCGATGCCGCCGGCCCGGGGTTCGACGAGGATCACCTGCGACTGCTGATGGCGATGGCCGGAAACGCCGCGACGGCGCTCGAGCACGCCCGGCAGATCGAACGGCTCGAAGGCGAGAATCAGCGGCTGCAGGCCGAGCTCGATATCGATCACAACATGATCGGCCAGAGTCCGCCGATGCAGGAAGTGTATCGGCGGATTGCACGCGTGGCGCCGACCGACGCGACCGTCCTGATCACTGGAGAGAGCGGGACCGGCAAGGAGCTCGTCGCGAGGGCGATTCATCTCAACAGCCGCCGGGCCAGCTCGCCCGTTTGTGGCGATCAACTGTGCCGCGATCACCGAAACACTGCTCGAAAGCGGAGCTGTTCGGCCACGAGAAAGAGCGCCTTTACCGGTGCGGTCGTCGCCAAGCGAGGGAAGCTCGAAACCGCCGACGGCGGCACGGTGTTTCTCGACGAGGTCGGCGAGCTGCTGCCCAGGCGCTTCAGGCCAAGATGCTCCGCGTCCTTCAGGAGCGCGAGTTCGAACGCGTCGGCGGCACGAAGAGCGTGCACGTCGATTTCCGGCTGATTGCCGCGACGAACCGCGATCTCGAAGCCGCGATCGAGAGCCGGGCAGTTCCGCCGTGATTTGTTCTACCGAGCTGAACGTGGTCAGTCTCGCCATGCCGCCGCTCTGCGAGCGGCGCGCCGATATTCCCCTGCTGGCCGCCGGTTTCGTCCGCCGTCATGCCGACAAATCGAGGCGGGTCATCGCCGGGTTTTCACCGGAGGCCTTGTCAGCGCCTCGGCGCGTACGACTGGCCGGGCAACGTGCGCGAGCTGGAGAATGCCGTCGAGCACGCAGTGGTGCTGGGATCGACTTCGCTCATCCTTCCGGAGGATCTCCTCGACGCGATTGCCGAGTCGAAGCCGGGTACCGCCTCATCCCGCGCCAGCGACGCGAGCTTTCACGACGCGGTCAAGGGAGACAGAAGAAGGATCTGATTCTCCGTGCGCGTCGAGCGCGCGCGGCGGCAATTACAACGCCGCCGCGCGACTGCCTTGGTCTTCATCCAAATTACCTGCACCGGCTGATCAAGAACCTCCAGATCAAGGCCTCGTTGAAACAGGCCGTCGATCGCGATCGATAACCGGCCGTCAGCTCTGCCGCGCGCATGGCCATGTTCACGCGGCGGATCCTTTGAGCAATCGGAGTCGCACGATCGGCACTGAACTTCCTCTCGAACCGACACGGCTCATCGGTTTTGCACGCTCGCGACGCGCGATTTCTCAGTTAGTTCCATTGCCCCCTTTTCGAGCCGTCTCAGGCACACAACGTGCTCTGAGAAGTTTCAATGATCAGAATCAATTCACGGCTTCGGCGGGGCTCTCGGCCTCGGTCGGATTGCTCATGGTCGGCGCCGTTTCTACAAGCGCCCGTTGCGGATAAAAAGCCCGTAGAGACATCCAGCTCCTATTCGCGGGTGACTCCGGCGTTTGTCCGCAACACGGGGCAGACCTCCCGTCAGGCCGAATTTGTCTCGGTCAGCGGGTCCCATCACGTGTTCTTCACACCCACTGATGTACGCATTGCCGACAGGCTGCGCTCAGCGTCGCTATGGCTGACTCTTCGTCAACTCGGCGGCAACGTCGCTCGACGGGACGAGGCCGACCGGTGGACTGGTGAACTACGTCCGCGCCGGCGGCACCTCGTCCGAACGCGCATTCGGTGAAGTTGTCTACAGGGAGGTCTGGCCGGGGATTGACGCCCACGTCATGTCTACCGAGTCCGGGCTCGAATACACCTTTGAGGTTGGAGCGCGCCGCGATCCGCGAGCGATCAGATTGCGCTACGACGGTGCAACGGCGGTCGCACTCGACGCGGGCGGCAACCTGATCGTCGATGGTCCGGCCGGCCGGTTCATCGACTACGCGCCCGTCGTTCATCAAGCCGTCGACGAAGGCCGAATCCAGATTCCTTCCCGCTTCGTGCTGAAGGACGGCGAGATCGGCTTCGAGCTCGCCGACTACGACCGCCGGTATCCACATCACCATCGACCCGACGCTCGTCTACTCGACATATCTCGGCGGGAGCGGGTTCGACGCCGGCAATGCCATCGCGGTCGATGCCCAGGGCGCGGCATACGTGGCGGGCGTCACGCAAGTTCGTCGACTCCCCTCGACACCAGGCGCCTTCGATCCGACATGGAACGGCGGCACCGGCAACCAGCCGAGCGACGGGTTCGTGGGCAAGCTGAATCCGGCGGGCGATCACTTCGACTACCTGACGTTTCTCGGCGGGTCCGGCAACGACGAAGCGCTCGGCGTCGCGGTAGACGTCAACGGGCAAGCGTATGTGACCGGCTTCACCGAATCGGATGATTTTCCGGCGACGGTGGGGGCATTCCGAACCGCCATCGGCATCAGCCATCACGACGGCTTTCTTCTGAAGCTCAACGCGGACGGATCGGGCCTCGTGTTCTCCACATTCCTCGGCAGCAATGGCGCGACCGACGGGCTCGCGGTCGCGGTGGACGCCGCGCAGCACGCATACGTCGCCGGAAACACGTGGGCCTTGAATCTGCCCTCGACGCCGGGCGCGATCGGACCGCCGCGGACCAGCACCGGCAAGCGCGACGCCTTTCTGGTGAAGTTCGACGACCGGCGGCGGCGAACGTGCTGTGCGGAACCTACGTCGGCGGATCAGGCGACGACCTCGCTGGCCGCGCTCGCGATATCTCAAGACGGCCGCGCGTTCCTGACCGGTTTGACGCGCGTCGCTCGACATGCGGACATCGCCCTCGTCGGTTCAGCCGGCGCCAGCCGGCGCCACATTCAAGACGAGCGACGGCGGCACGCACGTGGCAGCGCGGAAACGGCGGCGCGAGGAGTCAGCACGTCCTCGCGATCGCGATCGATCACGTCACGCCTGCCACTGTCTATCAGGGCACCGACGATGTCGGGCTTCTCAAGTCGGTTGACGGCGGGATCACGTGGACGCAGGCAAACGCCGGATTCGGATTCGAGGCCGATCGTCTTCGACATTGCCACTGATCCTGGAACGTCGGGCGTCGTGCTCGCGCGCGACGTCGAGCGGGATCTTCCGCAGCCTCGATGGCGGCCAGTTCTGGAGCGGCGTCGGGCCGGCCGCGATACGAATCGAGATCAGCCCTTCGAATCCAGTCGTTCGCGTATGCGGTCAGCGCGCTCGGCGCTTACAGGAGCAGCGACGGAGGCGCGCACGTGGGCGAAGGTGCTGGATGCCGACGCGAAATCGGTCGCGATCGATCCGGCCAATCCGATGAACGTCGTTCGTGGGAAACAGCTCGGGCGGCGTCTACAAGACGACAAATGGTGGATCCACCTGGTCGCTGACCGCGCTCACCCAGCCTCCCTTCATGCCGGCGATTCTCTCGCTGGCGGTCGGTCCTGTTTCATCGAACGTCGTGTATGCCGGGCTGGCCAATTCCGGAGTGCTCAGAAGCACCAACGGCGGGAGTACTGGCAGTTCGTGAACGAGATCGGCCTGAGCTCACCGTCGAGGATGTCAGTCGACAGGGCCGACGCGAACGCGTTTTACATCGGGGGAACCGGCGCCATCAGTCGTCACCAGGGACGGCGGAGTGACCTGGCGCTCAATCTCGCTTGCCGGCAACTATCTGACGATCGACGGACTCGACGCGCATGCCGGCACGCTCTTCGCCGGCATCTTCGCGCAGAGCGAGGCGTTCGTCGATCAGATTGATACGAACAATGCGACCGACGGCCTGGTGTACGGGACGTATCTCGGCGGCGCTGGTCCGGATGGCGGCCGTGGCATCGCGCTCGATCCATCGGGCAATGCCGTAGTAGTGGCCAGTCGCTGCTCCGGATTTCCCGCAAGCATCCCGCGCCGCCGGGCAGCGTCCTTCGGATCCATGCGCTCGTGCGGCTCAACGCGAGCGGTACGGCTATCACCGCGGCGAACAGGATCGGCCCGGGCGGCTCCTACGTCATCGTCGCCGGCGTGGCGGTGGATACCAGAGGCGCGTCGTACGTGACCGGTGTGTTCGACGACGACGATCCGAGGGTCTTCATCGATCGCGTCGAAACCGACGGAACGGTCTCGAGCGAGTATTTCCTCAACGGGATTCAATCAGGCCTGGGATCGCCCGCGTGGGATCAGGCTTCCGCGATTGCACTCGACAGCGCCGGCGACGTCTACCGTCACCGGCAACACGACGGCGTCAGACTATCCGACGACGCCGAACGCGCCGCAGCCGCACTATGGCAGCGGCGCGCGCGACGGCTTCATCTCGAAGGTCAGCTTCAACGACGCGTCCGGACGGCGACCAGGATCTGGCGCGCGGCAGTCCGCGTCGTCGGCGTCGTCCGACGGAAGCGCCGCAAGTACGCAGCCTCGAACGCCGTGGACGCGAGATGACGCGACCCGGTGGTCGAGTCAATTCAGCGATCCGCAGTGGATCTACGTCGACCTCGGTCAGCGGTTCGCCGCTCAGTCGAATGGTCATCAAGTGGGAGACGGCATTTGCCGCCGAATACTCCATTCAGGCCTCGGATGACGCATCGTCGTGGGTCGAAATTCGCCATCAGTTCAGCAGCGGCAGGAACCGAGTCGCTCATTGGTCTCACGGGTTCGGGACGCTACGTCCGGGTCCTCGGTCTCCGCCGAGGGACACAGTGGGGCTACTCGATATTCAGCCTCGAGGTGTACGGCACGCCGGCGTCCGGAACCGCCGTCCGCAAACCTCGCGCTCAATCGGCCGGCATCCGCGTCGAGCAGCGAGTCGGCTTCGCTCGGCGCGGCGCTTGCGTTTCGATGGTCGAATGGACACGCGCTTCTCGAGCGGGTTCAGCGACGCGGAATGGATCCAGGTCGATCTCGGACAGGTCGTCGACATCTCTCGCGTGGTTCTCAAGTGGGAGGCGGCTTTTGGCGCCGAGTACCAGATTCAAGCGAGAGAGACCCAGACCGGGACGTGGCGCGTTCTCGCGAACATCACCAATGGCGATGGCGGCACCGACGATCTGACGGGCCTCTCGGGGACAGGACGGTACGTCCGGATGTTCGGCGTGCGTCGAGGAACGCCGTGGGGATATTCGCTCTGGGAATTCGAAGTCTACGGCACGCCGTCGACGGTCAGAATCCAGGCGCTCAGGACGTCGTGATCTACGCGAGCGACAGCAGGGCGACGATGCGCGGAAGCTGGACGCGGGCGACCGATGCGACGTCGCCGAACAACACGAAAATGGCGACACCGGACAAGGTGTCGTTGCCAACACCGAACGGGCCGCTCGCCCATCCGGACGACTATGTCGACATCCCGTTCAGTGCCACGGCGAACATCCCGTACACGATCTGGATGCGCATGAAGCCGGCGGCAATTCGAAGCTCAACGATTCACTGTGGGTTGCAGTTCTCCAACGCACAGGCCGAACGGCTCGGCGATCTATCCGGATGTTCACGACGTCGGCGCTGCTCGTCAACCTCGCGACCGACAGCGGCGCGTGCCAGCGTGCAGAACTGGGGCTGGCAGAACGACGCGTACTGGCTGACGCAACCGACGCGGATCACGTTTCCGTCTGGCGGCGGCGATGATGCTTCGAGTGCAGGTGAGGAAGACGGCGTCGAGTGGGACCAGATTGTGCTCAGCCCCCGGCGGTATCTGTCCTCGGCGCCCGGCCCGGTCTCGAACGATTCGACGATCGTTCCGCGGCCGTAGCCGCCCCCAGGTGCTGGTTGACAGAAACCGTCCTATTGCTTAGCTTGTGAGGGTTCGGGGGCTCATGAAGAAAGTGTTATCGCTTCGTTGGCGTCAGTCTCCTCTTCGCCGCCACCGCGTGGGCACATCACTCCTTTGCGGCCGGAGTACGATCAGAGCAAGCCGGTCACGTTGCACGGCACGCTCAAGCTCGTGGAGCTGACGCAACCCGCACGGCTGGATCCACATGGACGTCAAGGGGTCCGACAGCAAGGTGGTTGCCCTGGAAGATCGAAACCGGCCCCACTAACACGTTGATCAGGAGGCGGCCTGAGAAAGAGCGACTTCGTTCCCGGGGCGGAGATCGTCGTCAAGGGCTTCCTCGCCAAGAACGGCACACCGACCATCAACGGCCGGGAGATCACCTTCGCCGACGGACGCGACTTCTTCCTGGGCTCCTCGGCGGGCGCTCAGGAGACCACTCGCTGAACGGACGACCGCGTGCGCGGCGCAGCACGTCATCGAATTGCGTGCTGCCGGTCGCGGTCCTCTGCCTCGGCTCGCTCGCACTCCTTCACGCCTCCGGAGGCGCAGGCCAGCGCAGCCGCGTGCTGACGGCGTGCGACGGCACCCCCGACGGCAAGCCCGATTTCACCGGCATCTGGCAGGCGATGAATTCCGCGGCCTGGAACATCCAGGACCATGTCGCGGAAAAAGGTGTCCCCGCAGGAAAGGGCATCGTCGAGGGCAACGAGATCCCCTACCGCCCCGAGGCGCTGATCAAGAAGCAGGAAAACTACAAGAACCGCGCGACCGCCGACCCGGAGACGAAATGCTTCATGCCGGGCGTCCCTCGCATCATGGTACATGCCCTATCCGTTTCAGATCGCGCAGGGGCCGAAGCAGATTGCCATCCTCTTCGAGTACATCCACATCGGTTCGCAACATCTTCATGGAAGGGCGAGCACTATCCGGGCCACATCGACATGTGGATGGGCGACTCCCGCGGCCGCTGGGAGGCGACACGCTCGTCGTCGACATCATGCACTTCAACGATCAAACCTGGTTCCGATCGCAGCCGGTAACTTTCACAGCGACGCGCTGCACGTCGTCGAGCGCTACACCCCGGCGGGACCGGATCACATCAGCTACGAAGCCACCATCGAGGACCCGCAGGTGTTCACGCGGCCCTGGAAGATGAGCATGCTCCTCTATCGACATAAAGAGGAGACACGCTCAGCTGCTCGAGCACGAGATGCTTCCGCGTTTCCTGAGAACGCGCGCGACGGCTGGGAAGGAGATCGAGAATGAAACTGCCGCACAATCGACGGCGCCGTGCGAGCCGCGATCACGCTGGCCGCGAGTCGTGTGCGTCTCGTCGTCGATGCTCGCGCAGAGGAAGCCCCGGCTCGTGGCCGGCTGCCCGTCGACGCCGGCCGCCTTTCACTCCTGCGCGGTGGAGGCCAAGGCCTTCACTCCTCCTCGCACGCCTGATGGCCAGCCGAACCTGCAGGGAAGTCTATGAAACTCCGATGGGCGGGGCCCCGGCAGCGTAGCAACTCCATCGTCGTCGGATCCTACCGGGTGGAGTGATCCCCTATCAGCCGTGGGCGAGCACAGAAAGCCGAGAACGTCGAACACTACATCGATCCGCACACTCACTGCCTGCCGATTACGGCGCCGCGGATCATGCGTTGAGCCCGCGCACGCGGTCAGATCCAGCAGTATCCGGGTTACCGTCGACGATCATCAACGAGTCGGGCGGACATCCGTTCCGTGTCGTACTCGGACGGCCGTCCGCACCTTCCTCGCGGACATCAAGCTGTGGCGAGGCGACTCCGCGCGGACGCTGGGAAGGCAACACGCTCGTGATCGAGACGACGAACCTGAGCGGCCTGCATTGGTTCGGCGCCGGAGGAGACTTCTTCAGCGACGCGATGAAGATCACCGAGCGCCTGACGCCGGTCGACGCCGATACGATTCGATCTACACCGCGACCATCGACGATCCCAAAGTCTCGACCCGGCCGTGGACGGTGGCGTTCGCGCTCGAGCGGAACATGGAGAAGGGCTACGAGTGGATGGAAGAAGGCTGCTTCGAGAGCGACCGCGACACGGCAGACCTTCTCCTCACCGGTTCCTGATGTACCCCGGCCCGAGGTTTCCCAAATAGGGACGTGGATCCTGGGTCGCTCAGCGCCGCTCGTCCTGTGCATGACCTTTTTCTCGCTGGCATCGCTGCCGGCGGCCTGCTCGTCGAAGCCGGCGCCCGCCGCGGCTGAACCTGCAGCGCCCCGCGCTCTGGGGCGAGCCTCGAAGCCCGTCGTGACCGTCAAGCAGTTGATGGACGACCTGATCGATCCGGCGTCCGACTTCGTCTTCAACGCCGTCGGCACCGTCATCAGCGGCAAAGGGATCGTCGAGACCGAGCCGAAGACCGATGACGACTGGGCGAAGGTTCGCGTCGGCGCCGTGACGATGGCCGAAGGCATCTATCTGTTGAAGATTCGAGGCCGATTGCGCCGCCGGGGACGTCAACAACAGCGTCGGGGCCCGATGCGTCTGAGCTCACGCCGGATCAGATCAAAGGCCAAGATCGCGAAGCAGACACCGTATTGTGGAACGCGAAGATCGAGGCGCTCCGCAACATCAACCTCCAGGTCCTCGAGATTGTCAAAAGGAAGGGATGCGGAAGGAGACTATCTGAGGCGGGCAGATTCTCGATCAGGCCTGCGAAAGCTGCCCTCGAGTACTGGTATCCGGCTCGAAAGGATCTGATGAAGAAGCCGATCGCCGCCCGATCGGGCCGCGCTAGAGGGGCGCCGTCGGGTTGTCGGGATGATTCAGGAAGGGCCGCTCGAATCGAGCATGAAAACGCCCACGCGGCGAAGCACCGAGACTCCCAGGCAGATCGGCAAGGTCACGAGCAGCGTGCCCACCGGCGGATCGCACACCCGCTTCAAAGATCACGCGCGTCATCGGACGAACGAGCGTCCAATGGACCAGATACAGACTGTAGCAACGGGCTCCGCACCACCAGAGGAATCTTTGGCGAGCGCGAGCGCGCCCAGGCTTCATCCCATCGCTGCAGTCCGATGAGCGCAAGCGCGAACGCCGCTGAGATGATCAGGGGCCCCGATTCCGAGGGCTGGATCAGTCCGGCAGCAGCAGCGCGACGACTTCCTCGAACGGCCCAGCGTTGTCGCGCCCGGCGCACTGCGGTCGTAATAGACGGCGATACGCACGCGAACATGATCCAGTTTCCATCGAGAAACAGCCCGGCGGCTTTCGCGCGCATCACCGGTGCCGTAAGGCGACCACACCCGGAGCAGCGTGATCCCTGCGGCTCCGGCGAAGAACCGATTCATGCGGCGCTGCGACACGATCAACAACAGACCGCAGACGGCATAGAACTGCTCTTCGTAGGCAAGCGACCACGCATGCCCGATCCCCTCGAGATAGCGCGGCACGTGTCCCAGCAGCCCCGGCACCCAGAACTCCGTCAGCGTCAGATTGCCTAGCCACTGGTTACCGCTCAGATTGCCGGGCCGCGACATTTCTCCAGATGCCACTGAAGGCGACTTCTCTGAAGAAGCGTTCGCCGAGGGCATGGCCGAGCGCCGCGAGAAGCGCGGCAAAGCCGGATGAGCACCAGAACGGTGGAAAGATTCGCCGGAACCGCCGCCAGAAATAGTCCGTGAGCGGCGTCCTGCGGCGCGCGCTGGCATCGCAAGCCGCGGCGATGCAATAGCCGCTGATCACGAAGAAGAGCATCACGCCGTGGAAGAAACCTTGCTCGCGACGAGTGCAGCAGTGCGGAGGCCCCCGACCGACACCAACGCTTCCGGGGCTGCGAACTGCCGCCGAAGGCTGAGATCGAGTGATAGACGATGACCAGCAGGCGGCAGGCGATGCCACGCCGCGGCGTCGAGGCTCTCGTGGCGAGGCGAAGGCCGCTCGGGTGCGGTGACAGCATAAAAGGCCGACGAAACGATAATGACCGACGCGAGGCCGTGCGAGCAACGCCGCCACGCGCACACGGTCGTTTTCGCGGACGGTTCGCACGAGAGTCTTCTCGTAAAGGCGGACTACATGTACCACCGCTCGACGCGCCTCAGCTCGCCGGCGCGACCGGAGGTTGCCTCAGCAGGACCCGCCAAACCGCTTCTGCCGTCCCGCCGCAAGGCGCAGACTTCGGGACGGCAGGTCAAACGCGTGATCGTCCTGCTCTTCGATGCCTGATCTCGTTCTGAGCACACGCCGGTGCTCGCCATCCGGATGCCCAATCGGTGCGCTCGCATCGCTCGCCGGGAACGTCGACAGCCAGCCACGCAGGTCTCCGGTTGCCGATCTCGTCCTGGTCCAATCGTCGGTCCTGGCAGACCGTCGCGCGCCTGATGCGCGATCTGCAGCCGAATGTGGTCGGCCTGTCCGTGATGACCTTCCAGCGCTGACCGCCCGCCGGATCATCGCGTTCATCAAATCGATCGATCCTCGTCGGTTCGCGTCGTGGTCGGCGGCTGGCGACCCGAGCCTCGCGCCCGACGCCGGACGCACCCCGGACATCGGCGTGGACTTCATCGTCCGCAGCGAGGGCGGACCTGATCGCGTCGGGCGATCTGGGTGCGCGCCCTGGACGGCGAGATGCCGCTGTCGGCGGTCGCGGGTCTCTGGGGCAAATCGCCTCAGGGTCCACCTTCCAGAGCAACCTCGCCACGGCCGGTCACAGCCACCGAGGTGAAGGCAGCGATCAAGCCTCCGAACCGCGCGGCTCGCGTGCTGGGACACACGCTGCTCGGCCGGCCGGTCGACGTCGTCGAGACGTCGCGCGGCTGCACCTACGACTGCAGCTTCTGCTCGATCATCGAGATGCGCGGCCGCAACTTCCACGCCGTATCCGATTCGAGCGCGTGCTCGCCGACATCGCCGACGCGCGCGCGCGCGGCGCGCGCGCGATCTTCCTCGTCGACGACAACATCACGCTCGACGTCGCGCGGTTCGAGGCGCTCTGCCAGCGCGATCGTCGACGCCGGGCTTCGACGACATCGACTACATCGTGCAGGCGATGACGTCGCCGATCGCCGCAGCACGGCGCGACGCTGGCGCCGCTGATGCGGCGCGCCGGATTCCGCTACGTGTTCCTCGGCATCGAGAACATCCTCGACGAGGACCTCGCGTTCCTCAAGGCGCGCGGCGAAGAACAGCCGGCGCGAGAACGGGCGGCAGCGTCGGCAACGCGACGATCGAGGCGATCGACGCACCTCCACCGCAACGGCATGCTCGTCGTCGGCGGGCTGATCGTCGGCAACCCCGGACGACACGCGCGAGTCGATCGAGGCGAACCTCGAGTTCGCGCGGCGCTACGTCGACTGGCCGTACATCCAGCACCCGACGCCGTATCCGCGGCACGCCGATGACGAGGACTTCCGCGAGCGCGACCTGATCGTCAACGAGCGACGTCGACGAGCACGACGGCACGACGGCGGTCGTCGCGCACCGAGCACCTGTCGACGCGAGGAGATCGAGTTCCTGCGGTGGCGCGCCGAGCGGTGGATGAAGGTGCGGCACATGCGGGCGCGTTCCGCCACGACCCGTGGCTCGTGATCCGCAACGGCCGCCGGATGTTCGCGACACACGTTCCGCGGATCGACGTGGCGGTCGGCGGTCGGGTCTCGAAAGCGAGCGCGAGTGGGGCCTTCCCCTCACGCTGTTTCCGGCGCGATACGGCGTCGCGAGCGGCACTACATCGATTTTTTCCGGATCCGCATCCGCCGCTCATCAGGATCTCGATGCGTCACGTCACCGCGGGCGGGCGTGCAACGTCCCGGTGGTGCTGAAGGCCGGGTAACGCGCACACCACAGGCTGTGGATCTTGGACTTTGGGCTCTGGCAAGCTTCCAAGCCTAAAAGCCTGCCTACGTGAGTCGCGTTACGGACTCTTCGGCGGGACGATCACCGCTGCCATGGTGATCGACCACGAACAGGCTCGATCCAATCGGTCGCGATGATCAGCGAACGTGGTTTGCGTGGCTGTTGAGGGGCGCGAACAGCACCGGCGCGTTGGCGAGCAGCAACGGGCGCCGCTGGCGAGTGAGGGGCGCCGGCGAAATCGGGGAAGCGCCAGCGGCGGTGTAGCCATAGCACACGGTCCCGTTGTCGGCCTTGATGGCAAAGCTTCTACCAGTCGAGCGGCGTGGTCCAGCCCGCCGGTGAGACGTCGAGTCTCGCAGGAGCCGGTAGCCGACCTCGCCGTCGTAAACCACGCGCGCGGCCGGGTGCTGGTTGTTGGCCTTCGACGTCAGGACCGGACCAGGCACCTCGCTGAAAATCGCCGGAGACGAACCCTGGCGGGTTGCCTGACACCGTTTCTCCCGCAAGCGCGCCGAACTGCAGCAGGTCGAACTGAATACGCCGCGGCTGGCCGCCGCACCGCGATCGCCGTATATGCCGGTCCGACGAAGGTCATCAGATCTGCGTACGATGGTCAGCCGTGGTGTCCGTCGGGTCGTAGGCGAACTGGCGTAATGCCCGTACGTGCCCGCTGGTGTGACGCTGATCGCCCAGTCGGTCACCCGTGGATTCTCCGGCGCGGGCCGCGACTCGTAGATGACATACCCTGTTGCCTGTCCGCCGTCGTCGAACATCGCGTTGACGAGCGCGCATTTCTGATCGGATCGGCGTATGCCGGCGCTGCGAAGGAGAAGAAGACCAGGAGTCGCCGTGACGGGCAGCCAGGCGCGAACCATACGTGAAGCGGCAAAGCATAGCCAGTTGACGCGCGGCCTGATCCCTGCTCGATTGCTCTCAGGGGTTCGGCGTGAACGATTCGCACGACACCCTGGGGTGCCAGTTCACGAACGCGCGCCGTTCGGATTGTCCTTCCACGCCCACACGTGCAGCGTGTAGAACGGCGGAAGCCCGAAGCGATTGGGGCTCTCGAAGAGATGAAGGAGCTGTCCCATGAGCTCGGGGCAGTGCCGCTGTGCTTTGCATCCCAGTCGGCGGCGAGCACCAGGTAATCGGCGCCGGTGATCCGCACGCGTCCGTCCGGCAGCGGTCTTCGTAGATCACGATCTCTGGACGGGTCGGATCCAGCCTCGCCGTCGCCCACGAGATTCATGTTGACGAAGTGAAGTCCCATCGCGCCGTAGTCGGATCCGCTCACGCAGCCGAAGAGCAGACCGTATCCCTCGTTCTCCGCGACCGAGACATCCCGGAAGCGTTCGGTGGATTCCCGAACGAGCTGAGGAACGCGCTCGTCTGATTGCGCTCGGCTCGTGGACTCGGCCTGCGACATCAGCATGTGGGTGTGATCCTGCGCAGTCGCGCGTTCGCGGGCAGAAAACTCAGCGAGCGCGACCACGACGATCAGCGAGTGGGGAGCGGTGTCACAAAATCGTCTGATGTTCATATAACCTCCGTGAATCCTTTCCTCTACTGGGAGAAATCGGAAACGGAGGGTGGAAGACGACAGTGTGGAGCAGGTAGCGAATGTGTGCAGGCGCGTCAGGGCGCCTGCACGATGCCTGCTCCCGCACTCCGTCGAAGCTGTAGCTGCTCGTCGGCGAATCGAAAGGTGCGACGGCCCGCCTGGCAGCGTCGATCCGCCGGGATCTGTCGAACGTCCAGGACACGTGCACGACGGATTCAGCTCGGTAGTGGCGAGCGACGACGCCGGCGACGTGTGGGGTCGCCCATGCTCGTGCCAGACATCCTGGTCGTGCCTCCGCCGCGGCGGGTGGACAGGACCTCGGTCAGAACTGATCAAACATGCCCGGCTGATGTTCTGCGCCTGCGCCAGGCGCGCCGACACGCACCACGTTGGCGCCGTCGGTCGCGAAGAAAGAACGCAGCGGTGCTCGGCGGCGATCGGCGAGGCCCAGCGGCGAACTGGTTCGTTCCGGCCGATGCTGTCGCGGCTGGCAACAGCGATGACTTCAGGGTAAGCGGCCGGAATCGCCTGACTTATTTCAACCGATGCGCGTCGTTGCCGGCGGCGACGATCACGCAAACGCCAGCGGCTTCGAGCGACTCGATCAAATCGTGAAGCGAAGGATTGTACGTCAACCGAGCCAGGGCGCCCGAGGCTCATGTTGATCACCTGTGATGTTCGGCTGGACGAGCGCATGATTGGCTTAAGCACGCAATCGAGCCCCGCCAGCGACCGTCGCATCAGTGCCGCCATGCCGGTGCTCGTCGGCACCTTCACGCAGAAAGAGTTGCGCCTTCGGAGCCACACCGATCACATGCTCGATGCTGGCTTGTCGCGCGAGCCGCCGTGCCGGCCACGTGCGTGCCATGGCCCTCATCAAGTCGGCGCAGCGAACCGCCGAAGGCGCTGGACGCAATCGTAACCGGAGATCGCGAGAGGTCGCGTGCGCATGATCAATGCCCGTATCCACGATGGCGACAATCGCAACGCCGTCGCCGTTCGACGCACTCGTGGAGTACACCGCACGCGCGACGCCCGCGGGAACCGCACTCTGCGGGGCGGCTCGCCGCCGCCGCCGCCGCGGCTTTTGCCGCTGGCTTTGGCGTTCGCGCGCCGACGTCCTGATATGCCGCCGACAGCGGCCGATCCGGACGACACGAACACGTGTGGATCGGGTCCCTTCGCGAGTGCCGCGAGCGCGGCGTTGGTCATTCGGCAAGCACCGCCACTGCGGCGGCGTTGACACCCGCTGAAGCTGAATCGCACTTCCGCGCCGTGGTTCGCCACAACCCTTGCGCGGAGTGCCGCGGATCGGTCCCCGCGCGCGAAGGTGACGATGTAGTGCGAGCGTCCCTGGGCGGCGGCGGGAGTTGACATGTGATGCGCGACAGAAAAGACCAACTGGCTAATGCAGACGCGATGCGGAAGAAACGGGCGAGCGCCGGTGGCAGGATCATTCATACCCTCCGGCTGGATTGCCTGGGATTCCGAAGATCCTCAGTAACTCATCCATTTCGTTGGGAATCAAGCCCCAGTTCCGTAATGGCCGGACCTGACACACCTGCCGCTGATTGAAGTCCGGAGGCTGCGTGGATTGTTATCGTGCAGTTAGCTGCACGTGACCGATTACAGAGTTCCTTTAGTGGATCCTGATTCCTTCAGATCTTCCCAGCTCGCCAGACATCGTCGCTGCGAGCTTTCCGGTCTGAGGCCGACGATGTGGAACCGTTTTAACGACATCGCTGTTACTCACCCAGCTAACTCGAATGCAGCAACGTCGCCGGATTGCGACGAGAACGTCGGACAAATTCGGAGACAAAAAGTCCTACGTCGCCACAGGAAAGCGTGCGCCTGGTTGAAGTCGCGACACATTCGTTGCGATCTCGATCAGTGACTTGTCTCGTGGCGACAGACTTGCACGGCGCGGCGGCCGTCAGCCTCACGGAGCTCAGCGTGTAAACGAGGGAGTCTTCTATGAAACGTCAGGAGTCATCCGCCCGAGCGTTCTGCTTTCGCCGATCCTCGCGATCGCTGATGGCCATCCTGATGCCGAGCACTGAGTGGCAGGTCAGACTCCGGAACTCCTGTGAGCGGCGCGGTAGGCACTTCCGCGCTGCTGCTCGAACTTCTCGGCTGACCTCCTGTTCATCTCCTTGGATGTCGGCGCATCACCGGGCTGGGTCTGGGTGAACAAGGGCAACCCGGGCTTCCCCAATTCCGCTCTGTCAGCGGCCGCGTCACCACCAAGTAAAGTCACGCACTCCGACTACCCCGACGCACACGATTCTCATGACCACAACACTGATGTGCGGGTTGGGTACGGGCATGGGCCGCCAGATAAGCCATGCTTCTCCCGCTGCGGTCGCTATTTGAGCAAACTAGCGGCGACGTAACGGTGTCGACGGAGCAGGTCGTCGTGTTTTTTGCCTGACTGTTCTGCCGCAAAGCGCGTTGTAACGATTCTTCCAGCTGGCTGGAGCCTGGGCTGAATGCTTCAGTGAGGCCTGTGTCCGTCGCCAAGACAATTTCCACGCATTTGTACTCTTTGCCTATGGCAATTGCCGGGCTATTACCAAAACGCGATGACCGAGAGCAGAAAATATACATGAACATCGAGCATTGCCACGTACTGATGGGATTAAAACACCGCGGTTCGCGAGCCGTTTTCTGTCTTTGCTTCTGTCTTGCTTCGCCGCGCTCCTGTGCGGCGGGTGCCAGAGCCCGCTACCGCCTTTGCCGAATCCGCCAGGTCCTCACACAGCGGTAAGGCTCTCTCCTGGAGATGAGATCAAGGCTGCCTATGCCGACGAGACCATCCCGGATCAAACGCAGAAAATTCGCAGGGACGGCAAGGTGAGTCTGCCGCTTATCGGCGAACTCACGGCTGCCGGCAAGAGAGTCATCGATTTTCAACATGAGCTCGTCAGCCGCTACGAAGGCAAGCTTGATAACTCCGAAGTGCTGGTGACGTTGGACAACGGCACGGCAACCGTGACCGTGTCCGGATTTGCCAATAAACCGGCCGTATACAGTTTTGATCGCCCGACGACTGTGTATCAAGTGGTTATGGAAGCGGGCGGACCGAGCGACTATGGGAGCGCGAGTAATATTCATCTCACTCGCATAATCAACGGAGAACAGCGCACTGAGACCATTAATCTTCGGCCGACTGTTCACGGCAAGCCTACATTACCCAAATATGTGCAAGACGGGGACGTGATCTACATCTCGCGGAACTGGTTCTGAGCCCGAGCCCGGCTGGCGCGATTTGCAACCAGACATGATTCTGCCATGTCGAATTCACCGGATCCGCAGCCACATTGATTCGCTACCGCTCGCGCTCCTGTTCGCGGCTTCTTTGCTAAGTTCGACTTCGGAAGCGGCAGGCGCCGGTGGAGGGGGTTACGTTCCGCTTGAAATCACATCCGGTGTTGATTTCGGCTACGACGATCACGTTATCGGGAGCAACGCTGCCGCGAATTCAAGCAGCCCAAGCTCATTTTCGCAAAAGAAAACCTCGTGCTAACTTATGATCGGCCTGGGGAACAGACAGAAGTTCGTCTGCTTGCTGTCGGACGGTTTACTCAGTATTTCGATGTGGGCACGGACGACAAAGATGTGAACCTCACTGCGTCGCTTACGCATAACTTCACGACACGGCTTTCCTTCCGCGCCGACATCTACGGCGCTTATCAGACCGAGCCTAATTTCCAATCCAACATTGGTCCCACAAACGTGCGCGCTCCTCACTTCGACACGACCGATATTTTTCGCTTACCTATCATTGGCTACCACGGCTATCCAGTGTAACAAGCTACACGTTCGAGCGCGTTAAGTATGAGTCGTCGTCTCTGTCGACGTCGGCGGTCGCAGGAGCTCAGGACCGCTTCCAGAATACGCTTGGCGAGTCGCTTCAATTTAGCCTGACAAGGCGCACTAGTCTCACTGGAGAATATCGCTTTGAAGTCATAGATTACGACAACGCGCCGAACGATGCGACCATTCATTTTGCACTCGCCGGTGTTGACCATCATTTGACTGAGCACCTGTCGATTAACCTGCTTGGAGGTCCATCATTTCGTTTTTCAAAAATGACGGCGAACTCGATCAACCCGTACGCCGAAGTGAAGGTTGAGTTATCAGGGTGGCAACCATTCGCTAAGCTGGATAACAACCTATGGAGTCGAACAGCCCAGCCAGACTCTCGCGGCGGGGGCCACGACGCTCCGAACCGGACTGAACCTGGCGTACGATCTAACTTCGCGGATCAATTTGAAGGCCGGAGTGTATTATTATCACGAGGAAAACCAAGCGGGGACAACGGGGCCGGTTGTAAGCACTTCGACAGGCTCGCAGGATGCCTTGCAGTTCAATCTCGGCCTCAAATATACAATCAATAAGCATTTCGCGTTGCACGCTGATTACGAGTATACAAACCAGAGCTCGTCAGGAGGAACTTCATCAGGAGGAACCTCAGGCTACTCGCGGAATCGTTATTTCGCCGGAGTGACCTACACCTACTGAGGACCTAGCCGAGACGGCTCGCGATAGACTACTAGACTTATCGAAATCGGCTGACTAGCGCCGATATCGGCAGTCGACATGCAGCTAGCCTCGACAGCCGGGTACAAGATCCAGACTGAGGCCGAATCGCGTCCTGTGTCGACGGACAGATCAGCGCCAATGACTCGCGCTCTGACAGCGCTTCGTGCTCGTCGCCGCGAATCGAGACACTGCTTCGAGCGCCGTCTGGCAGACTTCGAGCGCGCTACAGGTTTCGCGTTAAATCGCTCTGATGGGAGAAACAATTTGAAAATGCCGTCCTCAACAGAACAAGCTGCTGCTCGCGAAATCAGTGTTACCGCGCGCAGACAGGGCACGTCTCGAATCCAGTCGTGTCAGAGTCGCAAAAGGACAGACGATGGCGCGTTTTGGAGCGGCATGTGTTTTGCAATTGTGCTGCTGGCCGTTTTCGCCCGGCCTCTGTTGATGCTGATCAGTTATGTAGCCGGGAGCCAGTTGCATTCATATGTTTTGTTAGTCCCCTTTGTTTCTGCTTACCTGCTTTATCTCCGGCGAGATCAATTACCAAAAAACACAGCACCGACCTTTTGCTTACGCTGGTGTCGCTGGCCGCAGGCGTCGGCCTTTTTGCCTACACGCAGTCGCTGGAAGTTGCTGCGCGAGCACCGGCTATCAATACTCGCATCGTGCTGTTGACCCTCTCCTTCCTTTGCTGTCTCGCGGCGGGAGGATTTTTCTTTTTCGGACGCGACTGGATGCGATCAGCTGCTTTTCCCCTGGCCTACCTCATTTTCATGGTGCCGATGCCGGATGCGATGGCAGATGCGCTCGAGACGGCTTCGAAATATGCCTCGGCCGAAGTAGCCAATCTCTTTTTCCACCTGAGCGGCACGCCTTTTCTTCGGGCGGGTCTCTTTTTCCAACTGCCGAACATCACGATCGAGGTTGCGCAGGAATGCAGCGGCATTCGATCGAGCTGGGTGCTCTTCATCACCAGCATCCTGGCCGCCAATTTATTCTTAAAGACCCCGTGGCGGCGTTTAGCGCTGGTCGCTTTTGTCATTCCACTTGCCATTTTGCGAAACGGATTTCGGATTCTTGTGATCGGGCTTCTCTGCGTGAATGTCGGCCCGCAAATGATTCACAGCCTCATCCACCGGCGCGGCGGCCCCTCTTTTTCGTGCTTTCGCTGATTCCACTTTTTCTAGTGTTGTGGTGGCTGCGCAAGGGAGACGTCCGGACTGAGGACGGAGTAGCACTGATTCGCCGGTAGGTTCGAACCTCGTGACTGTTCACGGTGCACGATGTTCAGAGTCATCGCGGCTTGCGAAGATGCTGATCCGCCTGAATGCGCGAACAGACGACTAGCTATAGACGCAAAGTCAGCTTGCGGCCCACTAACAGACGAAATGACACGATGGCCAGCTGCATTCTTCGTGCTAATCTGAGCGTTTCGTGGGCAAGCCTGCGTCGCGGAGCTGCTCGCGTCGCTGGTGGCTTCGTGCTTCTGTTGTGCAGAATTTTCGGGAACTTCGCCCTCCGGCTTCCGTAGAAATACTCAGGAGAACGAATTCTCCACTGTGTTTGACCTATAGCTTTGACTCAATTTCGCCAAGTTTCGCGCCTGGGAAAGGTGCCTTTACTGAAGGGATGAGATTTCGATTTGGCTATCGGTCGGAGACTTCTGCCGTAGCTGGCACGTGCATTAAAAATGCGATTCATTACCTCGGTTCGGAGCAAGTTGTGAACCCGAACTCCGTGTTAGCTTTGATTGCCGCCACGTTTAGTGCGGCCCTGGCCGTGACAGCGGTTTGTCGCGGACGCCGTTCGCTTGCGACCTGGTGTTTCTCAGTCGGGATGCTGACTTTCGCGCTGGAGAGTCTCTTCGGCGCTATGTGGCTTGCCGCGTCTATTCCCGAAAGGGCGGCCTTTTGGGCACGTCTTACCCTGGTGACGAAGTCATTTCTTCCGGGGATTTGGCTTTGCTTTAGCTTCACGTATTCGCGCGGAAGCTCTCGCGGATTTCCGGTGAGGTCACGATTTCTCGTCCTGGCGGCGCTCTTGGTTCCGGTAGGCGTGTCCCTGCTTCTCCGGGAGCAACTGGCGCCGGTTTTTCCTCTGTCGGGCGAAACCTGGTGGACTTCGCTCCTCATGCGGCGGCCAAAATACTAAATGGCTCTTTGCTGCTGGCCACTGTGCTGGTTCTTATGAATCTGGAGAAGACCTTCCGATCGGCTGTCGGGACGATGCGGTGGAGAATTAAGTTTATCGTTCTCGGTCTCGGGATTGTGTTCGGAGCGCGGATTTACACGCTGAGCCAGGGACTGCTCTTTTCGGGCGCAGGTCCTGGCTTTTACCGGATGTTGATACAGCCGCGCTGCTGATCGGGTCCGCCTTGATGGCGGTGGCTTTTCTTCGAGTGGTTTCGGCGAAATCGATGTCTATCCTTCGCATGCTGTTCTGCGCACTTCCCTGACGGTTCTGTTGGTTGGGGCATATCTTTTTATTGTCGGCGTGCTTGGCCAGATCGTGGCGTGGACCGGCGAACCGGGGAGGTTCCGGTTCCAAGCCTTCGTCGTGCTGTTGGGATTCGCTCTCCTGGCTGTGTTATCGTTCTCAAATCGGACCCGACAAAATATCGGGCGTTTCGTTAGCCGCCATTTCAAGAGGCCGCAGTATGATTTCCGCCAGATATGGACGCGCTTTACTCAATGCACGTCCAGCGTGCTCGATCAGCCCGGCTTGTGCGCTTCAGCCACAAAATTGATCTCTGAAACCTTTAGCGTCTTGTCAGTCACAATCTGGCTATTTGACGAACAAGACCGGCTCACGTTCGCGGCGTCCACTTCCAGATCAGAAGACGAGACTCACCGGCGCGCTCCCAACTCTGGCTGGCTTGGAACCAGCCCCGGCGAGTGTTCGCAGGCTTTCCAAACCTTTTGATCTGGAAAAAGCAAAAGGCGATTTTGCAGAGACCTTGAGGCGAATCAGTTCGAGCCAATTTCGCACTGGAGGCAATCGGGTTTATCGCCGTTATGGACGGGAGACCGCTGCATAGGCGTGGTCATCCTGGCAGATCGCGTCGGTGGCGTTCCCTACACGGTTGAAGAACTGGATTTGTTGAAATGCATGGGCGATCAGATTGCAGTGGGTCTGCTGAACCTTCGGCTCACCGAAGAGGTGATGCGGGCGAAAGAGCTGGAAGCCTTTCAAGCCATCTCCGCATTCTTCATTCATGATTTGAAAAACGCGGCCTCAACTCTAAGCCTGACTCTTCAGAATCTGCCCGTGCATTTTGATGATCCCATTTTTCGACAAGACGCTCTGCGCGGGATCGGCGAGACAGCAAATCGCATCAACCAGCTTATTAGCCGCGTAGGAGCCTTGCGACATCTCGAACTCGAACCGGTAGAAGCGGACCTCAATCTGCTTGTTGCTGACGCGCTCGAAGTCTTAAACGGCGCGCCGGAAATAAACGTGGTGCAGAAGCTTCACCTGCAGCCAAAACTTAAACTGGATCGGCAGCAATTTGGCAGCGTAATCACTAACTTGCTTCTCAACGCCCGCGAGGCACTCGGACCGGGAGGCGAGGTGAGAGTTGAGACGAGTCAAAGCAACGGTTGGGCGGTTCTTTCCGTCGCCGACGACGGCTGCGGGATGAGCCCGGCATTTTTGAAGACATCTCTTTTCCGCCCCTTTCAGACCACAAAGAAGAAGGGACTGGGCATTGGGATGTTTCAATCCAAGATGATTGTCGAAGCACATCGGGGGAAGATCCAGGTCGAGAGCGAACCCGGAGCCGGCACAACTTTTCGGGTGATGTTGCCTGTAGGAGACTAAACTTGCTCCCGCGCGGGTCATCTCAGCACGTATCAATAGTCTCTCTAAAACGCCAAACAACATGAAACACAGAGTGCTCATCGTCGATGACGACGAAGCGATCCGGACTCAGATGAAATGGGCGTTGAACCAGGATTACGACATTGATTTCGCCGAAGACCGAACGGAAGCGCTCCAAGCCTTTGAGGCCAACGCCCCGGCGGTGACGTTGCTTGATCTGGGCCTGCCGCCACGCCCTAACGAATCCGATGAAGGTTTGGCGGCGCTGTCCGAAATACTCGCCGTCGATAGTACGGCTAAGGTCATCATCGTCTCCGGGCAGGGGAAAAACGGAATGCTATCGAGGCGGTTGGCGCGGGCGCTTACGATTTCTTGTGCAAGCCGGTGGAGATCGAGGAATTGCGGCTGCTCCTTCGGCGATGCATCCACGTGGTGGAACTAGAGAGAGAGTACCATCGGTTACAACAGAGCCAGCGATCCGATGTGTTTGAAGACATGCTCGGCACCAGTCCACAAATGCAGGCAGTCTTTGCTTTCATTCGCAAGGTAGCCGGGACGAATGCCCCGGTGCTCTTGCTCGGAGAGACCGGCACCGGCAAAGAGATGGCGGCCGCGGCAATTCATCGTCGCAGCGCGCGCAAAGATGGCCCTTTTGTCGCGATTAACTGCAACGCCATTCCCGAAAGCCTTCTGGAAAGTGAGCTCTTCGGCCATGAAAAGGGCGCTTTTACCGGTGCGCACATTCAGCGCAAAGGGCTGTTGGAAACAGCCAGTGGCGGCACGCTCTTTCTGGATGAGATCGGCGAGCTTCCTCCAGCCATTCAGGTAAAGCTTCTCCGCTTTCTTCAGGAACAGCGCCTGCAGCGGGTGGGCGGCAGACAGGAAATTCAAGTGGACACGCGGATTGTCGCCGCGACCAACACCGATCTGAAACAGTTGATCGACAACGGGAAATTTCGGGAGGATTTATATTTTCGTCTTGCCGTTGTCACGATCCGGCTGCTGCCGCTTCGCGAACGAGGCGAAGACATCGTCTTCCTGGCCCGCGAGTTTCTGCAAAGGTATTCCGCCCAGAGCGGCCGGACAAAGCTGGTTTTCGCGCCTGACGCGTTGCGCGCAATGACCCGTTATTCATGGCCAGGCAATGTGCGGGAACTTCAGAACCGCGTGAAACGGGGCGTCATCATGGCCGACCGATCGCGAGTGACTGCGAAAGATCTCGAGTTGGAACCGGATCAAGGTGTGGAATCCTCATCTGCAAACACTCTCAGAGAAGCACGCGAGCACGTCGAACGTGAAATGATTGAGCAAGCGCTCAAGAGAAATTCCGGTAAAATCACTTCCGCGGCTGCTGATCTCGGAATTAGCCGGCCGACTCTTTACGAATTAATGGAGAAGCTCGGCATTGGCAAAGAGCGCGCACATACAAACACCAACTAGTGTTGTTAACACTAAGATCGAAGCCATGCTGAACATCAAGCGAACGACGGCTTCCCAGCCGTCGAGGGACACCGACGGCTGCCCGAGCCGCGTGCGCTCCTCAGTGGCCATCCTTACATGCAAACATCGAGACCTCCTTTAAGATCCGCCATTCTCACGGTTGTAGCAGCCTGTCTGGCGATTGCTTTGATGGGCGGGTGCACACCGGCGGCCAGGAGAGCTCGCGCGTTGGAGCGCGCCGATCGCTACTTCAAAGCGGGTGATTATGACAAGGCCAGAACAGAATATTTGAACGTATGCTCGGTTGGATCGCACGAACCGAACTGCAATTAAGCAATTGGGTATTATCTGGCTCGAGGAAGGCGCACCGCTAAGAGCATTGCCATTTCTCACCGCAGCACGAGACCTGGATCCGAATGATCTTAACATTCGGACGAAACTTGCCTCTGCCCGCCTTCTGTTAGGAGGAGCTGAGGAAGCGAGAAAAGAAGCGTTGGCAATTTTGCAGCAGTCTCCGAGCGAAGGCCGAAGCCCTGATCGTGCTCGGCAATTCCACCCTATCCAAGGAGCAAGCCGAAGATACGGAAGAACAACTTCAGCAGATTAAACCGCCCGACAGCGCGAACCTGCACCTGACGTTAGCGAATCTCGCTCTGCGAAAGGGCGATTTGTCAACCGCCGAGAACGAACTGCAGCGTGCACTCACCGCCGACCCGAAGTCGGCCATTGCGCATATGGCCATGGGAAACTTCCTGTTTTCACGAAAGGAAATGGATCGCGCCGGGCAGGAATTCAAAACTGCGGCCGAACTCGCCCCGGCCCGATCGCTTCTGCGCATGAGATATGCGGAATTTCAGAGCAACTCAAGGGGCGCCAAACGATGCGCGTGCGACTCTGAAGGAAGTGACGCGGCAGGCTCCTGATTATTTACCCGCATGGGTCCTTTTCGCCCGGCTGGCATTTAGCGAAAAGAAATACGACGAATCGATATCGCTGCTCGAGAATGTTCTTAGCCGGGACCCTCAGAACATTGATGCCCGGACCCTGGAGGCTCAAGCGTTGTTGGCTAAAGGCGAGACCAAGAAAGCCGTTCAAGTTATGGAAGCCTTGGACAAAACCTATCCCAACGCGCCCGGAATCGAGATACTATTTGGCGCTTGCTTATCTACAAGACAACAATTCCTCTCAAGCAATTGCGGAATTGAAGAAAGCTGTCGCTCACAACCCGGACTATGTTGAGGCGATCCTGGTGCTGGCCAAGCTTAACCTCCAAAACAACAAGCCACAGGACGTTATTTCGCCGATGGTCGAGTTACTGAGAAAGCAACCCAGCTTGACCGCGGCCAAATTGTTATTAGTGGAAGCCTACCGTTCCGTGGGTCGCCTGGATGAGGCGATCGCAGTCCTGCGCCAGCAGATCGCGGTCACGCCACAGAACGCCCAGGGTTACTATCTTCTTGGCGTGATTTTGCGGCAACAGGGCAAGACCGACGAGGCCCGGCAAGCTTTTGAAAGAACTCTCCAGCTCGCTCCCGATAATCTTCTCCCGATCGACCAGCTTGTTGGCTTAGACATTGAAAATAACGATTTTAAAAGCGCGATGCAGCGCGTGCAGTCGGCGTTTCAGAAAACTCCGAACTCGGCGTCTTTGTATGTAATCGAATCAAAGGTTTACATCGCTCAACGAGAATGGGATCAAGCGGAAGCCGCGCTTTTAAAGGCGCTGACCCTCGATCGAATTCCTCGCCCGCCTACGACTTGTTGATTTCCACTTACCTTGGGGCCAACAAGCTCCCTCAAGCACTTAACCAGATCCAGACATCCCTTGCCAAACGGCCGGACAATCCACAGCTCTTAATGACGCTTGGAGAAATTTACGAGAAGCAAAAGGATCCACTTAAGGCACGCGATGCCTACGAGAAGCTTTTGACTAAGAATCCGGAGTTTGTCCCGGCGCTAAACAATCTCGCTTACCTTTATGCCGAAAAGTTGAATGACGTGGACAAGGCATACAAATTGGCTCGAAAGGCGAGTGACCTGCGATCCGACGCGAGCATCGCCGATACTTTGGGTTGGGTCCTTTACAAAAAGGGGATTATCAACAGGCCCAGACATTATTCCAGGAAAGCGCCGGCAAGTTGCCCCAGAATTCCGACGTCCAGTTTCATCTCGGTATGGCCAGTTATATGATGGCCCAGGCAGACACAGCGGGCGCCGCTTTCCAGCAAGCACTCAAGGGGACCGCAAATTTCGAAGGCAAAGAAGAGGCGCAACGCCGTCTTAGTCTGCTTGACGCGCAGAGCTCGGCGACACTTTCCAGTGAGCAGCTCGAGTCAATGCTCAAGCAGCAATCCAATGACCCATTAGCGCGACTCCGTCTGGCGGAGTCCTACGAAAAACAGAAGGCGTTCGCGAAAGCGGCGGCCGAGTACGAGAGCGCGCTGAAGATCAATCCGAAGCTGCTTTCCCCACTCATAAAACTCGCTCAGCTCAATGCCGGTCCGTTACACAACAACGAGAAGGCGCTCGAATTCGCGAAGAAAGCGCGAGAGCTCGCGCCTAATGATCCCAAGGTCGTCGGCATTCTCGGACACGTCGCCTACGTTCTCGGACACGACGCCTACCATGCCGGTAATTTTACATGGGCCTATAGTCTTCTCCAGGAAAGCGCACGATACCTTGCCGATGACCCGACGGTTTTGCACGATTGCGGCCTGGCTGCATACAGCCTGGGAAAAGTAAGTGAAGCCCGCGAGTTAATGGAACGCACCTTAAAAGTGGCGCCGGCTCCGGAGATTTCTGGAGATGCGCAATCGTTTTTGCGCATGACAGCGCTGGATAGAAATCCAAAAGAAGCTGTGACCCACGAGATCCAGAAACTTCTCAAAGCGGACCCGAATTATGTGCCTGCTTTGGCAGTGCGCGCTGCTATCGAGGAGCAACGAGGCGAGGCCAGGACGGCTATTGCTACTTACACCGCGATCTTAAAAGTCTATCCCAATTTCGCTCCTGCCCAAAAGCGCCTGGCGGATTTGTATCTGGATGATCCGACAGCTTTGGATACAGCCTACGAATTCGCTGTCAAAGCACGAAAAGCTCTGCCGGATGATCCTGAACTGGCGCGAACCCTCGGCGAAATATCCTACCAGAGAAAAGATTATTCTCGTGCTCTTCAATTGTTGCAGGAGAGTGCCCGTGCGACCCCGTTGGACGCCAAGGGGTCCTACTACCTGGGCGCAGTCTCAGTTGCAGCTTAACGCAAAAGCCCCAAGCCACAGAGGCCCTGGAACGCGCGTTGGCAGCTGGGCTTCAGGAGCCGTTTGCTTCGGATGCCAGGCGGTTGCTCGCCGAAGCAAAAACTCAATGATGAGTTTTGCGCCCGCTCCGCATGTAAACGGATGAGCTGCGCACGGATTTAAACGCGAGACGGCATGGATAGTCGCAGCCGGCTGAACCGTCAGACGCGAGAATTCAGCCCGCGTAGCGCACTCATTCTAGAGTGCTGGTGAGCGCATCTTGCGATCACGAACTTTATCATCAGCGCAACAATCAGTACATCGCGGTAAAGTCGGACATAAGTTCGTCGCCGCAGAATGCGGTGACCAGCACGCTACGAAGCGTGCGCTCCGGACATGAGCGCGACCACAGGCCGGTCATCATCTCGGCGCTCGGTTTTCACACCGTGGCCGGATACGCAGAACGACGAATAAAGGCGAAGATTGCCGTCTTTCCTTACGTTGAATCGTAACTCTTTAGATAGTAACGCATTTATACCCATAGAATGGGGTTATGCGCCTGTGGACGTCGGTATTCTTTACAAATTAGCATAGCTGCTTGAACCGCAGAAGATTAAAGTTAATTATTTTAAATGTTTCATATACAATGACTTACGATAACACATCGACCGCAAACAAACTCCATGGCATGGAAGCAGCTGATCCTAAAGGCAAACTCAATTTCATTTAAATTATGCCATCGAGAGAGAAAACAATGAAAAATAGATCAAGTAAGACAATTTTGGTTTTCTTCGCGCTGGGGTTAATCAGTTGCGCACTTTGCGTCCAGCAAGCTCAGGCCGTTCCGATGACCGGTGTTATCACTTTCGCAGGGGCGCAACGTTGGCGATGAACGGTCCTGTCACTAGTGTCAATACGGCAACACAGGTCACGGGTTGGTTGCAGGCGAACCTGCCCACAGTGCAGAGCGTCAGTGGAGTTTTCGCCGCGTTTGTTACTGCCGGAGACATCGGTAACGTATGACCTGCTCGTGGACTTTTAGTTCCGGCGCAATAGCTGCTTTGGAGCGTTGGTGGGTTCACGTTTAACTTAATCGCATCCACATCGTCTTTCAAGCGAGACGGTTTTCTTTTCGTCTCTGGAACGGGCACTATTACAGGTAACGGCTTTAATTCCACACTGGCACTTGGATCTTTAGCGCTCAGGATGACCCGGCAGACGGCGTGTTTTCCTTTTCTGGCGCGAGTCAGGCTATCCCCGACGGCGGTGCTACGGTTGCTCTGCTCGGACTGGCATTGGCGGGAATCGAAGGCATCCGCCGAAAACTTATGAGGGCAAAGAGCTGAGATGGCATTTTCAGCATTTGAAACTCGGTCGCTTCCCACGCTCCCTCATCGCTACCCTCGCGACTTTACCTTCTATGTCACTCCTCCCGTCGCTCCATTCAGCATTTTCAGCTTTCAGCTTTCAGCCACTCACCCCACAACAGTTAGAAAAATATGAGTAAACTAATTCGACACACCCAAAAACGAGGCACCGCCCTGTTCGTGGCGCTGCAACTAACCGCTTTAACCTTGCTAAGCTTGGTTTCCTTCGTCGGTGGACCGCAACGTCCCGCACGGCGGACTCCGGCCGAGACACAGGTGAGCGCGCCTGTAGCCGGCAGCGCTGACGCCGGTAGTTCGTCCGACCAGGCACCAGACACAGACCGCAAACCGCCCAGCCACTAACGGCAGCCGACAAAGCCGCCCTGCGTAAGTCGGCCGTCACTTGCGAAGAAGCTGTACGAACCGCTCGCCTCGCAGGTATTTAATCTGCGACTAGCCGCGCCGCAGCCGCCGCAGCCCAGACGATCGACCCAGGACCCGGAGTCGCCTAACGACGAGCCGACCCTCACCACCGATCGCGAGGATTACCCGCCGTTTTCCTATGTCTATTTCCACGGCACCGGATTCCAGCCCGGCGAAACCGTGAACATGATTGTGGTCGAAACAGACCCCGATCCAACAGTCGTTCGAACCGTGGGACGTGGTGGCCGACGAGAACGGCGAATTCGACACAAGCTGGTACATCTTCTCCGAAGAATTTAATGGCGCCACGTTCCTGGCCACCGCCACCGGCCAAACCTCCCAGCTCACCGCGTCGGCCACGTTCACGGACGCTGCCTACCGCTGACTACGTATGAGACGCGGCCGGCAGGACCGTCCCACGCGTGATGCCTTCGCGTGGGGCGCAATCGAGCGTATTTTACGGGCACGCAGCCGGCGCGCCAACAAGATCCCACCAGATGCGATTGGGCGAACGCTTCTAACGGATGCTGATCCCAGCGCTACGTGTTCCACGCAGAGAAGCGCGTGTGACGTTCTGATGGCATGCTGGTTGCTAGTTCCGGACCATGCAACGTCCCAGCCAACGGGCTAGCGGCACGGTGGAGTCTCATGATGTTCGGTCCCAACAACGCCACCTGCGGCCCGGGACCTTGACGCCTCATCGGACACCGAAGGGACTTGCGACGTGGCTCCGCGGGGTGGTCGTCGGCGCTGTTGCGCAGGCGTCATCGGCGTCGGCGGGGACAGCTCCGCAGGACCAGAACCAGCTACCACCACCGTTCAGGCGGCGCACGGAACGAACCATGGTCGTCAATTTCGAAGGGGACCGGCGGCAGGGCCCGACGGAGCTTCGCCGCGCTTCGACCTGACCGGCGGCGAGATTTCGCTGAGCGACGGTTCATCACCAGCGCCCAGGTGCGCCTGAACGCGTTCAATAACGCGCCCGGCACCCAGCATGGGCATGCATATGACGCTACCCGCGCGTCACTGCAGACTTGGTTGGAGAGCACTGGTCACTCGGAACTCTCCACGGCCGGGGCCCCACCGTGGCTGGCAGCCCTCAGCAGCACAGGTGGGCGTTGCCTACTACCGAGCAGCAATTGCCGGATCTGTACTGGCGTGTTACTTCCGACGTGCAATGGCTTCGTCAACCCTACTACCTACGAACTTCGGCTGGCGAATCAGTGATGCTGCAGCGAAACCGCACGCAGACCGTGGGTACAGCGCCGCCTACAACACCGCCGAATAACCCCGCAACAATCCTGGGAGTGGCAAGACACTCCCTGGCCCGTGCTGCTGGCGGATTTCACGCCGACGCCTACGCCTAGTCCGGCTACCGCCACCGCCACCGTCACCGACGCCACAGTCCGACGCCGTCCCTACGCCGGCAACACCGACGCCAACGGCTTCGGCAACGCCTACGTCCGACGCCGTCTCCGACACCTCGCCTACGCCTAGTCCGACGCCTACCCCGGAGAGCCGACGGCAACGTCCAACGCCTAGTCCGACAGCCAACAGCGGAGCCGACACGCCGACAGCCAACGCCTAGTCCGACGCCGTACTCCCGACACCTTCGCCTACGGCTAGTCCGGACGCCAACGCCGGAGCCGGCTGCAACGCCAACACCTAGCCCGACAGCCGCCGCCGACACGCTACGGCTACGCCCAGTCCGACGCCGACACCGGAGCCGACAGCTACGCCAACACCGGAGCCGACAGCAACGCTAACGCCTAGTCCGACGCCGTCTCCGGCAATTCGCCTACGCCCAGTCCGACGCCGACTACCGGAGCGATACCAGTTTACGCCAACGCCTGCAGTCCGACGCTGTTCTGACACCTTCGTTTACGCCTAGTCTGACGCCAACACCGGAGCCGACAGCTACCGCTAACACCGGACGCCGACAGCTACAGCCAACGCCTAGTCCGACGCCTTCGCCAGCACCTAGTCCGGCGCCTTCGCTACTACGCCTAGTCCGACACCTACGGCAGCGCCAATCACTGGCACCATCACACATCAAGGGCGGCGCGCACCTCGACACGACTTCGGTCAACACTGCTACCAGGGTAACAGAATGGCTCAACGGGGCTGGAGCAGCTGCCAACAGTTGTCAGCCGATCAGGAGACTTCACGCCATTCGTAACCGTCGGAGCTACAGTGACGATGGCCGCCGCCTTGGAACTTTAATTCCGGCCCACGTGCCTGGTCTCTGGCAGTGTTGGCGGATTTACGTTTAACCTGACAGCATCCTCCATTGTCCTGCCAAGGGTTAATGGGTTCATTAGCGTCAGCGGGACGGGGACGATTACCGACAATGGCTTTGACCGCAACGCCTGGCACGTGGAGGTTTACCACCCAGAATCCGCCCGCCAACGGTGTGTTTTCGTTCTCCGCCTCCACGACAGCTCAATAGGCAGCACAGTATTTCAGCTTAAATAGACCGGATTCACCCTAAACGCCCGCGACGAGTTCATCTTGTCGCGGGCGTTTTGTTTAAGGAACGCCACGAGGGCCGCTCATTCGCGATTCAAGCGGCCATAGTCCTGGCATGCCGAGCGGGCGAAACTTGCGCGGCGTCGATCTCCTGACGGGCCCCAACGGGAACGATCAGAGATGCTTCTCCCGCGACTGCGGGATCAGAATGACAGTGTCGGGGCTGTTTGACAGGCATTCGATCATTCACGTCTTCGCTTCGTTAGATTCGGCTTGATAGCGCGATCTTCACGGAAACCTGCAAGCCGCCTCGAGGCGCCAGAGGCGCTATCTCAAAATCAAACTGGGCAGCGCCCCGGGAATCAAATCGCCATCAAACAAGCGCTGAAAGCGCGGTTTCAGTGGCGCTGATCCAGCTCGTGCCGAAAGTGAATCGCGCTTTGGCGCTTAATATTTTTGATTTTCGCCAACCCTGGGGGCGCTGCCCCGAGCTTGGAATGTGAATGTCGCGCCTTCGGTGCTAAGCGATTTCGCTCTTTGTTGAAAGCTGGCGCAGTGAAGTAGAAGCCCCGATCCTATCGGGGCCGCTCTTCTTGTGCGTGCAAGAGCGCGACGAGGGCGTCGCGTCCACCTTAATGGCTGCGCTGAAAAATCTTCGCAAGACGCGACGATTTTCGTCTATTGCAGCAGGGAGCAGCTTGAATCTCTCATTCATATTCAACCTCAGAATCAGCGTTCATGTTGCGTAGGAGTTCAATCCGGCCAGATCTTCTCCTGTTCGCCCTCACGCTGCTGCTGAGCGCCACGCTGCTCTTCACCGTGCAGCCGATGTTTGGGAAGATGATCCTTCCCATGTTTGGCGGCTCGCCGTCGGTGTGGCTGACGGCGCTGGTGTTCTTCCAACTGATGTTGCTGGCGGGCTACGCTTATGTGTATGCGACGACTACGCTGGCTGGGAATCAGAAAACAGGCAGCGTTGCATTTGTTGATTCTGGTGTTGCCACTGGTGGTGCTGCCTGTGCGGGTGCTGACAGGATGGATAGCCATTTCTCCGATGCGTCCGCTGGCCTCAGTCTCCTGGACCCTGATATTTTCGATTGGGCTACCGTTCTTTGCGCTGTCGGCCAGTGCGCCGCTGCTGCAGCGTTGGTTTGCCACCACGAGCGATCCGGCAGCGCGCGATCCATACTTTCTGTACGCAGCGAGCAATCTCGGCAGCCTGGGCGGCCTGCTCGCATACCCTCTGCTCATCGAACCTCTGTTGCGACTGTGTACGCAAAGCCACATCTGGACCATCGGCTATGTGGTGCTGGTTGCTCTGATAGTTGTGTGCGCCAGCCGAGTCTGGCGTGCGCGAGCGGTGTCCAAGCAAGCAAAGCCCAAGCGAGATGCGGTGGGCGCCAAAGCGTCCCCGGTGTCGTGGCCGACGCGACTTCGCTGGCTTGCGCTGGCGGCTGTGCCAGCGAGCCTGCTCGTGAGCGTGACTTCCTATGTCACGACCGATTTTGCGGTGCCGCTTTTTGGATTGCGCCGCTGGCGATCTATCTCGCGACGTTCGTGCTTGTGTTCGCTCGCCGGCCCATCCTCTCACATCGTTTGATGTCGGCGTTGCTGCCCTTTGCGGTGGTCGTGCCGCTGGTGCTGGCGGCCGGCCAGGTCCGCGAATCGCTCTACTCTGCTTGTGTTTCCTCTGGTTGCGCTATTTGTGGCGGCGATGGTCTGTCACGGCGAACTGGCAGCGAGCCGTCCCCGAGTACGACATCTGACGGAGTTTTATCTGTGGCTATCGCTTGGAGGCGCGATTGGCGGCCTCTTCAACGTGCTGGTGGCCCCGTTGATCTTCAAGACTACGGCCGAGTATCCGCTTGGCCTGTTGCTGGCTTGCCTCGTAACAGCGACCGCGCCGGCGCGCCAGGTTAGCGGAAACACATTAAGGCGGCGCGCTCCGATGGGGCTCACGCGAGCGTTGGCTGACGCTTGGCATCGCGGCCGCTTTGGGTTTGCTGGTGCGTGGGACTGGAGTTCGCTGCGGCGAGGCTGAAACTGCCAGCTGGCTCGTTGCGATTTGTGGGAGTGGTGTTCGCGCTGCCGGCGATCATCGCCCTTTGGTTTCGACAAAAGCGCGTTCGGTTCGCGGCGGGACTCGGGGCAATCCTGCTCGCCGCTGCTTTTTACCCGCAATTGGAACCAGTCGGTGATCGCCAGGGCGCGGAGCTTCTACGGCGTATACTTCGTCGCGGATCGCGGCGAGTATCGCGTTCTGGTCCACGGCACCACGAATCACGGCGCTCAATCGCTGCGTGCCGCAGGCAAAATGCATTCCGCTCAGCTACTACTTCCCGACTGGGCCGCTCGGACACCTCTTCATGAGTTTTCAGGGAGAACATGCTAAATCTGACATCGCCGTCGTCGGCCTGGGCGCGGGATCGACCGCCGGCTATGCGCAACCGGGACAACGTTGGACGTTCTACGAGATCGATCCGACCGTCGAGCGCATCGCTCGCGATAGCAATACGTAACTGAACGAAGTACAA
>ERZ1370068.3207-contig-2323_pt1 | contig 37402 bp, 42 predicted proteins | sample MGYA00561227_ERZ1370068 | MGnify/ENA primary metagenome ERZ1370068 (study PRJEB38410, sample SAMEA6850437) | metagenome | study: Metagenomic assessment of the ecological functions of the soil: analysis of the soil microbiota associated with the...
GCCGGCTGGCGGAGCGTCGCCGCCGCCTGCTGCACGGCTTTCACGATGTTGTTGTAGCCGGTGCACCGGCACAGGTTTCCGGCGAGCGCCTCGCGGATATCGGCCTCGCTCGGGTTCTCCTGGTGCTTCAAGCAGCGCGTACGACGTGAGCAGCATGCCAGGTGTGCAGTAGCCGCACTGCAGGCCGTGCTTGATCCCAGAAACCCTGCTGCAGCGCGTGCAGCTTGCCGCCTCCGCGAGGCCCTCGACGGTGAGGATCTCGTGGCCGTCGGCCTGCACCGCGAACATCGAGCAGGACTTCACCGCTCGCGTGCCGTCCATCACGACGACGCAGCAGCCGCAGCTCGACGTGTCGCAGCCGACGTGCGTGCCGGTCAGCCCGCAGTCTTCGCGCAGGAAATGCGCGAGCAGCGTGCGCGGCTCGACATCCCGTCTCGTAGTCGACGCCGTTGATCGTGACGTGGACCTTCATGCCTGCACCCCCAGACGCGACGAGCGCCTGACGCAAGACCTCGCGCGACGAGCACGCCTGCCAGATGCTTCTTGAATTCGACGGTGCCGCGCAGGTCGCCTGCGGCGCGCTGCGCTGCCACGCGGCGTTGGAGGCGGCGCGAATCAGCTCCGCGGATGGCTGATGGCCGGCCAGCAGCTGCTCGGCTGCGTCCACGCGCACGGCGCACGGCGCCTGCCGCCGACAGCGCCACGCCCGCAGCCGGATCGTGCCGTCGGCGATTCAGCGACACCTGCACGGCCGCTGCAGCGGTCGCGAAGTCGCCGACCTTGCGCTCGACTTTCTGGTACGACCCGGCCGTGCGCATCGTCGGGCACCGGGAACTCCACGCCCAGCGCCGATCTCGCCGTCCTCGACCGCCGTCGCAGAAGCTGTCCACGAGAAAATCGTCGATCAGGACGCGGCGGGTTCCGGCCTGTGCCGCGAACGACGACGGTGGCGCGCGAGGCGAGCGCGACCGTCGTCCAGTCGCCGGCGGGATCGTTGTGGCACAAGCTGCCGACGACCGTGCCCATCTGGCGCACGACCGGATCGGCGACCACGCGCGACGCGTCGTGGATGAGACTCCACCGGCGCTCGCCGATCCACGGCGCGCGCTCGATGTCGCTGTCTCGCGCGATCGCACCGACCGCCAGCACGTGATCGCTGATGCGCAGGTCGCCCAGGTCGGTCAGCGAGTTGATGTCGACCGAGGACGGCGGGACGCGCGAGTCGAAACCGCATGGCCGGAATGAGGCTCTGACCGCCGGCCAGCACACGGGCCTCGGCCCCGTGCTGCTGCAGATGTGCGAACGCCTCGTCTGTCGTGTGGGCCCGAAGGTAATCGAAGGCTGCAGGAATCACGTCGCCAACCTCCCGCCTCGCGCTGCCGCGCGGCGGTGGCCACGCGAACCTCGCGAAAGATGATCCTGAGAGAAATTGATTCTACAACTAGCGAGAGCGGGTTATCGCTGGGTCACGGCGTTGCCGCTACACTACTTCCGTATGGTGAGCGCAGTGGTGCTCGCGGCAGGCGCTTCGACGAGGATGGGGACTCAAAAGCTCCTCTTGCCGTTCGACGGCGAGCCGCTCCTCCGCCGGGCGGTCCGACAGGTCCGTCGCCGCAGGACTTCGACGATGTCCTGGTCGTGCTTGGGCAGCGAGCACGAGGCCACGCTGGCAGCGCTCGACGGGCTGCCTGTCCGGCACGCCATCAACATGCAGTTCGCCAGCGGGATGGGCAGCTCGTTTCGCACGGCGGTCGAGCATCTGGCCGACAGCGACGCCGCCATGTTTGCGCTCGCCGATCAGCCGTTCGTGACGACGAACGAGTACCGGACCGTGCTCGATACCTACCGCCAGCATGCGCCGCCCATCGTCAGCGTCCGGTGCACGGCGAGGTCATGGCGCCGCCGCATCTGTTCGAGCGTGAGTTCTTCCCCGAGCTCGCCGGGCTCCAGCACGGCGCGCGTTCCGTTCTGCAGCGCCACCTCGAGCGGACCACGATCCTGCGGTTTCCGCCGGATCTGCTGGTGGATATCGACACGCCCGAGGACTACGAGCTGGCCAAGAGCCGGCTGTCCTCCGGGCGGTGAAGGCTGGCGATGGAGCCGCTGAGAAACCCGCCGCTCGAAACCGCGTCGAATCGCGAGCAGCTCCCCCAGGATGGACAGTCGCCACTTCTTCTGGTGTCTCAGCCCCCAGGGAGAGTCCCACCGGGCTTCGCACCGGGCGGCCCTCATCGGGTCCGGCACGTAGCGCCTGCTCCGCCAGGCCTGCCAGCAGCTTGTCGTAGCGTGACCGGGGCCCGAGCACGCCGATGTAGGCCGCATTCGATTCGAGGCTGAACCGAAGACTCTCCTGGTCCGCTCGACGTGGTGGTTCATGATCAGCGCGAAGCTGCCTGGGCCGAGCGCCACGCGCTCGGCGAACTGGCTGAAATGCGCACACACTCGCGTCGCGCTGCCGAACCGCTCCTTCGTCAGGAACGTTTCGCGCACATCGACAACGGCGACCGCGAACCCGAGCGTCCAGGCCAGCTGCGCGACGGGCGCCGCGTCGTGTCCGGCGCCGAAGATCACGAGATCGGGCGGCGGCAGCGTGATTTCGTAGAACACGTCCGCGCCGCCCAGGCGCTCGGGACCTGACGCCGGATACGGCGCCCCGAGGCGCGCGCGGGCACTTGCGACCGCCCGCTGCTCGACGATCGGATCGGTCAACCCTCCGACGATGCCGCCCGTGCCGCGAACGATCATCCTGCCCGACACGCCGGAGAGGGGCGTAACGAGCACGGCGGCCTCCCCGCGTTCGAGAATCGTCAACCAGTCGTTCGTGATCGCATCGTCGCCGATCCGCTCGATGCGGATGTCAACCGCGCCGCTGCAGCCGATACCCAGGCCCCAGATCGAATCCTCAGCCAGGTCGTAGCTCACGATGACCGGGTCGCCAGTCGCGATGACCCGCGCTGCCGCCTCGGCAACCGTCGGTTCGAGGCATCCGCCAGACAGCGCGCATTCGTAGGTGCCGTTCCGCCGGACGAACATCCGTGTGCCTTCGCGGCGGTACGCGCTCCCCTGACCCGCACCACCGTGGCCATCGCCGCTGGCTCGCCAGCCGCGCGCGCCTGGCGGATCGCGTCGAGGAGCCGCTCGGTCTCGCGCCGATCCATCGAATCTACGATGGCACAACCCGGAGGTGCCGGCAACCGCCTCTCTTCTGTGGTGAGAACCTCGTCGCCGCCGCGGGCCGCCGCGAAGCGCGTGCCGCCAGCACAGTCGTGCACGGTTCCAGTATCGCTACTTGCTCAACACAACGATCGGATTGATCGGATCAGGACGCGCGATGCAGATCGAGCTCGCGCGGGGCGGGTCTAGCGCGCGTCGAGATCGTAGAGCGATGCGCGCCAGCCGCTTGAGGCCGCGATCGGCGCGCAATCACGTCGAGGTGGAGTGACGTCCAGTCGGCGAGCAGGACGCTCTCGCTCCCCTCGCCGTCGTAGGTCTTGAGATAGCCGCTGCACGCGTCGCAGTCAGTCGATGCGCAATCCCGCCTCGCCTTCGACCGCCACCACCGCCAGGCGATGTTCGACCCTGCGGCGTCGCAGAACGGACAACCCGTGCGGCGGTAGCGCCAGCCAGGTCCGGCAGCGGCCGCACGACAGCATGCGCAGGCGGCCGGGATCGCTTGCCCACCAGCTGCGCCATCGCCGGCGGCTCGCCGCACGTCGGGCAATAGTTGCGCAGCCAGCGCTCCTCGTCCCGCCACGCATCGAAGGCGCCGGACGACAGGTGCCAGGTAACCGGACGAGGACCACCCATCCACAGGTAGTGGAGCAGACCCGGATGCGCCGGCGAGCGCGAATCCGTCGTCTCGATTTCCGCTGCGAGATCCCGGCACCGACGTCGCCAGCGGTTCCGGCAGCGACGCCGAGGCGAGACTACTGAATGAGCGAGTCCACGGCCGTCTCGGCCGGGGCTGAAGTCGAGTGCGACCGCTGCGCTCTTGCAGCAGCGGCACGCCCGCCGTGAAGTCGGCGGCGTAGTGGCGCCCACTCGGGAATCGGCGCAGTGCGGGACGGCAATCACGGCTGCCGCCGCTTCGACGAGCGCGTCGCACGTCCGCGACCGGCTGCAGGTGGGGATGCCGGGCCAGCCACACGTACTCGGGTCATGCGGTCTGATTCCGGGCGCGCCATCGGCATTCTTCGTCAGCACGGGCATCAGCCGCGCGCCGAGCCCGAACAGGAAGATCGTGCGCGGCGATCAGGCCGATCGAAACGCCCCACTCGACGATCGACGGCACGTAGCTCTCCGGTGCGACCCAGGGCATCCGGCCCCGGAAGGTCATCGCGAAGAGGACGACGTTCATGCGGTTGTACGCCACGCCGACGACCGCGAGGAGCGACGCGACGAAGAGCACGTCGGCCCGCTGCCGAAGCGACTTGCGGGCCAGCAGGATGAGCGGAAGCACGCCGCCGAGGAGGATCTCGGCCGCGAAGGCCATGCCGAGCCTTCCGGCGAAGGCTCCGGAGAGCTGGTTGCGGATCGCCATGTCTCCGAGGCGGAACACGAGGTAGACGAGGAGCGCCCAGAACGCGATCTGTCCGACCGAGGCGAGCCGCGTGATCTCGAGCGGGCGGCGCCACCCCTTCGCGATCCACATGTCGATGAGGATCACGAGCGCGGTGCCGGCCGCGATCGACGACAGGAAGAAGGAGACGGGCATCACGGGAGACCACCACTGCGGGGCGAGCATGTTCGGCATCAGCAGGTACAGGGAGCCGAGCGAGCTCTGGTGCATGGTCGACAGCGTGACGGCGGCGATCGCGAGCATGATCGGCTCGGCCCTCTCGTCCCGCGCGCCGGAAGATCCAGGCGAGGGCGCCGAAGACCACGGCCGTCGCGAGGGCGTAGAGGAGGTTGCGCGACAGCAGGTAGACGAACAGCGTCACCGCCGCCGCCACGTAGGCGCCGTTCCATCGCCGCAACGCAGCCGCGGCCCGCTGGAATCCCCAACGCCCGAAGGGCACCGGCAGGAACTCGAGCAGGAGGATCGTGACGTAGAGGCCGACGCACCACGAGACCTCGAACATGGCCGAGTGCTCCGGCGCCTGCAGGGCGAGCTGGTAGGAGTTCCAGGGCAGGCCGAGGTCGGCGACGAGAGTGACCATCACGAAGGAGTAGCTCAGGAGGCCCATCAGGACGGCGGTGCGACCCAGCCCGTAGAGGTCCTTTCGCTGGAAGACATAGATCACGCCGGCCATCGCGAACGCGCCCGCGGCCACCGCGATCCACACCAGGTCGAAGAGGATCCACAGGCCCCACGGGTAGGTGTCGGAGAGGTTCGTGCTGCCGCCGAGCCCCAGGGCGAAGCGCGCGACGAACGTGACGCCGCCGAACGCCATGAGCAGGAGGAGGACCCAGTTGAAGGGGGTCATCAGCTCGTTCCGGAGAGGCTCGAATTCGACGTGGCCGTGGTCGTCCGGAATGCTTCGCCGCAGCCGATCCGTCTGCCACCGCCTGAACCCGCTTCCGGAAGAAGGCGTACGCGGCGCCGAGCAGGGCGCCCACGGCCATCACGGCGGGGGAACGGCGCCGAGCGCCGCCTTGGTGAAGGCCGGAAAGGGCTTCTCCCCGTACGTCGGGAAGCCGAGCTTCTCGAACGGCACGGCTCGACAGGTACAGCACGCTCGTCCCGCCCAGCTCCTTCTCTCCGTAGACGTGGTCGACGTAGCTTGTCGGGCCGGTCGGCGATGCGCTTGTGCGCGAGCGCCAGCATCTCCTCCCGGGTTCCGTAGCGCAGGGCGTCGGCGGGGCACGCCTTGACGCAGGCGGGAATCGCGATGCGTGTCGGCGAACCGCCTTGCTCGCGTCGTCGGACAGCGGCTTCCCGTTGAACGCGATCGGCACCGGCTGAGCGGCGCGGTCGGCGCAGTGCGTGCACTTCGAGATCTTCGGGGCGCGCGTGTTCCATTCCGCGGTCGGCACGTCCCAGGGACACGCCAGCATGCAGTAGCGGCAGCCGATGCACTTGTCGACCGTCGTATGACACCGGGCCGTCGGGCTGCCGGTGGAGCGCCGTCGTCGGGCAGGCGGAGACGCAGGCCGGCTCCAGGCAGTGGAGGCACCGCTGCATCACGAAGGCGGACTCCAGCGCCTCCCGGCTTCTGCGGGTTCTCCATCTCGTGGAACGCGATGAGCGTGTACGTCTTCGCGCTGAGCGTCGCCGGGTTCTGGAAGCCCAGTTCGGCCTCCAACTCGGTCTCCTCGCCGTCGCGCTCGTTCCACTGCTTGCAGGCCACCTGGCACGCCCGGCAGCCGATGCAGTTGGCGATGTCGATCAGCGTCGCCCTGATCGGGCCCGCGGCGCGGCGTGCCGTCATGTGCGTCCCCTCGGTGATCCGGATCTTCGCGCGGCCGGGCGACCGGCCCTGACCACGTTGACGAGGCACGCCTTGGTCTCCTGGGTCCCCGCTCCGGGATCCGCGGCGTCGATCGTGAGGTGGTTGACGCTCGGGCCGGTCGACAGCCCCTGGAAGCCCCAGTTGTACGGCATCCAGACGACGGTGACCTCGCGGTCGCCGATCTTCAGCGCCTTCATGCGGGGCGTGACGAGGGCCTTGACCTCGAGCTCACCGCGCGCCGACGAGACCCGGACCCAGTCCCCTGATTTCACGCCGAGCTTCTGGGCGAGGGCGACCGGCATCTCCAGCACCGGTTCGGGGACGAGCTCGTTGAGCCAGGGGATGTTCCGCGTCGTCGAGCCGCGCGCACCAGTGTTCGGCGACCGTCGACGTCATCAGCACGTAGGGGTACTTGTCGGCGGTGCCGATGGGCTGATGCGACGCGACGCGCGGATACTTGACCATCGGGTTGCTGTTCACGCCCGGGTGAAGGACGTTTTCCACCGGGCTCTCGACGGGCTCGTACATCTCCGGCAGCGGGCCGTCCTTCGGCACGTAGGCCACGTCGCGCCGGATATCCCGGATGCTTCGCGTCCGGGTCCGAGTAGACGGCCGCGAAGAGGCGCCCGACGCCCTCCGCGCCCAGGTGGAAGGCCCGCTGGCCGTTCGGCGTGTCGGGTCCGTCGGTCAGCGACGGGGACGTCCGGCACGTCGTATCCCGTCCAGCGCTTCGCCTGCTCGTCCCACCAGACGATGGGTTTCGAGCCCGGATAGGGCTTGCCGTTCCGGTCGCACGACGCCCGGTTGTAGAGGATGCGCATGTTGTTGGGCCAGGTCCACCCGAAGCCCGGATAGAGGCCGAGGCCTCCCGGATCCGTTGTGCGAGTCGCGGCGCTTCGAGAGGTTCTCGCCGTTGGCGAAGACGCCCGCGTAGATCCAGGCGCCGGACGACGTGGAACCGTCGGCCCGAAGATCGCCGACCTTGCGGACGAGATCGCCCGCCTTGAGGCCGGTCTCCGGGTTGTCGCGCAGGGCGTAGCCGTTGATCTCGCGCAGGACGTCCTCGGCCGTGGTGTAGGTCCAGAAGGCCTTGCGGATGATCTCGTCCCTCGGCTCCTTCGAGTCCTGACCAGATCGCGCACCGCGCGGAAGACGAGGTCCACGATCTCGCCGTCGGGCTTGGCCTGCCCCGGAGGCTTCACGGCGGCGTGGCGCCATTGCACCATGCCGCCCGAGTTGCTGATGGTTCCGTTCTTTTCCATGAAGAACGCCGCGGGCAGCAGGATCACCTCGGTGGAGATGGACTTCGGGTCGACGCCGGGCCGGCGCCAGAACGCCGCGGTCTCGGTCTCCCAGATCTCCTGGACCACGAGCGTCTCGAGCTTCGCCATCGCGTCGAACGTCAGCTTGAGGTTGGGCAGCGGTGACCGCGGGATTCTGGCCGACGATCCAGAGGAGCTTCAGCTTCCCGGCGAGGGCATCCTCGAACATCGGCAGGGTGCCGTAGTCCTTGGCCGCGTCCCGCTTGGGCAGCCAGGCATAGGCATAGTCGTTCTCGGCGGTGGCCGCCTCTCCGAAGAACGCCTTGAGCGTGTTGACGAGGTACCGGCTGTCGGCGATCCCGTTCTTGCGCACGTAGTCGTAGATGGTCGGCTCGGCGTTCGACGGAGAGTTGAGGTAGCCCGGCATGTAGTTGTAGAGCACCGCCATGTCGCACGCGCCCTGCACGTTCGGCTCGCCGCGCAGCGCGTTGACGCCGCCGCCGGGCTTGCCGATGTTGCCGAGCAGGAGCTGCAGGATCGTGAACGACCGGATCCCCTGCACGCCGGTCGTGTGCTGGGTCATCCCGAGCGCGTAGAGGATGGATCCCGGCCGGTTCTTCGCCATCGTCTCCGCGATCTGCCGGATCTGCTCGGCCGGAATGCCGGTGATCCGCTCGCCCATCTCCAGCGTGTAGCGCGAGACGAAGGTCTTGAGGCGCGAGAAGACGCAGTGCGGGTCATCCAGGCTCTTGGCGACACGCGGCTTGCCCTTCGCGTCGAGCTGGTATCCCCAGGTCTTGGTGTCGTATTTGTGGTGCTCCTCGTCGTACCCGCTGAAGACCCCATCCTTGAAGTCGAACGCCTCGTCGCTCAGGTAGAGGGCGTTCGTGTGGGTGACGACGTAGTCCTCGTCGTACAGCTTGTTGACGATGATGTGGTTGATCATCGTGTTCTGGAACGCCGCGTCGGTGCCGGGCCGGATGCGCGCGTACACGTCCGCCGCCGCGGAGGTCCGGGTGTATCGCGGATCGACGTGGATGATCTTCGCCCCGTTCTCCTGGGCCTTCCGGATCCACTTGAAGGCCATGGGGTGGTTCTCGGCCACGTTGCTGCCTTCCACCAGGATCGTCTTGCAGTTCTGCAGGTCGACCCAGTGGTTGGTCATCGCCCCCGACCGAACGAGGCCCCCAGACCGGGGACCGTGGGGCTATGTCAAAGTCGGGCCTGGTGCTCGACGTACGCCAAGCCGAGCAGCCGGGCCGCCTTCTGGAAGAGGTAGCACTCCTCGTTCGTGTTCTGCGCGCCGCCCATGAAGCCGATCGCGTCCGTCCGATTGACCGGAACCTCCTTGTCGCCGACCTTCTCGGTGGCGATCCAGGTCGCGTCGCGCGTCTTCCGAATCTTCTGCGCGACCCGCGCGATCGCGTCGTCCCAGGAGATGTCCTCCCAGTGGTCGCTGCCCGGCGCCCGGTAGCGGGGCGTCGTGAGCCGGTTCGGGAGGTGTGCGTCGCGAACATGGAAATGCCTTTGACGCACAGCGACCCGCGGTTCACGATGTGGTCGTAGTCGCCCTCCATCGTCAAGAGCTTGCCGTCGCGGACGGCGGCGATCATGCCGCACCCGCACGAGCAGAAGTTGCACGAGGTGGTGAACTCGCTGACCTCCGAGAGCTTCAAGTCCTTCGTCGCGGCCCGCACCTCGGAAACGTCGAGGAGCCCGTCGAGCGCGAGGTCCCGCTCCCCGCAGAGGGTGAGCCTCAGCAGGTCCCGGCGGCTGACGGTCGGCGCCGGTGCCGCCGCCGTCCCCGGGCTCTCGGAGAGGTTCTGGTCGGAGCATCAGGGGTTCATCCATGGGCTTCCTCCTCGCGACCGCGTGCGACCTTTATCACGCGGGCGCCCGGGCAAGCCATTGGACTTTGTGCTAGGCCCCGAGATCAGGTGCGGCGAGGCGCGCACGCGCTCCAGCCCGGCATGAGACGTTGAACCGGTCGCCGCGCAGGAAGCCGATCAGGGTGCTAGGGCAGGGTACCGGTGCATAGCTGATACGGCGTCACGCTGGAGGCGTCCGGAACATCTGCATCGGACGGCACCAGTAGATAGACGTGCTCACGCCGCCGGTCACGCCCTTTGCAGAGATGATGCCGAACCGATTGATGCCTTTCGCTTCGGTGAGAGTGACCGCCGAATTCGCCGGGCTCAATTGCGTGTTGAGATCAATCGGCGCGCCATATGACATGCCCGTAGCGCTGGGCGCCGGCCAGCCGGACGGCGCGCCGGCTGCTCGTATCCGTGCCGGCGCCGACGATATGGCCGGGCACCGCCGGAGCACCGTTGAGGCGCGGCGTGTCCTGGATCGCATAGGCGACGCTGCCTTCGCGACGCCGCCCTGCAGGTCACCGAGATCGCCATGCCAGCGGCATCGGTCCAGACAAGCGTGGTTGCCCATCGGAACGCCGCTGTCTCCGACAACGACGGCTTCGCGGTTCACGTCCCAGGCGTGGCTCGATATCGGCTCGCCAGGGAGATCGCCGAGGTCGCGAATCGTCGGGCGAGTGACGTAGTTCCACAGGAAGGCATGTTCGACCGTACCCGCAAGACCGGAGCCGACGACGTGTCCGCCGCCTTCGGCAACGCTGTAAGCCGTCGCGGAATCCACGGCGGTGCCGTGGGGCAGATCGCCAACGTCGATCATTGCGACATCGCTCCGCCAGAACATCGCATGCAAGCCGCTCGGCACCGTGCCGGAGCCGGCCAGCTGAAGCTCGTCATTGATCGCGTAGGCCTTCGAGATGACGGAGGCTGTCGCGAGATAGCCGAGATAGCCATCGTGCGCGCCGAGCGGCCGCCCTGTCCCGCGGTTGGCGGCGGCCGCGTCGCCCACAAGATCGCCTCCTGAAGCGGTCCCGTGCCGAACCCAGCGACCTCGCCGAAATTATTTGATGTCGTAGGCGAAAGGGAACGCGGCTGCGCACCTGAAGTGCGCGCGCTGTAGAACGGCTGCTGGCCTTGTACGTATTCCAGCATCGGCTTGGGAAGGATGTCTGGACCGCTTCCGGCTCGCCAGACGATCGCGGCCGCATCGTTGTTCGAGGTTTCGACGTCCCAACCGGCGACCTGGCACCAGTCGTTGACAGGGCCGACATGACATCCAGGATTGCCCGAGCAGCCGAGAGGGCCGAGATCGACGAGCCGATAGGTCTGCGTTGGACTGACGCAGGCGACCTGGGACAGGGCGAATGACAGAGCGCAAGCGCCAAACGCGACGCGGGCGACGGCCGCAGGAAGAGTCATGAGGTTCCTCATCACAGCTGCGAGGAGCGGCTACGCCGGGAGGAGCTCCCGGCGCCGCCACACCGTCCGGTGTTACTCGGTCCGAAGCAGGAACTGGTAGGGCTTGCCTGCGGACCGGCATGAGCCCTCCCGTGACGACCCACCCGGGGTGCAGACCACGAGCCCATGCTTGAGCAGATCCTCGAGGAACGGGCCCGGCGGAACCTTGCCGTCCAGGCCGATGAGCGGGAGCGTGCCCGCCTGTCGGTGATCCTCCGAGATCCTGAGGTAGAGCCAGACCTCCGGCCGGCGTCAGGTTCTCCCGCACGCGGCACACGGTCTGCAATTCTCGGCTCGAGAACGTCCTCTCGAGCTTGTCCTGAACCCACCAGCACTTGTCAGGGACAGACAGGTCCAGCCACGTCGATCCACGCGTTGGAAGGCCTTGGCGTCGCGCGCGACCAGGGATGTCCACGAGCTTCGCCCACGTCTTCGGGCTTGCTCAGGCGAGACGAAAGGACCTGCATCGCCTGAACTCGCGGCCAGCGATCCGTCCAGTTCGGGGTGCGGGAACGGCTCCTGCGCCGACGCGCCGCCGGCGGTCAGGACGCAGGCCGCGACCGCAGCGGCCCAGAGGGCAAGGCGTCCTCGATTCATGTACGACCTCCTTTCCATGAGACGCGGAAAGGCAGATGGAAACGTCTCACGGCCCCGCTCGCCGCCTCGTCACTCTCGCGAGGCGGCTCCACTCCAGCTTCAGGTCCTTGCTCATGCGGGCCCACGCGGACCTCGAGGCAGGCCCGTCGAGGCGGAGGGCGACGTCGACCACCTTCGTGCTCACGCGGCGATCCTGCTCCCACGTCACCTCGACCCGCACCTCGTGCCGGACCCGGCTCGAGGTCGAGCAACGTCTCGGCGCGGCCCTCGCGCACCTTGAAGACGACGATCTTCTTGGAGACGGGCGCCTGGAGCTTCGTCTCGTAGACGAGGACGCCATCGATCCAGGTGATCAGCCGGCCGTTCTCGAACGGGTGCTCGACGCTCAGCCGGATACGGCTCTGCGCGGCCTCGCGTCGATGACGTCGCAGCTCGCCGCGACACCCGCATGGGAGCGACGTCATCGTCGGCGATTCGAGGACCGGCGTTGCGGTGGCCGTGGCCTGGAGGCCGGGGCCGTCGGCCGGGCGGTCGGAACCGCGACCGGAGCCTCCGTGGGAAACGTGTCCGGATAGCCGCTCGGAGCCGTGAGTCGTGGGTGCGGTCGGAGCGCAGGGTCGTGGTTGTCGTGGGACCCGAGGCGCAAGCGCTCTGTTCGTGACGGCGGCCAGCACGGCCATAGGACTAGCGCCGTCGGCGGGCAGCAGCCAGCGGCGGCCGGTGCCGGTCGTGACGGGGGTCGATGACACGCGCCGGCACCGTCTGCGCGGCCGAAGCGGCCGCCCGCCGCCCGCGGGTTCGAGGCCGGTTCGAGCGAGCGGCATTCCCTCGAGCGAACGCCTCCAGCAGGTCGGGTGGGGGACGCGCGGGTCGCGCGCCGTGGAGCGCCGGACCCCGAGCAGGGGCGTGGCTCGCGCTCCGGCCGGCCAGGACGTCTTCGAGATCGTCGGCCATGCCGGCGGCGGTGGCGTAGCGATCGCTCCGCGCGTCTTGGCGAGCGCCATGGCCCAACACGGCGTCGAGCGACGCGGGCAGGTCGGGGCGCAGGATCGCGAGATGCGGCGGGTCGTCGTGGACGACGCGGTGCCACGATCTCGGGGAGGCTCGGCGCATCGAACCAGGGCCGGCCCAGGAGCAGCGTGCACAGGACCGAGCCCAGCGAGAAGATGTCCGAGCGGGCGCCGCTGCGCTGGCCCAGCGCCTGCTCCGGCGACATGTAGAGCGGCGTAGCCGAAGGACTGTCCCGTCTCGCGTGAGCGCGGTGTCCGAGCGATTCGAGACGGGCGAACCCGAAGTCCATGATCTTGACGGCCGCCGCGGCGCCCGGGCGAGCCGCCCGCGCCCAGATCGAGGAGCATGATGTTCGCCGGCTTGAGATCGCGGTGGACGACGCCGTGCTCGTGCGCGTGGTGGATCGCCCGGGCCACCTGCACCACGATGGCGAGAGCGCTCGCGCCAATCCATCGGCCCTTCCGCCGCGAGCTCGGCGAGTGTCCGGCCCCTTCAGGTACTCGAAGACGATGAAGAGCTTTCCGCTCGCCGCGTCCTTGCCGACGTCGTGACAGACGACGATGCCCGGATGGGCGAGCCGGGCCGAGCGACCCGCGCCTCGGTGAAGAAGCGCCGCTCGAACTCGCTGCTGAGCCTCCGCGCCGGCGGCGAAGCGCCAGGTCGATGGTCTTGACGGCGACGGTGCGAGCCAGCGACCCGTGTCCTCGGCCGCGTACACGACGCCCATCGTGCCGCGGCCCAGCTCGCGCCGGATGATGGTAGCGCCCGTCCCCGAGGGTCGGCTCGCGGCCTTCCAAGACGGCGACAAGTGTACCCGAGAGGGCCAGACGCGGATGATCCGGGCCGGGCTTGCAGCTATCATTCTCCGCCGTGCGGACGAGGGATCGTCTGGTCCCGGTGGCGAACCTGCGTCCTCGTGGCCGCCGCGCTGCTCCTCGCCACTCAGCTCCTCATCGCCGACGACACTCCGAGCAGGCGCGCCAGAAGGCGATCAAGAAGGCCCAGGACGCCCTCATCGCCGCCGCGAAGCAGGGCGACGTCGGCCAGGTCCGCGCGCAGCTCGAGGCGGGCGCGGACGTGAACGCGCGTGACGGCGCCCAGCGCACAGCTCTCCTAGCATGCCGTTCGCGGCGGACAGCTGCGCCGTCGTCCGCGCGTTGATCGAGGCCGGGGCGGGCCTGGACGCCCGCGATCAGGACGGCCGGACGGCACTGATGGAGGCCGCCAGACGGAAGGAGGCGATGCTCCGCGCTGGACCTCGTCGCCGCCGGGCGCGGACGTGAACGTCGCGGACAACGACGGCTGGACGGCCCTCATGTTCGCGGCCAAGGAAGGCACGCTGGCCGCCGCGCGCGCCATCATCCGGTCGCCCAAGCAGTCGAGCCTGGACGCGCTGGCGAAGGAGACGAGCGCGCTCAGCCTCGCCGCCGAGCGCGGCCGCACGCGCTCGTGCGCGCGCTGATCGAGGCGGGCGCCGGTGTCCGCAAGCCCGAGATCGGCGGGCGGGCGCTGCAGCTCGCGGCGCAGGAAGGCCACGTCGACGTCGTGCGCACGCTGATGGAGGCAAAAGCGCCGCTCGGGTTCTCCGTGTGGGAGAACGAGCCGCCCTGCACGCCGCCGCCGCCCGCGGCCAGTGGCTGGTCGTGGAGGCACTTGCTCGAGGCCGGGCTCGATACCGGACCAGGTCGACCGCAGCGGCCAGACCGCTCTCATGAAGGCGGCGGCCAGCGGCCACGACAAGGCCGTGGCTTCACTGCTGCGGCTCGGTGCTGCGCCCGATCTCGCGGACCGCGACGGCTGGACGGCTCTCATGCATGCCGCCGCCCATCCTTCCTCCGGATCGGTGCCGGCGATCCGCGACCTCGTGCGCACCGGCGCCGCCGTGAACCGCGCGCCGGGCCGAACGAGGAAGACACCTTTGATGATCGCCGCCGAGAAGGGCAACGAGGCTCGCGACCGACGAGCTGTTGCGCTCGGGCGCGCAGGCCGATCTCAAGTCCGGAGAGCAAGACCGCTCTCGACTTCGCGCCTGGCCGAAGGCAACAAGCGCTGCGCCGAGAGGCTGGGCTACGTCGAGAAGGCCCGGTAGAGCTACCGCTCTCCGGAGGCGGCCCCCGCCGTCGCCGCCTCGAGCGCGTCGATCGCCGCCCCCAGGTCCTTGCCGTCGGTTGCGGCGTTCTTGTACGGACTGGCAGGGCCAAGGCGGTAGTTGCCGCGCGAGAGGTCCACGAAGCCGACCTCGGCATCGGTCGCCGGAAAGAAGTTTCCCGGATACCCGGAGTAATTCGGCGGGCGTGCTTCCGATCAGGACGTTCCCGGTGAAGACGGGAGCGAGATAGAACGTGTCGAGCGTCTGGCTGCCGTCCCCGTGACGAGCGGGGACGGGGCCGGCCAGCTCTTCGTCCCTCCCGCGAAACCGTGCGTCCCTCTTCGGAGCAATGTTGTTGCGGAACGTGAAGGAGCGATGCGCAGCGCGATGGGCTTAGTCTCTCCCGTGTAGCGCACTGAAGGCGTTCGAGAACCCCGTGTTGTGCTCGACGGTCAGCTCCAGGATCCCGGTGTCGCGAGAATCGAGCGAGAGGAACTGGAAGATCCGCCCCGTCCCTCCCCAGTTCACGGAGCTGATGTCGTCGAGCAGGTTGTCCTGGATCAGGATGCGCCGGGTCTGCCGGCTGGGGAAATTGTTGTCCGCGGCGAGGATGTTGAACCCGCCCCCGGAGTGACGGAAGGACGTTCTTCCGGAACGTCACGTCCTCGACCGCGCACCACGGCGCTCCACCGTCCTGGTTCCGGACGGTGAAGAGGATGGCGAACCCATTCTGGTCGTGCTGCCAGTTGTATTCGAGGACGTTGCCCTCGGCGAGCGCCGCGGCGGGCGTTCTTCAGCTCGAAGATGTTCTTGACCGACCACGGCCTCCCGGCATAGCTCGGATGTCCGATCTTCCAGGACAGGGGCTTGAAGAGATGGTTGCCGCGGATCTCGATATCGGAGGGGACGAGATCCGGTATGGATGGATCGGCTCCCCCGAACATGAGGTTCTCCCCCGCTCCTTCGAGGTAGTTGCTGACGACCTTGAAGGGGCCGGGTCCGTTCCAACCCGAGATTGCCTGTGAGTCCGCTCCCACTTCGTGGAAATCGGAGAGGTAGGAGTCCACCACGGCCATCCGGCACCCGTTCATGGCGATGCCGCGCCGGACGCCGCCGGTGGGAGTGCCATGGACATAGCAGCGGTCGAAGATGATGTCGGTGGGCACCTGACCCGGTGAAGTCTGCCCGCCTTCGGACTCAGGTAGACGACGTTGTTGTCCGAGTAGGGCCCCGTGCTCGTGGTGGCGCCCCTCGCGGTGACTTCGATCCCGACGAACCGGTAGTGGTGGGCGGCGGCGGCGGTTCGGATGGCCGGCTCCCGGTTGGGGCTGTCGATCCTGGGCATCAGGCGCGCGTGCGAGGGAGAGACGCGAGTGCCGGGGCGAGGGAGACGGGCATGGCGCCGACGAACGGACGTAGATCCAGTCGGTGCCCAGGTTTCCGGGGCAGGATGAAGTTGCCGACGAAGCGTGGCGCCGGCCTGCAGCTCGATCACGTCTCCCGGCCGGGAGGCATCGAGGGCGGCCTGGAGATCGCCGCCGGCGCGCACGCGGATGAGCTTGCCGCGCGTGGGCGGAGCGTACGTCGTGTCGAGGAAGACCCGAGGCAATTCGGGTTCGGTCTGCGGCCAGGGCTCGGACGGGCAGCAGGGTCGTGGGGACACGCGAGGACAAGGAGCCAGGCCCTCCACGTCCGCCCGCTTGGTGCCACCTCGGCAAACATAGGCCCGGGCTGGGTCGGCGGTCCAGCTATACTGCCACCTCGCGCGAAATGAGCGGAGAAGGTCAGGGACGGAGCGCTGTCTGCGGCAGCGTCTTCCTGGTCAGCCTGGCCGCGCTGACGCTGGAGCTGACGCTGACGCGGCTCTTCTCCGCCACGATGTTCTACCACTTCGCGTTCCTCGGCCATCTCCTCGCCCCTGTTCGGCTCGGGGGCGAGCGGCGTCTTCGTCTACCTCGTGCGGCGCCAGAGGCCGCTGGCCGACCCGCGGCGCTCCTTCGCGCGCGCCGCGTCCTGTTCGCCGTGACCACGGCGATCGCGCTCGTGATCGTGCTCCGCAACCCGCTTCCCCTCGAGTTCGGCCTGGAACTGTTGAAGCGCCTCGTCTTCGTCTACGCCGGCGGTCACCCTGCCGTTCTTCTTCGCCGGCTGTGCGATCACGGTAGCCATCACCGCCTGGACGGCGGACATCAACCGCCTGTATCTCTTCGACCTCACGGGGCCGCCGCGGGCTGCCTGCTCGTCATCCCGGGTCTCGACACGTGGGCGCCGTGGATACCGTGCTGGCCGTGGCGGTGATCGCCGCCGTGGCGGGCGCCATCGCCGCCGGACCGACGCGCCGCGGCTACGCGGCCGCGGCCCTGCTTCCTGGGCGTGACGCCCTCCTCGGGCTCGTGGCCGGCAATCGCTCCTCCCGATGGCTGGAGCTCGCGGAAGCGAAAGGCCGGCGCCAGGACGAGTGTTGTTCTCGAAGTGGAACTCCTTCTCGCGCGTCACCGTCGAAGGCACTCTCGAGGCCCCCGTGCTGGAGATGCTCATCGACGCTGACGCCGCCACCAACATCTGGCGGGGGACGGGAGACGACCATCCCCGGCCTGGCCGGGTCGGGGCCGATCGCCGCCGTCTATCACCTCCGACCCCACGGCGAGGTGCTCATCATCGGTCCGGGGGCGGGACGGACGTGCTGGCGGCCCGCGCGGCCGGCGCGTCGCGGATCACCGGGGTCGAGTCAGCCCGATCATCGTGCGCGACGTCATGCTCCGCGAGCCCTTCCAGAGCTACTCGGGATCCCTCTACCGGCGGCGGGCGTGCTGCATCGTGGTCGACGAGGGACGCAGCTACGTGCGCAGCGCGTCGCAGCGCTACGACGTCATCAGGGCACCCTCGTCGATACCTGGGCGGCCACCGGGGCGGGCGCCTTCGCTCTACGGAGAACTACCTCTATACCGTAGAGGCCTTCCAGGACTACCTCGGCCATCTCGCGGACGACGGCATCCTGTGCCTCACCCGCTGGTACTTCCAGCCTCCCGACCAGATGCTGCGCCTGGTCACGGTGGCCCAGGCCGCCATGGACGAGATCGGGCTGGCCGAGCCCGAGCGCCGCTAATGCTCTTCGTCGAGGGACGCAGACGCCGGGCCACCGCGCCAGGGACGCTGCTGCTCCAAGAGGTCCCCCTTCACCGACGAGGAGGTGCTGACGGTGGAAGGCTGGCCCGCGCCGCCGCGGATACGGTCTCCCTCTACCACGCCTCGGACCCGACCACGCCAACCTGTTCACGCGCCTCGTGGAGGCGCGCGACGTGGGAGCGGTCGCGCGCCTACCTATCCACACCAACATCATGCCCACTCCGGGACAACGATCCCGTTCTTCTTCAACTCACTCCGGCCCGAGGACGTAGGCCGGGCCGCGGCGATCCGGGCAGGGAGTGGGCCACAGAACGAACCTGGGCACCGCCGTGCTCTTTGCTCTCGTCCGGCATCTCCTCGTTCGGGGTCGCGCTCTTCATCGTGGGATGACCGCTGGCCCTGGCCGGCGAGGGGATCTCCACCGGTCGCCGCCTGGCCCGCCACGTCCTCTACTTCGCCTGTCTCGGCGGCGGCTTCATCGTCGTGGAGGGTCGTGTTGCTGCAGCGTTTCGTCCTGTCCATGGGCCATCCACGCGTCTACGCGCTCACCGTCGTGTTGTTCTCCCCTGCTGACCTCCTGCGGCATCGGCGGCCTCCTCGCCGGCCGCTTCGATCCCCGCCCGCCTGGGCCCGGCCTGACCAGGGTCCTGCTCTCGATCGCAGGGCTTGTGGTCGTGTGCGTGTTCGCCCTGCCGCCTCCCGCTTCTACCGCCTCATCCGCACCTTCCCGTCCCATGCGCATCGCGATCGCCGTGGCGGCGCTCGCCCGCTCGGCGCACGGTCATGGGAATGGCCGTATGCCGACCGGCCTGCGCATGCTCGATCGGCGCATGCCCAGCCTCGTCCCATGGGCCTGGGGGTCAACGGCGCGGCCTCCGTCGCTGGGTTCGGTGGGCGCCCTCCTCATCGCCCTGGCGAGCGGCTTCGATCAGGCGCTGCTCGTCGGGAGCGGGCCACTATGGCGGCGGTGGCGTTCGCGCGCGCGATGTGAGGGCCGGATTTCAGCTTGGTAGCATGTCCCCCGGAGGGTAGTGGGAGTAGCGTCTGAATCGTCAAGGTGAGGGTATGACCGACTGGACTCGTCGCGATTTCGGGCAGGCGCTCCTGGCCGGAGGCCTGCTCGCGCCGCTGCCGGCGCAGGACGCGGCCTCGCCAGCCGCGACGCCCGCGAGCGCCGGGATCGCTGACCGACGTGCCCGGCATTCGCGTCGGGCACTTCACCGATCCGCGGCGGCCGACCGGGTGCACGGCGATCCTCTTCGATCCCGACGTGGCCGCGGGCGTCGATTACGCCACCCTCGGCGCCGGGCGAAGCGGGGTCGCGATGCCGCAGCCCGCGAGCCCGGTCGGACGGGATGCACGCGCTGTTCCTGACCGGCGGCGGGCCGTTCGGCCTGCCCGCCTTCGGCGGCGTGATCCGCTATCCTCGAGGAACAGAAGGCCGGATTCGACTGGGGCACTGCCCGACGTCCGCATCCCGCTCGTGGTCGGCGGCGGTGATCGACGACCCGCCGTCGGCGACCCGCGCGTCGAGGCCCGACGCGGAGGCGGCCTACAAGGCGTGCGCGGCCGCGTCCACGGGACCGGTGGCCGAGGGCAGCGTCGGCGCGGGCACGGGGGCGACGGTGGGAAAGATGCATCGGAGCCGCGGCTTCGGCGGGATGAAGGGCGGTGTCGGCACCGCGAGCCTCAGGTCGGCGACGTCGTCGTGTCCGCGCTCGCGGTCGTGAACGCCGCCGGCGACATCCTCGATTGGCGCAGCGGACGGTGATCATCGCGGGCGCGCGCCGGCCGTCGGGCGGCTTCGCCGATTGCGTCCGAGGTCATGAAGCAGGCGCTGGCGAAGCCGGGCGCGGACCTCGGGCTGGACGACGCGGCGCTCCGCAGCATGCACGCTCCTCGTGGTGGCCACGAACGTGACGCTCACGAAGACCGCGCTGACCAAGGTCGCGGACATGGCGAACTGCGGCGCGTCACGCGCCATCCGGCCGTACCACACGACGGGTGATGGCGATCAGCTCTTCGCCGTATCCACTCGAAGGCTCGCGAAGCCCGATCTGCCGCTGACGACGATCGGATCCCTCGCCGCCGACGTCGGCGGCGGACGCGATCGTGCGCGGGGTGAGGATGGCGACGTCGGCGCCGGACTGGCCTGCCATCCCGGACCTACTAGGCTGAGGGCCGCGAGGTCACCCATGCCGAACCACCGGCGGAACGGCAGGAAGCCGCGGCGCGGAGTTCGTCAAGCAGTCGGTGGCGACGCTCGGCGCGATGGGCACGCTCGGCGGCGCCGAGGCGCATCGGCCGGCGCCGCCCCGCAAGGCCGTGCCGGGCCACCGAGGCCGACCGCGGCCGGGCGCGCCTTCAACGACCCCTACACCGGCGAGCATCTCCGCCACGTGGCCTTCCCTCTCGGCGGCATCGGGGCCGGGATGGTCTGCCTCGAGGGGACGGGCGCGCTCTCGCACGTGTCGCTGCGCCACCGGCCCGACGTGCACAACGAGCCGTGCTGTCTTCGCGGCGGTGTGCGTGGAGAGGGCCACCGGCAACGTCGCCCGCGTGCTCGAAGGCCCGGTGCCGCGCCGTGGAAGCTCTACGAGTCGCCGCCAGGCGGCCAACGGCGGCGAGCACCGGACGTGGGGCCTGCCGCGCTTCCGCGGCGGCGAGCTTCGAGGCGCGCTTCCCGTTCGGCACCGTGCGCGCTCAAGGACGACAAGCTCCCCTCGAGGTCGAGCTCACCGGCTGGAGCCCGTTCGAGCCGGGCGACGCCGACAACTCGAGCCTGCCCGTGGCCGCGCTCGAGTACACCTTCCCAACCGCACGCGCCTGCCGCGCTCGAGGCCGTGTTCTCGTTCCACGCGCGAACTTCATGGCCGTGGGCACAGAGCACGGCAGCCGCGTTCGTCCACGCCCGGCGGGTTCGTGCTCGACGCAGGCCGGCCTTCGGCGACGCCCCGAGGACGAGGGCGCGTTCGCGCGCGGTCGTCGACGATCCCGCCGTGCGTGTCGACGCGCGCCTGGTTCCGAGGCGGATGGTGGGACCCGCTGACGCATGGCATGGAAGGACGGTCGAGCGGGGCACTGGCCGAGGACCGGCCGCCGGTCACCGAGGGCGATCCGTCGCCGGGGGCAGCCTCTTCGTCCCGTTCTCGCTCGCCCCGGCGCCAAGCGCACGCTCACTCTGCTCCTGGCGTGGTACGTGGGCCGAAGCGCGCTGAGCGCCGGCAAGACGCCCGTCGGCGCGACACCACCACGTATCGTCCCTGGTACGCCGGGCGCTTCGCGGGCATCGATGACGTGGTCGCGCCACTGGCGCGCGCGCGTATCCCGACCGGCGCGCGGGAGCGGCGCGCGCTTCCGCGACTGCTTCTACGACACCACGCTGCCGCCGGAGGTGGTGGAGGCGGTGGCGGCGAACCTCGCGATCCTGAAGACGCCGACGCGTGCTGCGCCAGGCGGACGGCCGGCTCTGGTCGTGGGAGGGCTGCTCCGACGCGTCGCGGCTGCTGCCACGGCTCCTGCACGCACGTCTGGAACTACGCGCAGGCCATCCCACCTGTTCCCCGCGCTCGAGCGCACGCTGCGCGAGACCGAGTTCAACGTCGTCGCAGGACGCGGCGCGGCGCATCAGACGTTCCGCACGCCGCTGCCCATCCGCGTCCCCCGTGCACGAGGTTGCATGCCGCCGCCGACGGCCAGCTCGGCGGGATCATGAAGGTCTACCGCGAGTGGCGCATCAGCGGGGACACCGGCTGGCTGCGCACGGCTGTGGCCCGCGTGTGCGCGTGAGCCTCGACTACTGCATCGAGCCACCTGGGACCCGCGGGCACAGGGCGTCATCGAGGAGCCGCACCACAACACCTACGACATCGAGTTCTGGGGCCCTGACGGCATGTGCACCTCGCTTCTACCTCGGCGCGCTGGCGGCGGCCGTCGCTCATGGGCAACGCGCTGGGCGCAGGACGTCGCCAGGTACCGCGAGCGGCTCGGCGGCCGGCATGCGGGCGCTCGACCGAGGATCTCTTCAACGGCGAGTACTTCTTCCAGAAGGTCGAGTGGCACGGCCTGAGCGCTCCCAGCCCGCTCGAGATGAAAGCCGCCGTCGGTGGCCGGCACCTACTCGCCGGAGGCGCGCGTGCTGCTGGAGAAGGAAGGACCCAAGTACCAGTACGGCACGGGCTGCCTGTCGGACGGCGTCCTCGGTGCGTGGATGGCGGAGGTCTGCGGCGTTCCGGTGCCGATCGACCCGGCCAAGGTCACCTCGCACCTCGAGGCCGTGCACCGATACAACTTTCAGCGCCGACCTGAGCGAGCACGCCAACCCGCAGCGGCCGACCTACGCCTGCGGCGACGAGGGCGGCCTGCTGCTGTGCACCTGGCCCCGGGGCGCGAAGCCACGCGTTGCCGTTCGTGTACAGCGACGAGGTCTGGACCGGCATCGAGTACCAGGTGGCGTCGCACCTGATGATCGTGGGCCGCGTGGAGCAGGGCCTGGAGATCGTGCGCGCGTGCCGCGCGCGCTACGACGGCCGCGTGCGCAATCCCGTTCGACGAATACGAGTGCGGCCACTGGTACGCGCGAGCCATGTCGTCGTACGCGATGCTGCGGAGCGCTCACCCGCGCGCGCTACGACGCGGTGACGCGGACGCTGCACCTCCATCCCATGAGGGCGGGGGACTTCCGGAGCTTCCTCTCGACCGCCACCGGCTACGGCACCGTCGGCGTGCGGGCGGAAAGCCGTTCCTGGACGTGAAGTCGGGAGCGATCGACGTGCAGCGCATTCGACTATTCGCCCGCCTGAGCGCGTCGCCAGGGCCTCAGGAAAGGCCGTCGACGAGCATCAGGTCGCTGGCAGTCTCGATCGATCTCGCGAGGTAGATGGCACGTGCGGCCGTCCCTCGAAACGGAGATTCCCCCGACGTACGGAGCGGGTGCGCCGGGCAGGTCAGCGATGTCCTCACGGCGTGCGTTGCGCAGATCGTAGAACCTCACCTGGGTGCCGGTCGTTGGGCGATGAAGTAGATGCCCCCGCCGCAGGGGACCCACCACGTCGCGTACTCGACATGCGGGCATTCCAGGAAGGGGAGCTCCTCGCCGCCGCCGGTCGGCATTCTCCAGATCTCGGCGTCCACGAACTGCTTGGCGTAATAGAGCAGCCTTCCATCGGCGGACTCGAACGCATTCCAGCCACCACGCTTCGTAAGCTGAATGGCGGTGCCTCCCCCGGAGCTCACCCTCCAGATCTGCTGTGATCCGCTGCCGGTCGAGAGCGAGTAGATCCAACGACCATCCCAGCGACCAGGCGCCGATGGAGTCGTCCGCCACGTTCACGCGCTCAATCGGTGCGGCATCCGCTCCGCGGTGTCCGACGTAGTGAGATCGGACTCGCCACGGGCCCGAGGGTCGAACAGGACGCGCCTGCCGTCCGCGGACCAGCGCGGCGTCCCCGTCAGGGCTCACCGGAAGGACGTGAGCGCACGGGATCCTCTCCGCTGCTGTCGGCGATCCAGATCTCGCGGGTCCCCGAGCGCGTCGACTCGAATGCGATCTTCGAGCCGTCCGGCGGAGCTGCGGATTCTCCTGGATCCGACTGGAGGCGATCAGTTTTCGAGGATGAGGCGGGCTTTGGGAGAGGTCGATTCTCCAGATGTCTATGGTTTCGAACCGGCGCGCATACGCGAGCCGGCTCCCGCGACGAGAATGAGGGCGAATAGGCATCCTGCGCCAAGAGGAGCCTCTCCGGACTGCTACCGGATTCTCGAGACCTGCCACAGTTCTCCGCCACTGCCCGTGGTGGGTCGCCGTGGCAAAGACGATCCGTGACCCATCAGGTGTCCAGCTGAGCCCACCCGGGAATCAGTAGCGGAGGCGACGCGCGTGGCCGCACCTCCGGAAAGCGAGCTGCACGTGGATGCTCCACACCGATGCTCGAGCTGCACGTGAATGCCAGCGTGTTGCGCCTCGGGAAAAGGTCGGATTCCAGGCATCCTGACAGGCGACGGCGGGCTTGATTTCCGTCTTCTGCAGGTTCCCCACCGAGAGCAGCCACATCTGACCGGGACCTCGATGGCGTTTCCAGTAGGCGAGCAGTCTCCCGTCGGGTGACCAGCTCAGGGCGGAAGCCGACAGGATCAAATGGCGCGAAGCTCGCGTCGCTGAGCTTCCGCTCCGGGCCACCCAGGGAGGTGCGGACACGCGTAGATTCCGTACTTCTCCCGCAGGCCGAAGGAAGCACCCCGGAGAACGCGATGGAGCAGCCGTCCGGAGACTGCCGGTGTGACCAGGCGGCCGGATGCGCGGTGAGACGGAGCGCCGCGCCGTACCACAACCTTCGCGGCACAGGTCGAAGCCTCGGCGGCACCTGGCGTATCGCCGGTCACACCGAACGCGACGAGTTCCGTCGGGGAGAAGCTGGGCGCGACTTCCTGGCCCGGGAAAGCGGTCAGCGGAGCCAGCTTCACGTTCGACGCCGCGTGACGCGCCGTGTTGCGGAACAGGACAACGCGGTGACGGCGAACGTCACCGCCGCCGCAATGCCGATGACGGCCGTACGAGGTGTGACCGCGTGCCTCACGGGTTCCGGGGTCCGATTGGCGGCGGGCTCGATCACGGCCTCGACGGGCGGGAAGAAAGCTGACCAATGAAGCGCGGCGGGGCGGGGTTTCGATGAAGACCGGCGCTTCGGCGATGTCGCCGAGCGCAGTCGCAGCTTCTTGACCGCGGAGTTGAGGCTGTGCTCGAAGTCCACGAAGGTGTCCGAGGGCCACAGGCGTTGTCGCCCAACTCCTCGCGAATCGACCAGCTCACCCGGTCGGTCCAGGAGCGTGCTCAGTATCTGGAAGGGCTGTACGGCGATCTTGATCCGGACACCTTGCCGTCGCACCTCGCCGGTGCGCCGGTCGTTGCGAACGCCGAAGCGAAGGCGTTGAGCTGGGGTTGAAGAGCCCATTCACGAGATCGTGGCCGAGTGTGCCACCCCTCGCAGCGGCCCCGATCCACCGAAAGCCTGGCGCTAAGCCGTGGAGGCGCGCGGTTAGTTCGGTCACCTGGCGGCCACCCACAAGAGTCACCTCTCGAGCATTGATCACGCCGGCCGTGCTCCGTAAATAGGGCGCACCCGACCAAGGAGAATCCATGGACCAGCGCTCGATCGTTCTTCTCACCGCGGCCGCCGCCCTGCGCATCGCTCTCGTCGGTCGCGCGGACGAAACCAGGCTCGGCCGTTGCCCTGCAGCCACCTGCGCGACGCATACGGCCGTCCGGCCCGGTGCGTTGCGCTGGACCCCCATGTCCTCCGACCTCATGGAGGGAACCCCGGCACGTTTGCGCTGGCAGCACCTCCGCAGGTGAGCCTGCTGGAGGGCGATCCGTCACAAGCAGGGATCATCGTTCACGCTCAGGATCGCGCGCAGCCGGGACCAGGGTGCCTCCCCATTGGCAACCCCACCGACAGAGCACATCACGGTACTGCAGGGTCGTAGATTCAGTCTCGGCATGGGTCGGCAAGCATAGAACATGAGGCCTCGCTGTGCAGGAGCTGCCCACCGGATCGTATGCATCGATGCCGAAGGGCATGACCCACTTCGCCCTGGCCTGCGGGAGACACCATCGTCCAGGTGCACGGAGTAGGACCCTTCAAGAGTGTCTGGGTGACCCCGTCCGGCCGGTGACCTTCGGAGGGGGCGCGATCGTTGCGCCCCCCCCGGACCCGCGTCGCTCGTACCGGAGCCACAAGCTAGAACCGCACGCGCCATGCGGCGCGCGTCACGACCTTGATCACGGTGGCCGCACGTCCCACGCCCGAGCAGTGGCGGGCCCGCGGTGCCTGCCGTTTCGAGTGGCGCGGACAGCGCATCTTCTTCCGCGCCGAGGGCCGTGGAGAGCCGCTGCTCCGATCCATGGCTTCCCGACGGCGTCCTGGGGACTGGTGGGCGATCTGGCGGCTCTGGTCGAGCGCTATCGCGTGCTGACCCTCGACATGATCGGGTTCGGCTTCTCGGCCAAGCCCCGGCGCTTCGGCTACTCGATCCTCGCCCAGGCCGACCTCTTCGGAGCATTCCTCGCGCGCGAGAGCGTCACCGGGCATCGCCTGATCGCGCACGAGACTACGGGCTCACGGTGGCTTCGTAGGAGCTGCTGGCCCGGCGGGACGAGGACGCCCGCGCGCCCCGCATCGCGGCGGTTCGCACTGCCTGTAACGGCGGGCTGTTTCCCGAGACGCACCGCGCCCTGCCCAGTGCAGCGCCTCCTCGCCTCCCCGCTCGGACCCGTTCTCGCGCGGCTCACGAGGCGAGCGCACCTTCTCCGCCACCATGCGCCGGATCTGGGGCACGCATCCCCCCGGACGGGGAAGAACTGAGCGCGATGTGGCGCCTGGTCACCCACGACCGGGGCCTCCTCGTCATGCCCGGAGCTTGATCGGGCTTGCGATGGCCGAACGACGCCGCCACCGCGAGCGCTGGGTCGGTGCGCTGACGAGTGCGAAGGTCCCCGCTCTGGATTGATCGACGGGCTCGAGGATCCGATCTCCGGCGCGTCACATGGTCAGCGCGGTATCGCGAAGCTCGTCCGGGCCTGATAGCGTCGTTCGAGCCTCGCGGGCGTCGGTCACTATCCGCAGCTGGAAGCGCCGGAAGCCGTCCTCTCCGCGGTGATCGACTTCTTCACGCGAGAGCGGAGTCTCCTGCCGGATGAGTCTCCTCTGGGCGGTGACCGTCTTCCTCGGCTCCGAAGTCTCCTCTTCGTCATCCAGCCGATGATCGCGAAGATGCTCCTGCCCCACGTCGGAGGCGCGCCGTCCACCTGGACCACCTGCGTCCTCTTCTTCCAGGCCGTCCTGCCTCGCCGGGTACGTCTACGCGCACTGGGTGGGCCGGCTCCGCCGCGCGAGCCCAGCTCGCGGTCCACGCCGCGCTCCTGGCTCCTGCCCCTGGCCGTGCTCCCGTTCTCGATCGTCTCCGGCGCCCCGGGCTCCGGCGCATCGCGCCCGACCTCTGGCTCCTGCGCGCGCTGGTCCTGGCCATCGGCCCTCCGTTCTTCGTGGCCTCTCGCCGCGGGGCGCCGCTCTTCCAGAAGTGGCTGGCCGGAACCCGGCTGCCGGGATCGCGCGATCCCTACGTCTCTACGCGGCGAGCAACGCGGGCAGCCTCCTCGGCGCTCGCGCGCCTACCCGGTCCTGATCGAGCCGTCGCTTCGGACCCGGCGCGGCAGGCGCTCGTATTGGGCCCGGCGGCTATGCCGCTCTACGTGGCCCTCTGCCCTGGCTGTGCGCCGTGCGCGCCTGGCGCGCATCCGCGTCCGATCGCGCGAGAAGTCTCGCCGGAGGGCCCGAGGCGGACGCGCTGTCGCGGGCGCGCCAACGCTGGCACTGGATCGCGCTCGCCGCCGCGCCCGTCGCAGCCTGATGCTCAGGCGTGACGTCGCTCTCACCGCCGACGCCGCGGGCCTGCCGTTCCTGTGGATCCTTCCCCTCGGCCTCTACCTGCTCAGCTTCGTCCTCGCGTTCGCGCGCTGCGCCCAGGCCGTCCCGCGTGTGGGCAGCGATACCTTCCGATCGCCGCCGTCGTCTTCATGCTCCTCTGGCTGATCAAGGCCACCGAGCCCCTCGCGGTCATCCTCGGCGCCCACCTCGCGGCGTTCTTCGTGGCCGCGATGACCTGTCACACCGGAGCTGGCCCGGCGGCGGTCCGCATCCGCGGCACCTCACCGCGTACTACGCCTACGTCGGCGCTCGGCGGCGTGATCGGCGGCGCCTTCAACACGCTCGTCGCGCCCGTCCGTCTTCCACGACTGGGTGGAGATCCCGCTCGCGTTCACGCTCGTCTGCCTGCTGGTGCCGGCGCGTAACGAATCCGGCGCGCGCCTTCCGATGGAGCGACGCTGCGCCTTCGCGGCGCGGCGCTCGGCGGGCTGACGGTGGCGCTCGTGAAAGCGGGCGACGCCGCTCGGCGCGACGGGCCAGGCGCGCGAGGTCCTGACGGTGGCCATCCCGGTCCTGCTGGCCTTCCTCCTGTCGCAGCGGCGGTACCGCTTCGGCCTCGCCGTGGGCGCCGTCCTCCTGGGCGGGGAGCCTCGACACGACGCTGCGCGGCCACGTGGAGCTCACGGCACGCAGCGCCCTTCGGTGTGCATCGGGTCACCCGACGATCCGGGGGACGACCCGGGCCCCACGACGTACCCGCAAGCTCTATCACGGGACCACGATCCATGGCGTGTCAGCGCGTCGACGCGGCCACGGGAGCGCCGGTGCGCGCGCGCGAGCCGCTCGGCTACTACTCGCCGGACAGCCCCATCGGCCGGCTCTTTCCTCCTTTCCGCCCGACGCCCGTCCGAAGCGCGTGGGCATCGTCGGCCTGGGCGCGGGGTCGCTGCTCGCGCTACGCCGAGCCCGGCGAGCGCTGGACCCTTCGAGATCGACCTGCTGGTGAAGCGGATCGCGGAGGACGACCGGTTGTTCAGCTACCTGCCCGAGGCGCGGGCGAGGGGTTGCGGCAGAGGTCGTCCTCGGGGACGCTCGGCTCACGCTGGCCGCCGCCCGGGAAACGCTGGACGTCTCCTTCGCCCTCGACGCACTCACCGGCGACACCATCCCCGTCCACCTGCTGACGCGCGGGGCCTCTCGAGCTGTACCAGGAGAATGCTCAGTGCCTCCGGGGTGGTCGCGTTCCACGTCTCGAACCGCCACCTGGACCTCCGGCCCGCTCGTGCGCGACACCGCGGGAGGATCTCGGCCTCGCCGACCCGATCGACGCGGAGATGGAGCCGCCGCCCGAGAGGCCGGCGTGTGCGATGGAAGGTCCCCGCTGGGTCTTCCTGGCGCGGTCCGAACGCGCGCCCTGGGCGCGCGCGCGCTGCCGTCGATCGTGCGGCTCTCGCCCCGTGAGCGCGGGCGCACGTGGACCGACGACCGGTCCGACCTCACCGGAGCCTGTTCCGCTGGGCGACGGCGTAACGGCTCACCGGCCTCACACGCGCGGCGGGTTTCGTGGCCAGAGTCGGCTCCGCTTGATCGATCCCCAGGCCCCGCCGCCTCCCGACCACATCTGCCACGTGCCGACGCATCCCCACCAGGCGTTGAGCTGCCGGTATCCGACGTTCTCGCCGAGCGTGGCCAGGAAGAGGAGCGCCAGGTCCGCCCGCGGTGATAGCGGCGGAACGCCAGGTCGTTGAGGAGGACCGCGAAGAACAGCTGGCCGCGCTCAAGAGCACGGAGGCGGCGAGGAGCACGCCATAGCTGTGGCGGTTGAGCACTCCCGTCAACACGGCCGTCGTGCCCACGACAAGCCCGGTGAGCTCGGAGCAGCGGTCCGAGACCGTCGAAGGCGGCGAGATGGGGCGGCACTGAGCAGGCCCACCGCGCCGTATCGAGGGTTGCCACCATCCGGAAGTGGCGCGCGAAGACCTGCGGGCAGCCGCGGCGCCAGCGCGTGCGCTGCGACCGCAGCGACCGCGAATCTTCGAGGCGCCTGGGTCCAGCAGAGAGGGTCCGGCTCGTAGGCGATCCGGTAGGGCTGCCGTCGGTCGCGATACAGGCGATGAAGCCGGATCGTGAGGTCCATGTCCTCGCCGATCGACGCGCGATCGTACCCGCCGACCTCGAGGAGCGGCGTCGCGGCGGACGAGGCCGAAGGCACCCGGAGAGTAGCGGCACGGCGTTGAGCGACGGCGCCATGGCGCAGCCGGAACATCAGGAACGCGCGCAGATTTCCTGACGATCTGGAAGCGGGCCAGCCAGCTCGCGGGGCATGCGACGTCTCGATCACTCGTCCGCCCTCGACGCGGCTGCCGTTCACGATGCCCACGGTCGCGCCGACCGCGACCGTCGGCCGGGTCCTCGAGGAACGGCAGCACGGCGCGACCGAGCGCGTCCGGCTCGAGGATGGTGTCGCGCGTCGATGACGAGCCTATGAGGCCGGCCATCGACGCCGCGTTGATGCCGGCGTTGGACGGCGTCGGCCTTGCCTCCGCCGTTGTGCCTTGTCGATCGACCACCGAGATCGGGCTCGGTCGAGCGATCGATAGACGCCGCGGACGACGGCGCGTAGGGCAGTGTGCTCGACGTACGCGAGCGGCGCCCGGACACAGGCGGAAAGGTCTCCTGCACGAGGGCGAGCGTGCCGTCGGCTCGACCCGTCATTGACCACCACGACTTCCCGCTTCTGGTAGTCCACGGCGAGCAAGCGCGCGGAGGCTCTCGACGATCGTCAGCTCCTCGCTTGTAGGCGGCGACGACGAGCGAGATGCCGGGCGGATCCGAAAGGTGGTGAACGCAGGGCGCGGCCCGCCGCCGCCGGCGCCGCCGGTGGCGGATCAGCACGGACGCCGAGATCCCCGCGAACACCATCTGCGCGCAGTTGTAGAGGACGAAGTAGACGACGACGACCGTGTTGAAGATCAGGAGCAGCGGTGGCGATCCAGGTCGGCATGGCGCCGCGTCCTCCCACAGCATCTGACGCGCGAGCGCGCCTGCGAGGTCGTCTCGCGCCGAGGCCTGCCGCGAGCCGGAGACGGGCCTCGGCCCCATGCGGCGCAGCGCCCGTGCCGCCTCCGCGCAGACCGGCCAGCCGTCGGTCAGATGGGCCGCCACACGGTCCGCGATCGCCGGCTCCGCGGCTTCCCAGGCGCGCCGCGGCGGCGCGCACCGGCCTCCGGGTCCTCCGAGCGCGGCGAGGACCGGCCCGGTGCAGGCGGCGTCGAGCCCGGTACGCCCGAGCCGCGTCGAGCGCGCTCGCCCGCACGGCCGGCCGCGCGTCCGTGATCCAGGACGACAAGGTGGGCCTTGCCGCTCCCGTGCCGGTGATGGCCAGAATCCGTGCGTACATCAGGCGGTTGGCCGGATCGACCGCGGCCAGGTCGAGCAGCATCGGCTCGCATCGGGGCCCGAAGGCAGCGAGCACGGCGGCGCGCCGCCCGCGATGCAGCGTCTCGTCGTGCAGCCGAACCACGACGGCGGCGAGGGCGGCGGGGTCTTCCGAATCGGCGAGCCCATCGAGCGCCGCCGCGCCGGATCTCGGCCTGTCCATCGTCGAGGGCGGCGACGAGTCGGGGCGTATACCGGGCATCCGCAGGAACCGGCCGCGCAGCGCCATCGCGCGCCGCCACCACCACCCGCTCTCCAGATAGCGGTCGATCGAGACCGGCAGGTCCAAGCCCTCGCGGACGGCGCGCGCGCCCGGTCCACGAGCGTCCGGTCCCTCCGATCGTGCATTGGAAAGAGCAGGAGCTCCGCGAGCATCCGACGGTGGCGGAGCGGTGACGCGGCCAGGCGCCGCTGGGCCGCATCGTCCCCCTCGAGCGCCTGGTCGAGGAGGGGCCGGTAGATCCGCTCGAGGCGGACGCGCCGGGCGTGTCCGCCAGGCGAATGCGCCCCGCTCGATTCACCAGCGCCAGCGCCGGAGGACAGCGCCAGCGCCCCGCTCACGGCGACGAGCATCTCGGCCATCCACTCGAAAGCGGCTATGAGCGACTGCATCAGAAATGCCGGACGAGGGGCACGTGAACCGATCGATCGTCTGGCCGTCGGAACGCCACTGGTGCTCCCACGTCGAATGCAGGGTCAGGAGCGACGGTGTGAGAATCCGGACGCCGGCCGACACGGTGTCCGCGTCGAGACGAGCCGACGCGGTCCGCCGTCAGCACGTCGAGCTCTCGGCTCTCGTGCGCGTAGGAGCCCGTGATCCAGACGCGCCGCCACTGGCGGCGCAGGCCCCGCAGCAGGATCAATTGTCGCCGGCCGTCCTCCCCGACGGCTCGAATGACGATCGGTGAGTACGTGTACCGCGCGTCCAGGCGCCAGCGGCCATGCCGGTATCCCAGGCGGCGGTCGCGGAAAGTGCCGTCACGTCCGTCGTGTCGAAATGGAGCGAGGCGGACACCGCCGCCGAGCTCCCAGGAGCCTGAATGCTGCGTCAGGGTCCGTCGATACCGAGAGGATGGGCAGGCTCTGGTTGCTGGACCGCCGAGCGCGGTTGCCGAGAGGACCGTGCCCTTCCCGCGCGCACCGCGCGCCGCCGCCGAAGAGGGAGTCCGTCCCGCCATCGCGGCTCCGCAGCCTGGCCACTCCGTCGAAGGCGGAGCCGATCGCTCGCACGCAGGCTCAGGGTCAGCGTTCCGTCGCGCGAGTTCCCGCCGTCCTCGGGCATCGTTTCCGCGTACCCCTCGAAGCCCACGAAGTGATCGCAGGTGCGCCGGACCGCCTCCAGCCCGTCGAGGATGTCGGGGTCGTCCGGCGCCAGCCGGTAGAGCCTGGACGAAGAGGTCGCGCGCCTCGCGCGGGCGACCCTCGTGCCGGTACGCGCGCGAGCAAGGGCGGCGAAAGAAGTCCGCATTCTCGCCGGCGTCGGCCCGCGTCGCCTCCAGCACCGCGATCGCTTCGGTCGTCCGGTTGCCTCGGGTCAGCGCGGTTCCGAGGCCGATGGCGGCGTCGACGTCGTGGGGGTGTTCGAGGAGGACGGCGCGGAGTCGATCGGCCTCGGCCGCGCGGCCCATCCACAACTGCTGGGCGGCCGATCCGAACGCGGGATTCGACGTCCGCCGGATCACGCCCCGCCCGATCGCTCGAACGCCGCGCGAGCGCTTCCGCGTGCAGGCCGGTGCGGGCGAGACGCTCGGCTTCGCTTCGCTCGGCGGGCTGGAGGCCCTGCGAGCCACATCACCGTGGTGAGGGCGAGCGGGAGGCACAGCGCGCCACACTTCCGTGTCACCTCACGAAGCAGGCGCCGCGCCAGCACGCGCCCACACCGCGTGCGCGAGCCGGCGCCGGTCGTGCCGCGCGATCTCGCCGCACCAGAATCGTCCCGTCACGACCTCGCTGCGTCGCGGGCATGTCCCCGATCTCCAGCGGCTTCTTGTGCTCCTGCCGGTACCGCGACGAGCGCTCTCGCTCCGACGGATGTCCGGTGTTGACGATGACGACGTCGATCGGGCGCCCGATGGCCGCGCTCATCTGCCGGACCGCTTCGCCCGCCGTGAAGTGCCACATGCCGCGTCCCTCGGTCAGCAGGTTCGTCACGGAGGACCGGACCGGGCACCTGCTGGATGGCCTCCGGCGCGCCGTGGACCAGGAAGATGGGCATCAGGCTCGTAAAGAAGCTTCCGGGCCCGATGATCGCGGCGTCGAATCGCGGGATCGCGTCCGCGACCGACGGATGGAGCCGCACTTCCGGCTCGAGCCAGAGGCGCTTGATCGCGCTCCCGGCCGTCTGCCCCGCATCCACCTCCACTTCGCCGCGCGTCGTGCGTGCCGTCGCCGTATTCGCGCGCACAGGCTGGCGGACTCGACGCTCACCGGCCAGACGCGCCCGCGCGCATCCGAGCAGCGCGCGCAGTCCCTCCACCGCGGCCAGGAAGTCGCCGCTGTATTGCTCCATCATCGACAGCAGCAGGTTGCCGCCGGTGTGGCCGCCGAGGCGCGTGTGCTCGAGCATCGGCAGCCGCGACAAGAGCACGCGGCGCGCCTCGCGCTCGTTGCGCGCCAGCGCCAGCGCGCATTTCGAGCACGTCGCCCGGCGGCAGCACGCCGAGCTCGTCGCGGAGCTGGCCGGAGCTGCCGCCGCTGTCGAACATCGTCACGCACGGCGTTCACGGTGCAGCCACGGGTTCCTCTTGAGGCCGCCGAGCAGGCTCGGCAGTCCAGTGCCGCCGCCGAAGCAGCCGACGTTGATGGTGCGGAGCTCCACTGGGCCTGCACATCACTAACGACTGCGCGCCCGCTTTCGCCCCTCCCATGGGACGTTGGTCCCATACGCGCGTTTTGCGTCCCTGGCCGCGTCGCGCCGCCTCGGCGTGGGCTGGATGTCGTGAACCACGCGCCGAGATGCTCGGCCGTGCCTTCGCCGGGCGGATCCACGGGTTACCACGGTGATCGTGGGCGGCAGCGGCTTGCCGGGTGCGGTAATGGTTGGCGCGATCCGCTCAGTCGAAGAGAGTCGCCCCGCCAGAGCGGCCGGCGCTCCGAGCGACGTGTAGAAGCCCCCACCGCGAAGCCCAGGACGCTCAGGAAGACGAACGCGGTCGCGGGCGCGTACCAGCTCGAGATGGAGGCCGGCATCGGAGCGCTGACGATCAGGTCGACGGTGAAGAGGCCGGCGGCGAGCGCGACGAGCCCGAAGCGCACGCCGGCGAAGGCGACGATCGCGAAGATCGCGATGCTGGTGGGGATCTGCACCGCCGGGTATTCGTTGCCCAGGGACCGCTGAAGCTCGCGAAGCAGCGCGACGAAGACCGCGGCCGCGAGCCAGGACCGCCGTAGCAGGATCCGGAGCAGGAAGAGCACGAAGAAGAAGACGAGCGTGGCCTGGACGGACTTCACGGATCTGCCCCAGCCAGGCGCCCGAGGATGTGACGTCCTCCGCGCAGGTATTCCGTGGCGCCCAGGGTGGGGGCGCCGCCGAGCCGCGCGATCTCGAGGAGCGACAGCTGGACGATCACCAGCCAGACGACGCCGAGGATCACGCCGATCAGGAGGTCGCGGCCGAGGAGCGGGTCGCGCAGGCGTCCGGCGAGCAGCCGGCTCCACGAGATGATGGCCTGCGGCCAGTGCCGGCGGATGTAGGGCTCGATGGCCAGGTAGAGCGCCCACACCAACGCGGCGCCGAAGAGGAGGCGTTGCCCATCGCGATCAGGAAGAGGCCGAACCGCCGACGCGCCGGCCACGAGGTGCGTCTGGAAGATCCAGAGCAGCATGTGGCTGGCGAAGACGAACGCGCGCCCAGCCGGAACGCGCCCCGCCGGTCGCCCCGGCCGCGGACGTAATTGCGCAAGCGCCAGGAAGATCCCCCGAGGAGCACCGTGCCGCCCACGATGGTGACGAGCACCGACCGCGTCTGCGCGTTGCGCGTTCTCGTCTTCTCGAAGGCATGCGTTCGGGCTTCGTCCAGGGACCGATGAGCCGGAAGAACACGGGCCGGCCGTGGAAGGCCGCCGCTTCCACGCGAAGGGGCTGGTCGGAACCCGGCCAGGTCGCCTTCCCAGGCCTCGCGCACGTCCGACGCCGCGAGAGAGACCCAGGCCGGATCGGCCGGACGGAGCTGTGCCGGGTCCGAGCTCGGCCGGCGGCGAACAGCGGCTGCCAGTCCGGCGGCCCGGGTCTCGCGCGGCGCGTCCTCCTTCTCGGGCGGAATCGCCTGGCAGCTGGAGCAGCCGGCCCTGCGCGTCGAGGACGGAGATCGACCATGCCCGGAGTCGATCGGCGGCGGGTCGGTGGGCGTCACGATGCCCGGGGATCAGCGAGTCGTCGTGGAACTCGGTGCACCACCATCCGGCGCGGGCTGGTGCGGTACCAGAAACTTCAGCGAGCGAGGGCCGGCCGGCCAGGATGCGGCCCCAGTCAGGCCGTCCCGGCTGGCTCTGGAAAGTAGTGCTCGAGCTCGCCCGCGTACGCGAAGCCGTGGGCGGTGTCCGTCGGCGCGGCCGTGTAGCCGAGGCGGTCCAGGATCTCCCGCGCCTTGGCCGACAGGACCTCCGGGGGCGCCAGGCCGAGCTGGTCGATCCGGCTCCAACCGGATGCCCAGGTCAGGACCGAGCAGCAGGCCCGCGACGACCACCGCGAGATGCGATGAGCGCGGCTCGCGGGTCAGGCCGGTCGTCGCTCCGGCGTCGCGCCACCACCTGGGGCGATGGGCGTCTCGCCCGCGGCCAGGGCCGGCGGCCAGCGGATCGCCGCCCGGGAGCGCGGCCGCGACCGACAGCACCGAGGCTGGACGCCGGGCGGGATCGCGCTCGAGGCAGCGCATGATCGCGCGCTCGACGGCGGGATCAGGTCGCGCACCAGGTCCGACGGGCTCTGCGGGCGTGGCATCGCGTGCGGGTGCGCATGGCCTCCGCCAGCGTCTTGCCTTCGAAGGCCTTCTTGCCTGTGAAGATCTCGTAGAGCACGAGCCCGAGCGAATAGATGTCGCTCCGGGTCGTGACCTCCCGCCCCTCGAGCTGCTCCGGGCGCCATGTAGGCCGGGGTGCCGCTGCGCACGTCGCCCGCGGCGATCTGCTCCGCGAAGCGCGGCCAGGCCGAAGTCGGTGATCATCACGTTGCCGCGGCCGTCGAGCATCACGTTCGCGGGCTTGAGGTCGCGGTGGAGGACGCCCTTGTCGTGCGCGCGCGGCGAGGCCCGGCGCAGACCTTGCGCGCCACCTCCAGCGCCTTGTCCGCCGGCAGCCGGCCGATGCGGCGGAGCAGCGTGGCCAGGTCCTCGCCGTCCACGTATTCCATCGAGAGGAAGTGCCGTCCCGTCCGCCTCGCTGATGTCGTACACGCGGCAGACGTTCGGGTGCGAGACCTTGCGCGCGATCTTCACTTCCTGACGGAAGCGCTCCAGCCGGTCCGCGTCGTTCGCCGCTTCGGGCAGGAACTTGAGCGCGACCGGCTGGTCCAGGGTGAGGTCGTCGGCGCGATAGACCTCGCCCATCCCGCCGCGGCCGAGCAGGGCGACGATGCGGAATCGGCCGGCCAGCACCGTGCCCGGGATGAACCGGCCCTGGCCGGACGCAGAGGGCCGCTGCGCGGCGCCGACGGTGCCGGCGAGGCAGCGGATGAAGCCGAAGGCTTCGGCGGGCGCGCCGGCGAGCTGATAGGTGGGCAGGTCGTCGGAGACGATCCGGCCGCCGCAAGCGGGGCAGAATGGGCCGGCCGCCGGGACGTCGGTCCCGCAGCTCGCGCAGCGGACGACCATCGCTTCCGTCATCGAGCGGCCATCATAGATGCACGGGTCACTGCTGCCTCCGGTAGCGCGCCGTCGCCGTGGACGTCGCGCCCCCGCACTTCCGCGTGGTCTCACGACCATCTCCCCGGACCGGTCGATCGAAAACACCTGCGTGACCTCCGCCGCGAGGGGCGTGCCCGCCGCGTAGCGGCTGACGATCACGAGCGTGCTGCCCTCGAGCGCGGCCCGGGCCAACTGCTCCTGGGGGCCGAGTCCCATGTTGACGACGTTGCGGCTCTCCGGTCCTCCCAGCGTGTACACGTAGCGCATGGGCGGCTGCATGGTCGTTCGCGACGAACTGGTGGCGAACGATCGTGATGCGCCCGGCCTCCGGCGTGATCGTGAGCTCGCGCCCCCAGCCGCCGCCCGCGGTGGCCGGGATGCGCGGGCGCGGTCACTCCCTCGTTGGATCCCGGGCTTTCGACGACGAGCGTCCAGCGGCCGCCGAGGTCGGGGGCTCCGCACCGGCGATGGTGGCGGCAAACAGGACGGCCGCGAGCACGAAGATGGCGTTCGAGCCTGGACGCATCGTCGTTCCTCTACCGCGACGGGCCAGGGACGGCATGTAGGGATCCGGCGCCCCACCGGAATAAGCGGGTATCTCTCGACGCTCTTCCAGAACTCCCCCACTACGGCGTCGACGACCCCGATGACACCGGGATTGAAGTCCTTTACGTCGGTCTCCTCCTTGGGATCGCTCCGGAGGTTGAAGAGCCTCATCTCGTTCTCGACGGGGCGGTCGGCTCCTCCTGCCAGACGTAGTGGAGCTTCCAGTCCCGCCGCTTGACCGCCCGCACTTCCCCCGGCGGCGCGAAATAGATGAAGCTGTCGCGGGCCGATCTCTCCTCCCTGCCCTCGAAGAACGGCAGCTCGTTCACGCCATCCCGAGCAATACGTAAC
>ERZ1370068.7273-contig-6201_pt1 | contig 37402 bp, 47 predicted proteins | sample MGYA00561227_ERZ1370068 | MGnify/ENA primary metagenome ERZ1370068 (study PRJEB38410, sample SAMEA6850437) | metagenome | study: Metagenomic assessment of the ecological functions of the soil: analysis of the soil microbiota associated with the...
GTTGTACTTCGTTCAGTTACGTATTGCTACTCCGTTACTGCCGCTCTGGAGGCCCCCGTCAGCGCCACGGCTGGCCTTCTCCGACGGTGGCTGGGGAGGCATCCGGATCGGCTATCTGCCCGTTCTCATTACCTACTTCTGCTACGGAGCCAGCGCGGTCACCTCCGTCGCGCTGGCTCTACTTCGAAAAGGACGTGCCTGGGCTTGACGCCGGCCGAGGCGGCCGGGATCGCGTTCTGGCTCGGGCTGCCCTGGTCGATGAAGATGGTCGCGGGCGTGGCGTCCGACGCTACCCGATCCTGGGCAGCCGGCGGGGGTCCTATCTGCTCCTCGGTGCGCTCTGCTCGGCCGCGGGCTACGCCGCGCTGGCCACCACGGTGCGCACACGCGGCAGCTACCTGGCGTTCTCCGTCCTGATCGCGGTGGGCTTCATGGTGCAGGACGTGGTCGCCGACGCGCTCAGCGTCGAGATCGCCGAGAGCGACGAGGAGATCGGGCAGATCCAGACGCTCGGACGGATGGCGCTCCTGATCGGGGGCATCAGCGTCGGCTATCTCTCGGGAGTCCTCACCGCCCGCATCGGCAGCCGCGGCACCCTGGCGGTGGCGATCGCGCTGCCGCCTGATCGTCGCGGCCACCGTGCCCTTCATCCGGCTACGCCGCTGCACGGCGAGGTCGTCGCGCCCCGTCGGCGGCCACCGGACCGCTGGGCGGCGGCAAGGCGCGGCTGGTGCTGCTGGTGGGGCTGGGCTACGCGCTCCTCGGCGCCTTGCTCGAGACCCTCGGGCTGCCGTACAGCCGCGAGATCGTGCTGGTCGTCTCCGCCGCGCTGATCGTGCTGCTCCTGCATCGGGTCGGCATCTCGCACGGCGTGGCCGTGGCCGGCATCGTGATCTTCCTGTTCCGGGCCACGCCTGACGGTCGGTCAGGGCTACAGCTACTGGGCGATCGATCGCCTCGGGTTCGATCAGCGGTTCCTCGGCCTGCTGGCCCAGGTCTCCGCCGTGCTGAGCCTGGCCGGCTCCTGCTGTTCCGGAAGTCGATCGTCAAGCGTCCGGTGAGCTTCACGCTCTTCTGGGTGATGCTGGCGGGCGCCGTCCTCTACCTGCCGACCATCGGACTGTTCTATGGTCTTGCACGAGCGGCTGGGCATCTCGGCGCGCACGCTGGCCTCGTGGACACCACGATCTCGGCGCCGCTCGCCCAGCTGGCGATGGTGCCCATGCTGATCCTGATGGCCAAGCACCGCGCCGCGCGGCGCGGAGGCGACGATGTTCGCGATCATGGCGTCGCTGATGAACCTGGCGCTGTCGGCGAGCCAGCTCTTCACCGAGTACCTCAACGACGCCTTCGCGGTGACGCAGGCCGACTATTCGAACCTCGGGCGCCTCATGGTCACCGTCGGCCTGGTCGGCCTGCTCCCGCTGCTGGTCTTGCCCCTGCTCCGTCGCGAGGAGACAGAGCGTCGCGCCGAGCCCCGGCCCTGAATCGACCGAGCCCCTGCCCGCTTCTTACAGACATGATTGACGTCCGGCTCGCCAAGGGAGCGGGGCCACGCCAACCACGGCTGGCTCGACACGTGGCACACCTTCTCGTTCGGGGGCTACCACGACGAGCGCTTCATGGGCTTCCGCGTCCTGCGCGTGATCAACGAGGACACGGTGGCGCCCGGCCAGGGCTTCGCCACTGCACGGCCATCGGGACATGGAGATCATCTCCTACGTGCTCGAGGGCGGGCTGGCGCACAAGGACAGCCTCGGCACCGGCTCGGTGCATCCGCCCCGGCGACGTGCAGCGCATGAGCGCGGGCACCGGCGTCGCGGCACAGCGAGTTCAACGACTCGCCGAGCGACGCCGGTGCACTTCCTGCAGATCTGGATCGAGCCTGCCCGGAGCGGGCATCGCGCCGGGCTACGAGCAGAAGGCGTTCGCCGAGGCCGACAAGCGCGGACGCCTGCGGTTGGTCGCTTCCCCCGATGGTGCGGAGGACTCGCTGACGATCCACCAGGACGCGCGCGTCTACGCCACGGTGCTGGCACCCGGCCAGGCGGTCGCTCATTCCCTCGCGCGCGGGCGCCACGCGTGGGTCCAGGTGACGCGCGGGGACGCTGACGGTCGGCGGTGAGCCGCTCGCGCAGGGGACGGCGCCGCGATCAGCGACGAGCGCGACGGTGTCCATCGTCGGCGAGACGGACGCCGAAGCGCCCTCTTCGACCTGCCGTAGCTTCGCCCTTCGTGGCTTCGCCCTGTCGTCGCTGAGCGAAGCCGAGCAGGCCCGCGAGCTGCGCGGGCTCGGTCACGGCCGCAGGAAATCGAAGTCGCAGCCGCCGTCGGCCTGCAGCACGTGCTCCGAGTAGTACAGACGGCGGTAGCCGCGGGTGGGCACGGTGGGCGGCGCCGCGGTCGCGCCGGCGTGACAGCTCGGCGGGATCGACCAGCAGGTCGAGACGGCGCTCCTTCACCGACATGCGGATGCGATCGCCGGTGTGTACACGCGCGAGCGGACCGCCGGTGGCCGCCTCCGGCGTCACGTGCAGCACGATGGTGCCGAACGCCGTGCCGCTCATGCGCGCGTCGGAGATGCGCACCATGTCCTTGACGCCGGCTGCGCGACAGCTTCAGCGGGATCGGCAGGTAGCCGGCCTCCGGCATGCCGCGCGCCGACGCGGGCCGGCATTCTTCAGCACCATGAAATCCTCCGGCGTCGACGTCGAGATCGCCGGGTCGTCGATGCGATCCGACAGATCCTCGAGCGAGGTCGAAGACGACCGCGCGGCCCTCGCTCTCGAACAGCTCGGGCGTCGGCCGCCGAGCGCTTGAGGATCGCGCCACCCGGCGCCAGCGAGCCGAACAGCGCGACGAGCCCGCCCACCGACTCGGAAGCGGCTCGCGCGCGCTGCGGATCACGCCGCGGTCCACCCAGGTACTCGTCGGACGCCAGACGCTCGCCCAGCGTCTGCGCCGGTCACCGTCAGGCAGTCGAGATGCAGGTGCTCGCGGAGCTCGCGGAGCACGGCGCCCACGCCGCCGGCGGCGAAGAAGTCCTCCATGTAGTGCTGGCCGGTGGGCTTGAGATCCACCAGCACCGGGGTCGTCGTCGCTCAGGCGCGTTCAGCGTGTGCAGGTCGATCGGCACGCCGACGCGGCCGGCGATCGGCGGTGAGGTGGATGATCGCGTTGGTCGAGCCGCCGATGGCCAGCAGCACGCGCAGCGCGTTCTCGATCGGCCGCCGGCGTGAGGATCTGGGCCGGGCGTGACGCGCGAGCGCGCCAGCGCCACCGCGGCCTCGCCGGTGGCCTCGGCGGCGCGCAGCCGGTCCGCGTGCACGGCGGGGATGGCGGCGGTGCCGGGCAGCGCCATGCCCGAGCGTCTTCGGTGATGCAGGCCATCGTGCTCGCGGTGCCCATCACCGCGCAGGTGCCGGCGGTCGTCGCGAGGTTGCCCTCGATCTCCTGGATCTGCTCGCTCGTCACCTCGCCCGCGCGGTACTTCGCCCAGAAGCGCCGGCAGTCGGTGCAGGCGCCCAGGCGCTCGCCGTGGTGGCGCCCGGCCATCATCGGGCCGGCGATCAGCTGGATCGCCGGCACGCCGGCGGAGGCCGCGCCCATCAGCTGCGCCGGCACGGTCTTGTCGCAGCCGCCCACCAGCACGACGGCGTCCATCGGCTGGGCGCGCACCATCTCCTCGACGTCCATCGACATGAGGTTGCGGATACAGCATGCTGGTCGGGCTCGAGGAACACCTCGCCCAGCGAGATCGTCGGAAAGTCGACCGGCAGCCCGCCGGCGGCGTAGCACGCCGCGCTTGCAGCGCATCGAGCAGCTCGGGGAAGTGACGGTGACAGTTGTTGAACCCGCTGGCGGAGTTCGCGATGCCGATGACGGGCCGGGCCAGGGCCTTGCTCGAATAGCCCATCGAGCGCGCGAACGAGCGGCGCAGGTAGAGCGCGAAGTCCCGGTCGCCGTAGTTGGTGAGGCCGCGGGCCAGGCCTTCGGCCACCGCTCAGACTCTCGAGCAGGTCGTCGCCGACGACGACCGGGCCGCGGAAGTACTTCTCGGCCGCGCCCTGAGCTCGCCGGGGTCCGGAGCCCGGCATCAGGTGTGTCATCACGAGGCGCTTGGGCCGGGCGCCCTCGGCGACGCGCCCGATCTCGTCGGGCTGCGTGTGATACGAGGCCAGGTCGCGGATCTTCTCCTCGACCGTCGGCCAGCCGCAGCCCGGCGTCCACGAGGTGCGCGCCATCTCGCAGCACTCGTGGATGAGGGTGTCCACCCCGTGGCTCCACTTCATGAGGGTTCTCGCAGGGCCGCGTGTCGCCGGAGATCACCAGGCTCCGCCCCTCGCCGTCGAAGCGGTAGCCGAACGCCGGCTTGACGGGATCGTGCTCGACCAGGAACGCGGAGATCTGCATGCCGTCGCGATCGAGGATCTTGCCCTCCTCGATCTCGGTGACGCGCACCGCCGGTGGCTCGCGGTCGATCATGTGCCCGCGGCGCACCTCGATGTCCCAGTGCAGGTAGTCGAGCAGCTTGTCCATCTGCCGCCGCGTGCCGGCGGGGCCGTAGACCTCGAACGGGCGCTGTTCTGGCCCACGATCCAGCGGGTGATGAGCAGATGGCCGAGGTCGATCGTGTGATCGGAGTGGTGATGCGTGATGAAGACCGCCGGCCAGTCGTAGGGGCGCAGGCCGGCCTGGACCATCTGGACGCCGACGCCCGAGCCGGCATCGACCAGAAAGTGCGTGGAGCCGCCGAGCGTGACGAGCGTCGAGGGGCCGCGTCGCTTGGGATTGGGCGGTGGAGCACCGGTGCCGAGAAGGATCGCGCGCATGGTGCGAGGGATGCTACCAGCGGAGCCGTTGGAGGTAAAGTATCCGCCATGCTCCGGACGGCCTCGCGATGGCTCGCGGCGCTCCTGCTGGTGAGCGGCAGCCTGCTCCCGGCGCGCACGACTGGCGCTCGCCCAGGCTGCTCGACGCCGACGCGCAGGCGGCCGGCGCGGTCGTGATGCAGCAGCTGGAGGCGTTCCGCCACGACGACTTCGCGACGGCCTACACCTTCGCCTCCGTCAACGTCCGGCAGATGTTCGATCGGGCGGGCTTCGAGCAGATGGTGCGCGGCGGCTATCCGGAGATCGCGCACAGCGCCTCGGCCACCATCGATGGCAGCCGCCGCGGCGACGCCGGCGAGATCTACCTCTTCATCCGTGTCCTCGGCGACAACGGCCGGGCCATCGAGGCGGTGTACGGCTGGTTTCCGAGGGCGGTGGCTGGCGCATCAACGGCGTGGTGACGCGCCCTCGACCCGAGCGAGCGGGCGTAGCGCTCGACGCGCGCACGGAGGTCAGGCTCAGGCGCGCGCGGGCCGGCGCGGCGAGCGGAAGACGAGCTCGGCAGGCGGATCCGTCGTCGCGGCGCGCGCCGTCTCGATGAGCTCGTGCTGCGGCGACAGCGTGCACACCGGGTCGGTGGCCGCCGCGTCACCCGGTGAGGTGGTACGCCTGGCACCGGCAGCCCCCGAAGTCCAGGCCGCGGCGCTCGCAGCTCCGACACGGCTCGGCCATCCAGGACTCGCCACGGAAGGCGGTGAAGCCGGCCGAGCTGCGCCAGATCTCGCCGAGCGAACGCTCCTGACGTTGTCGAACGTCAGGCCGGGCAGCGTGTGCGCCGCGTGGCAGGGCAGGACCAGGCCATCGGGCGAGATCACGATGAAGCGCCGGCCCCAGCCGTCCATGCACGCCTTGGGAAACTCGGCGTAGTAGTCGGGCGTGACGAACAGGACCTCCATGCCGCCCGGTGAGGCGGCGGCGCGCGGCGCGCGCCACGTCCCGGGCGCGCTCCAGCTGCTCGCGCGTGGGCAGCAGCGCCTGGCGGTTCACCAGGGCCCAGCCGAGGTACTGCGTGTTCGCCAGCTCCAGGCGGTCGGCGTCCAGCGACTCGGCGAGCGCGATGACCTCGGCGATGCCGTCCAGGTTGTCGCGATGGAGCACCGTGTTGACCGTCAGCGGGCAGCCCGAGCTCCTTCACCCAGCGGGCGACCTGCAGCTTGCGCTCGAACGATCGGAGCCCGGCGATGCGGTCCGACGCCGCGGCGGTGACGTCCTGGATCGACACCTGCACGTTGTCGAGACCGAGCGGTCTTCAGGCGCTCCAGCCGCTCGCGGGTCAGCGGGATCCCGCTCGTGATCAGGTTGGTGTAGAGCTCGAGCCGCTGCGCCTCCTCGACCAGGGCCTCGAGATCGTCCCGCAGCAGCGGCTCGCCGCCGGTGAGGTTGACCTGCACGACACCGAGGTCCTCCGCCTCACGCAAGCACGCGCAGCCAGTCCTCGGTGGTCAGCGCGTCGGCGTGTCCGGCCCAGTCGAGCGGGTTCGAGCAGTAGACGCAGCGCAGCGGGCAGCGATACGTCAGCTCGGCGACCAGCGTGTACGGGCGTGGCTCGTCACTCATCGCCGCTCCGGATGAGCCCGCGCTCGGCCAGCCGGGTGAGGAATGTCTGGACCTCCCTGCGCCACGTCCGCCGGCTCGCGCGCGTACTTGCCGGCCAGCTGCTCCACGATCCCGCCCACCGTGTGCTCGCCCGTGCACAGCTGCACGATGTCGGCGCCGGTGGCGTTGAGGACCAGTCCCCGCTCGGGATACAGCAGCATGTAGCGCGAGGCCTGTCGATCCCACCGCAGCCGCACCTTGGGGGCCAGCGTGGGGCGGGCGTCCACCCGGATCACGCGCGGGCGCCGCGCGGCCCCAGCCGGGCTCGACGTACGCCGCGTAGAGGCTGTCGAGCAGGTGCCAGAGGATCTCGGTCTTGCGGATCAGCGCGTCGACGCATCGCACCTGCAGCTCGTAGGTCGTGGCGTGCTGGATGACGAAGTCGATCGCCTCCAGCGAGTCCTTGCGCGCGCGCGGCGGCCGGGTGCGGAAGTACTCCAGCGTGTCCTTGCTGATCCACGGGTAGTGCTTCTCCCAGGCCAGCACCCGCTTGGTCATGAGGTCGGGCGAGAAGAACTCGGTCAGCGACGAGGCCACCGCCTCCAGCAGCGTCCGCTCGCGCACCAGCGACGACGTATCCGTCGCAGGCGAAGCGCACGCCCGGAAGGACGGAGCGACACGACGCGACGTCCTCGCGGTCCAGCCCCACGCCTTCGGCGAGCCGCAGCCACAGCTCGAGCCCGCCTTCACCCTGCCGCGTCGCCGTCGTGATCGCGGATGCGGCGGATCCACATGCGGCGAAACTCCGGATCCTCCGACTTGAGAGGATGAGCGCGTCCTTGATCGGCACGCGCGTCTGGTAGTAGTACCGGTTCAGCACCCACTGCTGCAGCTGCTCGCGCGTGAGCTTGCCGTCGTGCATGAGCCGGTGGTACCGGTGGTGATCGTGGTAGCGGTCCTCGCCCTCGCGTCGCACCCACTCGATGAACTCGTCCCGCCCCAGCGGCGGGCGCTCGGCCGACGCGCTCATAGCTCGCACCTCCATGCCGTCCTCGGCGATCTCCCAGCCGGCGGCGACCACCGCGCGCGCGCTCGGGCGAATCCTCGCGCAGCATCGGGTTGGTGTTGTTGATGTGGATGTAGACGCGCCGCGCGGCGCTCAGATCGGACAGCTGCGCCAGGCTGCCGCCCGGCCCGCCGACCGGCAGGTGCGCCATCTCCTCGGCGCGCTTGGTGCCGAGGCCCAGCGCCGGCAGCTCGTCGCTCGACCAGAAGGTGCCGTCGAAGAACACGGCACCGGCGCCGCTCATCGCCCGTCGCACCGACTCCGGTCACGCGCCGCCACGCCGCTCAGGTAGACGAGCGTCTGCCCGGTGGCCCGCTCGCGGATGCGAAGTCCGACGTTGTCCTCGGGATCGGGCGGCGCCAGCGTCTCGAGGTGGACGGGCGGCTTGCCGGGGATCGCCACCGCCTCGACCGTGAGGCCGATCTCCTTGCCCGCGGCGTCGACGATCGCCTCTTCGCGGCCCGCCTCTGGAGCGGCCGCCACGTCACCTGGCCGGGGGAAGCGCTCGAGCGTCTTGTAGAGGACGTTGCCCTCGATGAAGCCGCGGCGAACCGGTTCGGTGGCGTAGACGATCAGCGGGTGGGACTCGCGCAGCGACAGCAGGCCGAGCGTGTGATCGAGGTCGCCGTTGGTGAAGAGGATGGCGGCGATCGGCGAGTGCCGCGGTCCGCGCGGGTGCAGATCCGGGAACGCCTCGACCTGCTGGCGGATCTCCGGGCGAGCAGTTGAGCAGCGCCCAGGATGCGCCGTCGGTGCTCACGGCCACGCACTCCTGGCTCCGGGGCGCGCACCCGCAGTCCGGTCACGCGCGCCCCGGCAGTTCCGGCAGCCGCAGTTCCACTGCGGAAACCGCCGCCGGCCGCCGAGCCCAGGACCCGAATCAGCACGTCTGTCGCCCTCCTAAAACACGACAGCCCTTCCGCCAACCGTTGGGCCAGCGTGAAGGGCTGCGTCGACTCGACGACGAGTCAGGCGTTAGAAGCGGTCGTCCTGCTCCCGGCCGAAATCGTCCTGGTACGAGTTGATCTCCGCGTCCATCTTCACTTCCACGAAGTCCGGGGCTTCCCAGGCCATGTCCGTCACCTCCGCCGTCTAGGACCAGATGGAGACTGCACGTGCCGCCAATTTAAGCGACCGCTTGCCCAACGTCAAGTCGCGGGGGGCGGCACCCCCGGGACTCGGCCGCGCGGACCGGCTCCCCGGGCCCGACGCCCATCATTGTTGCGCAGGACTTCACCGACTTGGCTGCAACGGGCTCGAGGCAGCCCGGGGCTGCTTCCCGGATGATGCCCAGGGATGCGGCCAGCTCCAGCGCCGCCTCGCGCCCGATATCGTCTTGCCGGGGGATCGCGCCGGTCGTCCGCGTGATGATCCTCTCGACGGTCGAGAAGAACCCGACCGCCGTCAGCGGGGCGTTCAACCAGCCCGTCGTGATGCAGTAGTACCGGGCGAACGGCGATTCGTGATGGATGTCGTGCACGCTCGCCGGAAGGAGCACGTGCACCCGCTGAAGGACCCGAAACGGCAGCGGCGGGGCGTCCTGGTGCGCCCGCTTGTGGATCTCGTTGGTGGCGGCCAGGAAGAAGCACACAGATGCCCAGGAACGTGGCGCCGAACAGCCCCCACGGCGCGCCCGGCGCGATCGGCAAGGCGAGCGCCAGCGCCACCACCGGGAGCAGCACCAGGCAGCTGTTACCGTTGGCCTCGACGAAGTCGTGGTGGGTGATCGACTTGGGGTCCACGTGATGCTCGCGGAAGCTGCGGATCAGGCTCGATCCCAGCAGCGGCGTCTCGGCTGTCCCCACGTGTCGGCGCCCCAGTGCACGAGGCCCGACAGAAAGTCCGCGGCGATCATCGCGGCCACCAGCGCCAGCGGGAGCGTCCACGGCGCCTGCCACAGCGATCCCGCGATCCGGACCGCCAGCAGCGCGAGCAGCGCGCCGAACAGCGACGATCGCCGCGACCTCCAGCAACCGGTGGGCGCGGGTGTAGCCCGCCGGCGAGCTCTTCCGGGCTCCGTTGTCGGATCGCACTGGGCATCGGCGGTCTCAGCCCCATACCTTGAGCTACAGCACCCGCCGTGGGTCAAGGATTGGCGCGGCGCCGCCGGATCGCTCAGAACAGACCGACGATGCTGCCGTCGGCGTCCGACGTCCATCGTCTCGGCGCCCGGCGCCTTGGGCAGACCGGGCATGGTCAGGATGTCGCCCGCGTAGGCCACGACGAACCCGGCCCCGCCGCCAGCTTGGCGTCGCGCACGGTCACCGTGAAGTCGCGGGGCCGGCCCAGCTTCTTGGCGTCGTCGGACAGCGAGTTCTGGGTCTTGGCCATGCAGACGGGCAGGCGGCCGTACCCCAGCCCTCCCACCGCGCCAGCTTGGCTCGCCGCCGGCGGCATCAGCCGCACGCCGTCGGCGCCGTAGAGCTTGGTGGCGACCGCCTCGATCTTCCGCGACCAGCGGCGCGTCGTCGGGATAGAGAAAGCTCGGCGCCTTCGGCGGCGCCGCCGCCCATCGCGCGGAGCACCGCTTCCGCCAGCTCCGTCGTGCCCGCCCCGCCCAGCTCCCAGCCGCGCGAGACCGCCGCCGGCACGCCCCAGCTCACGGCAGATGCCATCACGGCGGCGACCTCGGCCTCGGTGTCACCCGGAGAAGTGGTTGAGCGCGACGACGGGCGAGAGGCCCATCGTGCGGCATGTTCTCCACGTGCTTGGCGAGGTTCTCGCTGCCCGCGCCGGAGCGCGGCCACGTCCTCTTTGCCCAGATCGGCGAGCGCCACGCCGCCGTGCAGCTTGAGCGCGCGCACCGTGGCGACGATCACCGCCGCGGCCGGTTTCAGGCCGCCGGTGCGGCACTTGATGTCGATGAACTTCTCGGCGCCGAGGTCGCTGGCGAACCCCGCCTCGGTGACGACGATCTCGCCGAGCTTCAGCGCCAGCCGGGTGGCGATGAGGCTGTTGCAGCCGTGCGCGATGTTGCCGAACGGCCCGCCGTGCACGAACGCCGGCGTGCCCTCCAGCGTCTGGACCAGGTTGGGCTTGATCGCGTCCTTCATGAGGACGGCCATGGCGCCGGCGGCCTTCAGCCCGCGCGGCCTCGACCAGCGTGCCGTCCGCCGTCTACGCCGACGATGATGCGCTCGAGCGCGCGCCTTGAAGTCGGCCAGGTCGCGGGCCAGGCAGAGGATCGCCATGACCTCCGAGGCCACCGTGATGTCGAAGCCGCCCTCGCGCGGCACGCCGTGCGCCGTGCCGCCGAGGCCGAGCACGATGTTGCGGAGCGCGCGGTCGTTCATGTCCACCACGCGCTTCCAGAGGATGCGGCGCGGCGTCGATGCCGAGCGGGTTGCCCTGGTGAGATGTGGTTGTCGAGCATCGCGGCCAGCAGGTTGTGGGCAGCGCCGATCGCGTGCAAGTCGCCGGTGAAGTGCAGGTTGATGTCCTCCATCGGCACCACCTGGGCGTGGCCGCCGCCGGCCGCGCCGCCCTTCATGCCGAAGCACGGGCCCAGCGAGGGCTCGCGCAGCGCGACGATCGAGCGCCGGCCGGTCTGACTTCCGGAAGCCGTCGGCCAGGCCCACCGTCGTCGTGGACTTGCCCTCGCCCGCCGGCGTCGGGCGTCATGGCCGTGACGAGCACGAGGCGCGCCGTCGGGCCGGTTCGCCGCCAGGCGGGCGACCGCCCTCCAGCGCACCTTGGCCTTGAGGTGTCCGTAGGGCTCCAGATCGTCGGCGGTCAGCCCGAGGGCTTCGCCGATCTCCTGGATGGGCTTCAGCGTGACCGACCGAGCGATCTCGGAGGTCGCGGGCGCCCATGCTCTAGCTGCGCTTCCGGTTGTCGGCTGGCTCATGTCGCCTCCTTCGAGGGTCGCCACCGCCGCATCCACCCGGTCGGCCTCCGGCCCGGTGTCAGCGCCATCGCGACCGAAGCGCACGCGCTCGTACGCAGTCGTTACGCATCCTACCGCTGGTTCGGATGCCGGGAAGCGCTTGTTTGCCCGGCCCGCGAACTCCCGGGCAGTCTCGCCGCGGCGTCGGCGCCAGCCCTCGCCGAGCTAGCGCGCGCAGGGCCCGCGCGTAGAAGCGGGGCATGATGCGTCCGGCGCGGCGGACGCCGCGGCGCCGCCAGCCCACCACCGCCACCAGGGCGATCCGCCGCCGCGAGGACGGCGAGGGCCAGCCGAGGGAGCCGCCCGACGTCGGGCATCGCGAAGCGCGGCTGCGCCCCACGCACCAGGTCATCCGCCGCACCGCCTCGGCGGCGGCCAGCCTGATCGTGCAGGCTCCAGTTGATCACGTAGCGGTACCACGACAGCCGCAGCGCGTCGAGCCACAGCGCCGACGGCGATCGCCGCCGCGCGGCGTCTCCCCGTTGCCGCGCGGTGACGGATCGAGCGTCACCCAGCCCGCGCCCTCCACGAAGACCTCGACCCACGAGTGGGCGTCGCGCAGGCGCACGATGAAGGTACTCGCCGTACGGATTCCACTCGCGCGCGCTGGAAGCCGTTGACCACGCGAGCCGGGATGTCGAGCGAGCGGAGCATGACCGCCAGCGCGGCGGCGAAGTACTCGCAGTTGCCGCTGCGGCGCACGAACAGGAATTCTTCCAGCGGATCGAGCGCGGTGACGCGCTCCAGCACGCGCGTGTAGGTCGCTCGCGGCTGAGCCAGGCGGTGAGCCGCTGGGCCGCCTCGTAGCGATCGGCGCTGCCGGCCGTGACCTCTCGGGCCAGCGCGGCGATGCGCGGCGGGGATCGGCGGCAGCTGCGTGAAGCGCGCGTGCCAGCGGCGGGTCCACCGGCTGCCGCGCGTCGGCGCAGGTTGGCGGCGACGCGGATCGCCCATCTCGGGCTCGGAGTCGACCGTGGTGGTGCAGGCGCGCCGACGGCAGCGGGACGAGCAGGTTGCCCAGGTCGTCGATGGTGACGAAGTCCGAGCGCTCCCCGCAGCCGCAGCACCCGCGGGGTGGCAAGATCATCTCGGTGCCGAGCGGCTCGAGATAGATCTCCTGGGTGAGGACCGGACCGCCGTAGTAGCGGTGGATCGGGAACGGCACCGGGAGCTGGCGCCTGGAGCGTCAGCCGCGCCGTGGACTCGCTCACCGTCCAGGTCCGGCCGTCGAACTGATCGAACGCGATGCCGCGCCAGCGCAGGGATGGCAGCGCGCTCGGGCGGGCCCGCGGCCGCCCCTCCACTCCTTCAGGTGCACGCGCATGACGACGGAGGTGTCCGCCTCGATCTCACCGAAGGCGCCGACCGCTGACCTTCTCGGTGAAGCCGGCCACGATGCGCCCGGCCTGGGTGCGCAGCGGGAGCGCGGCCTGGCCGATCCGCGGGATGAACAGGAAGAGCAGCGGTCGTCACGGCGAGCGTCGCGAGCGAGGCGAGCAGCGAGAGCGTCAGCAGATCGCGGCCCAGCGCCGACACCGACGGGCGTGGGCGCTGTCGCGCGGCACGGGTCTCGATCTCGCCCAGCAGGTGGCGCGACATCAAGAGCCAGGTCCCCGCCGCGACGAACACGACGAACAGGGCGAGGAATACCGCGCTCGTGGTGACGGGCGAGACGGCGACGAGCGCGAAGAAAGCCAGGAAGGCGATGTCGCGTGAGCGTCGCGCAGGGTGCGGCGTGTGTAGAGCTTCACCAGGAGCAGGAACACGAGCAGGTGACTGAAGGCGTCGAGCACGGTCGGCGCCACGGTCAGGACCTCCACCACCAGCCAGGCCGCCGCCAGCGCCACGATGATCGACGCCGAGATGCCGCACCCGGTCCACGCGGTGGCGCAGGGGCTCGATCCACCGCGAGCCCGCGCGGCCACCGCGCTCCACGATCAGGCCGGGCGGGCCGAGCAGGCCGCCGACGAAGAGCGCCGACGAGCGCGACGCGCGACCAGCAGGTAATCGGCGAGCACCAGCGCGCGCGCCGGCGCCGGGCTCATCCAAGATCCACCGCGACCTCTGGCGACCGCGCTCGCGGCGGGCGGCGCGACGGCCGGGCCGCGCCCGGCTGGTAGAGGGCCAGCGCCGTCAGCACGCGGCGCCGGTGCGCGCGCCCGCGGCCAGCCAGGCACGAGGACGCCCGGTCCGACGAGCTCGACCGTGGCGCCCGTGCCGAGCAGGTACGTGGCCAGCGACGCGGCCTCTGGACAGCCCGGCCTCCAGCCGCTTCGGACGCGCGGCCGTCGCCGACCAGCACGATGCGCACGTCCAGGGCCGTCTCCGCCTCGGTCTCGCGCACCGTCAGCGTTCCCGTCCGCGCACTGCTCCGCCAGTGGATCAGACGGCGGTCGTCACCCGGGCGGTAGTCGCGGAGGTTGTAGAGATCGTGACCACGGCCGCGGCGGCGGACCGGGCGCGCACCGCCGCCGGCCAGCGCCCGCCGCCGCGCGGCATCGAGCGGCACCACCGCGGGGAACACGAGGACCTCCTCATCGAGAATCAGACGCCCCGTCTTCACGAACAGCCCGAACGGGAACCGCGTGACCACGCGCAGGCCGGGCAGTCGCTGCCGGCCACGCGCGCGCGAAGGTCGCCTCCCACGTCAGCAGCCGCTCCTCGCCCGCCCGCAGGCGGTCGAGGTAGAGCCGGCACTCACCGGCTTGCAGCGTCACCGAGTACGACGGCAGCCAGCGCTTGCGATTGGCCACGCGCACGCCGAGCGCGGTGGCGCCGCCCGCATGGATCTCGTCCGGCACGACGGCGGCGAGCCGCAGGCGCCGCATGCTCTGCTCCGGACAGGATGCCGGAGACGATGATCAGGGCCAGCAGCACGCGAGGACAGCAGGTACAGCAGGTTGTTGCCGGTGTTCATGGCGGCGAAGCCCAGCGCCAGCGCGGCCCCGAGACCACCACCATCCGTCCCGGGTCGGCGCCGGATCGTCCGGCGCGGCCGGAGAATCCTCGAAGGAGCGCCGCGTCAACGCGGGACCGGGATGCTATCGGCGAGCGCGCTGACGATCGCCTCGGCCCCCGTCTCGCTGCCGGCCGCCGCCCGCACGAGCACGCGGTGGGCCAGCGCCGGCACCGCCAGCGCCTTGAGATCGTCGGGCACGAGGAACTCGCGGCCGTCGGCCAGCGCGCGGGCGCGCGCCGCCCGCAGCAGCGCCAGCGAGCCCGCGGGCTCACGCCCAGCCGGAGCAGCGGCGAGTGGCGCGTGGCCTCGACCAGCGCCATCAGGTAGTCGAGCACGCTGTCGTCCGCGCGCACGCGGTCGACCTGTTCTCTGGAGATCCACCACGTCGGCCGCGGTGATGACCGGTCGCCAGCGACTCCGGGACCAGCGCGCCGCCGCCGCGCAGGATCGCCTTCTCGTCGGAGGCGGCCGGATAGCCGATGCGGATGCGCAGCAGGAAGCGATCGAGCTGGCGACTCGGGCAGCGGGTGCGTGCCCTCGTACTCGAGCGGGTTCTGCGTGGCCAGCACCATGAAGGGCCGCGGCAGCGGGTGCGTCGAGTGATCGAGGCGACACCGTGCGCCTCGTTCATCGCCTCGAGCAGCGCTCGACTGCGTCCTCGGCGTCGTGCGATTGATCTCGTCGGCCAGCACGACGTTGGTGAACAGCGGGCCGGGCTTGAAGACGAACTCGCCGCGGGTCGGCTCCCACGCGTGACGCCCGAGGATGTCGGAGGGCAGCATGTCCGAGGTGAACTGGATGCGCTGGAACCCCACGCCGATCGAGCGGGCCAGCGCCGCCGCCAGCGTCGTCTTGCCGACGCCCGGCACGTCCTCGATCAGCAGGTGACCGCGGGCCAGGAGTCTCACCACGGCCAGCCGGATGGCCTCCGGCTTGCCCACCAGCACCCGACCCACGTTGTCTTCCAGCCGCCGGATCAGCTCGAGCGCAGGCCACCGCCATGCTTCGATCTTACTGGACTGGCCTCCCGCGCATGATCTGTGCGCTGATGGGCAGCGACGATCCGCACGCCGAGCGGGCGCAACGCGTCGGCCACGGCGTTGGCCAGGGCCGCCGGCGCGCCGATCGTGCCCCCTCGCCCATGCCCCTTGACGCCGCCCGGCATGCCGGGCGCGGCGCGTCTGCAGGTGCCCGATCTCGAAGGCCGGAACATCATCGGCCCTGGGGCAGCGCGTAGTCCATCGGCGTGCCGGTGAGGAGCTGGCCGTCGGCGTCGTAGACGATCGACTCCAGCAGCGCCTCGCCCAGCCCTGCGCCACGCCCCGTGGATCTGACCCTCGACGATCATCGGGTTCACGACGCGGTCCGCAGTCCTCCACCACCACGTAGCCGCCGCACGGCCACCCGCCCCGGTCTCGCGGTCGATCTCCACCAGCGCCACGTGCACGGCGCCCGAGAAGGTCGGCCCGGAGGATTGAAGGACACCGTTGCGGTGAGGCCGGGCTCGTGGCCGGGCGGCAGACCGCCGCGAGGCGGAAAGGCCGCCAGGCGCGCCAGCTCGGCCACCAGTCGACGCCGCGCTCGGGAAGCCGCGCGCGTGGGCGCGTCCGTCGGCGAGGACGATGTCGGCCGGCGCCGCCTCGAGCTGGTCGCGCGGCCAGCGTCGCAGCCGGTCGCGCACGCGCTCGGCGGCGACCACCACGGTGCCGCGGATCGACACCGCGCCGCGACTGGCGAAGGTCCCGCTGCCGGCCGGCGCGATCGCGCGTGTCGGGCGGCACGAGCGCGCACGCGCCGAGCGCGATGCCGAGGCGATCGGCGACCACCTGGGCGATCGTGGTCGCGTGCCCCTGCCCCTGGGCGGGAAAGCTCGTGGCGCAGCGCACGCTGCCGTCGGCGTCCATCGTGAGCGTGGCCGCCTCCACGCCGGGCACATCCGGTCAAGCCGCGTCGGCGAAATCCCTCGGCGCCCATGCCGGTGTACTCCGTGTAGCACGCGAGCCCGACGCCGACGAGTCGGCCCCGGCGCGCGGCCGCCGCCTGCTCGCGGCGCAGCGCCACGTAGTCCGCCAGGTCGAGCGCGTGCGCGAGCGCCTGCGGATAGTCGCCGCTGTCGTAGACGTAATCCGCTCGGCGACGTCCACGGATACGCCGTCGGCGCGGGATCAGGTTGCTGCCGGCGCACCTCGGCGGGATCGAGTCCGAGCGCGCTCGGCTACCAGGTCCATGACGCGCTCCATGACGAACGCGCCCATCGTCATCCCCACGCCGCGGTACGCGCCGAGCGGCGGCTTGTGCGTGCGCACGGCCAGCGCCTCCCACGCGTACGCCTCGATCGCGGTACGGACCGGGCAGGATCGACGCGGCGCCGAGCGGCTCCAGCGCCGCCGTCGAGCGGATAGATGTGGTACGCGCCGCCGTCGGAGATCACGCGGCGCCGCAGGCCGCGCACCCGCCCCGTGCGATCGGCCGCGACGTCCACGCGTGACCCGCCCCTCGCGGGCGTGGACTCGCGGCGCCGAGGTTCTCCTGCCGCTCTCGACCCACTTGACCGGACGCTGCAGCCGGCGCGCCGCCGCGGCCACCGCCACGTCCTCGGGGAACACGTGCACCTTCAGGCCGAAGCCGCCGCCGACGTCGGGGACGATCACGCGGACCGCGCGACTGCGTGAGACCGAGGGCGCCGGCCAGCGCGGTGCGGAGCATCGACGGCGTCTGGGTCGACGCCCACACGGTGAGGCTGTCGCCGTCCCAGTCGGCGATCACGCCGCGCGGCTCCATCGGCACCGCGGCGCAGCGGCCGTGGGTGAACGTCTCGGTGAAGGTCAGCGGCGCGGCGGCGAACACGCCGTCCACGTCGCCGTGGCTGCCGGTGCGCACGCACGCAGCAGCTGCCCGGCGGCCAGCGCAGCGTCGATGCGAGACCACGGCGCGTCCGGGGCGTGTACGCCACCTGGACGAGCTCGCGAGCATCGGCGGCGATCGACGCGCTCTCCGCCGCCACCACGGCCACCGCCTGCCCGCCGTACTGCACCTCCGCGCCCGCCAGCGCGGGCCACGCGGTCGGCATCGAATCCCTGGCCCGTCAGTCCGGGCGACAGCGGCTCGGCCTCCGAGGTCCGCCGGCGGTCAGCACGGCGGCGACGCCGGGCAGCGCGCGGGCGGCCGCCGCGTCGATCGCGCCGACGGCGGCGTGGGCGTGGGGACAGCGGACGAAGCGCCAGCGCCAGCATGCGCGGCAGACGATGTCGTCGAGGTAGCGACCGCGGCCGCGGAGCAGCCGCGGATCCTCCAGCCGCTTGATCCGCTCGCCGGTGTAGCGGATCGGCGCGGCGATCGTCAGCCCTTCACGCGCGGCAGCACCTCGCCGGCGATCAGCTCGAGCTGCTCGAGCCCCCAGTCGAGCGGGTTGAGGACGATCTGATCGACGCCGCCGTCGAGCGCGGCGATGCGCGCGCTGATCCGCGCGCGCGACTTCTTCCGCGGTGCCGAGCAGGTAGTACGTCTTCCAGTAGTCGAGGTCCATGCCGGAGTAGACCTTGAAGTGCGGCGCGGCCGACTCCGGACGCTTCCGCCCGGCTTGAGCACCCAGACGAAGTTCGAGTAGACCGCGACCGATGCGGGCCGGATCGCGCCCGGCCTCGCGCGCGAACGCCTGCACCTTGGCCCAGTCGCCCTTGACCATCTCCGGGCGTGGCCGAGGAATGCGGGACCCACGTGTCGGCGTACTTGGCGATCCGCTTCAGCACGGGCGATGATGTCCGGCACCGTCTGGCCGTAGACCTTCTCGGAGGGCTGTGTCCGCCGCCGATCCAGATCGGCGGGTGCGGCTGCTGCACGGGCTTGGGATCGATCGTGAGGTTGCGGAACCGGTAGTACTTGCCCTCGTAGGTGACGCCGTCGCCCGCCCACAGCGCCTTCAGGACCTCGATCGCCTCGCTGGTGCGCGGCCCGCGCTCGCGGTACGGCACGCCCATGAGCGCGAACTCGTCCTCGTGCCAGCCCACGCCGAGGCCCAGGATCGTCCGGCCGCCCGAGAGCAGATCGAGCGTCGCCCACTCCTTGGCGAAGTAGACCGGGTTGCGCAGCGGCAGCACCAGCACCATCGTGCCGAGCCGGATCGTGCGCGTCACCCCGGCCAGCGCCGCCAGCATGGTCATCGGCTCCAGCCACGTGCAGGCGTACGCGGGCGGCGTGAGCAGCAGGTGATCGATCGTCACCGCCGACTCGAAGCCGAGGTCCTCGGCGCGACGCGAGGTAGCGCCCCATGTCGGCCAGCGAGGCCGTAAGCCGCGGCCCCAGCGCGAAGCGACGGCAAGCGCAGGCCGTAGCGCATCAGCGCTGCCCGTCCTCTTTCTTCGCCTCGTCCTGGTGAGGCCGCCGATGCGGGCGATGCGGCCGGCCGCCGTCGGTGACCACGATGGCCAGCACGATCTCGCCTGAGCGCGCGGCGCGTCGGGCACGCGGATCTCCATCGCGTCGTAGTGCGTGCGCACGAAGGCGGCGTCCTGAAGTGCAGCGGCACGTCGATGCGCGGTGCCGGGCCCGCCGAGCTTCTTCGCCGACGGGATGATGGCCTTGCCGCCGCCGACCGCCGCCCGCAGCGGCGCGCCGAGCTTGGGATGGAGCAGCGCCGCGCGCGTGCTCGTACTCGCCGTCCTCGCCGACGACCGCCGCCTTGCCGTAGGACTCGGCCGGCGCGCCCAGCGCCTCGGTGGCCTTCTGGCCAGCAGCGCGCCCAGCTCCTCGCCCGCGCGTCCGATCGAGCGGCGTGAGGTCGTCGACGAACCGGCCGGCGAACGGAGTTCTCGATCACCGCCACCGCCGCCGCCTTGCGCACCGGGCGCCGGGCCTCGCGCCCGCCGTCGCTCAGGATCTCCTCGACCACCGTCACGCAGCTTGCGAATCTTCACCATGACCGCATCCTCCTCACGAGACCGGAACGCTCGCGACCGGAACAGCGAGCCGCGCGCCCCACTGCCGCAGCGCGGTGTGCGGCGGCGGCATCCACCGGGTGACGATATACCCGCTGGCCACGTCGCCCACCACCAGCGAGCGGCGCCCGTGCCAGCGCCGATGATAGATCGCGACGTAGGCGCACACATAGGCGTCGATCTCGTCCTCGGCGGCGCCGAGCCGGCCTGCCGCGACCAGCGCCTGCAGCGCGCGGTCCAGCGCGGCGAGGTCGTGACGTCCAGCGGCGGATCGTGCGTCGCGAGCCGCGCGCAGGCAGGCCAGCAGGTCGTCGAACGCCGCGCGGCGCGCCGCCGGCGAGCGGCCCGGCCGGCTCTCGTACTTGATCGTCCGCGCCAGCTCGAAGAGCGACACCAGCGCCGAGTGTGGGGTACACCTCGATCGCCGCCCGCGCCGGCGTGACCACGCAGGCGGCCGGGTCCAGCGCCAGGCCGAGACGCCGGGCGAGCGCGGCCGCGCGCACACCGTCGCGGAACGCCGGCAAGGTTCAGGTGGGCGGGATACACGCCGGCCTGCCGCCGGGCCATGGCGCTGCAGAAGACGCGCTCGCACGGACGGCGGCCGGCGGAGCTCGATGGACGATCAGCGGCGCGTCGATCGCCACCACGACGTCCCGATCCGGCACGCTGCCAGCCGCCGGATCCACGCGTCGATCTCGGCGTCGGTGCGCACGGTGGCCGAGTCGAGCACCCGCCCGGCCTCGGCCGCGCACAGTCTCGGTGCGGCCGCGCGGTCCCCACGCCAGATCGACGCCGATGACGCGCATCTCAGGCGCCGAGCGAGGTGGAACACGAGGCCGTCGAGCAGCTTGGGGTAGAAGTGCGTCGACTTCTGCGGCAGGATCTCGCCGCCGCGCACGACCGCCTGCAGCTCGTCCGGCGTGGTCGGGGCGATGAGAAACGCCGCCTGGTAGCGTCCTTCGCGCGCCCAGCCCACCGCCTCGGCCTGATCCGCCGTGTAGTCCACGTTGGTCCGCGCGTCGAGCTTGGCGTCGTCGATGCCGAGCAGCGGTCGCAGCAGTCCCTCGTGCAGCACGGACACCGCGAGGCTTCGCCAGGCCGCCGAGGTGCCGGGCGGCCACGGGATGTCGGCGGCCGCGTCCGGCCGCAGCGTGAGCGTGACGCGCCTCGCTCCGGCCACGACACCGAGGCGCTGCGGCGCTCGGCGTGAAGGCGAGCGGATCCGCCAGCGGGGTGACGTCGAACCAGCGCCGGGCGCGCTCGAGCAGTGTCGGGAGCGTGAAGCCGACCACGTCGTGGACGAGCCGGTGGTTGGGAAAGATCGTGAGCCCTGGCGCCTGCAGCGTGAAGAACGCCATCATCTTCTGCTGCGCTCGCGGGTGACGGGCGGCGTAGGCCACCGCGGTCTCGTAGCGGTGGTGGCCGTCGGCGATGATCACCGTGGCGTCGGCCATGAGCGCCTTGACCTGCACGGACCACGTCGGCATCGGTGACGCGCCAGAGCCGGTGGTGCTCGCCGCGCAGATCGAGTCGCCTCGGCGATCGCGTCACCCCGCCCGGTGGTGGCGGCCCGCAGGCGCCCGTCCGGATCGCCGACGAGCATGAACAGCAGACCGATGTCGGCGCCGGTCCGCTCCAGCAGACTCATCCGATCGCGCTTGGGGCCGGCGTGCGTCCGCCTGCGTGCGGCAGCAACGATGCCGCGCGCGTAGTCGCTGACCTCGCCGAGCGCGATGAAGCCGCTGTGGTCACCTCGTGGCCGCCCACGCGGTAGGTCTGCGAGTAAGGATAGATCGACTCTCGATCGTCCCGCTCCCAGCGGCCCTCGCGCAGCCAGCCGTCGGAGTGTCTCCCCCGGCGCGCTCGTACTTGTCGGCGATCTTCGCCCGGCCCGGGCTCGTCCCGGGGATACGACACGCGGACGATGTTGTGCGGGTGCATGGCGTAGAGACGGTCCTGGATCTCGGGGCTGATCTGGTCGCACGGGCGGGCACTGACCTGGCTCACGTCGCGCACCCGATCGATGCCGAAGCGGTAGCCCTTGAATGGCGCGATCGCGCATCGACTCAGTGACCGCCGCCGCCGGGACCCTGGCCCTTCACGCACCTCGGCCGCGCGCGCCGGCCGGCGGCGTGTTGCGGCTGCGGCCGACCAGCGGCTTGCCGTCCACCAGCACCATCGAGATGCCAGGCAGGTCGCCGGCGGTCAGCGCGGCCGAGCGCGTCGCCGCCCACCGAGCCGATCGGCGCGTCGCACACGACGAGATCCGCCTCGCGGCCCTCGGCGATCAGCCCGCGGTTCAGCCGGTAGACCCGCGCGGTGTTGCCGGTGGCGCACGCGATCGCCTCGGCCGGCGCCAGGTCACCGAGCGAGGCCAGCAGGCTGAGGGTCCCGCAGCACGCCGAGCGGGATGACGCCGGTGCCGGAGGGCGCGTCGTTGCCGATGATCGAGGCGATCGAGCGCGCGCGCGCGTCGCGCGCGCCGCAGCGTGTGCAGCGCGGTCCGCACGTTGCCGCACTGCACGATCTCGAGCGCCATGTCGGTCGCCACCAGTCGCTCGATCTCCGCCGGTCGACATCGGAGGTCGTCCCGCCGTTGATGTGGCCGACGACGTGGGCCGCGCCTCCAGGACGACGTCGGCGTTGATCGGATTCGAGCCGGCGATGGACGGCCCGCCGGTGTGGATGGTCACGGTCATGCCGTGCTGCCTTGGCCCAGCGCACCATCGGGTGCGGCGTCGTGACCGGTCTTCACCGAGCCGAGCCCGATCTCGCCCACCAGCTTCACGCCGGCGGCGGCCATCTCGGCGAAGTCCGCTTCGGTCAGGCCCAGCTCGAGAATCGGCGCGCCCGCCTCGACCTTGACGCCGCCGGGCCGGAAGCTGGCCTCACGCCTTGGCCGCCACGATGCGCCAGCGCCTTGAGTCCCACGATGTCGCTTCGGGCGACCGGGCAGATGCACCTCGCCGGCCGAGATCGCGGTGGTCATCGCCGCCGTTCAGCGCGGAGTCGAGAAGCTCGGCGGTAGCGCTGCCGCGGCGTGAAGTCGCCGAACACCGGGTGCACGTGAGGAGTCGATGAGGCCGGGCAGTCACGGTGGTGCCGCGCGCGCGATGACCGTGTCGGCGTCCTCGTCGAGGCCCCGCCCGATGGCCAGCGATGAGGCCGTCGCGCAGCACGAGAAGTCGGCGTCGAGGAGCGGCCGCCGGATGTCGCCGCCGACCAGTCGGCCGATGTTGCGGACGAGCGCTTTCAGGAACTGCCCTCGGCTAGAGAGTGAGCGCGGCGCGATCCACCCGAGCTTGCATCGTCCTCGATGTGCGCCGCCATCGCCTCGCAGGCCTCCACCGCGCGTCGGGCCGCCACCCGCCTCTGAAGATCCGCCGATGGGCCGCGTCCAGGCGCAGGCTGTGCCATCTCCTCGGTCAGCGGAATGAGGCGGCACGACGACCTCGGACTCGAGCTCCATCAGCACGTGGGTCAGCACGGCGTAGACCGGATTCGCGCGGCCTCGCCGAGGAGCCGGTGAAACTCGAAGTCGAGGCGGCGGGCCGGGCCGAGTGACTTCCTGCTCCGAGCGCTGCTCGGAGCGCGGCCCCCAGCGCCTTGAGATCGACGTCGTCGCCGCCGCGCGGCCAGAACGCGACCTCGGGCTCGATGAACCGGCGCGCTTCGATGAGCTGCGCCCGCGAGATGCGACTCAGCCGGAAGAGCGTCTCGAAGTCGCGCACCAGCGGCCGGTCGTCGGCTTCGCGCACGAAGTAGCCGCCGGTCGAGCCCTGGCGCACCTCGACGAGGCCGCGCAGCTTCGAGCGTGCGCAGCTCCCTCGCGGACCGCGACGCGGCTGGCCTTGAGATCGCGCGCGCAGCTGGCGCTCGGGCGGAGCTTCTGGCCCTGACGCAGTCGCCCTCGTAGATCTCGCGCTCGACGTGGGCGACGATCTGTTCGTACACACGCGGGGCTCTGACCGTGGCCGTCATGGTGCGCGTCAATGTCGTGCCAAACAGGGCCGAAGTCAAGCGGGCTCGGTGTGGCAGAATGAACCGCGATGCAGTGGCGGTCGTTGGCCTCGGTTCTCGCCCTCACGGTGCGCGCTGTCCGGCTGCGCCGCGTTCTCGTGCACGCCGGTCACCATCGACGTCGCGTCGAAGGATCAGCGCACGCGGATGGTCAGCGAGTTTCGTGGCGTGACCAACGACGAGACCGGGACGCGTGAGCCCGATTCAACGCGAAAAGTTCGTCACCGAGTACTGGGTGGCCGATGGGCAGGGCCGCTCGTATCGCGTCACCGAAGAGCAGTGGCGCGACGCCCAGCCCGGCCAGCCGCTGCGCCGTCTGCCGCTGACTCGCCCGCCCACCCACCACCCGATGTGCCGTCGTCATGGCGAGCGGGCTCCCGACCAACACTCCTCCGTCACGCGGCTGACTGCCGACTGTTCGTTCCCTGTCACTGGCTCTCGCGTCACTCTCCGACTGATTCCGCGTAAACTCGCGGATTTCGGGCTCTGGCGCGCACGTTGCACCGGCGCGGCCCGACACGGACTATGCTCGGGTGGTGTGATCTTTCAGACGGGAGGGAAAGAACATGCGGGGAGTGATGCAAGCGGTGCTGGTGGTGCCGGCGATGGCCCTGCTGCTGACCGGCTGCGCGACGAAGGACTGGGTGAAGGAATCTGGTCGGCCGGCGCAGAGGCCGAGATCGACCAGCGCGTGGGCGCGCGCGTCGGCTCGGTGAGACGCCGGCTGGGCGAAGTCGCAGCGGGTGACGCGCGTCGAGGCCAGGTCGGTGAGACGACGCAGCGGCTGAACGGGGTCGAGACGCAGGTGGGCCAGGTCAGCGAGACCGCCAAGGCCGCCCGCGTCCGCGCCGACGAGGGTGGACGGCCGGCTCACGCGTCTGTGGAGCAATCGCAACAAGCGCAGCCTGGTCGAGACCGTTCACGTCCAGTTCGCGTTCGACAAGGCTGACCTCCAGCGATGCCGCCCAGACGGCGCTGGCGACCATCGTGAAGGAGCTGAAGGAGAACCCGAACCTGACCGTCGATCTCGAGGGCTTCACCGATTCCACCGCGCGCGCGCGACTACAACGTCACGCTGAGCCAGCGGCGGGTCGGAGTCGGTGCGCCGCCATCTGGTCGAGCAGGGCGCCGAGTTGCCGCGCATCAACTCCGTCGGCCTCGGAGCCGAGTGAGACGGTGCGAAGGAGGAGCAGGCCAAGCAGCGGCGGGTGACCGTCAAGCTGATGCTGGGCGCTGACCTAGCTCTTCACGACCAGCGACGCCAGTCACACGAACCGGCCGGGGAATCCCCGGCCGGCTTTTATTTCTATCAGCGACGCGTTCCGAACGGCCGCTGTCGATGTCCGCGTCGATCAGGCCAGGTTGGGCGCGATGGCCGTGACCGCCATGGCCCAGAGTCTGCAGAGGTCAGGGCCACGTAGAGATACCGGGTGACGACGAGCCGGGCGTCCAGCCGGATCGCGACCACTGCCGGGTCGCGCGAGCCGAGGATCGAGCGCCACGCCGCTAAGCCAGGCGCGCACGTCGGCGAGCGAGCCGAAGGCTCGGCAGCCAGAAGCTCAGGCCGAGATTCGAGTGGCGCCGCGCGATGTGACGGGCCAAACGCCCGACCACGAGTCCGCCGTGCGCCGCGTTGAGGCGCGGTCAACCCCATCACTGCCACCGTCGTCGCCGCCACGATGATCTCAACCATGCCATGCGCCCAGAGCAAGCGAGATACCACCCGCACAAGCTATTGGTTTAGCTGAGCATCTTTGAGGACACATCGCCCTGGTGACGGCCGCTTTCTGACCGACTTCGCGAGCGCGGCTGAGCCGAAATCGGCCAGGCCCGAGCAGCGATCAGCATTGGAGTACACTGAGGCTTCCGTGAGCGGGAGGCGCCATGGACGATGAGACGGCGGTCGCGACGCACCACGGGCGTCGCGCAGGTCTTCGATCTCCACGCGCTGAAGGGCTTCGCCGCCCGACAAGCGCGTGCGCAAGATGCTCTTCAAGACCGACCAGCTCTGGTCGGAGATCGCCTGCTACGAGCCCGGCCAGTCGACCGTGATGCACAGCCACCCGCGCGAGGAAGAGGCGATCTTCGTGCTCGAGGGCACCGCCAACATGAGCATCGCCGGCGAGGAGGTCGCGGTGCCGGCCGGGCTCGATCGTGAAGTTCCCGGCCGACGTCCGCCACGACGTGCGCAATCTCGGGACCGAGCGCTGCGTGATCATGTTCCTCAAGGTCAACCCCAAGGTCCTCAAGGGCGGCCTGATGGGTAACGTCGAGCGCTGCGACAAGACGCCTGCCGACTCAACGAGATGATGTTCCACGTCCGCCGCGATCCGGCGCTGCGCGCGCGCTGGCTGACCGACCTCGAGGGCCTGGCCCGCGAGTTCGGCCTCCGCCGCGAGGAGTACGAGGCGCATCCGCGACCAGGACTGCGCCGGCTGCATGGACCTGGGCGTGCACCAGTACTACGTCCCGCAGATCCTGCGACTGTTCTTCGGCGCCGCGCACAACTCGAACGCCAGCGCGGCGCTCGGAGTGCTACACGCGCGCGTTCCCGGACGAGAACGGCGCAGCGCCCTGGCTCCAGCAGGCGCGGCTGGCAGGGGCGCGGCGATGGCTGAGATCGTCGCGGCGATGGCCATGACCCTCTCCTGGCGCTCACCGGCTGGTTCGACGCGGGCCTCCGAGGACTACCAGCGACGCAGGCCCTCACCGCGCTCGGCGAGATGCGCCGAGCGCCTCGGCAGGTCGCCCGGCCCGACGTGCTCGTGATGTTCAGCAACGATCACCTGCTGAACTGGCCGATCAACAACATCGCCCGAGTACACGGTGGGCATCGCGCGGAGCACGTGGGCCCGGCCGACTGGTTCGACGACTGGCTCGGCATGGAGAAGTACCGGGTGCCCGGCCACGCCGACCTCGCGCGCTTCATCGTCAACGAGGGCGCGCGGCGGCGGCTGGCGCTGGCGTACCTGCGCGACGGATGCAGTTCGACGACGGCATCTCGGTGCCGACGCACTACCTGAACCCCGACTGCCCGCTTCCGGCTCGTGCCGGTCACGATGAACTGCACCGTGCCGCCGATCCCCACGCCCGAGCGCGCCTACGAGGTCGGCCGGACCCTGCGCGAGGTCCTCCGCCGCCTGGCCCGGCCCCGAGCGCGTCGCGGTGATCGCCACCGGCGGCCTCTCGCACGAGCCCGGCGGGCCGCGCTACTTCTGGGTCGACGAGGAGTTCGACCGCTGGTTCCTCGATCTCCTCAAGCGCGGCGACCACGAGGCGCTGCTGCGCGAGTGCACGCTCGAGCGGATGGAGGCCGCCGGCTCCGGCGGCACCGCCGAGCTCCTGGCCTGGGTGCTGGTCCTCGCCGTTCACGCGCGGGCCCGCCGACGTGCTCGCCTACATGCCGGCCCATCGCCTGGCGCTCCGGCACCGGGATGGTGGTCTGGAACGAAGATGGCCTGATCATGCCGACCACGCGCTAGGCTCGATGCCCAGCGGGTTTCACCGCGAGTGGAACAACGCCCTGGCGCCGCGGCTCGACGATCGACCCCGGCGACACGGTGGTCTTCGACACGCGCGACGCCGCCGACGCGCTACTACTCGCGCAGCCTCCACCCACGCCGACGTCATGGCGCGCGGGCCGTTCCGCGGCCATCCCTCACCGGGCCGGTGCTCGGTGCGCGGCGCGCGCGCCGGGCGACACGCTGGTGATCGAGATCCTCGACGTGCGGCCCGGCGCTGGACTTCGGCTGGACGGCGATCCGTCCGGCCGCGGGCTGCTCGCCGAGAGCGATTTCGCGCAGCCGTTCCTGCAGCATCTGGGATCTCGACGGCGGCGTGCGCGCGCATGGAGCAAGCGGGTCGCGGTCCCGATCGAGCCGTTCCCGGCGTGATGGGCGTCGCGCTGGACGAGCCGGGCGGGCACAGCACGATGCCGCCGCGGCAGAACGGCGGCAACATGGACATCAAGCCAGCTCACCGGCGGCTCCACGCTGTATCCTGCCGGTCTGGGTGGACGGGGCGCTGTTCAGCGTGGGCGACGCCCACGGCGCGCAGGGCGACGGCGAGGTGTGCATCACCGCGGTGGAGATGAGTGGCCGCAGTGCACGCTGCGCTTCGGTCTCCGACCGCGGCCAGGCGGTTCGCCGAGCCGCAGCTGCGCTCGCCCCGGCACGCCGGCTCGGCGAGGCGCGCCGCGGGCCGTGGTTCGCCACCACCGCCAACGGCCCCGACCTCTTACGCGCTCGTCGCAGCAGGCCATCCGCTACATGATCGACCACCTGGTGCGCGAGCGCGGCCTCAGCCGCGGAGCGAGGCGTACATCGTCTGCTCAGCGTGGCGCGTCGATCTCAAGATCAGCGAGATCGTGGACGCGCCCAACTGGATCGTGTCCGCATTCCTGCCGAGTCGATCTTCCGGTGAGCGCCGCCGCTGATCAGATCGAGCCCTGCGCGCCTGGCTGCGCGACTGGCGAGCGCGCGTGCGCGGCGTGGACTTCGGGGGCGGCCGGAAGATGTGCGCGCGCCGAGATCGTCGCCTTCGGCACGGTCACCCCCATGGCGGAAGGCATCCGAGGCGCGTCATGGATGCGCAGTGGCACAAGGTGTGGGGCAACATCCGGGAGTTCACGGTGCACGACGCGCAGGCCCGCGGGCGCGATCATCGGCGACCAGGCGCTGGGTGGCCACCACGTGGGACTCGCTCGGCGTCAAGCCGGACGGGTCCACGTTCCGCCGCCCCAGCCGCTGCACGCGTCGCCCTCGTGCGGCGCGACGGCCGCTGGCTGTGCCACTCACGCACTTCTCGCTCTTTCCCTCAACCACGCTTAGGAGATTCTCCATGCGCATCGGCGTTTGCATCTTCGCCACCGAGTACACGATCCGCATCGACGAGCTGGCCCGCGAGGCCGAGAACCGCGGCTTCGAGTCGCTGTGGGTCCCCGAGCACACGCACATCCCCGACCAGCCGACGCAGGCCCGTTCGCCGGCGGCGCGACGCCTGCCAGGAGTACAAGCACACGCTCGATCCCGTTCGTGTCGCTGATGGCGGCCGCCGCGGTGACCAGAGCTGCGCGTCGGCACCGGCATCTGCCCTCTGATCATCGAGCGCGACACGCATCACCACCGCCAAAGTCGGTGGCCAGCGTCGACCTGCTGTCGAACGGCCGCTTCGATCTCGGCATCGGGCGCCGGCTGGAACGCGAGAAGAGATGGAGCATCACGGGACGATCTTCAGTCCACGCTACCAGCTGCATGCGCGAGCAGAGTGCTGGCCATGAAGGAACTGTGGACCAAGGGACGTCGCCGAGTACAGCGGCGAGTTCGTGCGCTTCGAGCCGATCGTGGGCGTGGCCCAAGCCGGCGCAGAAGCCACACCGCCGGTCCATCTGGGCGGCGAGCAGCACGTCACGCTGCAAGCGCGTGGTGGGATTGCTGCGACGGCTGGTTTCGCGCGCGGCCGCAGCGCCGAGCGCGTGCTCACCGGGCTGGCCGAGCTGAAGGAGATCGCGCGGCCAAGGCCGGACGCGACATGAAGACGATCACGACCTCGGTGTTCGGCGCCGCCGCCGACGCGGCGCAGCTGGACCGAGTGGGCGCGGCCGGCATCTGCCGGACGCATCCTCCAGCTGCCGCTCGGAGGGCCGCGACCAAGGTCCTGCCGATGCTCGACCAGTGGGCGAAGCTGATCAGAGAGAGTGGTCCGCTCGGCGCCGGCGTGGGCCAGCGCGGTTCCTGCGCGAGGCCCGCGTCGGCCGCCGCCTACCGTCGACGCCGCCGGTCACCCGCTCGTCGTCCCGGTCTGCTACGCCTTCGACGGCGCGCGCTGCTGCTCGGCGGTCGACGCCCAGCCAGCGCACGCCGCAATCTCCGCCTGCCTGAGCAACATCGCGGCGAACCCGCATCTCGCTGGTGGTCGATCGCTGGGACGAGGACTGGAGCCAGCTCTGCTGGGTGATCGTGGAGGGCCGCGCGGAGGTGCTGACGACGCTGGCGCGGAGTTCTCGCGCGCCATCGACCTGCTGGTCGCCAAGTACCCACAGTATGCAACGCTGCCGCGTGGATCGGGCCGGCAGCGCGGTGGTTGACCGCCGCGCCAGGAGCGCGTCCTGCGCTACTGGCGGCCGGCCTGACCAGGCCCCGGGCGTCGTGAGCCCCGCCCGCGCACCGCCGCTACCGGCGATCCCTCGGTCGTGCGCTCCGCGGGCAGTGCCCGCACTGCGGCGTGGGCGCCGTCACTGGCCGCATCGCTGGTTCAAGGTCCGACACGCCGCAGTGCGCCGGCTGTCGGCCTTCGCGCTTCGAGCGACGGGCACGGGGAGGAGCAGGACTACTGGCTCGGCGCCTACCTGCTGAACTTTGAGGTGACCGAGACGCGTCTTCGAGGTTGGCGCTGCTGCTTGCCGTGCTGCGCGGCCACCTGGCCCGATCCGCGTGGACGGCGCGACGTCCTGTTCGGAGGCGGCGCGCGCTGATGGTCGCTGATGCCGATCGCGCTTCTATCCGCTCAGCGAAGACCCTGTGGCTCGCGGTCGATCACCGGTGTTCCGTCCCGCGCAGCCGGACGACTTCGCGGCGTGATGCGCGCGCGGGTGCGCGGGACGCTGCGGGACGGGCGCGCTTACCGTGCGCTGTCTGAGCGTTCGGGAGGACCGAGGCCAGACTCACCCGTGACGGGAGCGCCGCGCCCTCGCCACGACCCCGCGACCGCCGACGGGACTCAGAGAAATAGCGATCGGCGTGGCGAGTGTCAATTGTCGGCGCCCTATGACAGAAGCGGCGGACGACGATCAGCGAGCCGTCAGGCGCTCAGCGACTCTCTTCCTGCAAAAGCGCGAGCGCGCACGGAGCACCGGCTCGTCGTTGAACTGGAACAGGCAGGCGCGGCCGTCGCCGCTGATTGGCGTGGTCGGTGAAGTGCCACGGGGCGCGACGAACGTGTCGCCGGGCGCCCACGTCAGCAGCGTCTCGCCCACGCGGCTCTGGCCGTGGCCCTCGATCACGTGGTACACGCGGCTCGCCGTGGTGCGATCGGCCCGGGTCCGCTCGCCCGGGCGCTGCAGCCACTGCGCCTCGGCGCCCATGGTCGGCAGCGGCGGCGCGCCGGTGGTGGGGTCGACGTAGCGCAGCGTCACCGGCGCGTCGGGCGGCGCCGGCGGCCAGGCGCGCGAGCGCGGCGCGGCACCGTGCGCCACGGCCAGCAGCACCTGCGGAAAGCCGGTGGCCGGATAGCGCGAGCGGCGCGGCACCAGCCCGGCCGCGGTGAACTCGTCCTCGGAGGATCGTGGCGTCGCCGGCACGCCGGCCGGCCGCATCTTCGACGCCCACGCCGCCTCCAGGCTGCGCACCAGCGGGATGTCGAGACCGTCGAGCCAGAACCACCGGCTCGGTCCCCTCGTGGCCGTGGTCGTGCCAGCGCATGGGCGGCGTGATGATCAGGTCGCCGGCTCCATCGCGCACTTCGCCCTCCACCGTCGTGTACGCGCCGCGTCCCTCGACGACCAGGCGCGCAGCGCCGCCGGTGTGTGGTGGTGGCTCAGGCGCGGCCTCGCCCGGCAGGATGACCTGCAGCCCGGCGAACAGCGTGGCGGTGATGGCGTACGTGCCGCCCAGCCCGGGGTTGCGCAGGACGAGCACGCGGCGCTCCGCCTGCTCGATCGGGACCAGGCGCGGCCTCGAGCAGCGGCGTGCGGACATCACGCCAGTGCCAGACGTGGGGCTGCGCGGCGGTGACGCGTTCGTTGGGCAGGAGCGCGTGCAGCGCGGTCCACAGCGGCGCGAGCGCGAGCGCGTCGGGCGGCGTCGGAGCAGGCGGCCGGCAGGCTCGGGATCCGCGCGTGGTGAACGTCGTCATGGCACCTCGCTGGACGGTGTCGAACGCGCGCGTCGATCATATCACCACGACGGAGAGCGCCGCCGGTACCGCCTCCACCTCGGCCGGCGTGAAGCCCCACGGCTCAGCCGTCGATCTGCACGGGCACCGGCACCGGCGCACGGAGCGTCAGCTTCTGCGCGCGCCCGGGACGTGGGCCCGCCGCGTCGCGCCGGGCGCGGGCCACCGCCAGCGCGTCAGCTCAGCCGGCGTACCCCAGGCGCCCAGGAGCTGCGAGCAGCGTCAGTCCGGTCGAGCAGGGCCTGTCGTCGGCGCGGGCCGCCGAGGCGCCAGGAAGCGCAGGCCCAGGGCGCGATCCGGGGCAGGTTGGCCACGGCTGCAGTGGGAGCCGTCGACGGCCACGCCGTCCGCGGTCAAGCGTGATCGCGGCGTGCGGATACGACCAGAGCGCCGCGGCGACCGGCACGCACGGTAGATTTCGACCTGACCAGCCGAAGCGCGATGCCTGCCCGGCGCGGCGGTGCGCCAGCGGGTGATGCGATGGATCAACCGTCGGCGTCGAAGCCCGCGCTGAGCATGAGCGGTGGTCAGGCGGGGGCCGGCGGTGGGTGGGCGCGGCCGCGATCGGTCGCTCGGCGATCGGCGCGGGCCGCCGCGCGCGATAGCCAGCCAGCTGCCGGGATCGTCATCCATCAGAAGCCCGAACGCGCCGGCGAAGAGGTTCTCGGTTGCCCAGCGGCGAAGCGGCCAGCGGCACGTCTGGCCGCCAGCTTCCTCGTTGATTCGAGCGATCACCGTGCCGCCGCCGCCGGCGGCGACGACGCACCGCACGCAGGCGCGGCGCGGCAGGCGCTGCCGAGCGTGGCCGCCTCGCTCGGCCTGATCCCACACGACCCGCACGCGCAGGTCGAGCGCCTCGAGCGCGGACGAGCGCCGCCACGCGCGCCCGGGGACCGCGCCGGCCCCGATAGGAGTTGGGCCGCGACCAGGATCACCCGCGGCGGCCGCGGCGGTTGAGCTACTACCCGCTCGGAGGGGGCCATGCAATTCGAGGTCGAGGTCTACTGCAGCGACATCGGGGAATGGGTGGTGACCGCGGTGGAGCCGCGCGGTCACGGTCACGGGCCGCACCGAGCAGGAAGCGACTGGCCCGGATGATGGATGCCCCCTCGCCCAGCACTTCAAGAAGTCTACATGAGGCCGTGAGCTTCGGCCGGACTGCCGATTCCAGACGGCGACCGCCTACGAGCTGCTGGCCGCGGTCGCCGCCCGCCACGGCGCAGCGCGAGGCGATCGTGCTCGGCGCCGAGCGGGTCACCTTCGCCGACTTCCTCGACCGGGTCGACGCCCTCGCCGCCGGCCTGGCCGCGCTCGGCCTGGGCCGGGGCGACTCCTGGCGATCTGGCTGCCCAATCGGACCGCGCTGGTTCGTGGCGCAGTACGCGGCGGCGCGGCTGGGCGTCGTGGTGGTGGCGCTCAACCCGCGCTACCGCGCCCACGAGCTCGGCTACATCCCCGGCCAGTCGAAGGCCACCGCGCTGCTCGTCACCATCACCTCGGGCCGATCGACTACTTCGAGACGCTGCACGAGGTGATTCCAGACTGGCCACCGCCGTCCCGGGCGAGCTCGCAGCACGGCGCGCCGCACCTGCGCCACGTGCCTCGTCGACGCGGAGGGACCCGTACCCCGGCTGCCACGCGATCGCCCGCTGCTGGACGCCGGCGAGGACGGTGGCCTGCCGCGCTGCGGCTCGATGGCTCCCTGACGACGTGTTCACGCTGCTCTACACCTCGGGGCGACGTCGTTCCCCAAGGCGCGATGATCAGCCACCGCAACCGAATACCGCACGGCTGGAACACCGGCGCGCAGCTGCAGCTCAGCCCGAGGACCGCGTGCTCCTGGCGATGCCGGCCGCCGGCACCTCGGGGCGGGCTCAACATCCCGCTCTCCACGTGGGACACAGGGCCACGCTGGTGCTCATGGAACGTGGGACCCGCGCGCTGATGCTCATCGAGCAGGGGCGCTGCACCGTGTTCAACGCGGTGGACACGATGCTCAAGCCGATGTTCGAGCACCCGACTTCGACCGCTACGATCACTCGACGCCTGCGCACCGGGGCCTTCGCCTCGGTGGGCGGCGGCAGCCGCCATGTTCCGACGAGGTCGTCAAGCGGCTGGGGGTCCCGCTGGCCTTCCAGCCTACGGGATGACCGAGGTCAACGCGCTGGCGCTCCGCACGATCTCGACGAGCCGCTGCGAGCTGCGCGCAGCCCGGCATCGTCCGCCGCCGGGCGCTCGAGGTCAGTGTCGTTCATCCGGACACCGGGCGCCCGTGCGCCGCGAGACGGGAAGGAGCGAGCGTACAGTTCCGGGGACCGATGGTGACGCGCGGCTACTTCGACAAGCCGGAGGAGACGCGGGCGGCCTTCACCGAGGACGGCTGGTTCCGCACCGGCGACCTCGCGCGCGCACGACAACCACGGCGCACACGATCTTCAAGGGCCGCCTCAAGGAGACGCGCTGCGCATCGCCACTTCATGGTGGCGCCCGGCGAGATCGAGGCGTATCTTGACCCACTCCCGACGTCGAGCAGGCCCCGTGGCTAGGCGTACCCGATCCCGAGATGAACGAGGTCCCGGTGGCCTACCGATCATCCTCGGCCGGTCCAGCCGACCGGCGAAGACGAGCTGCGCGCGTTCCCTGTCGGGGCAAGATCGCGTCCTGCCAAGATCCCCGGCACGTGCGCTTCGTGGCCGACGTCCACGCGACACCGAGCCCCCACGGCGACAAGGTCCAGCGAGTGAAGCTGCGCGGAGCGCGCGCGGCGAGGAGTTCACGCCATGACTCTACGGACCGCCTCTGTGACCTGCTGGGCATCGAGCACCCCGATCGTGCAGTCCGGGATGGGCACGGTGCCGGCGCCGACCTGGTGGCCGAGGTGCGAAGGCCGGCGGCCTGGGCATCATCGCCGGCCTCAACCTCACGCCCGAGCAGATCCGCGAGGCGATCCGCCGGGTCCGCGCCGATCGCCGGCCGTTCGGCGTGAACCTCTTCATGCCGAACGAGATCCGCGCCCACCGATCCGGCGACGATCCCCGCCGCGACGGTGGCCGCGCGGTGCAGAGCACGCTCAACGGAGTTCCGTCAGCGTCTCGGTGCCGACCACCACCGGCGCCCGCCCGGCCGTGCCCGACCTCATCGACGGGGCGTTCGAGGTGATCGTCGGCGAGCGCGTGCCGGTGTGGTCGATCGGCCTCGGCGATCCCGGCTCCGAGCTGGTGGCGCCGCTGCCACGCGCGCGGGATGAAGGGTGATGGCCATGGTCACCACGGTGGAGGACGCGCGCACGCTCAAGCGGCAGGGCGTGGACTCCGCTGGTGGCCCAGGGCAGCGGAGGCCGGCGGCCACCGCTCGACCTGGACGAAGCGGGCGGCGCCGGACTGGCCAGCATCGGCACGCTGACCCTCGTCCCCCAGGTCGTCGACGCTGCGCGAGTTCCGTGATCGCCGCCGGCGGCATCGCCGACGGCGCGGCCTGGTGGCCGCGCCGCCCTGGGGCGCGGTCGGCGTGCTGCTGGGCACCGCGCTTCGTGGCCAGCCCGCGAGGCCAACGTCCCCGAGTTCAGAAGAAGGCGCTGCTGGAGGCGGAGGCCGAGGCGACCACGGTGACCGACGCCATCAGCGGCCTGTGGGCGCGCTACCTGCGTAACACCTACACCAGCGAGTCACGCCGCCTCCGGCGCCCCGGTCTTTCCCGCGCTGGTCCAACGCGCGCGGCCCAGGACATCTTCCGTCGCGGCGGCGAAACAGGCCGATCCCGAGTGGTTTCCGATGCCGACGGGGCAGAGCGTGGGCCTCATCCACGACCTGCCCGGGGCGGGCGAGGTCGTCGAGCGAGTGATGCGAGAGGCGCGCGCGCGTCCTGGATCGCTCTCTGCGGGGACAGGCGCGCTGAGGGCTGCGCGCGGGACCGCCACCACCTTGACCTTCACGTCGGTCGCACCTGCGACCGTGCCGTAGAGCGGTCAGCGTCCTCGGTAGGTCTCGACCACAGCGCCTCGGCGCGTGCGCCTGGCTCACGCCGACCATCTCGAACGTCATGGTGACGCTCGAGAAGCGCGGCAGGTCGGCGGGCGTCGGCCCTCGATCGTGCAGGTCATCGCGACAGCGGAACGCCCGTCTCCTTGCGCGTGCATCTCGATGAGCGTGACGCCGCAGGAGGAGACGGCGCCGAGGAAGGCCTCGCTGTTGGTGAACGCGTCCGGCTGCGGCCGCGACGACGAATCGAGCGACAGCGAGACGCCGCACACGTCGTTGCGGGCGCGACCGATGGTGCGCTGCTGGACGAGGCGATGATCTCGATCTTGTCGTCGAGCCATGGCGCATCATCGGCCGGGCGATCGCTCCCGTCAAAGGGCCCCGCGAAGCCGGACGGCCGAGGGTAGAATGCGCGGCAAGGAGAGCCCGTGAAGCTCGACGTCGGCATGCTCCCTCGACCTCCAAGACGACTCCCCAGTACGCCCGCAAGGTGGAGGCGCTCGGCTTCGACTGCCTGTGGTCGGCGGGGCCAGCACGTCCGTTCCTGCCGCTGGCGGTGGCCGCGACGGCGACCAGCCGCATCAAGCTCGGGCACGTCGATCGCGGTGGCGTTCCCGCGCAGCCCGATGGTCTGGCCCATCTCCTGGGACCTGGCCGAGGCCTGGCAGACTGGTTCATCCTGGGGCTGGGCTCGCAGGCGAAGGGCCACAACGAGCGGCGCTTTCTCCGTGAAGTGGGAGGCCCCGGCGCCGCGGATGCCTGCAGGTCGTCAAGCTGCGCGCGATCTGGGACTGCTGGCAAAATGGAACGAAGCTCAACTTCAAGGCAGTTCTACCGGTTCGATCTCATGACGCCGTTCTTCAATCTGGCGCGATCGAACATCCGCCACGTGCCCAGTACGTCGCCGGCGTGAACCCGGCGATGTGCCGCATCGCCGGCGAGGTGTGCGACGGCCTGCACGTGCATCCTCTCAACAGCCCCAAGTACCTGCGCGAGGCTCGTGCAGCCGGCGGTCAACGAGGGCTCGCCCGGTCGGGCCGCAGCCGAGCGATTTCGCCTAGCGCCACCGCGAGCTTCGTGGTCGTGGGCGATACCGAGGCCGAGCAGGCGCAGGCGCGTCAGGCGGTGAAGCAGCAGATCGCCTTCTACGCGCCTCGACCCGCACCTACGAAGCGCGGTGCTGGCCGCCCACGGCGCGGGATCTCCCGTCCCGCACCTGCTGCACCGCAAGTCGGTGGAGGGCGACCTGGAAGGAGCATGGCCGATCTCATCACCGACGAGATGGTGGACGTCTACGCAGGTTCACGAAGGACGCGCACGGGGACGTCGGGACGCGACGCCGTAGGCGCGACGCCGGGCTGCTGGACCGCGCACGCGTTCCGCCACCAGCCGGGCAAGCCGGCAAACCCTGGACGATCCCCGCCTGCCGAGGCTCGTGAAAAGAGTTCAAGCGGCTAACATCCCCCAGATGACAGGAGCCCCCCATGGCGTGAAGGCGCTCGGCGCATTCAACTGAGTTCGGCCAGGTCCGGGCACAAGCTCTAGCTCCACGGACGGGTGCCCGATCAGGAATCAATACCACCGAAGTTGCCTGGTGCGGGTGCGGGCGCTGCGCCCTGAATCACTCTCGACCTGTTCGTGCGCGAGGGGATCCCCGCGCTCAAGAACGCCGCTGCCGTTCTGGACGGGCTGCGATTTTCACTCTGCTGGACGGGAATCGCCGAGATCGGCGCCAGGTGACCAGGGTGAAGGTCGGTGACCGCGTGGCGGTCAGCCCCAACCTGCACGTGCGGGCGGCGCGGGTTCACGCGCGCCCGGAGCGAGGACCAGCCTGATGCGTGCGCTACACGGCGCATCCTGGGCGAGCGCGCCGCGGGCGGCCTGGCCGGACGCGTGGCCCGTCCGTGTGCGAGACCTGCGATCTCTGCTACCCGCCGACCGCGATCTCGTTCGAGGCAGGCCGCCTCGCTTCATCCTCACCAACATGACGGCGTGGCGCCATGGTGGTCACGCCATGGGACGCCAGCTGCGCGCCGGGCCGGAGCGCACCTCAATAAACATCCTGGCGCGACATGGCGGCGGCGTCGTGTCGTCCACCACGTTGCTGCAGATCGCCAAGCAACGCGGGGCGCGCGTCATGGCCACGCACCTCTCGAGCGACGCCAAGCTCGAGCTGGCGCGCGCGCGCTGGGCGCCGGACGTCGGCATCAACTACGCCGAAACCGTAACGCCACGCTTTGGG